>Ga0209201_1000346_pt1 | contig 67016 bp, 57 predicted proteins | sample AD_UKC055_MetaG_FD_184411 | JGI IMG/M metagenome (GOLD analysis project Ga0209201, IMG submission 184411) | Active sludge microbial communities of municipal wastewater-treating anaerobic digesters from USA - AD_UKC055_MetaG (SPAdes) (version 2) | ecosystem: Engineered > Bioreactor > Anaerobic >...
TCTTATTTATTACTTTTCATCCTAATGGATAGCATACACCTCTATAACAGAAAAAGTCTCAAACCTCTCACATCATTTCTGAGAATTAATTCCACTTCAGCTGAGTCCGTTTTATGTAATCAACTAAAGTCAAAGAATCTTGAAAGAAGAAAGTTCAGAAGACAATAAAGTATTAACCACCCCGGCCGGGAAAGCTGGATTGTAATCATACCAAAGTTACCAATCCCGGCCACCCCTCCTTGAAAAAAGGAGGGAAAACTTTTCCCCCCAAACCCTTAGGTTAACGGCTATGCCCCAAACCCCTCCCAGGAGGGGATTTCGTTGAATCACCTACTCCCAGGAGGGGATTCGAAAGAACTTCCCTGGACGTGGTTTTTCACCTTCTTACCACTGCAACAACTCTCTTCCACTTCTCCGTTTTTCCGCTGACATTATACATCTCTGTCAGAATGATATAGATTCCGGCGCGGACGGGCGATCCGTCATCTCCGGTTCCATCCCAGACAATTGAAGCCCGGCTTCCGGCCAGATAATTTTCGACTATCCTTCTTATATAGCTTCCAGTCTCATCAAACAGCGTAACTGTAACCGTACTGCCGGGATCACCTGTGTTTAAATCTATTACAAGAACATCTTCATAGCCGTCATTATCAGGAGAAATTCTCGAAGAGGAGAAAACCAGCTTCTCTTCTGAAGGCTTTTCAACCGTAAAAACAGAATTCCGGGCTCCGGGTGTTCCCCACCCTGAACTCTCCGATGCCGAATGCCAGCTCCCGCTCTCTTCCGATTGAAGATCCGGTCTTATTTTTTCGAGAGAGATGCCTTCATTCTCTGAAAGCAGGGAATAATGTTGTTCCCCGGTATAAATAACTTCATCAATCTTATCAAGATGCCGGTTCAGAAGCAGAAGGTGCCCGCGATCATCAGGCATGGAAGGCAGTAATGAAACACCGAACAGATTTTCCGGAACTGATGAAGGATATCCTGAGATAACTTTATCCCTGTCGGTGGTTATGGCAAAATATGTTCCCGGAATTATACATCTATGCTCATTTACAAATTGCCTTGCCTCTGAAGGAGTTCCTGTGTCGGTGTTTACAGATGCCATTAACAGCCCGGAAGCATCCAATACCTTTTCAGACAGGTTGAAGAGTTCAATATAATCCGGGCAATCAGGTAAAGGATTGAAGAGTAGTTCATTAAAAACCAGATCCTCAGGTTCTGCCGATTCAGGCAGACCAAAACTGAAACATCGCACCGATGAACTGTTACCCGCAAAATCGGATACAGCTTCCGGCAGACAGATCGTGTAAACTCTGCCTCTTTTCAGGTAATCTCCGGGAGTCAGAATGAATCCTCTGAAAAGCGGTTCAGATACTCCTGCGGCACTGATCCCTGATCCGTTAAGTGTAATAGCGGAGATGTGAGCAGCAAATCCCGGTACCGGCTCACTTAATTCAATTGATATCCGGATGCTGTCTTCCGGGAATACATTCACAATCCCCCGAAAAGAGTTATCGGGATTTGACCGTAGTGATGAATTCCTGCTTCCAGGGGTACCGCCTTTCCGGGAGGATGAGGCTTCCCAGTTTCCTTCTGCAAAAAAGGGGGAATCAGGATCAATAATTTCCAGTGACCAGCCTCCTCCGCTCTTTAATGCACTTCCATACCATCCGGAAGAATATTCAACACCATTAATAAAATTCCCCTGATCATCTGACAGGACAATGATTCTTCCCTTGTCGGTGAGCGCCGGAAAAGGCTTTAAGCCAACCGTCCTGCCAAAGGGTGCAAATAATGAAGTGTCAGCGACTGCGGTTAAGATAAGATATTCACCCGGAAAAATTTCCAGGTTGGGGAAGAACGAATTCTGATCAGCTGATGAGAGTCTCCATTTCGCGAGATTAATCGTGTTGTCTGAACGGTTAAATATTTCGATATATTCCTCAGGGGGAAGTTCAACCGCAGGTATCGGATCTGCCATTATTTCTGAAATCACAATATCGCCGGGTTTTGCACGGAATGACATCTGTACCTGATCCCGGTCAGGTGGAACCATGAGATCACATAATGCCATAACCGGCAAAAAATGAATCAGTAAAATAACTTTTTTCATGCAGCGTGACAGAATGAAAAAAACGTTATTTTTGACCGTTTTTTTACTAATGTAAATTTAGGAATAATTTAAAAATTACCAATTAAAAGAAATATGAAAGTTGCTGTTGTAGGAGCTACCGGCATGGTTGGCCGGACAATGATGAAAGTCCTTGAAGAGAGACACTTCCCTGTTACTGAGCTTATCCCTGCCGCTTCAAGCAAATCGGTTGGTAAAGAAATAATTTTCAACGGAAAGCCGGTGAAGATTGTCAGCGTAAAGGAAGCTGTTGAAGCCAGACCTGTATTTGCTATTTTTTCCGCAGGTGCATCAGCTTCAAAGGAATGGGCTCCTGTCTTTGCTCAGAACGGAACAGTGGTTATTGATAATTCATCGGCATGGCGTATGTATGACGATGTCCCCCTTATTGTTCCCGAGATTAACAGTCACGTTCTGAAGAAAGGCGACAGGATAATCGCAAATCCAAACTGCTCAACCATACAGATGGTAATGGCACTTGCTCCCCTTCACAGGAAATATAAGATCAAACGTCTTGTTGTTGCCACCTACCAGTCAGTAACCGGTACGGGTGTAAAAGCTGTCCGGCAGATGGAAAATGAACGGAGCGGCATAAAAGGAGAAATGGCTTATGCACACCCCATTGATATGAACTGTTTCCCACATGGAGGAACATTTCAGCCCGACGGATATACCACCGAAGAACAGAAACTCATTGACGAAACAAGAAAGATCCTTGAAGACAAGTCTATAATGGTAACTGCAACCGTTGTGAGAATACCTGTTGTCGGCGGACATTCGGAAGCAGTAAATATTGAATTTGAAAAGGAATATGACATTGAGGATGTTAAATCCCTGATCAGCGGATTCCCGGGGAATGTTATCTATGATGATCCTGCGGCAAATAAATATCCGATGCCAATATTATCTCATAACAGGGATGAGGTTTTTGTGGGAAGGATAAGAAGAGATCTTTCAAGGGAGAGGTGCCTTAATCTGTGGATCGTATCTGACAATATCCGCAAAGGCGCAGCAACTAATGCTGTGCAGATTGCAGAATATATGGCAGAGAAGAAACTTTACTAATTCTCCTTGTCAAGATATTTGATAGCGTATTTCAGTGTGGTATCGATCTGCTGCCAGATCGGGTAAAATCCTTTATTATCAAGTATATTTCGGGCAATATATGCTTTGATCTGGGTATGGATTACCCTGCCGGATGTGCGAAGGCCTTCCGGATCAGGTTTTATACCGCTTACAGCACCTGACGGCTGCAAATTCGCCGATTCTATGAACCTGCTGAACTGATCGATCAATCCCTGGTTGTCGAGAAATTTTTCAAGTTCCCCGGCTTCGGTGAACTTCTTAAGCCGTTCCCTGTTCTTTTCAGTATATTTCAATGAGAACTGATAAATGAAAGGCCTGACAAGGAGAAAATACCTCGATATTTCTGAAGTATCTACAGGTATGAATTCATCAGGCATTATCCCTCCTCCACCGTAAACGGTTCTTCCGCCCGGAGTGGTAAACTTGAGTGATTCCGAGAAATGGATACTGTCTGATACTTCAAATTCCCCCCTGTTAAATCTGGCATTCAGGTCATCGAAATATTCATCAAATCCTTCGGTATATGGCTTTTGAATGGATCTTCCTGTAGGAGTATAGTAGCGGGCAATTGTAAGTCTCATCCCCGATCCGTCGGCAAATGGCACCGGCTCCTGTACAAGTCCTTTCCCGAATGACCTTCGGCCAATTATTGTACCGCGGTCATTATCCTGAATTGCTCCTGCAAGTATCTCGCTGGCTGATGCACTTCCCTCATCGATAAGTATTACAAGATCTCCATCTTCAAATTCACCCTTACCTGTGGCTCTTGCCTCATTTCGTGGCTGATTCCTTCCCATTGTATAAACAATGAGCTGCCCCTGTTTCAGGAACTGATTAGCAATCTGGACGGCATCTTCCATTATTCCTCCTGAATTGCTGCGCAGATCAACTATCAGCTTTGTCATACCCTGATCCTTCAGCGCTTTCAGACCCGTCATGAATTCATCAAATGTTGTTACTGCAAAATTGTTGATCTTTATATACCCGGTCTGCTTATTTACCATATATGCAACATCCACGCTGTAAATCGGGATCTTGTCGCGAATGATATTGAATGTAAGCAGATCCCTGAATCCGCTCCTGAGGATCTTTACCCCGACAGTAGTTCCTTTAGGACCCTTGAGCATTCCCATCACATCCTCATCGCTTATCCCCTTTCCTGCAACAAGGGAATCATTTACATATAAGATCTTATCTCCGGCCTGCAATCCCATCTTCTCTGAAGGGCCGCCGGGTATTGTACTTATTACAAGTATTGTATCTGTGAGCATGTTGAAGGATATGCCGATGCCTTCAAAATTTCCCTGAAGTGATTCATTTGCACGGGCAAGATCCTTTGCCGGTATATACACTGAATGAGGATCAAGCTTCTTGAGTATTGCGGGTATCGCAGCTTCCACAAGATCGTCGCGGTTAACCGAATCGACGTAATTCCTTTCAATTATATTAAGAATTGTACTAAGCTTGTCATTCCTGGGCCTGATCCCCGGAAGCTGGGACGGATCCCTCTTCTCAGGAAGTACAATACCTATAAGTATCCCGAGTACCAGGGCAATTGCAAGCATCAGAGGAAGAAAAATACTCCACTTTGTTTTATTGTTGCTCATAAACATCATTTTCAGGATCAATATATACCAGCTCAATCCCTGCACGTTTCAGAAGGTCAAGACCATCCGTGATACGGTAAGTGTTGCAGTAAACAACTCTTTTTATCCCCGACTGTATTATAAGCTTCGCACATTCCATACAGGGAGATGTTGTAACATAAAGAGTTGAATTCTCGCTGGAATTATTCGACTTTGCTACTTTTGTAATGGCATTTGCTTCGGCATGAAGAACATAAGGCTTTGTCACATTGTTTTCATCTTCGCAAACATTCTCAAAACCCGACGGAGTGCCGTTATACCCGTCTGAAATTATCATCTTCCCCTTCACAATCAGAGCTCCCACCTTCCGCCTTATACAATAAGAATTTTCTGCCCAGATAAGAGCCATCTCAAGATAACGCTTATCAAACGATGCCTGTTTATCGCCATAAGGCCTGATACAATCCTGGCTTGCCATATATACCGGATGCTCTGCTATTAGAAGTTCACAAATTTACACAATTAAAAATGCTTACGCCGGATGCGCTGAAAATTTTTAATCTCAATATTAACAACATTTAACGCTGACATCCCTATTTTTGTTACATGACAACCTTTGCAGACAGAATAATTTCATTCTATCGTGAAATAAGCTTTGATGATAAACTTCCTGAAGGCATATCCCTGATGAATCCCTTCAGGGATAATCCACAGATATTAGATACAATATCAATGTTTTACAGGAAGTATTACAGCGATAACAGGAAGCGGCACCTTATAATGGGCATCAATCCGGGAAGGTTTGGCGCCGGAGCAACGGGTATACCTTTCACGGATACAATAAGACTTGAAAGCATATGCGGCATATCACTTAAAGGGATGAAGACATATGAGACCTCATCTGTTTTCATGTATGAAATGATTGACAGATATGGCGGACCTGAAAAATTCTATGGAGATCACTATATAAGCTCAGTAAGTCCACTGGGCTTTACAGCCGCCGGAAAGAAAGGAGCAGAAGTGAACTATAATTACTACGACAACAGAGAACTCACAGAATCAATAATGGATTTCATCCTTGTATCTTTAAGAAAACAAATTGATTTCGGCATTTACCCCGATACCTGCTTCTGCCTGGGAACGGGAAAGAACTATAAATTCATTTCAGAACTGAACCGGAAATATAAATTCTTTGAAAGGATCGTTCCGCTCGAACATCCGAGGTTCATAATGCAATACAGGCTTAAAAAGAAGGAATTATACATCAATAACTATATCTCAAGGTTAAGGAATCCGTGAAAAGCCAGCACAGCCTGTTTCCTGTTGGCAAAAGAGATCATATCGGTATTTTATAAAATATAACTACGTCTTTTAATACGTCTTTTAATACGTTTTTTAATACGTTTTTTAATCTCTCTGATCTAAATTACTAAGCAGTAATACGATAAGATCCCTCGCTAACGCTCGGGATGACAGGTTTATAGGAGAGACAGGGGAGGGAAGCCGGGGTGTTTTGAATAATCATTAGTTTATAATAAAAGATAGCGGCAAAACGCCCCGGCTTCCCTCCCCTTCATCTTTAATAAATACCTGTCATTCTGAGCGTAACGAAGTGAAGCGAAGAATCTTTCACGACATGAGGGTCGTAATCCATAACATCGCCTCTATTATTCGTGAAATCCTACGGAAAAAAAGATCAGAGCCTTTTTAATACGTTTTAATCTCTTTAATTCATAAATAGGGAAGAATATCCAATAAGGTCATTGTCAAAAGAATGTTTTCACTATGCAAAATGAATCATACGACCGACGTCCCCTTCTCACACCGAATGGCGGTCAACTTAAGTAGGGAGACCCGGGAACAAAACTTTCCCCTCCTTTTTTAAGCTAATCTTTCATCACATCTTTTTACTCAAGTACTGCTCCTGGTGTTCACTGCGGTTACCTTACTTTTCGATTTTAGAGATTCAATTGCCTTGGCTTTAATCAATGGCCGTTGGCTTCAGCAAATTGCCGTTGGCTTCAGCCAACGGTCTGAGATACAAATTCTTCCCCGGGCTTTAGCCCAACTTTGTTTTCCCTGAAAAACAAGATATTTATTGAATACTCTCCTAATTTCCTTATTATGTCATTTGTCAGAAGCCTGATGAAGGGACTAAAGTCCCATTGCGAAGAGAGGCTTCTCTGATCCGTTGGCTGAAGCCAACGGCCATTGAACCTACAGCCATTGAACCAACGGCGTTAACCTTCCCACTAAAAATTCCTTAGATCATCGGATAATATTAAAGATATGTATAAAGATTAGCTTTTTTAAGGAGGGGAAACTTTTATCCACAAAACTCCGTTAAGTTGACGGCCATCCTCTCACCCCGGGAGAGGGGGAATTAAGGGGGTGAGGCCGGATACAAAAGAGAGGGATTCCAGGGGGTGAGACCGGATTCTGACTATGTAAAAATTCCTCACATCAGATATGGTATATTTTTGCCGGATAAATTATCTTCGGGACCGTAACTTAAATTAAACCCGTTATGACCTGCCTTTCAACATCACTTTTTTATCTCTCATTTCTAAGCAGATATGAAACGGAATTTCAGAATCTTGTATCAACCTGGTTAACTTTAATGATAATCGTTATTATTGTTACCTTCATTGTAAGCGAGATAACCCGCAATTACAGTCAGGTGGATAAACTGTGGAGCCTTCTTCCCGTCGCTTACGGCTGGATTACTGTTGCCGCCTTCCCTTCAGCAAGGATCATTATCATGGCTTTTCTTATAACAATTTGGGGATTTCGTCTCAGCTACAATTTCAACCGTAAGGGAGGATATAACCTGATACCCTGGAAGGGTGAAGAAGATTACCGGTGGAAGTACCTGAGGGAAAATCGTTTTCTGAAGGGAAGGTTAAGGTTCGGGCTTTTTAATCTTTTATTTATCTCTGTATATCAGAATATTGTGATATTTCTTTTCTCGTCTCCCCTGCTGATGGCGGCCCTTAATAATGACAGATCCCTTGTTTTAACTGATTTCCTTGCCGGTGGTTTCATGCTGCTTTTCATAATAATCGAATCGGTTGCTGATAATCAGCTTTTCCGCTTCCACCAGGAAAAGAAGAAGCCGGATGATAAAGATAACCGTTATATAAGATCACTGAAGAAAGGATTTCTTTCCGAAGGTCTCTGGAAATATGCCAGACATCCCAACTTTGCTTCAGAACAGGCGATCTGGATCAGTTTCTATTTTTTCAGTGTGGCAGCTTCCGGCAAGCTGCTGAATATAACGCTGATTGGAGCGACCCTTCTTGTACTTATCTTTGCTGGGAGCACTATCATGACTGAAGGGATCAGCAGTAAAAAATACCCTGAGTATGCAGTTTATCAAAAAGAAGTACCTAAATTCATTCCTAAGTTAATAAGGTGAGCGCGGTAAGAAATTCGAATGCCGTTAAAATACTAACCCTCAAATAAGAAAAAAATGTTACTGAAATTAACACTGCTTGCAATATTCGGGATAGCAATGGCTCATTTCGAGGGGGTTGTTGTTGTATATCTCCGGAAAGCTCTTGGAATGCTTGATTCCGACTCGAACAAGGAATCACTTAAATCATTTCCGGAGAGGTATCTTCGTATCGAAATGACAAGGGAAGCGGCGACAATAATCATGCTTGTCGCGATAGCGCTTCTTACCGGAACGACATGGATTGAAAAGGGTATTTTCTTTTTATGGACTTTTGCATTCTGGGACCTGTTTTATTATTTATCACTGTATATTCTCATAAAATGGCCGCCAAATTTTAAAACTATCGATGTGCTCTTTCTCATTCCTAAACCATGGATAGCGCCAGTATGGTTTCCGATAGGAGTCTCATCACTCACAATTATTGGAATAGCTTTATTATATTTGCTGTCTGCAATATGATCAGATAGTGAATCCGGTTAATTTCGGGTGTCAGTCCCGGTAAATCTTTGAAACATTTTAACGGCAATATAAGTCTCAGTACAAGGATCAGTACCATATTCAGGTCGCTGCATTACAGGAACTACCGCTTGTTCTTCACCGGTCAGAGTATTTCTCTTATTGGTACCTGGATCCAGCGGATTGCTATGCCCTGGCTGGTATATAAGATGACGGGATCGGCTTTTCTGCTTGGACTCATAAGTTTCACCGGCCAGATTCCGACTTTCCTGCTTGCACCCTTTGCAGGTGTTCTTACAGATCAGCTCAACAGGTACAGGGTACTTGTGAGCACCCAGATCTTTTCAATGGTTGCAGCATTGATCCTGGCAGTCCTGACCCTCCTGGGAGTGATCCAGATATGGCATATTGTGGTTTTAAGTATAATACTCGGTGGTATAAATGCTTTCGATGTTCCTTCACGGCATTCATTTGTTATTGAAATGGTTGACAAAAAAGAGGATATAGGTAATGCCATTGCTCTTAACTCACTGATGTTCAACGGGGCCAGACTGATAGGGCCCTCCATCGCCGGGATAATTCTTGCAACGGCAGGAGAAGGGATATGCTTTCTTATCAATGCCCTGAGTTATATTTTTGTTATTGCGTCACTTCTGATGATGAAGGTGAAGGATAAGGAGAGGAAAAAGCCTGAGGCTCATATTTTCAGGCATATGAAGGAAGGACTCGATTATGCATTTGGATTTGCCCCGATAAAATATCTGCTCTATCTGCTTACACTTGTAAGCCTGATGGGGTCATACCAGGTGCTCATGCCGGTGTATGCCAGTGAAGTGCTTAAAGGAGGATCCGATACTTTTGGTTTCCTGATGGGCGCCGGTGGATCTGGTGCTCTTCTGGGAGCTCTTTATCTCGCATCGAGGGAATCTGTTGTGAAGCTTGGAAGACTTATCCCTGCTTCAACGATACTGTTCGGAACCGGGCTTGTAATCCTTTCAATGTCAAGACTCTTATTGCTTTCACTTTTCCTGATGTCTTTCATCGGGCTTGGCCTGATGATGCATACCGCCGCCAGCAATACTGTTCTCCAGACTATAACCGACGATGACAAACGCGGCAGGGTAATGAGTTTTTATACAATGGCAATTATGGGCACTGCTCCCTTCGGAAGTCTCCTGGCCGGGACTATGGCCAAATTCCTTGGAACTCCCGCTGCCATACTTATCGGAGGATTAGCCTGTATCGCAGGCGCTTTACTCTTTATGAAAAAACTTCCGGAACTTAGGAAGATAGTCCTTCCAGTTTATATTAAAAACGGGAATATACAGTAAATATCAGGTTATTCTTTATTTTTGCAGCCTCAGATTTAACAAAAGTATTAAATCAGAAATGAGATACCCACACAGGTTTTTAAGGATATTCTTTATTTTTATTTGTGCTGTTTCCTTACCTTTTCATATTTCGGCCGGAGCTCTTTCAACGGAAGCTGAACAACAGGATACAGTAAAATCAAAGGTAAAGCAACCTGTTTACACCACTTCGAGGCTGGTCACTCCCAGGCCGGTCATTGACGGAAAGCTTGATGATGAATGCTGGAAAATGGGTACATGGGCCGGTGATTATCATCAGTTTGTCCCGAATGAGGGTGCAAAACCTACATATCCTACCGAATTGAACATCCAGTATGATGATAAGTACCTTTATGTTGCTTTTCGCGCTTTTGATGGTGAGCCCGATAAAATTGTAAAATTGTCAGGGGGGCGTGATGAAAATATCGGTGATATGGTAGGGCTTACCCTGGACAGTTACCGTGATTACAGAACGGGCTTTGAATTTACTATTACAGCCTGGGGCCAGAAAGTAGATCTTGTACTTTTCAATCCGATGAACTGGGATTTCAACTGGAATGCTGTCTGGAAAGGGGAAGTGGGTATGGAGGATTCGGCCTGGGTGGCTGAACTCGAAGTGCCATTAAGCCAGCTGCGTTACAGCGGGAAAGATGACCAGGTCTGGGGCCTTCATACATGGCGATGGATAGCAAGGCTCCAGGAAGAAAGCAACTGGGAAATTCAGTCAAAGACCGGTCCCGGCATGCTGTATAATTTCGGAGAGCTCAGAGGAATAAACGGACTTAAGAGATCGAGGCGTCTTGAAGTTATGCCATTTGTGCTTGGTGACCTTAAAACAATGAAGCAGGAAGCCGGTAATCCTTTCACCGAAAACGGAAGAAAATGGGGAGGGAATGCCGGGCTGGATGCAAAAATAGGTTTATCAAGCAATTTTACTGTTGACCTTACTGTTAATCCCGATTTCGGACAGGTGGAATCTGACCCTTCAGTGATGAACCTGTCGGTTTTTGAGACTTTCTATGAAGAGAAACGTCCATTCTTCCTTGAAGGTCTGACAATCTTCAATTATGATTTTGATAATGAAAGCATCTTTTATTCACGACGAATCGGACATTCACCTTCTGCCGTGATCAATCCTGACGATCATACATTTGTGGATATTCCTGATAAGACGACTATCCTCAGTGCAGCCAAGTTCAGCGGTACCACATCGAATGGTTTGTCTCTGGGACTTATCCAGTCGGTTACTGCAAATGAGTTTGCCAGGGTCAGCGATCAGTATGGCAATATCACAAAAAGAAAGATTGAACCGCTTACAAGTTACACAGTCGCCCGAGTTCAGAAGGGTTATAATTCCGGGAATACATTTGCCGGGGGTATGTTCACCTCAACAAACAGGGCTTTTGAAGAAAAGTCTCTCGATTTCCTGAGTAGAAATGCATTTACCGGCGGGTTTGATCTGAGACATCACTGGAGGGATAAGGAGTTCTTCCTCGATGCAAAATTGCTTGGAAGTTTTGTCAACGGGAGCAAGGATGCAATTACCACCCTTCAGGAATCCTCATCCAGGTACTACCAGCGGCCGGGTGCAGATTATGTAAATTTTGACACTACCCGGACAGCCCTGAGCGGATTCGGAGGTAAATTCAATATCGGAAAGGGATCAAAAGGATTCTGGAAATATAATACCGGAGTTTCCTGGCGTTCTCCCGGCCTTGAACTGAATGACCTCGGATATATGAATGAAGCAGATGAGATCCAACAGGAAAGCGAAGTCTCTTATTTTGTGAACAAACCTGTCTCAATATTCCACACTTACAGCATAAATCTCGAACAATTCAATTCCTGGAATTTCGGAGGTACTTACCTCGGTTCCGGAGGGCATCTTTCCATAAGCACAGAATTTGTTAACAATTACTCGTTCAGTACGAATTTAATTTTCCACTCAGGAGCAACAGATCCCCGTAAACTAAGAGGCGGTCCTGAAATGATGATGCCATATTCGCTTATGATCTTCGGAGAGGCAAAAACCGATCCTTCCAGGAAATTCATTATCGAATTCGGATACAGTTACGAGTATTCCGGAAACGGTTCGGCAAAAAGTTATCAGCTTGAACCGGGAATATCGGTCAGACCCCTGAATTTCCTGAAATTATCTGTTACTGCCGATTATATCCGCAATCACGATGAGCTTCAATATATAACCAGGAGAGATCTGGGCATCCTGGGAGACAGGTTTATCCTCGGAACAATAGACCAGAAAACGCTGGGCCTTACATTCAGGGCTGATCTTAACCTGACCCCCGAATTTTCGATACAATATTACGGCAGCCCTTTTGTCTCGAGAGGTTCTTATTCAGAATTTAAGCATGTGACTGCTCCAAAAGCAGATAAATATTCGGACCGTTTTGAAGTTTACACCGATCCTGTACTGACTGACGGATCTTACAATCTGTATGATTACCAGAGCGGCCTGCGTGCAGATTATACGATTCCCAATCCCGATTTCAACTTCCATCAGTTCCGTTCAAATCTTGTAGCAAAGTGGGAATATCGTCTCGGTTCCTTCATCTATTTTGTATGGTCCGGCGACAGGACAGGACGTAGCAGCATGTCGGAAGCTTCCCTGGGTGATTCTTATAAACAGATGAGGGATCTCTTCCCGAATAATATTTTCCTGATCAAATTAAATTACTGGTTCTCATTATAATGGTTTCAGTTGGCAGAATATCGTAGTCAATTTTAGGTTTTTTGTCGAAAAAGTTTCCCCTCCTTTAAAAAAAAAGGAGGGGAAAGTTTTGTTCCCAAGACTCCTTTAGGATAACGGCTATTCCCGGAACCTGGAACCTGGAATTTGAATTTTCCCGAATACTGAAACTAAAATCTTTTAGTCACGTATCAGCAGTTGTTAATCCATTAATTCGGATTGTTAGCAAAAACATTCCGGGATTTTTGGTTAAACAATTAAGAATATTCATTTTTACAACGTATAAGCATAAGGTTATGAAAAAGTAAATCAATGACCTTATGAATAATAGCATGAGGATACTAATTTGCGAAGACAACAAGCTGGCGCTAAAAACTATTTCCGTTGTCCTTGAAAGGGAGGGTTATAAGTCTGATACAGCAGAGAATGGATATGATGCTCTTACTTTGCTTAAGGATAATTTATATGATATGGTGATTGTAGATATTCATCTCCCCTATCATAGCGGACTTGAGCTGGTTGAATATTTACGGACCGATCTCAGGCTCGACACTCCTGTACTTATTGTCTCGGCTTTCAGTGATCCTCAGATGCAACGTCAGGCAGCCGGACTTGGTATTGCAGGGTATATCGTAAAGCCTTTCAATCCCACTGACCTGGTGAATAGAATAAGAACCATTCTAAAAAATTAAGTTATGAACAGATGCTTTATTCTGTTTATCGGATTGGTTTTATCAGGAATGTCTGTATGCAGACCGGTATTTGCCCAGCAGATAAGTGATCCCGAAGCGGAATATCTGAGGATAAGGTCACTTGCATTTGATGGTGAATATGCAGCAGCTGCATCTGATGCCCGCAAACTCGTCAATGCATTTCCTTCATATGGCGATGCCCGTATCCTTCTCGGGAGGATACTTGCCTGGCAGAAGGATTTTAAACAGGCAGCTGCGGTAATCGATACATTGCTTGCAACAGATCCGGATAATGCAGACGCTCTTGCGGCGAAAAGGGATATTTCCCTCTGGTCGAAAGAGAATTCCCCGGTAGCAACAGATATAAGAGCAGGATACAGTTTCGACAGGTTCTCCGAACCCTATGACAGATGCTGGCGGATGTTCAAAGCAGGCGCCGGACATAAATTTAACTGGGGCCCTGCTGCAGCCGGTATTAATATAGGACACATTAACATTGATCAGACAACAGCCACGGAGGTTCAGTTTGAAGCAGAAGCCTGGCCAAAGATCTCTGACAAAAACTATGCTTATTTCTATTATGCATTCAGCCCGGGTGATTATTTCCCGCGACACAGGGCCGCAGCTGAAATATGGCAGATCCTTCCGGAAGGCTGGGCTATGTCGGCAGGTATTAATTTTTACAGATTCGACCGTAATATATTTATTCCAACTCTTTCGGTCGAAAAATATGTAAGCAGGTTCTGGTTCTCCCTGAAAGGATATTTATATCTCAAAGATGAAGGTGCAAGACCGGCTCTCTATTTTAACGGAAGAAGATATTTCAATGATACAGACTATCTTCAGTTAACCCTTGGTACCGGAACGGCTCCGGATGAACCTATTGACATACAAACAGATATTGAACGGTATAGTGCCAACAGCATCAGACTGGCTTATTATGGCTTTATTACTAAAAAGATGGCGATCCGCATAGGAACGGGATATTCCAGGGAAGAATATGCTGAAGGAATCATGCGCAACAGGTTCGAAGGCCATATTAATTTCATTTATGCAATAAAGATGAAATGATGAAGTATGCTCTTCTTATAATATTGTCATTTTTAACGGCACGGGCAACCACTGCCGGTCAGTCTTTAAATATTAAAGCCGACTCGGTGGCTGTTGCAGAAACGACATTTGTTACCGAACCGCCTTCAGGTATCCCGCTGGATTACGAGATCAATGAAACAGCAGTAAAAGGGTTCATTACGTCCCTGAAAGATAAATATCCGGTACAGCTGGGTGCTTTCAGGGTGAAATATAATGCAGAGGCATTCTTTAAGGAGGTCACTTCACATATCGACAGTAATGCTGTCATGTTCAGGGAGGATGGTTTATACAAGATACGGATATCACGTAATCCGGGTACAGCAGAAGAGGTTATCCGGGAAAAGACTGGACCTGAAAAGATTACAGTTGTTCCGGCCCCTGAAACGACTTCAGGCAGCGATACGGTCCGGTCCGGGACGGGTATTCCTGATTCAACAACAACCGGAATTTTATTAAGCGAACCGGCTGAGAAGAAAGCAACTGCTGAAAGAATATCTGCAGGTGAACTGATCATCGGAAATAACAGTCCGTGGTTAAAAAGAATTACCTACTTCGGCAAATCCCTTGCACTTATAAATGCACTCATAATTACGATTGTTGTATGCATAATCTCAATGATACTCCTTCTCCTTTTCATTCTGCTTAACAGAAGAAGGATGGAAAGAAGGGAAAAGCTGCACCAGTATCTGATGGAGAATTATCAGGAACTCATTATCAATTATCTCTTCGGAAATGCAACTCCTGATGATTTCCGGCCTATTGCCTCTGATACCTATCGCAGGCAGGTGCTGATAGACCAGATGATCGATGTAAGCATCAACCTGAAGGGAGAAGAAGCCAGGAAACTGCTGGGTTTATATAAACATCTTGGCCTTGACAGGGATTCCATCGGGAGAGCCCGTGATCATCGCTGGCATAAAAAGATCAAAGGATTCCGCGAGCTGGCATTTATGAATATCAAGGACGCCAATGACACAATATATAAGGCTCTCAACTCCTCGAATGAGATCCTCCGTATGGAAGCTCAGATAGCTCTTGTAAGGCTTGGCGACGAAAGCGCATTCGATTTTCTTTCACATCTCGAAAGGCCCTTCTCTCTCTGGGAACAGATCTCACTTCATGAACTGATCGTCCAGCATAATATTCCTCTTCCGCAATTCAAACAATGGCTCACATCTTCCAATCCTACTGTGGTTATGTTTGCCCTGAGAATGATAAGGGAGTTCAAACAGTCTGAAGCCGAAGAAGCAGTACATGATACAATAATGCACCCCGATCCTGCAGTCAAACAGCTTGCCATACAGGTCGCGGGAGATATGAACATGCGGACCACTCTCGATACCATGAAACACATGTACAAATTCCAGGAATATAATGTATGTCTCGAAATTATAAAGTCGATGGGGAAAATGCCCGACCTGTCAATGCTCGGATTCCTGAAACTGGTACTCGACAAGGAAGATGATGTACAACTCCAGATTGAAGCAACAAAAGCTATCGAAAACAATGGAGAAGAGGGTGTTAAAGCTCTTGTTAAGATCATGAAATCGGAATATAAAAACTATAATATAATTGTCAGGCATGTGCTTGACCGGAGAATATACTAAACAGCCATGGGTTTTATTTTCGGACATATAATTTTCATCATTACCCTGATCATTTTCGGATCATACCTGTTGCTTGGCATATTTTCAGCCATTGCACTCCGGAAATATCTGCGGAAGAACAGTTATGTGAATTACAACTCGCTTGTACTTTCTCCTCTGAGCCCGAGGATATCCATTATAGCCCCGGCCTTCAATGAAAGCAAGACGATAATTGATAATGTCAGGACATTATTATCCCTGTATTACAATAATTTTGAAGTTATCCTGGTTAACGACGGATCGACCGACAATACATTTGAAAAGGTTGAAGAAGCTTTTGAGCTCGAAAAGGTCAATTATTATTTCGATTACAGGATACCGTGTGAAAGGATAAAAGGAGTTTATAAATCGAAAAATCCCTCTTTCACCAGGCTTACAGTTATTGACAAGAATAACGGAGGCAAGGCCGATTCACTTAATGCCGGGATAAATATCTGTAAAAGCAACCTGATAGTTTCAATAGATGCCGATTCGATTATTGAGGCTGATTCAATTCTCAAGCTTGTAAAACCTTTCCTTGAGGAGAAGGATCATAAAGTCATCGGTACGGGTGGAGTGATAAGGATTGTCAACTCGTGTGATGTTGAGCTTGGACATATAAGGAATATACATGTGCCAAAACAGATATTACCACGTCTTCAGGTCCTGGATTATACCCGCGCATTCCTCCTTGGCAGGATGGCCTGGAGCCAGCTCGACGGATTGATGCTTATTTCAGGTGCCATGGGTATTTTTGACCGTGAAACTGTCATTAAAGCAGGCGGATACAGCACTAAAACTGTCGGGGAAGACATGGAGCTCGTCCTCAGGATGAGACGTTACATGTCAGAACACAATGCAAAATACGAAGTTACATATATACCCGATCCTCTTTGCTGGACGGAAGTTCCGTCAGACCTTAAATCTCTCAGAAAACAAAGGACCCGGTGGACAAGAGGCCTGGTAGAATCATTAAAGACCCATCGCAAATTATTCTTTAATCCTAAATTCAATAAACTGGGATTACTCGGATACCCTTACTGGTTCTTCTTTGAATGGCTTGCTCCGCTTATAGCTTTCGGAGGTTTCATATACACAATAATACTTATCCTCACAAGCGGAATAAACTGGCCTTTTTACCTGCTTCTCTTTGTTTTCGTTTACTCATTTGCTGTTCTGCTCACAACCTGGGCCATCCTTTTTGAAGAGATTACATTTCATAAATATAAACGGAAAAGGGATGTCTTCAAACTTATAGCCACAGCATTCGTCGAACCTTTCTTCTACCCTGTTCATACATATTTTGCAGTAAAGGGAAATATTGAAGCAATGAGGGGGAAAACAGGCTGGGGTAAAGCCGAGAGAAGCGGATTTGACAGGAAGAAGAAAAAAATCCATCAGCCGACAGTCCGTCAGTCGGCAAACATATCAAAGGCAACTAATCCCCAGGAAATCTGCTGAAGAGACCTTTTCTCCCGGGAAACCGTTTCAGGGACGATCAGCCATTTATCCCAGTGATACCTGCTTGTGCTTGATGTAACGCTTTTGTCAAAATAAACTGATACTGCAATGCCGTCGGATACTGCAGTCGATATCTTATAAGATCGCCCCCCGTCGGAAGATGTGGCTCCGTTAACAACTTTCCTTTGTGTCGGATCATAGAAATGAAGCATTGTCCAGGGGATACGTACCCTTAGTTTATTCCCTTCCCATAAAACCGCTGTGAGAAAGCCCGGACTAAAAATGTTGAAATTAAAGGCCTCTATTCTCCCTATCTTTTGTTCAGTCATTGAAAAACCATCGTTGATCCATTCCATGAGCTTCCACGGAGCCCCGTCCGTAACTGTGCTCCTGTACTTTTGTACAGAAGGGTCGGTAAGATTAAACCTTGGAGTAAATCCTTTCATATTATAAGCCTCAGTCACATAATATGATGCGGAATCTTCTCCTGCCACATATTCAAGTAAAAATTCCGAACGGTTGTTTAGAGCCTTCCCGTTTGGAAGTCGTGATTCGCCCAGACCTGCCAGGTAAGTATCAAATGCAATTAATATCGAATCTCCTGAAGAAATGTTCCTGTTCAGGTCAATATTCAGATAAAAATAATTGTTACCGTGAGAGGCCTCAATCTTTGAAACCGGGCCTGTGACATTGTCCCTGCTGTAATTAACAAATGACGGGATTCCCTTTTGATCAAAAGTTATTAATCCGAAATTCTGTTCGGGTGATGTCACATTATGCCAGAGCTGCCTGGTAGGAATGAACAGGCTATTGGAATCAAGTCCGTAAGCTTCAAGGTATGAAACGATCCAGGTAGGCTTGAACCATTCATCCATCCATGAGAACATAAAGCCTCCCGCACATCCGGCATCAAAAATATTGTACAGCATCCTGACATTCTTCTCTCCCTGCTGAAACTCGGAATATCCGCCATGATGCATATTACTGTATGACTGATGGGCGCTGCCCCAGCTCGACGGTACACCGAATTCACCAATAACAAGCGGAATATTGGTATAATGATTTTTCAGATCAGTAAGATATCCAAGATAACTGTTCTTCCCCTGGTTGTCCGAATATTCTCTGTAGGATGGCTGTTCACTTATGAAGTTCGGATAATACGGATAAGCATGATAACATGCAAACAATCCAGCTTTAAGGTTCTGACGGCTTATTTTTGTGATGTCATAGGTAGCTTTATCCTCATCGGTAAATATTTCTGTGGGATGGGTCAGCGGGTCAAGTGTCGGCCAGCTTGAAATGCTCACGGGTCTGTTTACTGAATATTTCTGGAATTCATATGTAACTGTTTCATCAAGCATCCGGGTTACAAATACCTCGCTTGCTGTGCCATCTGAAATACTTAACTGATTGCCGGTAAAGGATTTCATTTCGGTATGTAACCTGTTTGTCGTATCAACTTCCTGTGGCATTATCTCCCTTCCGATCACATATCCGGCCGTCCACCTTGACATATCCGTACGGTAACTGCCATAAGCTTTCCCAAGCCTGAAGGCAATCTCCTTTTTGCCATGGATGCAATCTATGACTTCCTTAATTTCATTCCGGAAAGAGTTCGTACGGAGCGTAAGATCATATTCTGAAGTGACTGAACCGTTCTCTATTTCTTCTAACCAGATCCCCTGGAACAGCAGTAATGGTCTATCAGGGTGGCGGTAATTATAATTGGCAAGCTTTTCATAAAATACCGGGGGGTGCAAAGTATAGACACGTATCCCGTTAAAGCCGGAACCTGCCATAAGATTTATCCACTCTTCATATGTCTTTCCTGAGATCGCGTAGGCTATCTCTCCTGGGAAAGTGCCGGGGGGTGAGGAACCCAGATTTATTCCCTTCAGATTCAAAGACCTGTAATCAGATCCCGTGTGCATTGTGATATAATTCTCATTCGTCCTGAAAGGGATTGCAAGAGAAGCACATATCTCAAAATCAATAAGGGTATCACGTCTTATTATTATATCTGTAAGCCTTACCGGATAATAATCTTTGCATGTAACATCTGTAATTACGGGTATCCTGTTGTATGAACCCGGTATGTAAGGTGCAGAAGCCGGTATCTGAACCTGTTCGAGAGTCGAAACCGCAGATGATGCTGATTCTGAGGAATATTTGAGGAGCCTTCCTGACCAGGATTTACCGCCGAATGTAATTGTATAAATATATAAACCCTGCCGTGCAGGTGATCCGTTATCCGTTCTTCCATCCCAGATTATCTGGTAACTTCCTTCCTCAATTCCCGGAAAATAGAAATCCTTTATCTTCTGTCCTGACAGATTAAAAATCATCAGACGGATATCTCCCTGACTGTTGATTATAAACGGGATATTAATTGAATGTGAGAAAGGATTGGGATATGGGACACCGGGCTGAAGAAGATCGGAGACCGGACCATATATTCCGGAAATTCTCAGGGAATACTTACCGTCAGTGCCGCTCAGGGCACCAAAAACCGAACTGCCTGCCGTCATCGTGATTTTTGCACCCGGGACAGCATTCCCTGACATATCCGTTACAGTTCCGGTCACATAATAATCGCCTGCCCGCAAATTTCCTGCGGCGGTCATAATTGCTATTACTGTAACGATTTTCTTCAGGAAAAGCATCAGGGCTTGAAGGTTACTGAGTTCAGGGTACTGATCAAAACATGGATTTTATGTCCCAAATTTAACAAAAAGATATATAAATCCATCCTTTTGTGGTAGTTATGTTTTTCAGTTTCATTATTTGATCAGAATATTAACTTTGTAACAGGCATACATAATCATTACAATGAGCGTAATTTACAGGCATCTCAGAAGAAAGGACAACCGGGAAATTGCAGATCTTATACGTTCGGTATTCCGGGAATTTGGCATAGACCGGCCCGGAACCGTCTATTTTGATCCTACCACCGATGACCTTTTCTCACTTTTTAAAAGATCAGGTTCTGTATACTGGATAGCAGAAGAGGACAGTAAGATAATCGGCGGTTGCGGTATCTATCCAACCCCGGATCTGCCCGAAGGATGCGCTGAACTTGTTAAATTATACCTCGATCCCGCAAAACGTGCCCGGGGGATAGGGTGGCAACTGATGTCAAAAAGCCTCCGGTCAGCCAGGAGATTGGGTTATAAACAGGTTTACCTTGAATCAATGCCGGAACTTGGTAAGGCCATAAGCCTGTATAAAAAAGCCGGGTTTGAATTTATACCCGGGCCTCTGGGGAATTCAGGACATTTCGGATGTAAAATCTGGATGATCTGCCGGCTTTGACAATAATCTGAAGTTTTTTTATATATTGCATATAAATACTTCCATGAGATTTCTGAAGAAACTTGAGCCGCCCGACAAATGGAAACTTCCGGTTATCCTGGTGCTTGCTGTATTCACGGGGATTGCGCTCTTTTCATTCCATATCTCAAATGCCTCATCATATCTTGGCGACAAGCCTGAAACTTGTGTCAACTGCCATATTATGGCTCCGCAATATGCGACATGGTATCACAGTTCTCACCGCGAAAAAACTAACTGTAACGAATGCCACGTTCCTCATAATAATATTTTCAGCAAATATTTTTTCAAGGCGAAGGACGGTCTGCGACATGCGACAATCTTCACCCTTCGCAGGGAGCCACAGGTTATTTTTATAAAGGAAGCCGGCAGGGAAGTTGTTCACCGGAACTGCATAAGATGCCATTCTGATCTGCTTACCGACTACAAGCTCCTGGCCAGGGGAGACGAAACCCACAACTTCAGGATGGACCGCACCTGCCTCGACTGTCACAGATATACTCCACACGGAAGAGTTAACAGCCTTTCGAGTGTACCCTGGGCACGAGTTCCGTTACCCGGTCCGATCGTCCCGGAATGGATGGATAAAATTGTAAACAAAAATGACTGATAAAATATAGACTATGAAGCCTATACAGGAAAAGCTTAAAGAAAAACCCTGGCTTGGATGGGTAATTTTCTTCCTTACTGTCCTTGTCGTATTTATGCTCGGAATGCTTGCCTCATCAATAGTACAGAGACGTGCGGAAGCTGTTTTTGCTTATACTCCTGCTGTCACATTCTCAGAATACGAACCACGCAATTCTGTCTGGGGGGAATTATTCCCACGTGAATATGACTCATATATTAAAACTTCCGATACAACTTTCAGAAGTAAATATAACGGCAGCTCGATGATCGATATGCTTGAAGAATCTCCACGAATGGCTGTCCTTTGGGCAGGATATGCATTTTCAAAGGATTATAGTCAGGGCAGGGGTCACTACCATGCCGTTGAGGATATCCGTAATACATTGCGGACAGGCTCTCCGGCTGATGGTGTACCAAGTCCGCAGCCTAATACATGCTGGACCTGCAAAAGTCCTGATGTTCCACGGATGATGAATAAAACCGGAGTAGCTGAATTCTACCGCGGGACATGGGATACAAAAGGAAGTGAAATAATAAATCCAATAGGATGTGCCGATTGTCATGATGCTAAAACCATGAATCTCAGGATATCACGACCAGCCCTCATAGAAGCTTTTCAGGCGACTGGCCGTGACATTTCCAAAGCGACACACCAGGAGATGAGAAGCCTGGTCTGTGCCCAATGCCATGTAGAATATTATTTCAATAAAACCATATCCGATGGTGTATCATATCTTGTTTTTCCATGGAAGAACGGAACAAGTGCAGAAGAAATAGAGAAATATTATGACAATATAGGTTTTACCGACTGGACCCATTCCATGAGCCGGGCACCTATGCTGAAAGCCCAGCATCCCGATTATGAAGTTTACCTTACAGGAACACATGCCTCAAGAGGTGTATCCTGTGCCGACTGCCATATGCCATTCATAAGCGAGGGAGGCCAGAAATTTACTGATCATCACCTGCAAAGCCCGCTCAATAATGTTGCCGCTTCGTGCCAGGTCTGTCACCGTGAGGAAACCGAAAAACTCATAAATGATGTATATTCAAGACAGGACAAAATAATTGAGAACCGGAATATTCTCGAGACTCTTCTTGTAAAGTGTCATGTCGAGGCAAAGAATGCCTGGGATAAGGGAGCAACGGAAGAAAGGATGAAAGATATACTTTCAGATATCAGAAAAGCCCAGTGGAGATGGGATTTCTCAGCTGCCGGTCATGGAAATTCCTTCCATTCTCCGGTTGAACTGGGAAGAATAATCGCCGGGGGAATTGCTTATGCCCAGGATGCCAGGATCAAAATGGCCAGGCTGATGGCTGATCTGGGAGAGAACAGGGAGATCTCCTACCCTGATATCACAACCAAAGCAAAGGCCCAGGCATATATCGGACTTGACATGAAAAAGCTCAGGGAGGAGAAAAAAGTATTCCTCGAGAACATTGTTCCTGAATGGATAAATAGCGGGAAGGAAAGAGAGAAAGACTATTAAAGAATCTGGTTGCCGGTTGCCGGTTGCCGGTTACCTGATGCCGGGTGTAGATTAAAATATTCCAAAGAGTTAATAATAAAATATAAACGGATATGGATATGGCAGAAAAAGATTATTCAGAGATGCGGCATGCTTCCGGTTGTTCATGCTGTGGCGGGCATCATGTTGAACCATCAAATGATATGACCCGGCGTAATTTTGTTAAAGTCACCGGTACAGGAGCTCTCGGTGCAGCTGTAATGCCGGGGATAACATGGGCGGCTCTTGCCGGCCGGGAAAATGGTGACAGGACTGCCCCCGGCCGCCGCACACTTATTGTCAAACCCGTTCTTACCTGTGATGTGCCTGTCCGTCGCGACAAAACAAGCTGGAGAAGCTGGGGCGGTATCCAGACTGACAAGGATGTCATTTCTGAAAAGGCAAGGATAGGCGAAGAGATTAAATCACTAAGCGCGAGAGCAGATTTTCCTGTAAATTTTCTTCCGTTATCGGAGGTAAGAAAAAATGATGATCTGAAAGGCATCACCGATATGGAATCTGCCGATCTGGTACTCATTTATGCCGCAGGCGGAAGCCAGAGTATTTTCGATAGTATTCATAAAACAGGGAAGGATATGATAATCTTCTGCAGGCATAAATCGGGTCCGGTCTATCTCTGGTATGAAATAATCAGTCCCCGTTACCTCAGGCAGCATACAGATGCACTTGCTTTAAAAGGTGTTAATGAAAATGATGTTGTGATCGACAGCCAGGATGAACTGCTCTGGAGACTGAGATCAGTATGCGGTCTGAAAAACACCGTCGGTTCAAAAATTCTGGCAATAGGCGGCCCGGGAGCATGGGCACAGCCTCTTGATTATACGATGAAAACCGTCAGCAGCAGATATAAGCTCAACGTTCAGGATATAACCTACGATGAATTAGGTAAGCTGATAACTGAAGCCCGGGCCGATAAATCAGTAATATTGGATGCAAAAAGCCGGGCTGACAAATATCTGCAGGACTCCGGGATAAGTCTTGTAACTGACAGGAAATTTGTTGAGAATTGCTTTGTTCTTGAAGATATCCTGGTAAGGCTCATGGAAAAATACAATTGCAGGGCAGTCACGGTAAATAATTGCATGGGAACAATAATGCCACTTGCTGAGACCACAGCCTGCCTGACCCTCAGTCTGCTCAACGATGAAGGGTACCTGGCATTCTGTGAATCCGATTTTGTGGTGGTCCCGGCAGGTATCCTGATGGCAAATATCTCAGGCAAACCCTCATTTCTTAATGACCCGACATACCCGCATGATAATATTATCACGCTTGCCCATTGTACTGCTCCGCGAAAAATGGACGGAAAGAATTCTGAACCTGCAAAGCTGCTTACTCATTTCGAATCTGATTACGGTGCCGCACCAAAGGTTGAAATGAAAATCGGGCAGGTTGTGACAAATATAATGCCTGATTTTGAGTTTAACCGTAATGTGGGACTTTCAGGTAAGATAGTGAGCAATCCTTTCATGGATATATGCAGGTCCCAGATAGATATAAGTTTCTCCTGCGACAGTAAGATAGTGGCAGAACGGATGCCCGGATTTCACTGGATTACTGTTTATGGCGATTATCTGAAGGAAGCAGGTTATGCACTGAAAAAGATCGGGATCGGATTTGAGAATCTGGGTTAATCTTCCGGGTTGAATGAAAAACGAAATTAGAGACACCATGCATGGCGTCTCTAATTTATTGTTCAGGGTTAAGGAATAAAATGTAATTTTAGCTTGTCAAATTAATATTTAACCCATTTATCTATTTATTCATGAAAACCAACATTTCCTTCAGTTTCAGGATGCTTTTGAGCTCCATAGTTTTTATGCTGGCTTCAGCAGGTTTGTTTGCCCAGTCAAATTTTTCGGGTACCTGGGCTTTTAATGAATCCAAAAGTGATTTTGGAGACAGCCAGTTCAGGTTTGCAGCCACCACTATGGTTGTTACCCAGGCAGGCAACGTTCTTACAGTAGAGAGTACGATGCCCGGCAGGGATGGAGGTGAGATGAAGACCACTTCGAAGTATAATCTCGACGGAACTGTCAGCGAGAATCCGATGTTCAATACAACCAGGAAATCGACAGTTGCATGGTCTGCCGACAAAGCTTCCATGACAATAGCGTCGACAATGACGTTTGAGAGAGATGGTGAGAGCCGGGAAATGAAATCAACCGAGACCTGGAAGCTTACCGAAGGCGGGAAAGTGCTGATGCTTGAAAGTGTAAGGCCCGGAAGAGATGGTGAAATGAAAATTACCGTCGCCTACGATAAAAAGTAGACTGACAGTCATTGATCATCCTGGATCCGCTAACAGTACCAGCCGGTTTTGCTCTGATTGGTAAACATCAAAACCATTCCTGAACCGGAATTTTCCTGTCATGCTGCAATTCAGTCAGCTTATAACTGATCTCGGAGTCATTTTCAATGCTGTAAATCCAGTATCCTGAGATGCCTCCGGGAGCCAGATAAATTCGTCTTAAAAACAGCCTGTCACCAGGAATAAATTCGCATTCTTTCCCGAAAGCTGAGATCTTTCCATATGTACTGTCCTGGGAAGTCCTGATCCATATAAGGTTATATCCGGTGAAATCATCCGGATCTGTGTTCCGGTACTCAATATAATCACCTACATAACGCCTGGTGATCATAAGCTGGTCCTCTTCAACCTGAACATTTGATCTTTTAATTGTACCACAGGAACCTAATATTACCGCTGTAATGAATGCAGGTAAAATTAATTTAATATAGTCCTTGCTGATTATCATTGTATTATCCTCCAAGTCTTTTGTCAAAATTACTGTAAAACTGTCAAATATGCAATCCGGAACACTTCCTGTGTTCCTTTTTCATAACTTTCGCCCCGCTTTATTGCCAAGACAAATAACTCCTTACCGGATGAACAGCGCCATAACAAGATTCATTGACAGGTTAAAAGCCCTCCACTTCAGGAACAGAAAGAGGGGAGTTTATGGTTATATGTGGTGGACCGGAGTCAAGATCGCTCTGATTTATGCTGCCGTCATGATCCCTGTGGTGCTCATCGGGAAATATCTTATAAATGTTTCAGCTGTATTCAGTTTTTTTACCCGTCACCTGTCAGATCCCTTTGTATTTATTCTGTTTTTTATATCGGAATCTTTCCTTGGGATGATCCCTCCGGATCTTTTTGTGATATGGTCAGCCAAATTCAATTCGCCCTTCTTCCTGCTTACGATACTGGGTGTACTTTCATATGCAGGTGGTATTGTATCCTATTACATAGGGAGGTGGCTGTCGGGACAGAAAAGGATAAGAGCATACTCCGAAAGGGTTCTTGATAAATACATAAAGACTGTAAGGAAGTGGGGAGGCGCTTTTATAATTATTGCAGCTATTTTCCCGTTCTCGCCATTTTCAATGGTCGTAATAGCAGTAAGTCTGATGAAGTATCCTTTTAAGCTTTATCTCTTATTCGGATTATCGCGGATAATAAGATTCATCGGTCAGGGTGTTATATATCTGGGGATACTTAATCTTGATTCTATTTTGGGATAGGCTTCACCGGGTTGAATTCTCCTTCCCATCTGGCAATGACTGCTGTTGCGAGACAATTGCCCAGGACGTTTACCGAAGTTCTTGCCATATCCATCAGTTCGTCAATCCCAAGAATAATATAGATGGGCCAGGTAGGTAAACCGAAGCTGGCTGCCGTTCCTAAAAGAATGACCATTGAAGCTCTGGGGACACCTGCTACTCCTTTGCTGGTAAGCATCAGTGTAAAAACTATAAGCAGCTGCTTTGCAAAAGGAAGATGAATCCCGCTTATCTGTGCAACAAAAATTGTAGCAAGGGATAGATAAAGTGTTGTCCCGTCAAGATTAAAACTATAACCGGTGGGCATCACAAAGGCTACAATTTTCCTGGGAACACCAAACTCTTCCATTCTTTCCATCGCAACAGGAAGAGCCGATTCAGAACTTGTAGTGGCAAAAGCAATTGTGACAGGCTCTGCTACTTTGCTAAGGAATCCGCGGACGGGAATTTTAAATATCAAAGCTACCGGCAGAAGAACGACAAGCAGGAAGATTATCAGGGATACATAAAGTGTAGCAAGCAGCTTGAACAGGTTTACAAGAATATCCAGACCCATATGACCGATACTGTATGCTATTGCAGCAAAAACGGCAAAAGGGGCAAAATACATTATCAGCTGGGTGAACTTGAACATTGTTTCCGCGAGCGATTCGGTGAACCTGATCATTGGACTTTTATACTTGTCCTTTATCAGGGCTACCGCAATGCCGAAAATAATGCTGAAAATCACAATCTGTAATACCTGGCCTTCATATATCGATTTCGCGATATTTTCAGGGAAGATATGCAGGATAAGATCACTCCCTGTCACCGGTTCAACGGAAGGAACCTCAGATTGATTTACCTCATCAGGCACATTTACACCAAGCCCGGCTTTACTTATATTTATAGCAAACAGTCCAATGAACAAGGCGATTGTAGATACGATCTCAAAATAAACAAGTGACTTCCATCCCATTCTTCCTACCTGCTTAAGGTTTGAATGCCCTGCAATACCTACAACGAGGGTGGCAAACAGCAGCGGTGCAATAATTGTTTTTATGAGGCGGAGGAAAATCTTGCTGACCAGGTTCATCTTAACTGCAATCTGAGGAAGATCATATCCGAATTCGGCGCCAACAAGCATACTGATCAGTATCCAGGTGGTGAGTGATTTGCGATACCACGCATATCCTATTATTGCAATTATCGCAAACCACCTGGCCACTGTAAGTACATTTTTCCCGATGTCGATCAGCCTAAAATGATTTGTTATTGTAAGAAGCGAAACCAGGAACAGTACTGATAACAGGAAAAGCAAATACTGTCCGGGGACTTTATTGTTACCTGTTTTCCTGGATACTCCCTTTGGGGTTGGTTGTGCTTCAGGCATGGAATAATTAAAAAAGACCTACAAACATAGTAAAATGTCCTGACAGGTTAATACAGAATTATTCCGGAATGGATCCGGGAAACAAAAAATTACCTGCTTCCCGCCTGGCTATATCACTTATTCTCTCTTATTTCAGCGATAAGGGATTCACCCACAAGTCTGAAATCAGCTGAATTTTCAGGGGGAACGACAAAGATTGATGTTCCCGGTTCAAGCCCCTGTTTGACAATGACATTCTTTTCATTCATGTCGCCAAGGATTACTATCTGGCGTGTCTTGTTTTTCTTATATACAAACGGAATGCTGTCAGCTCCCGTATAAACACATTCGGTGGGAATGAAAATTGCGTTATCAAATGTTTTGGTAATGATCCTGTTCCAGGAGGTCATCGCAGGCCTCAGTATTTTTTCCGAATTAAAGATCCTTATCATGACCTCAAACATCTTTGCATCAGAGTTCGGAAGAACCTCTCCGACATTGGCCACACTTATCACTTTACCTTTGAATGATTTCCCCGGCAAAGCATCGACTGTTATAACAACATCCTGGTCAACAGCAACCTTACTTACCTCAATTTCATTAACATAGGTCTTTGAAAGGATCGAATCCAGGTCAGGAAGGGTTGCCACAACACGATCAAAGGGATTGACTTGTGATCCCGCTTTTCTTTTGGTACCGTTCCATTCCTGTTTGTAAAGTACAATCCCATCTGCCGGAGCTCTGATTGTAAATTGTGCAAGGAAATCCTGAAGCGCTTTTACCAGAGCCTGCCCGTCGGAAAGTGCCTGTTTTGTCTGCTTTATATCTGCAAGAGCTTGTGCACGTCTCAGATTATAGTTTTTTTTCAACTGTTCCAGACCCCTTTCAGCTTTATTGAGATTTATTTCCGCCTTCCTGATTGTTGCCGGTGGCTCGTATTTTGATTCAGCAAGCGTTATCCTGGCTTCCTCAACGACATAAATCTGGTTCTTGATCTCATCTCTGAGGTCTGTCAATGTAACAGCAGTATCGAGGACCTTCATCTCAAGGTTTGCCTGTAAAGTTGTAAGATTCTCCATTGCATCCTTCAGCGTGTTATCATACTCTGTCCTGTCAAGCTGAGCTATATAATCTCCTTTTTTGACCATAGTGCCTTCAGCTATTATATCCTGGATCTTAAAACTCATGATACGCATATGATCATGACCTCCACCTCCCCTGGATCCTCCACCCTGTCCACCTCCCGGCCCTTGAGTTTGTTGTATCTCAGGACCTTTGATATCAAATGAATTTTCTGCAAGCAGTTCCCCGGAATTGGAGATCGCAATCTCAAAAAGCCCTTCCTTAACCTCTGCAAATACACTTACTTCACTTTTCTTCGACAGCAATCTGTTAAAGACTATCAGGCTGATTATGATAGCCAGTGCAACAATACCAGATATGATCAGAGTCCTTTTCATATATAATTTATTAAGTCCTATTCCATTATATAGACCAATTTGAGACTAATTTATTCCATTTCCCAAAAATAATTATTATTCCATGGAATAAATCCTGGTTAATCCTTGTCTTCTTACATATGACTTAAAGATATAAGGTTAGTAGGTCCCCGGATGGATTTCGAAAAGCCGGGGTCTGGTTTTTAAGGTTAGGTTGAAATGAAAGCCTGCAGAACGGATAATCCGGGATGCAGGTTTTCTGATTTTATGTAATCCCTATAAAAGATTATCTTTCGAATAAATTTTTCAGATCATGATGAAGTACTTACTATCGTTACAGCTAATAATTCTGCTTATTACGGCAGGCTGCGCCAATATCACACGAGACCTGTCCATTTACGATCTGAGGTGCGAAAGCCTTACAGAACCGCTTGGTATTGCCACCTGCAACCCGGTATTAAGCTGGAAGATCAGCTCAAAGGTAAATGGAACAGCGCAGAGGGCATATCAGATCCTTGTGGCAGGAAATATTAAACAATTGAACGATACTGATGCAGATATGTGGAATTCGGGTAAGATTTTATCATCCTCGGGCATCTATGTCCCTTACAACGGGAAACCACTAACTTCCAGGTCATTATGTTACTGGAAGGTAAGGATCTGGAATGAAAATGATGAAGTTTCCGGATGGAGCGCTCCTTCAACCTTCAGTATAGGCCTGCTGAATGAATCTGACTGGAAAGCACAGTTTATTGGTTTATTTTTCCCCTCGGAAAATACTGTAAGTCCCCAGCTCCGTAAAACTTTCGACCTCAAAGGATCGCCGGGGAAGTTATTCCTCCATGTCAACTCACTTGGATATCACGAGGTATTTCTCAACGGCCGGAAAGCAGGGGACGGTGTTCTGACTCCGGCAGTTTCGCAATTTAATAAAAGATCCCTGGCATTGACCTATAACCTTACTTCATTTGCCAGGGAAGGAAGGAATGACCTGGTTATCTGGCTGGGCCGGGGCTGGTATAGCAATGGATTACCGGGAGTACTGGAAAATGGGCCTTATGTCAGAGCACAGGCTGAATTATTATCGGACGGCCGCTGGGAAACCATTGTTGTTACCGATACCTCATGGAGCGGAAGGGACAGCGGGTATTCAACTATCGGCACCTGGCGGCCTCACCGGTTCGGCGGTGAACAGGTTGATGCATCACTGGTACTGAATGACCTTACATCAGGATCGCTTGATAATACTACATGGAGCGGAGTATCAGCAATACAGGTCACAGGAAGTCAGACCTCCCCGCAACTCTCCGAACCAAACCGGATAATAAAGACAATCAGGGCTGTTTCAGTTGACAAAATTAATGATACGACATGGCTTGCCGACATGGGCACAACTCTCACCGGATATGCTGAGATAAAATTCCCCCGGCTTAAGCCCGGAGAAAAAATTGTTATGGAGTATTGTGACCACCTTGATGATAAAGGGAATACTGTGAATCAGGATCAGACTGATATCTTTATCTCCGCCGGTTCACAGAATGAGACTTTCTGTAATAAATTCAACTATCATGGCTTCAGGTATATTAAAATCTCCAACCTCAGGATAATGCCGGAACCTCAAAATATTTCCGGTCACCTCATTCATACGGATTACAGGTCAGCTTCATCCTTCAAATGTTCCAACAATGAGATCAATGAGATACATGATATGATCAATTACACTCTCCGCTGCCTCAGTCTGGGAGGATATCTTGTCGATTGTCCTCAGATTGAAAGGCTTGGATACGGAGGTGACGGAAATGCTTCGACAGAGACTGCACAGATAATGTTCGATCTTGCTCCTCTTTATTCAAACTGGTTGCAGGCCTGGGCCGATTGCATACGTGATGACGGAGGGATGCCGCATACAGCTCCAAATCCTTACCCTGCCGGCGGAGGTCCATACTGGTGCGGCTTCATAATTACTGCAACCTGGAGAACTTTTAATAATTATGGCGATATAAGGATCCTTGAAAAATACTATCCGGTTATGCAAAAATGGCTTGGATATGCTGAAAAATATTCACCCGAAGGTCTTCTACAGCGATGGCCCGATACAGATTACAGGAACTGGTATCTCGGCGACTGGGCTGTTCCTGAGGGTACCGACCAGACAGATCCGGCATCAGTCGATCTTGTAAACAACTGCTTCATTACTGTATGCTATGAGACTATGCAGAAAATTGCAGAAAGACTCGGGAAACAAGGTGATGCCGGTGAATACCTTTCAAAAAAAGAAAAAATAAGTGAACTGGTTCATTCAAAGTTCTATTCTCCTGAAAAAGTATCTTACGGCAGCGGATCCCAGATAGATCTGACATATCCTATGCTGGCCGGCATTGTTCCGGATAGTCTGACCGGAAAAATCAAAAATAATCTCAGGGATCTGATAATAAACAGGCACAACGGACATTTGGCTCTGGGACTTGTCGGAATACCCGTTTTCACCGAATGGGCTGTTAGGAACCGGGAAGCTGATCTGTTCTGTTCAATGCTACTTAAGAAAGACTACCCGGGATATCTGTATATGATCCGTAATGGTGCAACAACAACCTGGGAGCACTGGAACGGGAACAGAAGCAGGATCCATAATTGTTATAACGGTATCGGGTCATGGTTCTACCAGGCAGCAGGAGGAATAAGAAGTGACGGGACCGAAGCTTTCAGGAATCTGATCATCGACCCTCAGATACCGGAAGAAATCACCTGGGCAAACACAACAAAAGAAACTCCTTTTGGAACCATTTCCGTAAACTGGAGGAAGGAAAATGATCTCTTTTATATGGAAGTTACAATCCCTGTCGGAAGCAAGGCTAAAATTGTTATTCCCGGAAACGTTAAAGTTTACAGTATGAATGGCAGGGAATATCCAAATGATCTCTCAGTACAGGAGACCGGAAGCGGAAAACATAACTTTGAATGGAAGGAAATTTAGCCTGAATAATGAGTGAGGACAATCATTATGAACTTGTTCGCAGACTTAAGCCGCAAAGGATCATCATCCCCATCCTTATAGGTCTGGGTGTTGTGGCCTGGCTTATCTCAAAGGAAGTCAGCATGGATGTCCTCAGGCATCTTCACGTTAACTGGTGGTCAGTATTATGGATCTTTATTGCATGGTGCTTCATGATAGGCAGAGATCTTGGATACATGATCAGGATAAGAGTACTTTCGGAAAATGATCTTACCTGGAAGCAGGCATTCAGGGTTATAATGCTGTGGGAATTTACATCAGCCATTACACCGTCAACAGTCGGGGGAACAGCTGTAGCTGTTGTTTTCGTACACAAGGAGGGGATTTCAGTAGGAAGAAGCACTTCAATTGTACTGGCAACATCATTTCTGGATGAACTGTATTTTGTAATAATGTTCCCGCTTATATTGCTCATCGTTGGAAAGGATGTCCTTTTCACAACTTCACTTCAGGGAACCGGTCCCGCTTTGCTAAACAACCTCATTATCGTGTCAGCTATCAGTTATATTATCATTCTCGCCTGGGTCTTATTTGTAGGGTACGGACTTTTTGTCGATCCCGGCAAGATTAAGGAAACACTCCTTTATATCTTCCGCCTGCCAGTTCTGAGAAGGTGGAAAATGTCTGCCGGGAAAGCAGGAGATGACATAATCTCAAGTTCTCTTGAGCTTAAAAAGAAGCCCGCCGGATTCTGGGTAAAAGCCTTTACTGCAACCTTTCTGTCCTGGACATCGAGGTATTTTGTTATAAATGCTATCCTTGTCGCATTCTTTGCAGTGAAGGATCACCTGCTGATATTTGCCAGACAGCTTGTAACCTGGATCATGATGATCATCAGCCCGACTCCGGGAGGAAGCGGATTTGCTGAAGTCATCCTGGGCCGGTATATCACTGATGCAATTCCTGCCGATCCGGCATATGCAGGAGGAATTGCCCTGGCAATTACAATTATCTGGAGAATAATCAGCTATTATCCTTACCTTATAATAGGTGCATCCATTACTCCGGGCTGGATACAAAGAAAATTCGTAAAACATTCTTCTAAAAAGAAATAGTTTTTATACCTTAGATGCGTCTGCAACTGATAGAAGCATCCGGTATCGATGAGTGAAGAAATCCTCAAGGCGCTGATGGAATTATTTGCCCTGATAGTCAAGCAGGACGGGGGTATGATAATTGATGAGCGTGATTATGTACTGAACTTCCTCACAAAACAACTTACAAGTGAAAATGTAAAGGAATATCTGGTTCTTTTCGATGAACATGCCGGACCGGTGGTGGAAAAACATTCCGGAACTAATACCCCGGCCACTCCTTCCGTAAAAGATTCCGTCAAAATTCTGGGAATCTGTAAACAGATCAACAAAACCCTGAACCGGGAGCAGAAAGTAATTGTACTGATGCGCCTCTTTGAGCTGGTTAACTCCGACAGTCGCTTCACTCCACAAAGAATGAATATTATAAATACTGTCGCAGAAGTATTTAATATTACAACCGGAGAATTTGAGTCTGTACAACAGTTCGTCAGAAATGATAATCCTGAAGAGATCAAAGATCCTTCAATCATGGCCTTTTATCCGGAATGTCCGGAGTGCAATACAGGTAAGTACATAACTGCCGGCAACACGGAGGCAACAATATTATGTCTGCGGATTTCAAGTGTTGATCTGTTGTTCGTCAAATATATATCAGAAGACCAGATGAGCATGAATGGCCTTCCGATCAGTCCAAGGCAGATCTATACTTTCCCCAGGGGAGGTTCAATAAGATCAGCACAGGGTTATCCTGTATATTACAGCGATATAAGTTCAAGATATCTTTCAGGCTCAATAATCAACAAACTATCGTTCCGGGTTATTAACCTTTCATATTTTTTTGTTGAAGGTCACCCTGCAGTTGACGATTTAAGCTTTAATGCACAGGAAGGCCAGCTTATAGGTATACTGGGCGGCAGCGGATCAGGAAAAACAACTCTTCTCAATCTCCTGTCAGGTATACAGAAACCCTCCCGCGGATCAGTCAGAATAAACGGGCTGGATGTTGATAAGGACAGCAAGGCTCTGGAAGGTGTTATGGGATACGTTCCACAGGATGACTTACTGAACGAGGATCTGACAGTTTTTGATAACCTGTATTTTACAGCGTCCCTCTGTTTTAAGGACAAAACAGTTAAGGAAATTACTGAACTTGTTGACCGCACCCTGATGAACCTGGGCCTTTTTGAAAAAAGAGACCTTAAGGTAGGATCACCATATAATAAGGTGATCAGCGGAGGCCAGAGAAAACGACTCAATATTGCCCTGGAAATTATAAGGGAGCCTTCCGTTCTGTTCCTGGATGAACCTACATCAGGATTATCATCAAGGGATTCTGAAATCCTGATGGACCTGCTGAGAGATCTGACCCTGAAGGGGAAACTGGTCATCACGGTAATCCACCAGCCATCATCCGAGATCTTTAAAATGTTCGACAGGATCCTGATCATGGACCAGGAAGGGTGTATGGTGTATTACGGAAATCCAATCGATGCCGTCACATGGTTCAAAACTCTTGATGCCCGGATAAACTCAAAACTTGGAGAGTGTCCTTCGTGCGGTAACGTTGAAACAGAGGCGATTTTTAATATTATTGAATCACAGGTAGTTGATGAGTTCGGGAAATATACTGAAAAAAGAAAAACATTACCGGCCGAATGGGCTGACATTTTCAGGAAGAGTCATCCTGTAACTGAAGAGCCCGAACAGGTAGAAAAACCACATAGCGATCTCAACAGACCGGGCAGGCTGAAACAATTCCGGATCTATTTTACGCGTGACATTAAAAGCAAAGCAGCCAACAGGCAATATCTGACACTCACCCTGCTTGAAGCTCCTGTACTCGGACTTATTCTGTCATTTATAATAAGGTATATTCCCGATCCGGGTTCAGATAAGTATCTTTTTGCAGAGAATGATAATATCCCCATCTATATTTTCATGAGCATTATTGTGTCATTGTTCCTGGGGCTTACAATAAGTGCAGAGGAGATCTTCCGTGACAGGAACATTCTGAAAAGGGAGCGCTTCCTGAATCTAAGCAGGACAAGCTATCTGGGTGCCAAGGTCTGCATAATGGTACTGATATCTGCAACCCAGTCAGTACTTTTCCTGGCAATTGCGAACCCGGTACTGGGTGTAAAAGGATTATTTTTCAACTACTGGCTGTCATTATTTGCAACATCATTCTGTGCAAACATGATCGGGCTCAACATTTCCTCAGCATTCAACTCGGCTATTACAATTTATATAATTATCCCCCTGCTGATAATCCCTATGATGGTCTTAAGTGGCGCTATGTTCCCTTTCGATAAACTTAACAGGATTATAGGAAATGTAGAAAAAGTACCGCTTATAGCTGAGTTCATGCCCACAAGGTGGACTTATGAAGCGCTGATGGTGTCACAATTCAGGGATAACCGGTTCAGCCAGACCCGGTACGACCGCGAACAGGAAACATATTACTCCCTCCAGAAGAAAATCAGCGAATCGGATTTCAACAGGGTTTACCGGATTCCCGAACTTAAAAGAGCATTATCCGATTGTCTTTATGAATTCAGGACTACCGGCAGAGACGTGCAGGAAGGTAAAGAGAAATTAGCGACAGTAAGAAATTATGACTGCTTTGCCCTTCTTCAAAACGAACTGATTAAGATCAGCAGCCTTTATTCTCTTCCCGGGTTCCGGTATATAAGCTCTCTTACACGCGGGAAATTCAGTCAGGCGGCAGCTGATTCAGCCTTTGCCTACCTCAATAAGGTGGATGGAATCTTCAGGGAACAGTTCAATAAGGCAAATAACACACGGGACAGGTTCTACAATCTGAATGCAGGCAGGCTTAACAGCCTTAAGGATGAATATTTTAATTATGAACTCGAACAGATTGTTACCAAATACTATGAGCAGAATAAAATGCTCATTCATAAAAATTCAATCATCCAGAATGTTGATCCTGTTTACCTCGATCCTTTTAATGAAGGAGCCCTGGCATTCAGGACACATTTTTATGCCCCGTCAAAATACTTCCTTGGCAGGAATACAGATACTTTCAGGTTTAATATCGGTGTAATTTTAGCCGGGACCCTGCTCCTTTATATTATCCTGTATCTTAATCTGCCGGCCAGGGCGGTTATGATAATTGAAGAATTTAAGATACGAAAGCGGTTGATCAGTAAATAGTTTAGAAGTTTTTTATATATTTGCATTAATCAATGTACCCTGATGAAAGGAAAGTCTGTATTAATTCTGTTCATTGCACTTTTTCTTGTTTCTGCCTGCAGGAATTCATCAAAGAATTCTTCGGAATTTGTATTTCCCGAAGCCGATTCGGTTCCTGTTGGTGAAGCTGAGAAACTGAGCGCCGAAGCTATTGCTGATATCTCGAGGAATATTGCCTCACCGGTTGAGATCGCGAACCTCCTTCAAACATTATCCGTTCCGTTCTCACCCGATTATCTGGCATCATCAGTTGATGCCAACAATCAACCCACGGCTTTTGACAAAGCTCTTGCCCTTGGAATTCTGGGAGCTGACCTGGGTTACCTGAATATGTATGAAAAGACCGGAACGTCCATAAACATACTTTCGGACATCCGGAAGCTTGCTGAAGGCCTTAAAGTGGGTCAGTTTTTTGATTTTGAGGCACTTAAAAAACTATCACTCAATAAATCAAATCTCGATTCCCTGCTGTTTTTGTCTATAGATTCATATAATCAGATTGATAAATACCTGCGAGAAAATGACAGGGGACATCTTTCGGCGCTTATGATAATCGGCGTCTGGCTTGAAGGTCAGCACCTCGCCACACAGGTGGCCCGGCAATATCCCGATCCAATACTGAAAGACCGGATAGGTGAACAAAAGATCATTCTCAACGACCTGATAATGCTGGCCTCACCCTATTGTACCCGCGACAGTGAATTTGATTCACTATGCAAATACCTTCAGGACATAAAGGAAAAATACAGGGAAATAAAAATAACTTATACACTCGGAGAACCTGTAAGTGTTGAGAAGAATGGAGGACTTGTAGTTGAACAGACCGAAACAAGTAACGTAGAGATGACTGATGCCCAACTGGCAGCAATAACAGAGGTTACAAGGAATATCCGTGACAGGCTGGTTATAAATAATTAATATGAAGATATATCTGACAGCTCTTTTTATGTTAATTACCATGGGAATAATGACTTACGGCCAATCATCTGACCCAATGGTAGGCAAATGTATATTGAATGCCGGCCCTGATGCCAGGTATCTGAAAGATTTCAGAGTGCAGCTCGGAAAAGGTCCCGAGAACGGAGAACCAAGATTCAGGGCACAAATGTCGCTCTGGAAAAATACAAAATACAGATTCTCAATGTGTAATTCCGAAGATTCGGAAGGAAAGCTTTATTTATACCTTAAAGATGATGCCAATAAAGTAGTCCTTTCATCATTTGACCAGAAAACCGGGAAAACATATTCATTTATCGATTTCATATGCAACAAAAGCGGCATATACCAGCTGAGCTACGATTTTTCCGGAGGCATGAAAGGCTCAGGAGTTGGCGTTGTCTCAATGATAAAATGACCGGTTAAAAAAGGCTGAACACCTGAATAATTATAACCATCAGCATAAATCCGGCAAAAAATATCTCCGGAATTATCCGTTTCCTTATATTTATATAATGATTTGCCAGTATATAACAGGCTGGGATCGCTATTACCCAGAGAAGTTCAGCCGAAGCAGAAGGAAGGGCAATATAAAGAACAACAGAAATAAACAATCCCCACAACAGAAGATAAAAAGTCTTCCTCGATTTAATTTTCATTGAATTAATATGTTGCGCCAGATAAACAATACCCGACAGTATCATTAATCCTGATATTACAAGTGCTACAATCTCCAGCCTTGAAAGTATTGTTCCGGGAGAGCCGGTAAACAGATTCTCTCTTATATCATCCGACAGTTCCACAATATTCATTCCAAGTACGTAGTAAATTCCGTATAGGAAAATATATGGAGTCAGGAGCCCTATGACGGAGGTGAATATTTCAATAATATTCCCTGTTCTGAGCAAAGCAATACCGATGAACACGAGCAATCCGAACCATATCATATTTGCATAGAACAGAGACCCTGTGCTTATCAGAAGGGCTGCATCAAAAAAATTAAATGCTGTTCCGGGTTTTCTGTAAGCCTCCATTATCCTTTTCAGTGCTAAAGTAAGAAACACGGCTGAAGGAAGAACAGGATTCATTACCTGAAGTGATGGCATAACAGCGCTGAACAGGGTGAAAAATACTGCAGGTAAAAAAGTCCTCTCACCGATAAAAAAAACCGAAGTATTAAAATTCACAAGAAGGAAAAGCAGTACAGCAAGGATTATAAATGAAAAGATCACTCCTGCGCGGGGACTGCTGCCCGTAATCAGTCCGGCAATATTGTATAACGGCATTGACCTGATCTCATATACAGATGAAGGCTGAATCCGCGGATTAATAAAGGCACTGAGCCAAAGTAATATGAGCATTACAATTATTAGGAATAATACTCCCGGTCCCGTCCCTCTGAATAATCTTGAGATCATCTGTTTTACAAATCGAATCCGATATCTTTTCTGTAATACATATTTTCAAATGAAATAAGTGCAATATTGCGATATGAACCCCGGAGTGCTTCTGGCATAGTCCCTCCCCAGGAACTGACTGCCATTACCCTGCCCCCCGATGTTACAACTTTGTTTCCATCAATTTTTGTTCCTGCATGGAACACAACACAATCACTTGTTTTGTCAATTCCGGAAATTACTTTCCCTTTTTCAAAGCTACCCGGGTAACCGCCGGAAACAAGCATCACTGTAGTGACAAATCTGTCGTCCGTCACAAGAGTACGTTCCGACAGGTCGCCTGCTGCCACACCTTCCAGCAGGTCAAAAAGATCAGATCTGATCCTGGGAATAATAACCTCTGACTCGGGATCGCCAAGCCGCGCATTGAACTCAATTACAAACGGATCACCCCCGGAATTTATTAATCCGAAGAATAAAAATCCCTTATATGTTATACCCTCTTCCACAAGACCCATCATAGTCGGGTCGATGATCCTTGTCTTTACCTTCTCCATGAACTCTTTGCCGGCAAAGGGAACAGGAGAAACCCCTCCCATGCCGCCAGTGTTTAACCCGGTATCACCTGCACCTACTCTCTTGTAATCCTTTGCTTCGGGGAGCAGCTTCCATGATTTACCGTCGGTAATAATAAATACCGACAATTCAACCCCCTTCAGAAATTGCTCCACAACCACCTTATTCCCGGCTTTATCGAATTTGCCGTCAAGGATTGAGTACACTTCATTTTCTGCTTCGTCAATATTATCAATTATCAACACTCCTTTCCCTGCAGCAAGCCCGTCAGCCTTAACAACATAGGGGCTCTGAAGTGTCTTGAGGAAATGTCGTACACCGCCAGCTTCCGACTTTGTAAAAGTCCTGTAGACTGCTGTCGGAATCTTGTGCCGTACCAGAAATCCTTTTGCAAAATCCTTGCTTCCCTCAAGACGTGCGGCAGACATGTCAGGACCTATTACCGGAATATCTTTCAGAACATTATCACTAAGGAAAAAATCATGGATGCCGGCGACAAGCGGAGCCTCCGGTCCGACAACAACCATTCCAGCTTTATTATCAATAACGGCTCTCTTTACCTGATCAAAATTACAGGGATCTATACCAAGATTAGTGCCGATCATTGCAGTACCTGCATTACCGGGTCCTGTAAAGATCCTGCTTACTTTTTTGCTTTGCGAAAGCTTCCAGGCAAGGGCGTGTTCCCTTCCCCCTGAACCCAGAATCAGAATATTCATTTACGGGGATATTAAGGTAGTTCAAAATTAGTATTTCAGTATTAAAATCAAAACCCGGTGCGGACTATTATAAATTATCATTGCAAGCCTGTGCAGGTAAAAGCATAGCCTTTCCTGACTGATCCTTCGAGAAATTCATTAAGGAAGATCCTTGAAGCCGATTCCTGGCTGTCGTGCAAAACAATAACCGAACCCGGTCTTATTCTTTTATAAAGTATTCTCAGCGATCTTGCAGGCTCAAAATCTCCGTCAAAATCATATGGCATCACATCCCAGAAAACTACTTTAAAGGTATTCCGGAGCTTTCTGTACTGGTTAATACGTAAAAGTCCGAATGGCGGCCGGAATAATGTTCCCGACGTGAAAGGTACCGCCTTATCAACATCCCTGCAATAATCCTTCAGGGAAGTGCCCCATCCGTTAAGGTGATTATATCCGTGGTTTCCGACCACATGCCCCTCCATTCTGATCTTCCGGATCAGATCAGGATATAGTTCGGCAGCCCTGCCATTGCAGAAAAATGCTGCTTTTATATTATGCCTTTGAAGTATATCAAGCAGTTCCGGAGTTGAATCCGGATCAGGTCCGTCATCAAAAGTAAGGCACAGTACCTTGTCCTTTGTTTTTATCCTGAACAAGGCTCCGGGATAGATAATCCTGGCAAAGATTGAGATTGTGAAAAACCTCATGTCAGGCCTCTAACGGGAATAGAGTTTTTCATAATACCTGCCTATGACAGCCTCAGATAAGGATATCAGATCTTTGTCGTCCAGATTAACTGCCATCCTGTAAATATCGAGAAGAGCCTGCATATTGATACCGGTTGGGTAGTCGAGCCCATATCGGCCTGCGGGATCAAGCGAAATCGAATATTCAAGATACTCCTTTGAATAATTGATTATATCTCCGATAAGCTTATTGCCCTCTTCTTTCTGGCCGGACCTTATAAGTACTTCTGCAAGTCCGACGCTTAAAAAATCATTCGGGAGTTTTGCGGCAGGTACTATTTCAAGCCCTCTGCGGACAACCTCAACCGCTTTCAGGGTATCACCTGCAGCCAGCAGTTCCTTTCCCAGATTCCCGAAGAGCCTCCTGAAATTACTGAACATCCTGCGGTTGTTCTCATCAAGGTAAACTGATGGATCCCCTGCATTTCCCCATTTGAACTTATTCATCATGTTATCATACATTACAACAGGATCTATGATCCCGAAATCACCCTCTTCATTCTCACCGGTTTCAATCGGTACTATCCTGTAAGCCATACCTTCCTGAACAAAGAATTTTTCAAGGCCGTTATATTGTGATGAAGGTACTGTGGTCGAGAAATATAACGGTCGTGACCATTTGCCTGTTGAAATGAGATCCATTATAGCAAGGTCGTCCTTGAATGCATCAGATCCTGTGAATTCCCAGATCATCGGTGAAAGCAGCCTGTCCCTGAAATACTCTTTTACTGTACCGTTCGAAAGCACGACAGATGAATCCACATCAATAAGTAATTGATTTGTCGGTATATAATTGACAAAATCATTTCTGCCGGAAAGATCGATCTGATACTTCCGGTCATCCATACCTGCAAACCTTATTATCTCATTAATGTTAATGGGTTTTCCTATCCTTGAGCTTACCGGGAGCTGGTTCCTCAGTCCCTCACGGTATTTCTCCGGTCCGAGCGTAAATGGAAGCGGATCGGATTTGAAAGCTTTCTGCATCATCATTTCTATATACCAGCCAGCCTGGAGATAACTCAGATTAGCTACCCTTACATCTGTTCTTATATCCTCAACATCCTGAACATACCAGAGCGGGAAGGAATCATTATCCCCATATGTGAAAAGGATGCTGTTGGGAGCACATGATTCAAGATAATTGGCCCCTATGTCTCTTGCTGTGTACCGCCCCGATCTGTCATGATCATCCCAATTCTCAAATGCCATAAGCAGGGGACATGCAGCAAGAAGAATAACAAATGCTATTATGCCGGCCGGCCTGTTTTGTAAGAATTTCTTCAGAAATTCATATACCAGCATGAACCCTGTCCCAATCCAGATCGCATACGCGTAAAATGATCCGGCATATGCATAATCCCGTTCCCGTGGCTGATTGGGACTCTGGTTAAGATAGAAAATGATGGCAAGGCCGGTCATAAGAAAAAATGTAAATACCAATGCCATTCCTTTCCTGTCTTTCCTGTATTGCCATATTAAACCTGCAATGCCTATCAATAACGGAAGCATGAAATACCTGTTCCTTCCGGGATTATCTTTCAGTTCTGCCGGCAGGAGATCCTGATCTCCAAGCCTGGCATTATCCAGGAATTTTATTCCGCTTATCCAGTTCCCGTGGATCTTATTACCGTTACCCTGGATATCATTCTGACGTCCGGAAAAATTCCACATGAAATACCGCAGGTACATAAAACCGGTCTGATACCTGAAGAAGAAGCGTAAGTTTTCTCCGAAGGTCGGACAGACTATTGTCTCTCTTCCTGATCCGGAACCTACAGTATATCTCCTTCCTTTTACCCTGCCCCAGAATTTATATGCAGATTCATGATCCGGATCGGGACTGTACATCCGGGGGAAAATTGTCTCAAACCTGCCGTCATAATCATACTCAGGATGGTGATAAGGCTCATATTTCCCGCCGACCTTATTATAACCCGAGATCACTTTTCTGACATCAATTGCCGGTGCGCTGTAATATGGTCCGAAGAATTTCGGGGAACTCCCATACTGCTGCATATTTATATAGTATGCAAGTGAGAATATATCCGAAGGATTATTCTGGTTCATCGGAGGACGGGCGGAAGATCTGATCATTATCATTGCAAATGATGTATGACCGATCATTATAACTGTAAGCGCGGTGACAATATAATTAAGGATCAGATTCTTTTTATTTATTGTATATCTGATGCCGAGAACCAGTAGGGCACCAACGGCAACAACAAAAATCAGCAGGCCGCTGTTATATGGCATACCCAGAACATTGACGAAGAACAGTTCAAACCAGCCGGCGGCTTTTGGAACTCCCGGGATCATTATAAATACAAGTGTACCGAGGATCAGAATTGCCACTGCAAGGGCTGTTATAATCCCGCGTCCTGTTACCTCAAATTTTTTAAAATAGAAAACCAGGACGAGAACCGGTATCACAAGCAGATTGAGCCTGTGAATTCCGAGTGCCAGACCTATTATATATGCTGCAAGTATAATCCACCTTCCTGCATGTGGTTCGGCAGCTTCTTCCTCCCACTTAAGCATTGCCCAGAAAACAATGGCAGTACAGAGTGATGAGAGGGCATATAATTCGCCTTCAACAGCTGAAAACCAGAAGGTATCGGAAAATGTATATGCCATTGCCCCGATAATTCCGCTGAAGATCACAGGGAGAATGTGTTGTGATTCAAGACCCTCATTCTTTACAATTACTCTCCTTACAAGGTGTGTTATTGTCCAGAACAGGAACATAATTGCGAATGCACTGCATATTCCCGAAAGTATATTTACCATCAGTGCAGCATGAGATGCATCTCCGCCGGCAAAGAGTGTGGCAACCCGTCCCAGCATTATGAAAAGCGGTGCCCCCGGAGGATGACCAACCTGAAGCCTGAATGCTGAAAGAATGAATTCACCACAGTCCCAGAAACTTACTGTGGGTTCGACTGTAAGCAGGTAAATGGTCGCCGAAAAAACGAACATAAACCAGCCTGTAATATTATTCCAGCGGCGGAAAGTACCCCATACTGAATTCATAAATGATCGCTTTGTTTAATTTGATTAACAAATATAATATCTCCAGGGCTTATTTTTCCATAATTCCCCGGCATAATCTATCCCTATTCTGGGTCCGGTTTTATAGGAAGGTGTAACACCATTATCTTCTACCCAAATCCGGGCGGATGTTGAAAGATCCTCACCATAATATGATCTGTCTATCCCAAGTGCCCTTGTCAGTTTCCCCGGGCCGTCGAATCCTTCAATGCCCCTTATAAGTACTGCCTGTGGTATTCCCGCCGGTGCAGTAACGAAATTAAGCATCCAGTACATGCCATATACAAAATATACATATATCTTTCCACCTTCACCGAACATAACCCTGTTCCTCGGGGTTTCTCCCCTGCTTGCATGGCAGGCCTTATCATCTATACCGTTATAAGCTTCTGTTTCAGTGATCATGAACTTCTGAAATCCTTTATCCTTATTTCCTGTAACTATATTTTTCCCAATGAGACCGGGAGCAACAACGAGAACGTCGCGGATGAAAAAATCTGTAATCAATCTTTGCCCCATCTAAGTATCAATAAGCGATTTTATCCTCAAATTCATTCCATTTTCTGAAAACTATCTCTCCGTTGCAATCTTCAGGACGGATGAATTTTATTTTTCTGGCCGACGGATTGAGTATAATTTCGTCGTAAATGAATTTATCGCTGAATCCTGCATTTGCAGCATCTATCCTGTCGGAGGCATAAACTACTTTCTTTATACCTGCCCAGTAAACGGCACCCAGACACATTGGACAGGGTTCACATGAAGTGTAGAGAATACATCCTGAAAGATCATGAGTTTTGAGTAATTCTGAAGCTTTCCGGATAACAATCATCTCTGCATGAGCCGTCGGATCGTGCGAAAGAACAACCCTGTTATTGCTCTCGGCAATGATCCTGCCCCGACGTGTAATTACGGCTCCGAATGGTCCTCCACCTTCTTTTATGCCATCAGCGGCAATACTTATAGCGTGTTCAAGAAAAAACCGGTCATTTCCCATTTCAAATAAAATAATCCCTCCCTTACGGAAAAGCATGTAAAAATAAACTTAGTTTTGCATACCGTAATAAATTCTTTCAATTTCTTTTTTTTTAATAAATATGTTGTATTTTTGCAATCCCGAAATTCAGCGGGTTATTTAAGAAGAAACTGAAGTTCAAACAATAAAAATAAAACAAGTGGATACCTTAAGCTATAAAACAGTATCGGCCAACAGGTCAACTGTGAACAAGGAATGGGTGGTTATAGATGCAGAAGGGGCAGTTCTGGGGCGGCTTGCAACAGTTGTCGCCAGCATGCTGAGGGGGAAACACAAAACCAATTTTACTCCTCATGTCGATTGTGGTGATTATGTGATCGTTACCAATGCCGATAAAGTTGAGCTGACTGGTGACAAGTGGTCACGTAAAGAATATGTAAGGCATACAGGGTATCCGGGCGGACAGAGATTTACAACCGCCGAAGAGCTTTTAAAAAAGAATCCCATCGGACTAGTAGAAAATGCAGTGAGGGGTATGCTTCCAAAAAACCGTCTGGGCAGAGCTATATTCAAGAACATGTATATTTATACCGGTTCATCACATCCGCATGAAGCCCAGAAACCTAAGAAAATTGAACTTTAATACAAGAATAGCACAGATATGGAATCGATCAATGCCCTTGGAAGAAGAAAAGCAGCTGTTGCCAGAGTATATTTAAATGACGGGAAAGGCAATATCACTATCAATGGGAAAGATTACAAGGATTACTTTGGATCCGACATACTTCAGTATGTAGTTACCCAGCCGCTTCTTCTCCTCAATTCTGCTGATAAATATGATATTACAGTCAACCTTGAGGGCGGTGGCGAAAGAGGTCAGGCTGAAGCTGTCCGCCTCGGTATTACACGAGCCCTTGTAAAGGTTGATGCTGAAAATAAGACATCCCTTAAGGCTAATGGTTTTGTCACCCGCGATCCCCGCGAGGTTGAAAGGAAGAAACCGGGAAGACCCAAAGCACGCAAAAGATTCCAGTTCAGCAAACGTTAGAAGCTGGCTGCAGGATCTGCCGAGAGCAAGTTTAGTATCTAAATTGCAAAGACTTCCGCAGGGCGGAACTACTCTGCAATTGATTGTTAAAGAATGTAAACTTAAATATTTATAAATGCCAAGAACAGATTTTAAACAATTACTTGATGCCGGAGTACATTTCGGACATCTTAAAAGAAAATGGAACCCTGCAATGGCTCCTTATATCTTTATGGAGCGCAATGGGATACATATCATTGACCTTGAAAAAACGATCGTCAAGCTTGACGAAGCAGCATCAGCAATGAAGCATATTGCCAGGTCGGGCAAGAAAGTATTGTTTGTAGCTACAAAAAAGCAGGCCAAAGAGATAGTTGCCGAGAAAGTTAAGAAAGTAAATATGCCTTATGTTACTGAAAGGTGGCCGGGAGGTATGCTTACAAATTTCCCGACTATCCGTAAGGCTGTCAAAAAGATGGGATCAATAGATAAAATGGCAACCGACGGGACCTTTTCAAACCTGTCAAAACGTGAAAAGCTCCAGGTAACCCGCCAGAGAGCAAAGCTTGAAAAGACCCTCGGAAGTATTGTTGATCTTACCAGACTCCCTTCAGCACTGTTTATTGTTGACGTGTGCAAGGAACATATTGCAGTCAGGGAAGCAAAACGTCTCGGTATCCCGGTATTTGCAATGGTCGATACAAACTCCGATCCCACAGAGATTGACTTCCCGATCCCTGCAAATGATGACGCCTCTAAATCCATATCCCTCATCACCGATATTCTTTGCGAAGCTATTGAGGAAGGGCTCAATGAAAGAAAACTGGAAAAAGATAAGGAACCCGGTACGAAAGATAAGAAAATCATCAGAAAAGAGCTTGAAACCAAAGATATACCTGCTTCACTGATAGAAGCTATCGTTGAAGAGGAAGAAGATGCGGACGAGGAAGAAGCTGATGAAGAAGAACTTGCAGGAGATGCCTCCGAAGAAGAAAATGCTTCGGAAACTACTGATGACGATACTGAAGAAGAAGAAGAAGAATAGAATTTGTAATTAATTTTAATTAAAAATAAGATCTGATGGCTACAATAAGCGCTGCAGACGTTGCAAAACTGAGACGTGTTACTCTTGCAGGAATGATGGATTGTAAAAAAGCTCTTGAGGAAGCTGATGGGAATTTTGATAAAGCAATTGAGATTATCCGTAAAAAAGGTCAGGCAGTTGCAAATAAAAGGGCTGACAGAGAGGCAACAGAAGGAGTTGTACTTGCCAGAGTGTCTTCCGATTGTAAAAAAGGATATATGATAGTACTGAACAGCGAATCCGATTTCGTTGCCAAGAATGCCGAATTTATAGGATTCGCCAATAAGATCCTTGATATTGCCCTTGCTTCCGGTCCCTCAAACCTCGAAGAACTTAAAGCACTTCCGATGGACGGCGTTACTGTCGGTGAAAAAGTAATTGAATATATAGGTATTATAGGTGAGAAACTCGACCTTTCATATTTTGACAAGATCGATGCACAACATGTTCAGGCATATATCCATCCCGGGAACAAGCTCGCCACCCTGGTTGGTTTTTCCAAAGCCGGAGCAGATCTGCAGCTTTATAAAGATATTGCTATGCAGGTGGCAGCAATGAACCCTGTGGCTGTCGACAAAGCTGACGTTCCGCAAACCGTAATAGACCAGGAACTCGAGATCGGCAGGGAACAGGCAAGAAGGGAAGGAAAACCCGAAGCTATGCTCGGTAAAATAGCCGAAGGCAAACTTGCCAGATTCTATAAAGACAGTACACTGATAAACCAGGACTTTATTAAGGACAATAAGCAGACTGTCGGTCAATATCTTAAGTCTGCTGATAGCACCCTTAAAGTAACTGGATTCAAAAGATACACATTGAACATTTGAACCAGGTTTATGATTCAATTTAAAAATGGCGCATCATGGCGCCATTTTTTTTGCTATTTTCGTCGCTATTCATCACAAGTAAACCCCCTTTCCCGTCCCGCAAGGCGGGAGGCTAGGCAATCACCTTCCCCCGTGGGGGAATCCCGATAGCTATCGGGAGGGATGAAGGCTATTTTAATAAAATCGAGAAGAAACATTATAAAGACATTAAGCTACCAGGATAGTTATTACCTATGAAGTATAAAAGAATATTATTGAAGATTAGCGGAGAATCGCTTGCCGGCTTTGGAGATCATGGTATTGATGAAACCATTCTTGAAATTTATGCCAGGCAGATTTCCGAAGTAGCAGAAAAGAAATGCGAGGTGGCAGTTGTGGCAGGAGGCGGAAATATTTTCCGCGGACTGAGTGGCACAGAATCGGGCTTTGACAGGGTAAAAGGTGATCAGATGGGTATGCTGGCAACTGTCATAAACAGTATCGCTCTCGAAGATGCCGTTAAACGATGCGGGGGAAAAGCAAAAGTATTCACATCTATAAGGATGGAACCGGTGGGAGAGCTGTATAGAAGAGACCGGGTACTTGAAGATCTGAATAAAGGTATAGTATGCATTATTGCAGGGGGAACTGGTAACCCGTTCTTTACCACTGATACGGCTGCAGCGCTCAGAGCGGTTGAGATTGGAGCAGATGTACTCCTCAAAGGCACCCGGGTTGACGGAGTTTATACCGACGATCCGGAAAAAAATCCATCCGCACAACGGTTTGATAAAATATCATTTGAAGAGGTGATCTCACGGAGGCTTAAAGTGATGGATTCCACAGCTTTTACATTGTGCCGGGAAAACAGGATGCCCATAATTGTCTTCGATATGAATAAGAAGGGAAATCTTATGAATCTGATTTCAGGATCAGAAACCGGAACACTTATTTATATCTGACAACAGATTGTTTTTATCTATTTTATTAAATTTGTTACTTTCAGAAAATGATTACTTGAATTATTCAGGCAGCCATTAATTAATAACCTGTTAATTTAACTATTATGAATGAAGATGTTGAACTTATAACAGAAGAGACTAAGGACAGGATGCAAAAGGCCATCGAACATCTTGAACACGAACTGGCACGGCTGCGGGCAGGAAGGGCTACACCGGTTCTTCTCGACGGCATCACTGTAGCTTATTATGGTGTAAATTCACCTCTGAACCAGGTTTCGAACATAAACACTCCCGATCCTAAAACTATACTTATTCAGCCCTGGGAAAAATCTATGCTCGGGACTATCGAAAAAGCTATTATGGCAGCCAATATCGGGCTTACTCCCATTAATAACGGCGAAGTGATCCGGATAAATATCCCTCCTCTGACCGAAGAACGCAGACATCAGCTTGTTAAACAGGTCAGAAATGAAGGTGAGACTGCAAAGATAAGTATCAGGATAGCCCGCAAATGGGCGAATGATGAGCTTAAAGAGCTTCTCAAATCCGGCCTCCCCGAAGATCTTGAAAAAAATGCCGTTGAAAAGGTCCAGGAAATGACAACAGAATACAATTCCAGGGTAGATAAGATTGTCAGCCTTAAAGAAAAGGATGTTATGACGGTTTAAGTTTCAGCGTATACTTCGCTGCCGCTTTTACTGCCCCTTCACTGAATACATCCCTGTAGAATTTCCCTTCAACGTAAGTTTTTGTCTGCGACAGGTAAAATTCACTCGCAGGGATCCCTGATGCACCTGTGGGAATTACAGTATATGACTCATCCCAGTCGGCAGTATTGTAAATATGTCTTTCTGATGCTCCGTCAGTAACTCTGAAATCTTCATCGTAAGTGTAGGGGCACACAGTATGGCTGCTCCCCCCCACCCCATACACATCTGAATTGAAATTAAAGATCCGGTCCAGGATCTTTACTGTCCCCAGCGGATGAGTAAGGGATATTTTATGGATAGCCTCCCACTGCCATGCTGTAATATCATTACCGTATGATCCGGAAAGTTCTTTGATGCCATCCTTAAAACTTCTGAGTACAATATCATCGAGGTTCTCCACAGTAGTTGTTTTTATATCATCAACCCACTGGTCTCCACCGTTTTTCAGGATGCGGAAAATGTAATAATCTCTGATAGGACCAGGCAGCTGGCTGAAAAGTTCATTAAGTTCGTCTCCCAGCAGGTTACGGGCAAAGTTCCTGGTAAAAAATTCGAAGACCGTCGGAGCAATCTTATTACCGCCCATATCATAATCCCAGTCCTGCAGTGTTTTAAACGCCTGGGATTCCAGAGGCTCAAGTTCATTTATACGGTCTTTAAGTTTAAGTATGAAAGGGGTAAGAAGTGCTGCATAGCCGGAATGCTGATCTGTGATCATTCTCCTGAAATCGTCAATCCCCAGGATTTCTTTTTCCCCGATCATCTGCCGTATCCTGTCGATCCTGTATGGGACATAGAACCTGAATGAAATGTAATACGGATATTCACTTCCGACAGTCTTGTTATTTGCCGAGGAAATGAAACCTGATTCCGGGTTGTAGCTGAAGGGAAGCTGTTCAATGGGAACATAACCTTTCCAGTCGAATTCGTCCGTTTCACCCGATCTGATTGTGGATCCGAATCCTTTTCTGACCGGAATGCCGCCACCGGTAACAAGGCCGATATTTCCGTTCACATCGGCATATGCAAAATTCTGGCTTATTGATTTGAAATAACCCACTCCTTTTCTGAACGATTCCCAGTCAGTAGCCCTGTTCATGCTGTAGACAGCCAAAAGTTCATCACTTTGGTCATAACCCGACCATCTCATTGTAAGTACTGCATCATTTATACCCCTGAAACCGGAAACAATCGGCCCCCTGTGTGTGAATTTAAGCAGAAGGGTATCTACACGGCCGGTTTTGGATTTTATGACCTCTTTTCTTATCATCATATTCCGCCACTCGCCATTAAAAAAATACTGATCCTCATTCTCCGGATTTATCTTTTCTGCAAACAGATCTATATCATCCACCATCAGGTTAGTCATTCCCCAGGCTACCTTTTCATTATGCCCGGCGACAACAAATGGTTCTCCGGGTATAACAACACCCGTGATATTGATCTTCCCCGGTACGACCTGGTGCATCTGCATCCATATCCCGGGAGAGCTCAGTCCAAGATGCATATCATTTGAAAAGACAGGTTTGCCGGTAGTGGTCTTCGAACCCGAGACAGCCCAGTTATTACTCCCCGAGAATGAATTTATCCCCAGAACCTTCAGCTTATCAAGAGAATAAATAAATGACTGAGCCTGTTTCAGGATCTCATCTTCGAGCCTGAACTCAGGAAACACTACTGAAGATACAGCTTCCCAGTCGGGAATAAGCTGTCCTGCTTTCTCATGGCCGAGCTCCTTAACCAGTTTATAAATGAAGATATCCGTCGACAGGTTGCCGGATGCAAGATCCCACCCCATATATCCTATTATATTGGCAATATCCTCAAGCTTCCATTCATCAGGTTTATAGCCGAGTATTTTAAATTCCGGCGGCAGTTTTTTACCGGCATCGCTAATATAATTGTTTACACCGTCGGCAAAGGCCTGAAGACATGCTGTTACCTCAGGCTCCTGGCTGCTCAGTACCATCTTTGACTTTGCTGTCATATCCAGACTGCGCAGAAAATGATCTGTCTCGATGTAATCATCACCAAACAGTTCTGACAATCTGCCGGTCGTGGCACGGCGGATAAGATCCATCTGCCACATTCTTTCCTGCGCCATTATATACCCGGTTGCAAGGTAGAGATCGTGTTCACCGGCGGCATAAATATGAGGCATCCCTCTCTCATCACGGTAAACCGTAACCTCCTGCTCAAGCCCCTTTATAACAAGCTCACCGTTATAAACAGGAAGCGCACCTTTTTTTATCCCGGAAACAATTGTTAATCCGGTTATAAGTGCAATAGCCAGTATTACTGCCAGAACAATCAGGATAGTCTTAAGCGTTTTCATTGATCAGAAGGTATTTTTTTGCTAAGTTAATAATCAGGGTTTAAAAATCATCATATATTTTGCTGTCTTTTTTACGGCATCGCTGCTAAAATAATCTCTGTAGAACCGGCCATCAAGATAAGTTTCAATCTGTGAAAGGTAAAATTCGTCCCGGGGTACACCCGAAATGCCTCCCGGAAGAACGGAATATGAATCATCCCAGTCGGAAGTGTTATAAATGTTTCTGATTGATGCTCCCTGGGAAGCTGAAAATCCCGGCTTAAATGAAAAGTAGGGCAAACTGCGTGATCACTTCCCCCGATCGGGAACACTTCAGAATTAAGCTTGTACAGAGCTCCAAGGAGCTTCACGGATCCCAGGGGATGAATAAAAGCAATGGTATGGATCTTACCCCAGGTCCACCTTTCAGTATTTCTGCTATACTTTTTTACCAGCATGCTTATGCAATCCTTAAAACTCTGCATTACGATGTCATCAAAAGTTTCTTTCTCAGGAGTAAGTATATTATCTACCCAGTCACCCTCACCTTCAGTAAGTATTTTATATGTAACTGTTTACCCCTTCGGTATAAGCCTCCAGGCAGGCAATTATCTCCGGATCTTCATTCTGTATAATAAGTTTTGATTTTTCAGACATATTCAGGCACCTTGAAATGATATCGACCTGAAGGAAGGATTTGCCAAATATCTCTGATAACCTTCCTGTAGTGGTACGACGTATAAGATCCATCTGCCACAATCTTTCCTGAGCCGAAATGTAGCCTGTCGCCAGGTAAAGATCGTGCTCACCGGATGCATAAATATGAGGCATTCCCCTTTCATCCCTGCAAACAGTAACACTGTCATTCAGGCCGGGAAGCCTTGCAATGCCTTCATATCCTGAACCAGATTGTCCCTTCTTCGCCGGTCCGGACGAGAATCCTGGTATAAGCAGCGATGAAATCAACAGAAGTGCTGAGAGGGTCATATTTTAGGATTATTAATAGTGATCAGGCGTTATTTTTACAAAAGTTAAGAAAATTTTCTTTAATCAGCTATTAATTTCCCAATAAAGTCCTGAAGTACAATTACGGCATATCCCTGTGTTTTTCCTGTCAGTTAGTATCGCCTTTCTGAAAGATCTGTAACGTTCTCCCTTCCATATTTCCCTGAAGCTTTCCTCATTCATATCGCCAAGGATATATTCTGCATCCTTGTCGAAGCAACATGGTATAACTTTACCGTCCCATGTAATGACCGGGTTGAACCACATCCTGGCACAATTGGCGGGGAAACGGCTCAAAATTATATACCTGTCGCCCCTGACCTCATATCTCCGGAATCTTTTCCCTGCCGGAAGCCATTTTTCAAAATCATCATTTATTATCTGCATTGATTTAAACCTTACCGATGCACTCATCTCCTTCGAAAAACGCCTGACTGCAGGCATCTGATGCTCATTCATCCTGTTTACAAGAAACTGGATAATAAGTTTCAGGTCTGAGGAGTTTTTTCTGACAGCCTCCGAAACATTCCTGATCCCGTTCAGAACAGTCGTGATATCGCCATTTACCCTGTAACCCGAATAAATATCCTGATCCAGTCCGTCAAGAGATACGATGAGTTTGTTCAGCCCCGAAACAGCAAGTAATTCAGCATTTTCACGGCTAAGGAAATGACCATTGGTTGCCAGTGTTGTGTTTATCCCCTTAGATTTCCTGAGAAATGACTGAAAATCAGGGTGGAGCATTGATTCTCCCTGAAAATAAAGGCTCATTTCATAGATATAAGGTTTGAGTTCTCCGGATATCTTTTCAAAAAGGGCTATGTCCATATACCCCCTGCCCCTTGTCATCCGGCCTGAACCGGAAAAGCATTCGGGACACCGGAGATTACAATGGTTGGTGATCTCAACACTTACAGTTACCGGCATTCCGTATATCCCGGTAAAAGGATAAATGTAGCTTCTGAGGTAAGAGAACCCTGCAGAAACAAGATTGGCAGGTTTTTTTACAGGATTAACCATAAGTTTAATTCCGCATTCAAGATATAAAAATAATCTTCAGATAGATCATAGAGGATAGCTTTCAACCTAAGAAGTTTTGGGTATATAAGTTTCCCCTCCTTTTTTTAAGGAGGGGTGGCCAGACCAAAAAATCATCTATTGTTCAGAAATATAAATGGTCTGGCCGGGGTGGTTTATTTAATTCTGAGGAATTAATTCCCTTTTGCTATGTACGTTTTAACCACCCCGGCCGGGAAAGGACAATTGGAAACATTTTAAAATCAGAAATCCCGGCCACCCCTCCTTTAAAAGGAGGGGAAACTTATTTACCTATAATCCAGATAGCTACAGTAGTTTTAGTTATTGAAATATTTTTTAGGGTGACGACAGTGTGGCATAGGGTATAATAGTTCTTTACGGGTCTTATATCCGGATAACAATAATTAATAATCAAAGGATCACATTTTTTAGTTAAAAATTAAATAATCTCAAGCCATGAAAACATTCAGAAACATTTCAGCATTTGCAGTGATCATTCTGCTGGCTTTCTCAGTTCAGACAGTTACAGGTTCCGGACCGGGAAGCAGGAAAAAGCTGGCAGAGCAGGACCTTATCACTCTCAAGGGTAAGGTTATAGACTCTGAAACCGGAACTCCGCTTGTATTTGCAAGCATTGCAGTATCGGAATCCAACGTGGGGATAATTACAAATATTGACGGGGAATTCACTTTGAAGATCAGTCAGGAATTACTTAATAACAATATTGAGGTTACTTTTCTGGGGTATAAGAACAAGGTAGTCCCTATAAGTTCTCTCCGCGATAATGGTTATAAAAATATTATTTCACTGGAGACGGCACCGATACCCATCAAGGAAATTGTTGTAAGGCCTATAGATCCTGAAGCGATTGTCGAAAAGGCAATAACAAGGATCGGCAGGAACTATGAATCGGTCCCCAATCTTATGACAGCATTCTACAGGGAAACCATACGTAAGAACAGGACATATGTCTCGATAGGTGAGGCTGTAGTTGAGATCTTCAAGGCTCCCTACAGTAACGATCTGAGGTTCGACGGGGCAAGGATCTACAAAGGCAGGAAAAATTCAGATGTTGAAAAAATGGATACTGTTCTATTCAAGCTCCAGGGAGGTACCACAAGCGTTCTTCAGCTCGACATAGCAAAGAATACCGAGGCAATCCTTACAATTGATGCTATGAAATACTATGATTATTCCCTTACAGGGGTTGTAGAGATTGACGATAAACCACATTATGTAATCAATTTCATTCAGAAACCATCAGTTGACCAGCCACTTTTCATGGGAACACTTTTCATAGAAATGGAATCAAGTGCAATAACCGAAGCTGAATTCGGGTTCAACCTCTCAGACAAAGCAGCTGCATCCGCAATATTCATAAAGAAAAAGCCGCTTGGAATGGAAGTCACACCGGAAATTGCGACTTACAGGACAAAATACCGGGAACAGAACGGAAAATGGTACTTCTACTATTCAAGGGCAGAGGTTAAGTTCAAGGTCGACTGGAAACGTAAATTGTTCAATACTTTCTATACAACAATGTCGGAGATCGCCGTTACAGATCGTACAGACCAGGAAGTTATTAAATTTGCAGGAAAGGAAAAAGTCAGGTATACTGATATATTTTCCGAAAAAGTAAGCGCGTTTGCAGATCCGAATTTCTGGGGCGATTATAATGTCATCGAACCTGACCAGAGCATTGAATCGGCTATCCGTAAACTAAGCAGGAAGCTTAAATTCAGTGACAGGAACGACCTGGAGAAATAAATGATTAATGAACAGTGACAATGAAATAATAAAGAGGATCCGGCAGGGTGATGTTAAACAGTTTGAATCACTTTTCCGGTCCTCTTATGTTTCACTTGTACGCTATGCAAAAACATTTGTCAGAGATCATGATACAGCAGAAGAGATCGTCCAGGACCTGTTTGTCAGACTTTGGAACGAAAGGACCAGGATCAATATCGAAAACACACTTAACGGTTATCTCTTCAGAGCAGTGCATAACAGATGCCTCCACTGGCTTGAACACAGGAAAGTCATTGAAAAACATGAACGTGAAACTATCGGGGAACAAAAAGGGAGCATCGAAAATGTTTCGGAACAGGTTCAGTATAATGAGCTTCAGTCAGCCGTTGTCAGAATACTTGAACGTCTTCCCGAACGATGCGGAAAAATATTCTGCATGAACAGGTTTGAAGGTATGAGATATAATGATATTGCCGAAAAACTTGCTATCTCAGTTAAAACAGTCGAGGCTGACATGGGAAAAGCACTAAAGGAATTCAGAAAAGCATTAAAAGAACAATAACATACAGGATGAAAATTGAAAATTACACCGGCAGAGAATGGGAGGACCTGAAGAAGATGGGAGGCGACGAGCATATCGATGTCGACGGAGCATGGAATAAAGTGCTCGGCAGGATTAAGGAATCCGGCAAAACAGAATTTATAGCTCCGGCAAAAACGATCAGCCTGAGAAGGAACTTCCTGAAAATAGCAGCAGTTTTACTTGTGATCCTTGGTCTTGGACTTGCAGGTCTTTATATAACAGGGAAAGGTATGCTGAGCAAAAAGATTTCGGTTTCTACTGATATCAATCAGAAAAACCTTGAAGTCACACTTCCCGACGGAAGCATAGTCATTCTTAACAGGCAGACAATACTCAGCTACCGGTCTAACTTCGGGAAAGGGGACAGGAAAGTTAACCTTTCAGGTGAGGCCTTCTTCGATATTGAACCGGACCGCGATAATCCGTTTATAATTGATGCCGGAAATGCAAAGGTAAAGGTTGTCGGTACGTCTTTTAATGTAATAACAAGCAATCCTGATTCAGCAGTGGAGGTTTTTGTAAAAAGCGGACAGGTAATGCTGTCGGACAATTCCGGGGATAAAACTCTTCTGCTCGATCCCGGATATATAGGAACTATCGATTCCGGGAGATCGGGCAAAACCCTGAACAATGACCCGAATTATCTGGCCTGGAATACCGGAATGCTTATTTATGACGGACAGACCCTTGACATTGTTTTCAGGGACCTGAAGAGAGTTTATAACCTTGATATTGTTGCCGATGATCCGTCCATCCTGGAAGAAATATGGACCGCTCCCATCAATAATCAGGCACAGGAAACAATTATTCGCCTTATTTGTTATAGTTTTAACCTGGGTTACAGAAAAGATGGGAATGTATACCATCTTTCAAAAAAATGACCGATTTTCTTAAAAATGTCATCAGACGATGGCTACATACTGAAAAGGATTACAGCCGTTGCACTGATAGCCTTACTGAACCTGTGGTATATTGCAGAGGGACAGGAATCAATACTTGATTCTTTATTCACTTTCAGGGCAGGTGTGGTTAAAACAGGTAACGCGCTGAATCTTATAACCAGGCAAACCGGCTATAATTTTACATACGACAGCCGACTTGTCGACCAGGAAAAGAAAATCAATATGTCATTCAGGGATAGAAAACTGGATGCCATTCTTGATTCGATCCTTGGAAATGACTCCCTTGCTTATACAATAATCGATAAGTATATAATCATATCAAGAGCTCTTCCTCCGGCCTCGGAAAGAACTGATTCAATTGTCCCGGGAAAGGCAGAGTATATAACCGGTACCATTATTGATTCTGATTCTGACGAGCCCTTACCGTTTGCCACAATCGGATTAAAGAATACCGGAAAAGGGACCGTTACAAACGCAACCGGTGAATTCGGACTGAAAATACTTCCCGGATGGTCTGACGATACACTTGTAATATCATATCTCGGGTATATGGGAAGGGAGATCCCTGTGGTGCAGGCACTCGGAAACATCTTCACAATAAGAATGAGAAGAGAGTTTATCTCAATTCCTGAGATAATAATCAGGACACAGATCCCCCAGGAAATAATTTATAAAGCAACCTCGGCTATTTCAAGGAACTACGGTAATACTCCTGCATTTCTCACGGGCTTCTACCGTGAGGGGGTAATGAAAAAACAGGAGCTTCAGAATTATTCCGAAGCCATTCTCAGGATATATAAAAGCCCGTATACCGGATCGCTCTATAATGATCAGATAAAAATATTCAGAAGCCGCAAGATTGAAAATGTCGACAGAACAGATACACTGGCAGTAAGACTGAAAGCGGGATTAAGTACCTGTCTCGAGCTCGACGGGGTAAGAAATATCTTTGATTTCATTTCAAGAGAAAGCATGCCGGAATATAAATACATTATCACCGACATTGTTACTTTTGATGAGGAAGCAGCCTATGTGATCGATTTCGAACAACGCGAAGGTGTTGACCTTCCCCTTTACCGGGGATCATTATATATCAATACCGATGACTTTGCGATACTGCATGCCGATTTCGAGCTCCATCCGAAATATATAAGCAAGATGAAAAGCTCCTTCATCTCAAGCTCGTCCCGGGGCTTCGATACCTGGCCGCAGACTGTTAAATATTCAGTAAGCTACCGTAAGTTCAATAACAGGTATTTCCTCAATCATGTAAGGGGTGATCTGGTTTTTACTTCAAAACAGAAAAGAAAGCTGTTCAACAGTCAGTTCAATGTCTTTTTTGAACTGGCAATAACAGGCATGAGCACTGAAAATGTAAGCAGGTTCGACAGGGAAGAGCTTGCTCCGATCCATTCGGTATTTTCCCGGACTATTACGAGCTATGACCCGGATTTCTGGGAAAACCAGGATTTCCTCAGGCCCGAAGAAAATCTGCTTCAGGCTCTTAAGAATATGAAGGTAAAAATGCTTGAATTTTCTGACCGGAAGGATTTCTGAGGATTCTGAATGTAATTCTACTTTGACAGATTATTAAATTATCTTGCTATTCAGCTTTTTTACCCCGACCTTAACGGGCATAGCCGTCAACCTAACGGAGTTTTGTGGGCAAAAGTTTCCCCTCCTTTGAAAGGAGGGGAAAGTTATTTGTCTATAATTCTGATAATTACAGCAGTTTAATCTATTAAATTATTCCTTAAGTTGACAGCTATACCCTGAAGGGAGAAAGCTGAAAAACCAGCCTGTTCCCTTTAGGAATCAAGGATTAAAACAGGACAATTTTTCAAATCTGTCAAAGAAGAACTAAAGCAAATTTCAGTATTTGTCGATCAACCTGTATAGCTCTGTCAGATCGGGAGTAAGGACCACCTCAGTCCTTCTGTTCTTCTGGCGGGCATCTGATGTATTTCCCGGATCTACAGGCATGAATTCACCGTGTCCTGCAGCTGTAAGTCTCTCCGGATCGATCTTTGAACCTTCAAGCAAAACTCTTACAACTGTTGTGGCCCTTTTTACGCTCAGATCCCAGTTATCTCTCAGAAGGCTCCCTCCGGAATTATACGGAACATTATCGGTATGGCCTTCAATGGTTATCTGGATACCGGGATTTCTTTCGAGAACTGCAGAGAGCTTTCTCAGTGCATTTCGTCCGTTGGCATCAATTTCCCAGCTTCCTGATCTGAAAAGGAGCTGTTCATCAAGGGAAACATATACTTTCCCGTTCTTCTGGGAAACGGTAAGACCGTTGTTCTCAAATCCCAGCAGGGCTTCCGAGACCTTGTTCTTAAGATCCTGTGCAATTCTCTTCTGTGCATCCAGTATCTTTTCAAGCTCAACAAGCCTTGCATTGCGTTTTTCAAGCTCAAAGGTAAGTTCGTCAAGCGATGCTTTCTTGGTATCAAGCGTCTGCTCGAGCTGTCTGAGCATGTCTTCCTTGTTCTTCAGGTTCTCCTGTGCCGCCTGTAACTCCGTAAGCAGCTTCTGTGTCTCCCTGACATTCCCCCTGATCAGCTCTTCCTGAGCATTCTGAAGATCATTATACCTGCCTGAGATAGTATTATAATCCTGCACCGCCTTATCTTTCGCATTATTCGCTTTTACTATCTCCTCCTTTATTTTATTGATCTCCTGCTCAGTCATTGACATTTTTGATTCAAGCTCCCGGTTGGTCATCTCAAGGGCAATATTTGCACTCCTGAGATTATCTCTCTCATCCATGAACTGCCTGCTCGTATCCTGAAGTGTCCTGTATTTCTTTCCGGTAACACATGATGTTGCTGACATGACATATATTATCAACAGGGGAATGATAAGTTTTCTGGTCATATCTCAAATGATTTTATGAATAAAACTCTTTTCTTCAATCTGATATTGTCGCTTTAAAAGGACAGACACGGCAAAATTAAGAAAATCCCGTTTATGCCTGAGCAAACACTGCCGAATAATAATTGTTATATTTGCTGCCTAAATTGTTGTTTAAATGAATCCGGGTGAAAGCCTGCTATTCAAGATATCATCTCCAGAAGATCTCAGGAAGCTGGAGCCGTCCGATCTCATAAAGGTAAGCTCGGAACTCAGGCAGTTCATAATTGATGAAGTAAGCAATAACCCCGGCCACTTCGGGGCGAGTCTTGGTGTTGTGGAGCTGACCGTTGCTCTTCATTATGTTTTCAATACACCCTACGATAAGATCATCTGGGATGTCGGACATCAGGCTTATGGTCATAAGATCCTCACAGGCCGGCGCGACAGGTTTCCGACAAACAGGAAATACAAAGGAATCAGCGGCTTCCCGAAGATAAGGGAAAGTGAATATGATGCCTTCGGGACAGGGCATTCATCAACTTCAATTTCAGCAGCACTGGGTATGGCAGTGGCTGCACACCGCAAGGGAGAGAACCGGCACGTTGTTGCTGTGATCGGCGACGGCGCAATGACCGCCGGAGAAGCCTTCGAAGGGCTCAATAATGCCGGTATTGCAAAATCCAACCTCCTTGTTATCCTTAATGATAACCATATGGCCATCGATCCCAATGTCGGAGCCCTTAAGGAATATCTTCTCGATATAACAACAAGCGGTACCTATAATAAATTCAAGGATAAGATCTGGAACTTCCTGGGCCGTGCCGGAAAACTTGGCCCCAATGCCAGAACCCTGGCTGCCCAGCTTGAGGCAGGATTTAAAAGTACAATACTCGACAGGAGCAACCTTTTCGAGGGAATGAACTTCAGGTACTTCGGCCCGATCGACGGTCACGATGTCCTTCACCTTACAAAAGTCCTTGAGGATCTGAAAAGGATCAAAGGACCCAAACTTCTCCATTGTCTTACAGTAAAAGGAAAAGGATTCAAACAGGCTGAAGAAAGGCAGACAGAATTCCATGCTCCGGGGAAATTTAACAAACAGACCGGTGAGATAATAAATACCACAAAAAAAGATGCTCCTCCGCCTTTCCAGGAGGTTTTCGGGAAAACAATACTCGAACTGGCAAGGATGAATGAAAAAATCGTCGGTATTACTCCTGCCATGCCTTCAGGATGCTCCCTGTGCATAATGATGAAGGAGATGCCTGAAAGAACCTTCGATGTGGGCATTGCAGAACAGCATGCAGTGACATTCTCTGCAGGACTGGCCACCCAGGGATTGATCCCGTTCTGCAATATCTATTCGTCATTTATCCAGAGAGCATACGATCAGGTTATTCATGATGTTGCCCTGCAGAACCTTCATGTGGTATTCTGCATCGACCGGGGAGGACTCGTAGGATCTGACGGAGCAACACATCATGGATTTTTTGACATTGCCTTCATGCGGTCGATCCCAAATATAATTGTCTCAGCCCCGATGGATGCCGTGGAACTCAGGAATCTAATGTACACAGCCCAGCTCGATAAAACCGGAGGCCCTTTCTCCATCAGGTATCCGAGAGGATCCGGAATTATTGCTGACTGGCAAAAACCCTTCACTGAGATACCTGTAGGCAAAGCCCGGCTTATGAGCGAAGGTGATGATATTGCCATATTATCAATTGGTCATACGGGGAATGATGTCGCTGAAGTGGTTAAGAAACTATCCGTTGAATCAATTTCCGTAACCCACTGGGATATGCGCTTTGTTTCGCCCCTGGATACCGAAGCACTTCATTCTGTATTTAAAAAATTCAGGAAAATAATTACTGTCGAAGATGGTGTTCTGAAAGGAGGGTTCGGAAGCGCCATTATTGAATTCATGTGCGATAATCATTATATTGCCGAAATAAGGCGGCTCGGCATACCCGACTATTTTGTCGAACAGGGTACACAGGAAGAGTTATACAGGGAATGTGGTTATGATGCCCGGGGGATAGAAAATACAATCAGAGAAATGACAGGTGCAACGGTTCAACGGTTCAACGGCTCAGCGGCTGTCTGAACCGTGTAACTCCGTGATAAACTCCGTGAACTCCGTGGTTAATTATAAATTAGAAATAATAAAATAAATTTCATTTATGAGAAAATCAATCATTTTACTGTCATTGTTAATGATCGCAGTTTCCTGCGGAACCAGAACCAATAAAGCTGAAAAAGAGGAATGGATCCAGCTTTTTAACGGCAAAGATCTTACAGGATGGACAATTAAGATAAAAGGTTCTCCCGTCAATGTCAATTACAAAAATACATTCAGGGTTAAAAACGGGGCCATGGTGGTGAGGTACGATGAATATGAAAAGTTCAATGCCGAGTACGGGCATATTTTCTATAATGAACCATTTTCGAAATATAAGCTCAGGATCGAGTACAGGTTTGTTGGCGATCAGGTGCCCGGCGGTCAGGGATGGGCATTCCGGAACAGCGGAGTAATGTTGCATTCACAATCGCCCGAATCAATGCTGGTCGACCAGGATTTCCCGGTTTCAATTGAAGCCCAGTTTCTCGGAGGTAACGGCACTGATCCCCGGTCTACTTTGAATGTCTGTACTCCCGGGACAAATATAGTAATGAATGATACCCTAATTACGAATCATTGCAATAACTCTTCTTCGAAGACCTATCACGGAGATATCTGGGTTACTGCCGAACTTGTAGTTTATGGCGACAGTATTATACATCATATTGTTGAGGGAGATACGGTTCTTACATATTCGAAGCCCCAGGTAGGTGGTACCAACAAACCCGCTGATTATCCTGTTCCGGATGGTACCCTTCTGAAGGAAGGATATATTTGTTTACAGGCTGAGAGTCACCCTGTGGAATTCAGGAAAGTGGAACTGCTGAGATTAAAATGAAACCCCATCCCCTGAAGAGGGTCTAAATTCAATATTTGTTTTAAATTTGCACAGCCATTCAAGACTGCACGACTGCACGACTGCATGACTGCACGACCGCACGACTGCACGACTAAACCTGCCCGGATGGCGGAATAGGTAGACGCGCTGGTCTCAAACACCAGTGGCAGCAATGCTGTGCCGGTTCGATCCCGGCTCCGGGTACAAATAAAGCCTCTTAATAATCTGATATTGAGAGGCTTTTTGTTTTATAAGATACAAATAGGATACAAAACTCACATAATTAACAGCCTTTTAGTTTTTCTTATAAGGAATAGGATAAAAATTTTTATGCTCTGTTACTGATGTTTAATCTTCATAAAAAGAAAATTCCTTTAAAATATAATCATAAGCTATTCTTTTTTCTTCCTTTTCATAAGCTCCAAAGGTATTTTTTGCTCTGTATTTTGCCAATAAATCAATAACTATTATGCTACTTGTATCAATACTTATTCTATTTATAGAATCAAAAATATTTTTTTGTCTTGTAAGTGACCGATTCAAACTGTCTATTTTTCCAACTAATGCTAAAATTTTGTCTTTTTGTTCTTTGATCAAATTTGTGTATTGATTAGATCGAGTGTAAACAAGTTTACTCCCTTTTTCAGTAAAAACCCATTCTCCATTTATGAATTGTGCATCATAATCTGGTTGGTATTTAGGAACTAGAGTTTTTGAAAGCAATGAATAACTCTCAAGTATGCTATTTTCATAACTTAATGATATACTCCTCTCCTTAAGAACAAGTTCAATGAAAGAGATTCTCTGTTCTGTTAATTGCTTTTGTGACTCAAGCCGTGTAATTGTATCCACAATGATTAATGATTCACTTTTATAAGAATATGGATCATTAAGTGATTCCTTTAAAAATCTTTCAGCTCCATCAATAAGTTTTTGTTCTTTGGAAGTACACCCAAGGAGTAAAAAACAAAAAGTTACAGCTATAGTTTGATATTTCATTGTTATTGCTGTTTTATACAAATTTATACTTTTATGAGAGATGTATGAATATTTTGTTTTCAGGAATTGGAGCTTTTATTATAATTGTTCTTTAGTATTTTCTCAATACTTTCAATCAATTCAGCAGTTGAAAGGTCAGTATAAGGATTCTTATATTGATTAAAATTTTCAATTTGCTGCCTGGGTTTACCATAAGCCCGGTTAAGGATCATTTCGGCTGCTCTAATATCTGTTTCCGCTTTAATTGTCAATTTCCTTATTATATTTTCTGCTCTTGTTAATCCGTTTGATCCGGTTTCATTCAGAACCTTTGTAAGAATCTCATCAATGGCCGGCAAATTTGTCGGTCTGCCTTGCGGATTACCTGACTGACCTTTATTAAATGGCTTCAAATTTCTGATATTACCTTTTGGATTCACTGTTCTTTCACTGTTTTTTTACCTTTCTTGTGCAAAGTTATTGATACATAGATTATCAAAAATTATTCTCTAATCATCATTTCTGAAATCAATAATAATATTTCTTTGATCATCTATATTATAATTCTTTGGCATAATGAAAGGCAGTAACCGGCTCAATACCTCAGCTCTCTTTTCCGGTTTCATCTTTTCTAAGAGCCTAGGCAGTATTTCAATTTCTCTGTTAAGTATTGTTTTTAACGCTTCTCTCATTTCTGAAGTTAATTTATTTGGAGTGCCTTGCACCCGGCCTCCTGTCTTCATTCCTTTTGCCATATCTATTTTAATCTACTTTAGAAATTAACCAGGTTACAAAATCAGGGTACAGAATACACCTTAACAAAAGAGTTACCAGCACCGGGCAGCCTCTTTAACTTTTCTGTCCAGTTCATTTATTAAATCATTCCCTTTCTCATCAATAGGGCTTCTACTTAATTGAATTATGAAGGCCCTCAGGTCATAAGCCTGTTTTTTGCTTATTTCCCCCATTTGCTGCCATTCCTTAACCTTACTTAATACCTGGGATTGCCCCAGCTCTAAAATTGTGTATAAGGCCAAATTTTCAGCCAGCTCCTTTTTACTGCCTGTCGGTTTCATTTTGATTAATTTTGAATTTATTTTCTGAATTGCCAAATATTCATTTTCCCACTTACTTAATACATATTTATAAAATACCTCATCAGATAGTAAACCGGCTGTAATTTCCTGCCGTTTTAATTGCTGTCTCAATCTTTTTCTTAGCCTCAATTCATATCTTAAAACATTCCTGTTTTTATACAGTTCCGGGATCACTTGCCTTTTAACTCTTTGCTCATATTCCTTGCCATAAAATACTAATTGCCTCAACTTGTTATTATAATATAAACCGTTTGGCTGCTCTAATCTATTGTAATATTGAGCTGTCCCCAAATAGGGATAATATACCATTTCAGGATATTGCATAATGAAATTATTTGCAAAGTCAATGCTGGTAATTATTGCCATGCTAAAAGGTAGGTGTAAAGTATTACTTATTTTCTCAATTGCTTGCCTTGTATCCCCTTTTGTCAATGTTTTGAAGTTATCCCCCAGCCAATATTTACATATGCTAAAATCGGATAATTTAATCCTGTTTTCTGATATGTTTACTTTGATATTATCCAAATATCCTATAACATAATTTCCGGTCTGACCTGTCCCCTCATTTACTACCAAAGTCAAATATTGAGGGATCTCATTTAAGAAATCAGTTCCCGGGCTTGTATCTTTATTCAATATCATTGCAATATTATCATACATTTGCAGCCCTTTTAATAGTGTCCAATTTGTCTATTTTATAGACCTCATAATTTTTAATGGTATCCTTATATTGTTCTGAGTTTTGCTCTTTTTATGATAAGTAAAAACTCTTCTTTGGTTACAAAAACGGGGTACAAAATACACCTTAACATAGGGAAAGGGGTTTTTATACCCCTGATCCCTTATCCGGTCTGGTTACAATTTTGGTAACCGCTTTTTTTCTTAATGCCTCAACTTCATTGATTAATTCCCCATCAGTAAACAGATCCCAAAGGCTGTTTGTATCATTCCTTAACCCCCTGGCAATAATTATTTCAATTGTTTTTATTCCTGTCTCCTTAAAGTCTGGATTTAAAGCAATAATACACCCATCATTTGAGCCGTTAATATCCCCATATCCAAATGGTGTTTCAATGTTTGGTCTTTTGATTGAGGTTATATTATGGCTGCCTTTGGTTATGGCATAATCTGTTTTCTTTCCGTTCCATCTGTCTGGCCGGGGTACATAGTTAAAAGACAATCCCCCGATATTGAAAACCTTTTTATTGATTAACAGACTTTCAAATAAATCATATTCCCCGGTTGAGGCTGTTATATCAAAACGGCTTTGTACTTCTGTCAGCTTTTCCCCCTTGTAATAATCTGTAAGGATCATTTTGCACCCCCTTTCCGGTTAAGGGTGACATAGGTTGAGGCTTCTTTTTCCAGTTCCTCAGAGGGCTTAAAACGGTTGGTTTTCAGCCAGTTTTCCAGCTCCAGCCGGTCAAAATATAAATGTTTGGCCTGTTTATAGTATGGGATCTTTCCCCAGCAAGTCAATTTATAAATATGACTCTTTGATAATCCGGTTAAGGTGCAAGCCTCATCCAGGTTTAGGACAGTTTTTGAAATGGTTAAGAGTGTTTCAATGTTTGTCAGTTTTTCACCCTGCCTTTTTAGTAAATCCAAAATAATAGATTCCATTTATTGAAATGTTTACTTAATAAATGGACTTTGGCCAAAGTCATCTTTGATTTTCAAAGACAAACAAAGATTCAGAAATAAAAAAAAGTATTAGAATAGACAGCCGTTTACTGTAAAGGGGTGTAAATGCTTTTCAGGATTGCATCAATTTGTTTGTATCCCTTTGGTTTTCC
>Ga0209201_1000350_pt1 | contig 66628 bp, 69 predicted proteins | sample AD_UKC055_MetaG_FD_184411 | JGI IMG/M metagenome (GOLD analysis project Ga0209201, IMG submission 184411) | Active sludge microbial communities of municipal wastewater-treating anaerobic digesters from USA - AD_UKC055_MetaG (SPAdes) (version 2) | ecosystem: Engineered > Bioreactor > Anaerobic >...
TCTTTTCTTTGCGCGACCGAAGACCCGATCCCCTATCTTCTGTGCCCTGGACCCCTCTTCTCTTCATCCTGACCCCCGGACCCCGACTCCTGTCTTTACTCCGAGGCCGGCACCCCCGTGAATCCCCAGTCCAGCATCTGCGGCTCCGCGATGGGCTCTTTCGCCACGGGGTAGCTGTCCTTGAGGAACTTCCCGACGCTCCGCACCTTGAGCTTTGTAAAGAAGGGCGAGTTGTCGGCGTGGCAGTCCGCACACCCGTCGGGCTTCCCCTTCTGGCCCAGGGTTTTCTTGGCCGATACGGGCAGGTTGCCGTGATAGATCGGAAACATCACGGCCCTCGTCAGGGCCGGCGCGGGCCTGCCCACGATCTTGTCCGTTTTCAGCTCGTAGAGCTGGTCGGCCACGAAGACGACGTTTTTGTACCCCATGGACTCGAGGGCCTTGATCACGGCCAGGATGTCGGCCTCGGTGGCCACGGTGGTCCGCTTCACCTTTTCGCCGGTGTGCGTGGCGACCTCGACCGTGGTGAGCTTCTTCTGCCCCGCGGCGGCTCTCCGCACGGCCTCCAGGCCGACGGGCCTCACCACCCCCTCGGAAAGCATCTCCCCGAACCACTGCCTCACCTTGGGCACCGCCGGTACGTAGCGCTCGCCGTCCCCCTTGACGCGCTCGTGGCGGTCCGTCCAGGGTTTCCAGAGCTCCGAGGCCATCTGCGTGAACTCCTCGGGCCGGGTGACAAGGCCCGCCTTGTCCGTCGAGTACCAGGCCGGCTGTCCCGTGCTGTGGTCCACGAGGTAGACGCTGCGGGTCTTGCGCTCCGAGGCGTGGCAGGACGTGCAGTGAAGCAGGTAGAAATGGAACGTCGCCTTGTGGAAAAGAGCGCGATGGATGTTGTCGGGGTTCTTGGCCTCCTTCGGCATCCCCGGCCGCGTCGGCCTGTACTGGTCCTCGAGATGGCAGTTCGCGCAAGTCTTCATCCCCGCGCCGTCTAGGTCGTTGCGGGCCGTGGCCGTCGGCGACCATCCCTTGCCGATCCGGTGACGGAGACGTTCGGCCTGCGTCCTGCCCGCCAGGGTGTGGCAGTCCGTGCAGCGGAGGCCTGCCTTGAGGTGCAGGTCGCCTGCCGGCAGGTAGAGGGTCCCCGATTTCTGCCCGTCCATCTGACGGTGGCACTGCGTGCAGTTGTCCGTCTCGACGGACTTGTTGATCCGGGCGCCGCCCCTGAATTTGCCCTCGGCCGTGAAAAGATTCCGGTTCTCCCAGGCATACCGGACGGCGGGGCGGGCCGAGAAGTTCCACGACCCCCGGTCGTAGCCTTCGACGGCCGGTCCTGCCTCGGGGTTGTCGAAGGTGAATACGGCGCCCTTGATTTCGCCCAGCCCCGCACCGGCCGTTGCGGCCCAGCGGTAGTTGCGCAGGCTGAGCTGCCGGTTTCTCTCGGTCAGGCGGTAGCCTTTCAAGTGGCACATCAGGCAGTCGCCCTCGACGACGCCGCTTGCCCGGAAGTGGCTCTTGCCGTCGGGGGTGTATCGTGACGAGTAATCCCCGTCGAGCACGTCGGGTTTCTGCGGTTCCCCCTGGGAGAGGTTTTTCGAGAGGTCGCGCCGACCATCGGCCCTCCTTCCGAACTCCATCGGCCCCCCGCCCGGGTGGGTCCACCCGGGGGCCGCGGCGATGACCTGGCCCTTGGCGCCGATCTTGCCGCCGGCGGCGATCCAGTCGTAGGTGGAAAGGCCCATGTCGCGTGCGCTTGTGTTTTTCTTCGCGGCCGCCCGTTCCGTGAAGGTGCCCGGATCGCCTCCCTTGCCGAAGTTGCCCGGCGAGAGCACCCAGGGTCGCTTCGGGTCGAAGCCGTCCCGCATCTCGTCGAAGCCCTGTTGGAAGTGGGTTCCCGACGTGATGGTCATGTAGCCGTGGCAGGTCCCGCAGGTCTTCCGGGGGGAGTAGGGATCGGTGCTGTTTCGCGTGGGGGTGATCCGCTGCCCGAACTCGTTTTTCAGCCAGATGTCCTGGTGCTTCCAATCCGGCGGGCGCGCGGCGTCGAGCGCGATCGGCGCGCACAGGGCTGCAAGAAGGACAACACTGGCTATCGTCAACCGGTCCATGAGAGACCCCGCCGTTCCGGGCGACAAGACGAAAAGGTTCAAATCAAACGAAGCGCGAGCGGTGTCCCGGCACCCCGAAGGGTGCCGGGACATGATCGTGACAGTATGGGGCTGCTCAGGGTTCCTTGGGCGCCGCGGGATCCGCCAGCCACTCCATGGAGGAGCCGTCGTAGACCTTCACGTCCTTGTAGCCCAGCAGGTCGTGGAGGGCCAGCCACCAGGTCGTGCAGACCTTGCCCGTGTCGCAGTAGACGATGATCTCCTTGTTAAGATCGGCCCCCACGATGGGCTTGGCGATGGCCTCGATCTCCGCCTTGCTCTTGTACGTGTTATCCGCGTTGAACAGCAGGGCGGGCGGCAGGTTCACGGCGCCCTTGATGCGCCCCGTGGCGGGCACGAAATCGAGCTTCTTCTCGCCCTTGAAGAACTCCGGCGGCCGGACGTCGGCGATCACGGCCTTGCCGATTGCGCCCATGACGTGGGCCTTGCTCGAGAGAAACTGCTTGTTGAACTTGCCCCGGTAGGGCTTTGCCTTGGGCTTCACGGCATCCTTCGAGAGGGGCTTCTTGTCGGCGATCCACTTCTCGATCCCGCCGCTCAGGACGGCCGCCTTTTCCACACCGGCGTAGCGCAGGGTCCAGGCGACCCTCGTCGCGTCTGTGCGCAGCGGCATGGTCTCGCCCTTGGAGACCACGACGACGTGCGTGGTGGGCTCGATGCCGGCCGAGGACAGGATGTCCTTCAGATCGTCGTCGGAGGGCAGCTCGTTGAGCAGCACGCCCTTCTTGACGCCCCAGACGCCGTAGAAGACGTTGATCGAGCCGGGGATGTGTCCCTCGTTGAACTCCTCGACCTTGCGGACGTCGAGAACGGTTACCTTGGAGAGATTGGCCTGAAGCCATTCCGTTGTGACGAAAGGCTCTCCCGCAAATGCCGCAGCGGGCAGGAGCATGAGCGCGGCCAGCAGGCCTGCCGACAGTTTCCATTTTGCTTTCATCATACAAACCTCCTTTATTTGCTGAGTGGTATCGGTTTCGGTTTCTTGATCAGCTCGAGGTTGACGCGCGAGCTGTCCTTCAGCAGGGTCTCCACGGTGAGAAACCCCTTCCGGTCTTCGTGGCAGGTGTCGCAGTTGCGCGTCCGCTCAGTGCGCTTGCGGATGTTGTGGATCGGGGCGTCCCAGTAATTGGGAAGGGCGTCGAAGTTCGCCTGAAGGATCCCGGCAGGCTTGAAGGTGTCGCGCATTGTGGGGATGATGCGCAGGGTCGTGATCTCCCTGCGGTTGCGTGGGCTTGTGCCCAGGATAAAGCCCGGCTTGGCCTCGGAGTGGCCGCCGTGGCAGTTGAAGCACTGCCTGTACTCGCCGGCCGAGTGGCAGGCGTAGCAGCTGGCGTTGCCGCTGTGCTTGAGGTGGCCCACGCGGGCCGTCAGTTTCACCTCGCGGCCCGGCTCGTGGCAGTCGGTGCAGCGGGGCCGGTCGCGGACTTCCTCCTTGAGCTGGTAGGTCTTGCCGTCGCCGTGGAGCTCGTCCATGGTGTGGCAGTCCATGCACATCAGGCCCTTCTGGTAGTGGACGTCGGCGTTTCCGCCGTACTCCCCCGTGTACTCGGGGTATACGCGGCCGCCGTGGCAGTAGGCGCAGGTCTTGCCCTCGTCCTTCCGCACGAACCTGTGCTTGTTGATCAGGCCCAGGCTCACCCCGGCGATTGCGGGGGACTTCACGTGGCAGTCCCCGCAGGAGGCGTGGCAGGACCGGCAGGATTTCTCGAAGACCTTCCCGTCGAAGATCTTCGCCTCCTGCTTCGACATCCTCTTGATCACTCGGTTTCGCTGCCCGATGGTCGTGTAGTGCAGGGACTTCTTATAATTCGCCGCGATCTCCTGATGACACTCGCCGCAGAGTGCCAGGTCGTCGGAGGGGCGCTTCACCATCCCCTCGTGGGCGGCGTCCTTGTCGTCGGCCCTGTCGTTTCCCTTGTGGCAGTACAGGCATCCCTTCTCGAAGTGCCTGTCCGTCTCGACGAGCTTGCGGTCGACGAGGAACGTCAGGTGGAAGGTCTCCGCCTTGACCGGCGGAGGTGCCCCCGCTCACCCCTCCGCCTCGCCCTCGGGCTTGACGAAGGGTTTGCAGGTCTTCTTGAGCATGGCCTCGTCGGTGTGGCAGGTTACGCAGCTGCTGCTCCGGTTCTGGGCGGTCGTCGACGAGGACAGAATCAGGATCAGAGGAAGAAGAAGCGCAGCGATCAGGGTGATGAGCCGTGCCTTCATAGATCCTCGTGCGGCCGGGGTGGATGGGTGGAAACGCAAAACAATGACTTGTATTGTATCGGGGAGCCGTAAATTGTCAACCCATTTTGTGCTCCCGGGGCCGGGATACCCCGGTGGCGTATCTTCGGCGGAGGCTCTTCGGGGCGACCCCGGGCGAAAAAGTGCTTAAGAAAAGGGCGTCATGAGCCGATAGCGCTTTCGGAGCCTTCGGACCGGGCCGACGCAGAGCATCGATGCCCCGGCGCGCAGCGCGCTCAGCGCGGCTCCGAGGGGTGCACCTGAAGGGGGTCAGCCATCCGGAAGGATGGGGAAAAGGAGGTGTGAGCGATGGATCCGTACGACGGGCATTCCGCCTGGAAATTCCAGTATTCCCATCCGGCCAAGGCACAGGCGAAAGGACACCGGGTATCCCTGCTTTCCTGGCTGGCGAACCTCATATTCCTGTCCGGGACACTGCTGTTCGCCTACCAGCTCTATGGCTGGTTCGAGCACAACGAATGGACGCGATACCCTTCGATCGTGCTCGTCAAGTATCTGCCCGCGGGGTCCTTCGGCTTCCTCAACGAGGTTGCCGCGGTCAAGCAGTGCATGCTCTGGCTTCTCGACCGGGCGGATCTCTCGGTTCTGCTCATCCTCCTGGGGTTCTTGATCACCAAGTTCTGGGTCGGCCCGGAGTGGCCGAAGGGCCGGTGACGTCCGGGCGCACGAGCGCAAACGCACCTATCCCAAGGCACGAAACAAGCGGCCGCGCCCGGGCACTTATTTGATGCTGTAGAAGACGGCGTTCGGGTTGATCCTGGGATCCTTGACGCAGTGAAGGCAATAATAGGCCGGGATCACGGTGCCGCATCCGGAGCCGATGAGCTCGAAACAGGCACACGCCTGGCAAAGGGGGATCTCACATCCGGTGCACTTGATGAACGACGGCCTCTTTCCGCAGTGCCCGCAGACTTCCCGCTCCGTGTGAACACGGGACTCCATCTCGTCCTCTTTCCTCTCTCCTCTACCGTCGATGGGGAATGTCGAACGGTCCGTCCGCAAAGAGAACTGTTGGTTTGAGTGCATGGTGCACATATCAGAAAACCCGAATCATTTCAAGTGCGCGCTTTGCCTGTGATATCCTGTTCTTAGCCGCAATCCCCCCCTCCGCAGGCGGTTTCTGTGGCGACGTCCCGGGATCTGTGCTATAGATTCGCCGGGTCGAAAGCGGGTCTGTCAGGGCCCTCCGTTTCTCGGCCTGGCAGGGCCGGTCGGGGGGCCGTCGGCGGTCATGTCTGCCTGCCGCTGAGGGTGAAGGGCATGTGTGGAACCGGGATCCCCCGATATCGAAATGGGTACGGGGGATTTCTTGTGCCCGCCGCCCGGAAGGGCACAGCAGGAGGCAAACGCACCGGGGTGCAAGGCACCTCTCGAGCAGAGGGCAGGAGAGTTTGAAGGTCTGAAGGTTGGGGAATCGGCAAGCATGAATCCGGCTGCTGAGAGATCCAACGTTCTTCCCCCCTCACCTCCCCGTCTTCTCAGGGCGGACGTCTTCGCCTCCGGTCAAAGCCCGATGAAAAGGAGGGAGGTCATGCTGGCACTCGAAGGCATCAGGGTTCTCGATCTGTCGAATTATGTCCCGGGAGCGCTCTGCACCATGATCCTGGCCGATTTCGGCGCCGAGGTCATCAAGGTGGAACCGGCCAGGGCCTTCCCGATGGCGGACATGGGGTATTCGCCGGGCGGGCCGGACAAGGAGAGGGAGGCCGCCTACTTCGCGCTCAACCGAAACAAGAAGTGCATCGGCCTGAATCTCCGTTCCGAGGAGGGCAGGCGGATCTTCCACCGGATGGCGCAGGAGGCCGACGTGGTCATCGAGGGCTACCGGCCCGGCGTCGTGGAGCGGCTCGGCGTCGATTACAGGACGGTGAGCGCAATCAACCCGCGCATCGTGTACTGCTCGCTTTCGGGCTACGGGCAGGACGGTCCGTACCGCCTGTTCTCGGGTCACGACATCAACTACATATCACTGGCCGGTGTCCTGGGCCTCATCGGGCCCAAGGACGGCCCCCCGTCGGTCCCGCTCAACATCATCGCCGACTTCGCCGGCGTCTCCCTCTACGGGGCCGTCGGGATTCTCCTGGCCCTCATGGCCCGGGGAAAAACCGGCAAGGGGCAATACATCGACCACACCTACATGGAGGGGGCCATCCATCTCATCACGTGGTTCACCCACCGGTTTTTCATGGACGGGACCGTGATGAAGCGGGGGGAATCGTGGGCCATGGGGACCTACCCGCATTACGGCGTCTACAGGACCCGCGACGGCAAATACCTCAGCATCGGCTGCCTGGAGCCCCATTTCTGGGACAACCTCTGCAAGGCCGTCGGCAAGGAGGAATACATGCCGGCCAAGTGGTCCATGGACATGACATTCCGGGCGCCCGACGAAAAGCTCCTCGCGATCCGTTCCGGCCTGGAGCAGGTGTTCCTGACCAGGACCCGCGACGAGTGGTTCGACCTGCTGTCGGCGCAGGACATCCCCGTCGGGAAGGTCTACGACATCGGGGAGGTCTTCAGCGACCCCCAGGTGATCCATCGGAAGATGGTGATCGAGCTGGAGCACCCGAAACTGGGCACGGTGAGGCAGGTGGGCATCCTGCCGAAGCTCTCCGATACCCCGGGGCAGGTGAGGCGCTTCGCACCGGTGCACGGCGAACACACCGACGAGATCCTGTCCTCCCTCGGTTTGAGCGCCGAGCAGATCGGGAAGCTCCGCAAGGACGGGACGGTGGGATAAACGCAGACCGCAGGCATCGGGCTTCAGGAAAAGAAGAAAACCCCCTCGGGTCCTCTTTGAAAAGGGGATTCCGGGGGATTTGAAAACGGAGGAATTGGATCCCGGGGTTTCCTCCCTTGACATCGGGGAGACGCGTTTTTAAGATGCATTCGAGTGTCATGACGGTTCATTACGCCTTCCTCAAGGAGCCTGCGGCATCCCAGATCGAGGGGGTGCTGGCGCTGTACTGCATCCAGGGCTGGTGGGGCCCGTCGGCGGAAGACGACCCCCGACAGGCCGCCGCCATCATCCGGGGCAGCCACTGCTTCGTCGTCGCCGAAGCGGACGGGAGGGTCATCGGAATGGGAAGGGCCATCAGCGACGGGGTCAGCGACGCCTACATCCAGGATGTCGTCGTGGATCCCGCCTTCCGGGGCCGGGGGATCGGGGGACGGATCGTGGCGGACCTGGTGCGCCGGCTCAGGCAGGACGGCATCGGCTGGATCGGGTTGGGGGCCGAGGCGGGGACGCACGACTTCTACCGGAGGGCCGGCTTCACCGAACTGCCGGGCTGCACCGTCATGCTGAAGGAAGACCCATGAATTTCAAGAAACTGGAAGTCGCCGATTACGCTGCGCTCAAGCCGTATTTCGACCCGATCCCCTATCGGCTGAGCATCTACAGCCTGCCGTCGCTCATCGCCTGGGGCGACTGCGTCTTCGAGACGAGATACGCCGTGGAGGGCGATCACCTCGTGATCGCCAACGAGTCGCAGCTCCGTCCCGACGACCGCCATCTGATCCTCCCCGTGTCCCCCGGGGGAGACCCCTCGCCCGAACGCCTGCGTGCCATCGCCCTCGAGAGCGGCCATCGCCGCTACTGGTGTGCCTGCGGAAACTATGTGGAGAGGCACCGGCAGGGGCTGGAGCCGCTGTTTCACATCGAGGAGCAGCCGGAGTTCGAGGACTACGTCTACCTGGCGGAGGACCTCGCGGAGCTCAGGGGCAACCGGTTCGTGCGCAAGCGCAACCTGATCCACCAGTTCGAACGGGAATTCATGCAAAACGGCACCCGGGCCTCCGTGGAGCCGATCACGAGGGAAAGCGTCCCGGAATGCCTGGCCTTCCTCGAGGCCTGGTGCGCGCAGCGGGACTGCGATGTCGACGGGGAGACCGACCTGGCCTGCGAGCGGCGGGCCGTGATCACGTCCCTGGAACAGCTCGAGGCCCTCGATCTCAGAGGGATCCTGGTCCGCCTGGACGCGCGGGTGTGCGCCTTCGGCATCGCCTCGCGCCTCAGCGGGGACACGGGTATCCTGAGCTACGAGAAGGCCTTCTCCGATGTCAAGGGGCTCTACCAGTTCCTCGACCGGGAATGCGCAAAACGGCTCTTCGCGGGATGCCGCTACATCAACAAGGAAAGCGACATGAGCCTGCCCAACCTCGCCGCGATGAAGAGGTCCTATCACCCGGTCCTGAGGGTCAAGTCCTACAAGCTCACGCTGCGATAAGGGGCGGGCCAGGGGCGAGGGAGGGAAAAGGGCGGCGCGCAAGGGGGAATCCCCCTCATCCCCCCCGCTCAGAGGGAGGGAAGGGGGTTTTTATTTGCCGATCCGCTCCGGCACGGCCTTGCCGGCGATCCAGTCCTTCACGACCTGGATCACGGGCTTCTCCATCCCGAAGAAGCCGTGATTGCTCAGGGGGCTGCACGACCCCGAAACGGGCGGGCTGCCGCCGGTGACGACGACCAGGTCGACCTGCGGGCTCTCCGTCAGCTTCTCCTTCAGCTCGACGGCCCCCTGAATGGGTGTGACTCGGCACTCGTCATAGAGGTGGTGGATGATGAGAACGGGGTCGTCGATGGCGGCATAGTCGATGCCCGTGCATTCCCCGGGGGAATAAGCGGACGTCAGGATGACGCCGTCGACGGCCGGTTCCGTCAGCACGGAAGCAAGATAGGCCGCCGACAGGGTCCCCTTGCTCGTTCCCACGAGGTACAGGGAATTGACGCGGTGCTTCTCTTTCAGATAGGCGACGATCTTGCCGACGTCCTTCGCGTGCTGCGGCGAGGTCCTGAACGCATCCGGCATGCCCCGGCTCTGGTCCGAGGGGGCGTCCACCGCGGCCACGACGTAACCGGCCGCGGCGAGATCCTTGGCCGAGCGCATGAGGAAGTTGTTGCTGACCCAGAACCTGCCGTCCTTTTCGCCGAAGTGCCGGGTCCCGTCGGCGCCGGGAAACAGCAGCAGGGCGGTGGAGTGCTTGGCGTTTGCCTTGATGACCAGCAGCCGCACCGTCACGTCGGGCCTCGTCGGGACGATCTCGATCGCCTCGTACCCCGCCGCAAAGGCACCGGTTGCGACGGCGAAACCGATCAGCAGCGACATGGCGGCCGGGAAGGGCACGATCCCTGTCCTCCGCCGCGACGATCCTGAAGTGCTGTCCATGTCTGTCTTGACCCTGTAACCGATACCCCCGCGCCGATCCCCTGCATCATTCTTCGATGGCCATGATCGATTGCCATCGCTCCCATTCCGTATCGACGGGGAGCCCCCTCTTCTTGAGAATGCCGACGATGCCCGGGTCGTTGAACCGCAGGTAGGGGTTCACCTTCAATTCCTCCCGGAGCAGCGAACGGACGCAAGCGGGCTCGTGGCTGTCCCTGTAGGCATCGAGGTCCCTGTTGCCGGGCTCCAGGCTGCGTGCAAAGGCAACGGCCAAAGCCCTGTAATCATGCCCCGGAAAGACCACCGTGTCTCCCGGAAGGGACATGAGCCGAAGGATGGACTCATAGAAGGCCCGGAGGTTGCCGGAGAAGCAGTTCCCGATCGTCCCGGTGAAGAGCGTATCGCCCGAAAGCAGGTACCGTCCGGCGTGGAAGCAGACCGAGTCGATCGAGTGGCCGGGCGTACGATACACACGGACGGGCTCCCCGTCAAGGGCGATGATGGAGCCGTCCTGCAGATCCTGAAATCCCAGAAGGCGGGCCCCCGACTGCTCGAGGAGCTCCTCGCTGCCCACCAGGTGATCGTGATGGCGATGGGTGTGGGTCACGTAGAGCAGTCGCAGGCGCCGACTGTCCGTGAAGTCCAGGATCTCCCGCCAGGCCCCCCCGTCGACGGCCAGGGCCTCGGAGCGGCCGAAGACGAGGTATCCCAGGTTGTCGTGCCCGTAGCGGAACTGTTCGACCTGCAGGGTCATCTCAGCGTCCCTCCCCCGCCCGAGGAGAGCCCGCAAGCCGAAGCAGCATCTCGACGTCCCGTTTGAGGGCGGCCGGGGAAAAGGGCTCGTCGATCTGCTTGCGAAGGACCAGCCCGGGTCCGCCCGACCCGGCGAGGCCGCTCAAGAGGCGGCCCGGCAGGGAGACCCTCCGCGACAGGCCCCTCAGGCTCCTGAACCCGTCCGGCGCGACGAACCCGTTCGGCAGGGCTCCCGGTTCCGCGCCCGCCTCGATGAGGAATTCCCTCTCCCAGGGGGCCTCGAGGAAGAGCTGGCACAGGGCCCGCTCGTCGTGTCCGAGCAGCGAGTAGTGCAGGCGGTGTCCGCCGATCGTCCCGCTCAGGGTGTGATGATAGGGGGAATGGCGGATCGACCAGGTGCCGGCGTCGAACAGGGCCCGGGCCAGGGAGGTCATTCCGTCCCGCAGGGAACGGAACTTCCCGACGAGGGACCAGGCGTAGGATGCAAGCGACACGGCGAGGGCGGCGAGGATGACGCAGGCGATGATCCGGTAGCCGAAGTAATCCAGCACGATCATGGCCGGAGCGGCCACGGGAAAGAGAAGGATGAACCAGGGGCTCGACTTCTTCATCGCCTCAACGCGCCTCTTGCCTGCGGTCTGTCACCGTTGTCCCTACGGCCGCAACCATAGTACAGCGCAGGGTTTTGTTCAAGCCCTCGCAGGGGGGCTAAAGTTTCTTGCCGGCGGGCCGATACCAGTGTCGGAGAAGAACCCTTCTGTTCTTTCCTCAGCAAGCCTGTAAAGGGCAAACCGTCCGAAAGGGCGGGACGCAAAGCCGCTGACCTACGTCCGCTGGAGCGCCGGATAGGGTGGCAGGGCTGCCAGGCGTCATCGGCACACGCCGTGCGGGACGCCTCGGGTGAAAAACCGCAAGGAGGTGTTGCCGGCCATGATCGGCAAGAACGCGAGTCTTCCCCTTCCCGTTCGACTGATCGTCATCCTCGTCTTCGCCGCGATCCTGCTGTCCGGCATCCCGGGCAGGGCCGCCGAGATCACCCTGGCCTGGGACCCGAACGCGGAGCCCGATCTGTCGGGCTACAAGGTCTACAGCGGGACGTCGAGCCGGAACTACTCGGGCACCGTCGATGTCGGCAACTGGACCCGCTGCGTCATGGGGGGCCTCGAGCCGGGCCGGACCTATTACTTCGCCGCCAAGGCCTACAATGCGGCGGGGTCGGAAAGCGATTACTCCACGGAGGTCGTCTACAGCGTCCCGGCGGCCTGCAGCTTCTCCCTGTCCCCGGTCAGCGGGAGCTACACCTCGGAGGGCGGGACGGGGAGCGTCTCCGTGTCGACCGCCTCGACGTGCAGCTGGACCGCGGTCAGCGGCGCCTCGTGGCTGACCGTGACGGCAGGGGCCAGCGGGGCCGGCCCGGGGTCGGTCGCCTTCGCCGTCGCGGCCCACACGGGCAGCGCATCCCGGACGGCGACCCTCGCCGTCGGGGGGCAGGTCTTCACGGTGACCCAGTCGGGTTTCACCGGGTCTTTCACCATCTCCGCCTCGGCGGGACCGGGCGGCACCATCTCGCCTTCGGGCACGTCGAGCGTCGCGGGCGGCGCCGGCAAGACGTACACCATCACGCCGAAATACGGCTATGCGATCTCGTCCGTGCAGGTCGACGGCGTCGGCGTCGGCGCCGTATCTTCCTATACCTTCAGCGCCGTCGATGCCAACCACGCCATCAAGGCGCTCTTCAAGAAAAAGAGCCGCCTGGTCTGGTGGTGAGCCGACAGGCGATCCGCGTCCATGCGGCCCCCGGAAAAAGCCGGGGAGGATGCCGTCCCCCGTCGAGGAGGGCGGCATTCGTGTTCCCAGGACCTTCTTGACATTTCCCCGCCATTCTCTATAGTAACAGCACACCAAACACAAGGAGGGATCTTATGAAACGCATCCTCATTGCCCTTGCGATCGTGTTCCTGTTCGTATCCGTCGCCATGGCCGCCGGTCCCAAGACCTACCAGGTCACCGGCCCCGTTCTCGAGAAGAAGGACGGCGTGATCGTGGTCCAGAAGGGGAAGGACAAGTGGGAGATCGCCACGACGAAGGACACGAAGATCAAGGGAGACCCGAAGGTCGGCTCCAAGGTCACCATCGAGTACACGATGACCGCGGCGAGCATCGACGTCAAGGAGGACAAGAAGGCCGCCGAGAAGAAACCCGCGGAGAAGCCGCCCGCAAAGAAGTAAACGGCGACGAAGCCTTGCCCGGTGTCGGGGCGGCCCGCCGTGAGGACGGGCCGCCGTCCCTTTTCCGTCAACGATCCGCGACCGCACGGGAGGTCTCATGACTTCGCAACCGCCACCCATCCTTGTCGCCAAGTCAACGGACGAGATTTACCTCTACCCGAAGATGGCCAACCGCCACGGCCTGATCGCCGGGGCCACCGGCACGGGCAAGACGGTCACCCTGCGTGTGCTGGCCGAGCAGTTCAGCAACCTGGGAGTGCCCGTCTTCATGGCGGACGTCAAGGGGGACCTCTCGGGCATCGCGAAGCCCGGCGGGGACAACCCCAAAATCGCCGAACGGGTCAGAGACCTGAAGCTCGAGGGGTTCTCCTACGACGCCTATCCCGTCGCGTTCTGGGACGTCTTTGCCGAGAGGGGGCACCCCGTCCGCACGACCGTATCCGAAATGGGCCCCCTGCTGCTTTCCCGGATCCTCAACCTCAACGAGACCCAGGCCGGCGTGCTCAACATCGTCTTCAAGATCGCCGACGACAGCGGCCTTCTCCTGCTGGACTTCAAGGATCTGCGCGCCATGGCCCAGTACGTGGGCGACAACGCGAGCCAGTTCAAGGTCCAGTACGGCAACATCTCCTCGGCCAGCGTCGGGGCGATCCAGCGCAATCTTCTCGTCATCGGGGAGCAGGGCGGCGACAAGTTCTTCGGCGAACCCGCCCTGGACATCAACGATCTCATGCAGGCCGACGCGAAGGGCAGGGGCATGATCAACATCCTGGTCGCCGACCGGCTGATGCAGTCGCCCAGGGTCTACGCCACCTTCCTGCTGTGGCTGCTGTCGGAGCTCTTCGAGCAGCTCCCCGAGGTGGGCGATCCGCCCAAGCCCAGGCTCGTCTTCTTCTTCGACGAGGCGCACCTGCTCTTCGAGGACATCCCGAAGGCCCTCCAGGACAAGATCGAGCAGGTCGTGCGTCTCATCCGTTCCAAGGGGGTCGGCGTCTACTTCATCACCCAGAACCCTCTCGACATCCCGGAGACCGTCCTCGGACAGCTCGGAAACCGCGTCCAGCACGCCCTGCGGGCCTACACGCCGCGGGACCAGAAGGCCGTGAAGGCCGCCGCCGAGACCTTCCGGGCCAATCCGCGGCTCGACACCACGCGGGCCATCCTGGAGCTGGGTGTCGGCGAGGCCCTCGTGTCCATGCAGGACGAGAAGGGCGTGCCGGCCATGGTGGAGCGGGCCTGGATCGTGCCCCCTCGCAGCAGCCTCACCCCCCTGCAGCCCGGCGAGATCGCGGGCATCGTCCGCGGGTCGGTCCTGTACGGGGCCTACGAGAAGACCGTCGATCGAGAGTCGGCCTACGAGACGCTCGCGGCGAAGGCGGAAAGAGCCGCCGCGGAGGCCCCTGCCGCCCCCCCCAGGAAGGGGGCCAAGTCCGACACGGAGGTCCTCGTGGGGGCCCTGGCCAAGAGCGCCGCCCACGCCATCGGGAGCCAGATCGGCCGGCAGATCATGCGGGGCGTCCTGGGTTCGCTGTTCGGCAAGAAGTGACGGGCGCCGGGACCGGCGGCCCGCAGGGCGGCAAAGGCAGGGGGGTCCCCTGCCTTTGCCGTCCCGTCCTGTCGACGGTCATGTCAACCATTTCCGGGCTGCATCGTTTTCCCTCCATACAAGAGATCCTCTCGAGGAGGGACGACGCATGAAAACCCGGGTCAAGGTGTTTCTTGCCGTTTTGCTGACGGGAATCTTCGCTCTTTCCGGCGCGGCGCACGCCCAGCCCTATCGGTCGACGAGCCCGTTCTATCTCGGGGTCTTCGGCGGCTATGTCGCCCCCGAGGACATGACCTGGACCTCGGCCGTCACCGGCGCATCGGCCGATCTGTCCCTCGACGACAGCGGGATGATGGGGATCAAGTTCGGATACATCCTTCCCCAGGCGCGGGTCCTGGCCGTCGAACTCGAGTGGAATTACATCTTCGAGCAGAGCATTCCGCCGCAACGCATCGGGGGGTGGACGGAGTCAGGCGATGTGCGCCTGAACAATTTCCTCGTCAACCTGATCCTGCGCTATCCCGAGGGGAGGATCCACCCCTACGTCGGGGCCGGGATCGGGGCCTCGTCGATGAATATCCGCAACAACGAATCGAGCGGAGCCGTCCTCTACGTGGCCGAGGAGACGGAAACGGGTTTTGCCTGGCAGTTCCTGGCCGGGGTCAACATCGAGCTGGCGCCGAACCTGTCGGCCGATTTGGCCTACCGCTACTTCGCCACGAACCCGGACTTCGCGCTGATCGACGTGGACTACCGGATGCATGCGGTGACGTTCGGACTCAACTTCCATTTCTAGCAAGTCCGTCGGCCGGGGCGCATCCCTCGGGTAAGAGAAGGCAAGGGGGTGAGAAGGTCGGAGATGCCGCAGGCCGACTGCGTCTCTCCGCTTTTCCGATGTTCTCGCCTTCTCGGCCCCTCGACTTCTTCTTTCTTCATGCCGGCGTCAGCACCTGGATCGAGACGCTCTTCATCACGTCCTTGACCCGTTCCCGGTACTCGAGGAAGTGGGGCTGTGTGAGGTGGAGCTTCAGCGCGTCCACGCTTTCCCACCGCTCGATCAGGGTCACCACGTCTTGACGCGGGGCAACCTGGATCGGGATGCCCGTGGGCACGTCCACCGTGGGCCCGTACTCGAGGCAGCCCTTCTCCTTGTGTACCAGGGGCATGACCCGCTTGAGCTCCGCCAGGTATTTCTCCTTGCCGCCTTCGCCGAGCTCCACCGTCGCAATCACGTAGATCATCCTTTATTCCTCCAACAGGTTGTTTACCCGAAACATGCTGCCCATTTCGAGTGTTCCGTCATCGCTTTCCGGCATGCACCGGATGGGAATGAGCAGCAAGCAACAAGCAGCAGGCAACACGGCAAGAAAATCCCTTTCCTCGAGAAACCTTGCTGCTTGATGCTTGAGCCTTGATGCCCGCTTCTACTTCATGTTCCGGATCCTCACCTCGATCCCCTTTTCGCCCTCCAGCAGCGCAACGAGCCTCCCCACGTCGGTCTGGCCGTAGTGGTAGGGGTAGAGGATCTTCGGCCGAAAGGCCTTCGCCGCGTCGGCTGCCATTTCGGGCGTCATCGTGTAGGGGAGATTCACGGGCAGAAAGGCCACGTCGATGTCCCGCAGCGCCTTCATCTCCGGCGTGTTTTCCGTGTCGCCGGCGACGTAGACCCGCCTGTCGGCGAAGCGGATGACGTAGCCGTTCCCGGCTCCCCTCGGGTGGTAGGGAACGCCCGGGCTCCTCATGTGGACGAGGTTGTAGGCGGCGACGGCCTCGATGCGGATTTCCTGAAAGGCCGCCGAGCCGCCGTTTCTCATGACGACGGCGCCCCGGATACCCTTTGCCGCCGCTTCCGGGGCGACGATGACCGTCTCCGCCTTGCGGACCGTCTCGATGGCCTTAAGGTCCAAATGGTCGCGGTGCTCGTGGGTGACCAGGATGAGGTCGGCCTTCGGCAGCTTCCCGTAGTCGGCGAGCTCTGTCCACGGATCCACGTGGATGACCTTCCCGCCATGGCGGAACATGAGGGTCCCATGGCCGATGAAGGTGATCTCCAGATCCCCTCCCGAGGTAGGGATGACATCCGTCTCGAAGGCCCAGGCGACCCCGGGACCCGGGCCGGCGGCGACGAGAGCGCAGAGCAGCAACAGCCCTTTCATGATTCCCTCCTTTTCGATTTTCGCCGATGATACACCCGATCGGCTCGGAGACACAAGGGGCGGGAAGGAGGTATCCGTTGCAAAGGTCGGAAAAATGGTGTAGAAGGGGGACAGATTACTGACCGGCGGTCAGTCCCGTCGCGGCCTTTTCGTGGAAATATCATTGAAAAACATAAGCTTGCCGTCAATGGAGGGGGGAATTCCATGCTGTTCAATCCGAAGAAATACGCGAGTGACTATCCCTGCGAGAGATCGAAGGAGATCATGCGCAAGACGATCGACTTCTTCGAGCGCAAGGGCAAGCGGCGGATCAAGGAAGACGACCAGTGGTGCGTCTGGTACGACGATTTCATCCAGTTCCTCAAGGACAACAAGATCTTCGCCACGCTGCTGACGCCCTCGAAATACGGCGACGCCGACTGCCGCTGGGACACATGGCGCAACTGCGAGTTCAACGAGATCCTCGCCTTCTACAGCCTCTCGTACTGGTACGCCTGGCAGGTTTCGATCCTCGGCCTCGGGCCCATCTGGATGAGCCGAAACGAGGAGATGAAGAAGAAGACCGCCCGGCACCTGCAGTACGGGCGGATCTTCGGCTTCGGCCTCTCCGAGCGGGAGCACGGCGCCGACATCTACTCCACGGACATGCTGCTCAAACCCCAGGCCGACGGCACCTACCTTGCCGAGGGCGACAAGTACTACATCGGCAACGCCAACCAGGCCGTCATCGTCTCGACCTTCGGCAAGATCGCGGGAACGGGCGAGTACGTCTTCTTTCCCGTCGACTCGCACCACGAGAAGTTCGAGCTCGTGCGCAACGTCGTGGCGAGCCAGATGTACGTGGCCCAGTACAACCTGCACGACTACCCCATCCGGGAAAGCGAGATCCTCGAGCGGGGGCAGGAGGCATGGGACGCGTCGCTCAACACGGTCAACGTGGGCAAGTTCAACCTCGGGTGGGCCACCATCGGGATCTGCACCCACTCCTTCTACGAGGCCATCAACCACGCCTCGCACCGCATCCTGTACGGCAAGGCCGTCACCGAGTTCTCCCAGGTCAAGCAGCTCTTCGTCGATGCCTACACGCGCCTCGTGGCCATGCGCCTGTTCGCCCTGCGGGCCATCGACTATTTCCGCTCCGCCTCGGCCGAGGACCGGCGCTACCTGCTCTACAACCCCATGGTGAAGATGAAGGTCACCATGCAGGGCGAGGAGGTCATCAACCTGCTGTGGGACGTCATCGCCGCCAAGGGCTTCGAGAAGGACACCTACTTCGAGATGGCCACGCGCCACATCCGGGCCCTGCCCAAGCTCGAGGGGACGGCCCACGTGAACATGGCCCTCATCATCAAGTTCATGGCCAACTATTTCTTCAACCCGGGCACGTACCCCGAGATCCCGCGGCGCAACGACCCCGCCGACGACACCTTCTTCTGGGAGCAAGGGCCGGCGAAGGGCCTCAGCAAGATCCAGTTCCACGACTACAAGCCGGCCTATGACGGCTACGACCTGCCGAACCTGGCGATCTTCAAGGAGCAGATCAAGCTCTTCAAGGCCTTTCTCGCCACGGCGACCCCCACGCCGGAGCAGCAGAAGGACATCGATTTCCTGCTCATCCTGGGCGAGCTGTTCACCTGTGTCGTCTACGGGCAGCTCATCCTGGAGAATGCGAAGATCTACAATGTGGACAAGGACCTGCTCGATCAGATCTTCGACTTCATGGTGCGCGACTTCTCGAAGTACGCCCTGCAGATCTACCACAAGCCCTCGAGCACGGAGAAGCAGATGGCGCTCTGCATGCAGATGATCCGCAAGCCCGCCGTCGACGAGGCGCGCTACGAGCGGGTGCTGAACAACCACGTCTACGCGCTCAGGGACGTCTACGAGATGAATCCCTGAGCGTCGCTGCGCGACAGTGAGAGAAGTCCGTGAGTGTCTGAGGGAAGAAAAAGAAGTGGAGCAAGAAGCAGCAAGAGACAACAGCTGCGAGCAGGAAGAAAAAAGAGGCCGCGGGGAGCAAGCCCTGCGGCCTTCTTTGCCTGTGCGGCAGCAGTTCTTCCTGCAATCCGGGATCGTAGGAGTTGGATTCAATCCCCCTTTTCCCTATTTCACCGAGTGCAGGCCCACGAGGTTCCCCTCCGTGTCCTGGAAGAGGGCGAAGTGGCCGTACTCGTCGGTGATCTTCGTCTTGGGGACGATCACTTTCCCGCCTGCCGGCTCCACCCGCTCGATGGATTCGGCGAGGTCCTCGCCGGCGTTCAGGTACACCACGGTGCCCCGCGCGCAGGGCTCGTAGCCGTCGCCCCGGATCAGGGCGCCGCTGTTTCCGTGTCCCGCCATGGGGAAGAAGGCCATCCGGACGCCGCCCAGATCCTGCACGGGCAGGTCGTAGCCCAGGACATTGCTGTAGAAGAGCCTCGCCCGTTCCATGTCCTTCACGGGGATCTCGAACCACACGGCGATGTTTCTCATGCGTTCACCTCCGTCGTCGCGAGGAGTTCTGCGGTACTGTCATGCCACAAGCCCCGGGAAGGCTTCAAGGACTTTGCGAACGGCGGCGACGGAGAGGCTGTTGCCCAGGAGCTGCCATTTCTTGCGAAGCGTCATGCGGTCCGGGAAGCGGAACCCCTCCGGGAAATGGAGCAGCCGGGCGATCTCTTCCGGTGCAAACCGCCGCACGCCGCCCGCGCAGCGCAGATAGGAACCCGCACGCATCAGCGAGCGGCCGTATCCCGAGGTGAAGCAGGTCGTGTAGGCCTGCGGGTCCCTCGGGTCGAGGACGCGAAACCCCTTGCCGAATCTCTCCACCACGTCGCCGGGCAGGAACAGCTCGCCGTCGGGGCCGCTACCGTCCAGGTAGTCCCCCAGAGGTCTCAGCGGCATGTCCACGACGAGCGTCGGCGGCTCGAGGCGGCCGCGGGAGGCCATACAGTAGTATCTCGGGCGGCGCATCGGCACGCCCAGCTCCGTCGGGCAGAGCATGCACTCCTGGGTGGAGTATCCCCGCCCCGAGAGAAGTCCGACCAGCCTCGCCCTCATCTCCGAGCGGGCGAAGCCTTCCACGTTCTCCAGGGCGATGTGCGAGGGGAGGTCATCCTCGTTCATCCGGGCCAGCAGGTCCAGGATCCGGCGGAAGCTCAGTGCCCGGGGGTCTGCCGCATCGCGCCCGGCGCCGCGCACCGTGTAGGGCTGGCACGGCGGCGAGAGCCACCAGAAATCGGCTTCGACGGACCGCAGCTCCTCGAGCGTCACGTTCTCCAGGTTCAGCTGCCAGGCGTCGTGACCGGGGAAATTCAGGCGATAGACCTCGAGGGCCGCGGGGCTCTGGTCGATGGCGCCCGCCACGCGGATGCTCGTCCCCGCCGCAGCGGCCGCAAACCCGCCGATCCCGCAAAAGAGTTCAAGGGCACGAGTCACCACGCCCCGCTCCATGCCTCCTGGCGTTCGATGAGGGCAACATAGCAGCCGATCGCCGGCAAGGCAAGGGGGATGTCTCGGGTTCGATGTGCGGCGGCGGGCCGCTCATCGCCTGCGAAGCGGCCGGAGACCGTCAGTCATGAATGTCCGCGGGCATGCGGTTCCGGCCGGGGGTCATCGGCCGGAAGGGCGCAGGTCATCCTTGCGGTAGGACTTCCGGATGCGCGGGTGGGGTCCGGGGAGCTGCAGGATGCTCACCGTCAGCTCTTCGGGGTCGATCTCCAGGAGGACGAAGGTCAGGGGACAGCCCCGGCTCTCGTCGCTGCTCATGTGCCCGGGGTTGATGCAGACCGTGGCGTTGCGGCGTCGGATCTCGGTGATGTGGGTGTGACCGTAGAGGAAGATGTCGGCCTTGCCGCCGCCCAGGACGGACTCGGGCTTGATGTCGTCGGCCCGGTCATTGTAGTGGGACTCGGGGGTGTGGGTGAGAAAGATGCGCCAGCCGGCGACCTCGATGAACGTCCGGTTGCTCACCCCGGGGTCGGGGTAATAGACGGTGTCCCAGGTCCCCGGGACGCGTGTGAGGGGATAGCCCGCCTGCTCCAGGACGTCGGCGTCGTCGTAATAGTCCCCCAGGTGGATGACCCGATCCACCCGGACATGCTTCAGATATCTCAGGACGCCCCGGATCGCGTCGCGATCGTCATGGGTGTCGGAAATCACCATGATCTTGTGCATGAGGTGCCGGAACTCTCTCTCCGAGACAACGGGTGCGCCCGACGGCGAAAAACCGGCGGGAGTATAGGAGAGGGCCGGGGGGGTGTCAAGGGGAAATCGGGTCCCGGTTTTGCCTGCATCGTCAGCAACGGTCCATCGGCGGGGACACCCGCCTGGTTGCGGTCAAGGGCCTCGAGGCGATCTTTTTTTGTGAAGGTCTTCGGTGGCGGCCCCTTCGACCCCCGAAGAACAGGAAGAAGCGAAGAGCCCCATTGTTGACCATGAAATATTGCAATGCAAATACAATTGAATCTATTTAAATGCAAATAATTAGTAGATTACCGTTAATATACAGTTAAATACTGATAATAACCTGTAATATATTTGATATTGCGATGCACAATAAAGCCGTTTATTCTTCATTCAAAACAGATCAGGTCCTCTTTGTCAATTCCTGCGAGTCAAGGGGTTACGGGCTGAGCGGGTTTCTCCCCCGGGTGGCACCCGCCTGAGCACGACGGGATTGAGCGAAGAGGATGCGAGGAGGTAGCATGATGGAAAAGGGCAGTTCATTTGCAAAAAAACCGTTGGATTTGTTTGTGAAATGGTCTGAGGGGCAACTGGGCCTGCTCAGCCAGAGGCAGAGGGTCTACGGGGAGACGACGAAGGCCGCCCTGGGCATCGTCAGGGATTCCCTCGAGATGAGGGCCCCTGAAGAGTCCCTGAAAAAGTTCTGCGGCGGCATGCTCGAGCTCTGCAATGTGCCCCTGAACGGGATCGCGGGCAACGGAACCTGGGAGGAGTATTCCCGGGAGTTCCAGAAGATCCTGTCGGGGGTACCGGTTGCCGTCAACGGCAACGGGTTCTCGGAAGAGGCGAAGGCGTACGGAAAGGCCACTTGGGAGAACGGCTCGAAGGTCTCTTCGGCCTTCGTGAACTGGATGAAGAGCCTTGTCCGGGAGCAGAAGTTCATATCGGATACCGAGGAAGCCGGACGGATCGCTTGCCGTTGCCTGGACGCCACCGATGCGTTCATCGGGGCGGCGTTTGACTGCCTGCTCGATCAGGCCAAGGCAAACAGCGCATTCGTGAAGTCGAGCCTGCTGAAAGAAAAAAAGCAGGCCGATCCGGTTCAGTCCTGAAGTTTGCCGGCAGGCTCGACACGGGTCACCCGCTCTCTGCGGACATCTCTCTTTCTGCGGGCAGCGGGTGACCTTACCTGCCGGTCGGACCGGCCCGGTCCGGCCCTTTCCCCAGTCTTTCAACGATGTCCGTCTGCTTTTTCAATTCCTCGTACCAGACCCGGTACCCTTCCGAGCTCGGGTGGAGATAGTCCGGCGTGTAGTACCGGTCGGGATCGCCCAGGAATATCTCGTTGCCCTTCTCCCTGAAGAGGTCTACGTACTGGACACCCGATTCCCTCGACACGTCGAGGAAGAGCGCCCTGGCCTCCCGGGTCCGGGCGGTCAGGATCCAGGAGATGGGCGGAAAGAAAGCCGGTGCGAGGCCCACGTTGCCCGTGGTGATGAAGGCGACGGCCTTTCCTTTGCCCCGGGCCGACTGAAGCACCTGCCGGGTGGTCTCTTTCAACTCCCCCAGGTCGGTGAATCCGAGGATGTCGTTGCCGCCTGCCTGCACGAGGACGATATCGAACCGCGAATCGGCGACGGACTCCAGCTGTCCCAGGGCGTCCTTGAGCTTTGCCCCGTTGCGGGAGAGGTTGACGATCTCGGTGCCGGGAAACTCGCCGGCGATCCTCCCGGACACGGACTCCTCCGGCCGCGCCGCTCCGGTTCCCACGCCCGTGCTGTCCCCCACGACCAGCACGCGGTGCATCGCCGCCGGGTTTTTCAGCTCAAAGGGCCGGCTCGCCTGCGCGATCTCCGTGCCCCGGTTGATCCGGATGCCGAGCAGGGTGAACTCGTAGAGACCGAGGCCTGTCGCGCCGATCAGGACGGCCAGAATGACGGGATGCATGGTTCGTTCCCCCCTCCCCGGCGTTGGGGTTCGTGCCATTCCCTGACGCCCGGACCCCTTACCATTTGTTCCAGTGGATTTGCTTCGGGTCGTACTTGTCCTTCGGCCTTTCCCTTCCCGCGGGGACACCCACGGGGATCAGGTTCAGCGGAACGACGTGGGACGGGATGCCGAGGATCTGCCGCACCGCCCGGACGCGGCTGTCCTCGGGGTACACGGCGGTCCACACGGCGCCCAGGCCCATGGACTCGGCCGCCAGCAGGATGTTCTGCGTCGCGGCGCTGCAGTCCATGATCCAGTACTCCGACCCCATACCGCCCCATTGTTTCCGGACATCCCCCCCGACGACGATGGCGGCCGCGGCCCGCTCTGCCATCTTCGCGTAGGGCAGGGCCTCGGCGAGCTGCTTCAGGACGGCCCGGTCCGTGACGACGACAAATTCCCAGGGCCGCTTGTCCACCGCCGTCGGAGCGGCCATGCCGGCCCGGACCAGCATCTCCAGCTTCTCCCGCGGGACCGGCTCGCTCTTGTAGGACCGCACGCTCTTGCGCGCAAAGATCGTCTTCAGCGTGTCATTCATCAGCGCCTCCTCGGCCGCCCATGCCGGACCGGCAAGGCAGACCATCATGGTGCAGGCAAGAAACAGGCTCATCGAACATCGCATCCCGTCCGTTCCTCCTTCCCGCTGACCCGGCGCCGCCGTCAAAGCGGGCGGGTCGGGTCGCTTTCTCAATCTACACCATTTTGCCCGGTTGACAAAGATCGAAAAGCGTGCCCTCTGCACTCAATTTCCCGGAAATACTGCCGATATGGAGAGAGAAGAGATGTTCCGCGCCCGTTCGATCCCGGGCGGCCGTGGATCGACGATCATCGTCGATCCTCGGTGACGCCCGGGCTGCAGGGCGCTGCATCACTCCTTGGAGAGGCAGCTGCATGCAAAAAGGCTTCCTTCGCACCGCCGTGCTTTGGGTCCTTTTGGTTTCCCTTTCCGGTTGCGGGTCTTCCGGCGATCCGCACCCCCCGACGGTTCCCACGGGCGTTCAGGCCGCGGCCGTGTCGTCGGACAGCGTCGAGCTGCGCTGGACGGCATCCCGGGATGATTTCCTCCTGCTCGGTTACCGGGTCTACCGCGACGGGTCCCGGATCGGCAGCACCCCCCGCACCACGTATACCGACACGGGCCTTTCCCCCGGTACAACCTACGAATACCGGGTCTCCGCCTTCGACTGGATCGGAAACGAGTCCGCCAAGAGCACCACGCTCTTTGTCGCCACATCCGACGGCTCGGCCCCGACGGCCCCTGCGAATCTACAAGGGACGGCCGTCTCCACCTCTCGGATCGACCTGGCCTGGACGGCCTCCACGGACAACGTGGGGGTCGCGGGCTACCGGGTCTACCGCGACGGGGGCCTGATCGGGACCACCACGGGCACCAGCTTCTCCGACACGGGGCTTGCGGAGTACACGACCTACGTCTACCGCATCGTGGCCTACGATGCCGGTGGCAACGAATCCGTTCCCAGTTCGCCCCTGACGGCGACCACGGTCGACGGCACGCCGCCCACGGTTCCCTCGAACCTGCAGGGCGCGGCCGCATCGACGACGCGGATCGACCTGACCTGGACGGCTTCGACGGACAACGCCGGGGTGGCGGGGTACCGGATCTACCGAAACGGCACGGCCGTCGGGACGACCGCCTCGACGAGCTACTCCGACACAGGCCTCTCCGAGGCCACGAGTTACAGCTACGCCGTGGCGGCCTACGACGCGGAGGGGAACGAATCTGCACAGTGCGGCGCCCTTGCCGTGTACACCGCCGATGCCACGGCGCCCTCGGTTCCCTCGAACCTGCAGGGCACGGCGATCTCGACATCCCAGATCAACCTGACCTGGACGGCCTCCTCGGACAACCTGGGTGTCGCCGGCTACCGGGTCTACCGCAACGGCAGCCTCGTCGCCTCGCCCGCCTCGACGAACTGGTCCGACACGGGTCTCGCCGAGGCCACGAGCTACAGCTACCGTGTCGAGGCCTACGACGCCGCAGGCAACGCATCGGCCCAATGCGGGGCCGTGGCCGTCTCGACGCTCGATGCCACGGCGCCTTCTGTCCCCTCGAACCTCCAGGGGGCGGCGGCCTCCACGTCCCAGATCAACCTCACCTGGACGGCCTCGACGGACAACGTCGGGGTGACCGGGTACAAGGTCTTCCGCAACGGCAGCCAGGTCGGGATGACGGCGTCGACGAGCTTCTCCGACACGGGTCTCGCCGAGGCCACGAGCTACAGCTACCGGGTTCTCGCCTACGACGCCGGCGGCAACGAGTCCGCCCAGTGCGGGGCCGTGGCGGTTTCCACCGCCGATGCCACGGCGCCCTCGGTTCCCTCGAACCTCCAGGGGACGGGGGCCTCGGCCTCGCAGATCAACCTCACCTGGACGGCCTCGACGGACAACGTGGGCGTGACGGGCTACCGGGTCTACCGCAACGGCAGCCAGGTCGGGACCACGGCATCGACGAGCTTCTCCGATACGGGCCTTGCCGAGGCCACGAGCTACAGCTACACCGTGGCGGCCTACGACGCCGCGGGCAACGCGTCGGCCCAGTGCGGGGCCGCGGCCGTCTCGACGCTCGACGCGACGGCGCCGTCGGTCCCCGCGAACCTGCAGGCCGCGGTCGTCTCCACGTCCCGGATCGATCTCTCGTGGACGGCCTCGACGGACAACGTGGGCGTCGCGGGCTACCGGGTCTACCGGGACGGAAGCCTTGTTGCCTCCCCAGCGGGGACGTCCTATTCCGACACGGGGCTTGCTGCGGGCACGACCTACGGCTACCGGGTGGCGGCCTACGACGCGGCCGGCAACACCTCGGCCCAGTGCGCCGCCGTCAACGCCACGACGCAGTCGGGGACCTGGGGCGGCACGGTCCTCATCGGCACCGCGTCGACCGACCGGGGCCATGGGATCGCTGTCGATTCCGGCGGCAACATTTACGTGGCGGGATACACTGCGGGACACCTCGACGGGGAAGTGAACGCGAACCCGGGAACGAATGACATATTTCTCACCAAGTACGACGCGTCGGGGGCAAGGCAATGGACGCGTCTCTCGGGAACGGCAGGGGAGGACGAGGCGGGCTGGTCCGCTGTTGCCGTTGACGCGAGCGGCAATGTCTATGTCACGGGCTGGACGGCGGGAGACCTCGACGGGGAGACCAACGCCGGGGGATCGGACATTTTCCTCATGAAGTACAACTCATCGGGCGCCAAACAGTGGACGCGCCTGCTCGGCACTACGGCAGAGGACGCAGGCTGGGGCGTCGCCGTCGACGGCAGCGGCAATATCTATGTCTCGGGGACGACCCGAGGGAACCTGGACGGCGAGACGCACTCCGGCGGCACCTACGATACGTTTCTGGCGAAGTACAATTCCTCGGGAACCAGACAGTGGACGCGCCTGCTGGGCAATGGAACGGAAACCTATGCGTACACCGTGGCCGTGGACGGAAGCGGCAACGCACTTGTTGCCGGCCACACGCGGGGAACCTTCGACAGCGAGTCCAATGCCGGAATGACGGACATCTATGTTGCCAAGTACAATTCTTCGGGCACACGCCAGTGGGTGAGGATGCTGGGGTCTGCCCGGTTTGATTACTGCTACGGTGTCGCGACAGACAGCAGCGGCAATGTTTACGTCGGTGGGTCGGCCTATGGTGATTTCGACGGTTACGCGAACAACGACGCGACATGGATGAGCGAGGACATCTTTGTCGCCAAGTTCAACTCGTCCGGCACGAAACAGTGGTCGGTCTTCCACGGCGGTGCGGGCAACGACGTCGCGTCCGGGCTGGCCGTCGACTCGAGTGGAAACGCCTACGTCTTCGGGAACACCGACGCGGCTCTCGACGGCTTTACCCCGGCAGGAAGCCACGACCTGATCTTGATCAAGTACGACACGTCGGGGACGCGGCAGTGGACCAGAATGCTGGGAACGACGGCGGGAGACTGTGCCCGATCGGTCGCCGTGGACACGAGCGGCAACACCTACATGACAGGGGACACCTCGGGCAATCTCGACGGTGCGACCAATAGCGGCGGGACCGACGGCTTCATCGTGAAGTACGACACGAACGGCAACCTGCAATAGCCGGCGCATGACAGTCGGGAAAACGCGGGGCGACTCCCGCCGGGGGCGCCCCGCTTGCTTTTCTGGCGTTAATGCCCGGCCTACACCGACTTCTCCATCAGCTTGATCTCGAAGCGGTAGCCGGCACCCTCGGCCGCCTTCCGGACGGCCCCTCGGAACGCCCCGAAGTCGAAGGAGTAGGAGTAGTCCTTCCCGAAGAGCCTCGACTGTTCCTCGATCGTCCCGCTGCGCTCCTTGCCGAAGGTGTTGTAGGTCTCCTTTTTGAAGCCGAAGCCCGAGCTCATCTCGTCGCCGCCCCCGCCCGAGGAGACGCCGAAGCCCGATTCCTTGAGCATTTCGAAGAAGCGCACCTCCCTGGCTGGCTCGTCCACGCGGAAGCGGCAGATGTAGGTGAGCTTCTTCTTCGACAGAAACGCCTTGCGCTCGGCGATGACGGCCTCCATCCTCGACGAGCCGTCCTTCTGGGGCTCGAACCGTCCCGGGACGGTCTTTGCGAGTTCCGTGATGGTCTGTTTCAGGTCCATGATTGCCCCCGTTGCTGCACGTATTGATCCCGGACGAACAGGGATCTGAAGAAGGCCATGCAAAAACCGTATCAACGGGGGCGGCCAGCGGCGCCCGGGAATCCGGTATCCCGCCAGGGGCTGAAGGGGCGGCGCATCGGCCGTCACGTCCCTGCTGCAGGCTGGAGACCCCGGATTCGGGCCTTGAGTTCCTCCGGGAAGGGGACCTTCGTGTTGTCCGCGATCCTCAGGGCCGCGATCGTCGCTTCGCCCAGCGCGGCGACCTGCTTCGTGCCGGCGTTGACGATGATGTACTGCATGAGGATCTGCTCGTCGTTGATTTCCGTCACACGCGCGCCGATGGAGATCCGGTCGAAGCAGGCGAGGGGTGAGAGGTAACGGCAGCCCGTCGATGTCACGACGAGCGTGACGCCCGTTCTCTCCTCGAATTCGTACTTGCCGATGCGGCGGTAGAACTCGACGCGGGCATTTTCCATGTAGCGGAAGTAGACGACGTTGTTGACGTGGCCGTGGGCGTCCATGTCGCCCCAGGCGACCGCCTGCTCGACGATCAAGGGGTAACTCTCCGGTCGGTATCGCATGGGATCCTTCATCGCGGGATGTCTCCGGGCCGGCTTTCGTCCGTGTCGGTTGAGACGCTCCTGAATAAGACCCTTCTTGCGTATTGTGCAAGATTTTTTTCGCTGTCCTGCGTCCCCCGGCCCCTCCTCTTCCTGAACGAGGATGCCGCGACTGCCCCGCTCTTGGCGGGGAGAGCTTCGCCTGGCTATGGCCCTTCCATGATGAAGGGGGGTCAGAAAATAGGTTGCACAAACACCTTCCGGAAGAGAACCTCTGTCATTTCGGGCTTGACCCGGAATCCAGCATTCAAATGATCCCCGCTTTCGCGAGGAAAACATCCTGAGATGCAAGTCTTTTCCTGGATAATCGAATAGGCAATCTATTGATTGCTCCCCGTCATAAGGGTCCGGGCCTGCAAGAATGAACCCCGACGCCTTCGTCAAAAATGATCCGGGATAGGACGGCATCAGACATTGTCTGATGGAAAAATCAGAAAATGTCTGATGTTCTTTTCGTAACGTTTCGGTTATTAGCGCATGCCAGAAACGTTCCCGGTGGTATGCCGCCGGGGTTCGACACGGATGGCCCTGCTGGAAACGGCGGGGCCACGCCTTTTCAGGCACTTTGTCGTCGGGTTCTCCTGGTCCCACGCTTCGACCTCCCATCGTTTCCCAACCCGTGACCGTTCCTGTATCCGCGTTGTGACCCAACGGCCGGTATCCTGCGCGGACACGGGATCCCCGTGTCCGCTTGGCCGCGTCCCGCATCCGTGTAAAACCGTTTGACAGGGATCAGGAAATGAATACAAGATACCCCCAAGGGGTATAGCATGGACAGCGAAAGGCGAAAGATTATCGGACGGTTGAGGCGCATCGAGGGGCAGATCCGCGGCCTCCAGAGGATGATCGAGGGACAGGCGCCCTGCGTGGACGTCCTGACCCAGGTCGCCGCCGTCACTGCAGCGATGAAGAAGACGGGAAGCGCTATCATCCGGGCGAACATCTCCCGCTGCATGACCGAGTCTGCCGGCGAAAACAGTCGGGGAATGGACGATTTCCAGGCCGCCCTGTCCCGGTATATCGATCTGTCATGAGGAAAGAAAAGATGAAGAAATCCAACGAACTGCCACGGCTGAGCCGGAGGGCTTTCTTGACTGCCTCGGCAGGCGCGCTTGCAGCCTCGGGCCTCGCCTGGCCGAGCGTCGCACAGGCCAAGGGGGCCGGGAAACTGGCAACGCTGATCGACCTGAATCTCTGCGACGGTTGCCCCAATAAGGAGGTTCCGGCCTGTGTTGCCGCCTGCAAGACGATCAACCGGGACAAAATCCCCCCCGTTGCCGATCCCATCCCTGTGCCCTGGCCCCGCAAGACAGTTGAGGACTGGTCCCGAAAGCGCGAGGTGTTCGACCGGCTCACCCCGTACAACTACCTCTACGTCCATCAGGCCGACGTCGACGTGGACGGCGTCCCGAAGACCGTCTTCGTCCCGCGCCGCTGCATGCATTGCGACAACCCGGCTTGCGCGACGATCTGCCCGTTTGCGGCCAATCACAAGCACGAAAACGGCGCGGTCGTCATAGACCAGGACCTCTGCTTCGGCGGCGCCAAGTGCAAGGCGGTCTGCCCCTGGGAGATCCCCCAGCGGCAGTCCGGCGTGGGCATCTACCTGCACGTTCTGCCCGATTACATGGGAAACGGCGTGATGTACAAATGCGACCTCTGTTACGATCGGCTTGGCCGGGGAAAAGAGCCGGGCTGCATCGAGGCCTGCCCGCAGAAAGCGATGCTCATCGGGCCGCGCAATGAGATGCTTGCCGAGGCGGAAAGGCGGGCGCAGCAGATGAACGGGTTCCTCTACGGGAGGGACGAAAACGGCGGAACCTCCACGTTTTACGTCTCGCCGGTGCCGTTTGACCGGATCAACGCGACAATGAAGAAGGGGCCGGGCAGGCCGGACATGAAGCCAGGCGTGGAGAGACGAATGGCCGGGACGGACAGCCTGGCGAAGGCCGTGCTGGCGGCTCCTGCTGTCGGGATCGTCGCAGGGGCGGCGGGGGCCCTCCAGTGGCTCTCCGACAGGAAGGCAAGGGGGGAGAAGGACGAGAAGAAGGACGAGAAGAAGGACGAGAAGAAGGACGGGAAGAAGGACGGGAAGAAGGACGGGAAGAAGGATGTCTGACAGGATTGTCCGAGAACAGAACCGCGTGATCCGTCACAGCGTCGTCGAACTTGCCGAGCACTGGACCGTCGCCCTGTCCGGGCTCGCGCTCATCGTATCCGGCATGTTCCAACTGCCCATGGGCAGCCGCTACTACATCAACTCCATCCCGGGTCTGGCCTGGTCGGCCGATTACATGGTCTCGCTCAACGTCCACTACGCGGCGTCTATCTTGTTTGTGGCCGCCGCCCTGTTCCACACGGTCTATCACGGCCTGCGGGGCGACCGGGGGCTGATGCCGCGCAAGGGGGACCTGCTGACCTCGATCGAGGTGATCAAGAGCTTTTTCGGCGAGGGCAAGGAGCCGCCCTTCCACAAGTACCTCCCGGAGCAGCGCCTCGCCTATGTCGGGATGGCCTTCATCATTGCGATGCTGATCGTCTCGGGGCTCGTGAAGACCTACAAGAACCTCTACGCTCCGGACCTGTCCTACGCCGTCGTTCTCTGGGCCACGTGGGCGCACAACATCGGGTTCGTTCTCTTCGTCCTGGCGTTCGTCGCCCACATCGGGGCCATCCTGCTCAAACCCAACCGCCCCATGCTCCGCGGGATACTGACCGGCTCCGTGCGCCTCGACTACGCCGAGCACCGCCACCCCTTGTGGATTGAGGAGGTCGAGGGCGCGTCGCGGGAGGTCAAGGCGGAATCCGCGGCGATGACACCCCAAGAGCCTGCGGGTCCGGAACAGGTGCTTGTAGCAGCCGATGCCGTCCAGGAGGTTCCTGTGGAGGAGCAGGCCGGGGACCGGGACATCGGGGCCGGGGCCCCGAAGGAACCGGGCGAAGCGGGTTCGGACATCACGAAACCGTGCGGGGAGTTCCCGCGGGAGGGTTAATCGATACAGGCCTTGAGCACTCGGTAGACGTTGCCGCCCATGTAGGCCGCGATCTCGCTGCGCGTGAAGCCCGCCTCCTGCATGGCCTGGACCAGTCGGGAGAGGTCGCGGATGTCCCGGTAGCCTTTGATGAACCGGGGAAGGCCGCCCCCGCCGTCGGTACCCAGCCCCACGTGCTCCATGCCGATCCTTCTTTTCATCTCCGCGATCTCCGCGGCCCAGTCCTGAAAGGTTTCTCGTTTTGCCTTTCCCCGGCTTGTGGCCCAGGGCCAGGTGCACACGACACCGCCCGTCTTTGCCACGACCTCCATGTCCTTCCAGGTGCGGAAGCGGCCGCATGTCTTCTCGTCGTCCAGCGAACAGGGGTGGGTGTGCGAGTCCACCAGCGGCCGCTGCGCGACCTCGCAGATGTGCCTGAGGGTGAGCGAGTCGGCATGGGCCACGTCGACAACCATCCCGAGCCCCTGCATCCTCTCCAAGACCCTGCGCCCTGCCGCTGTGAGGCCGTTGTTGCGCGGTCCCGGATTCAATCCCGTCCAGCTCTTCATGCAGTCACCCAGCTGGTTGTTGCTGTAGTGGATGAGCGTGATCATCCGCACGCCGAAGTCGTAGAACTCGTTGACCCGGTCGGGATTGCCGGCAAGCGGGTCGCCTCCCTCGATGGCGAGGATGCACCCCGGCACATCTCCCGGTTTCGGTGACTTCGGAATGTCGGAAGATTTCAGGATGAGCTTGACTTTTCCGGACTTGACGATGCCGTCCTTCCAGAAGTCGAGCTGGAGCATCGTTTGGAGACGCTCCGGTCCGGGCAGGCGTCCCCCGGAGAGATAGACCCGGTCGCCCACGGCGGCAAAGACGCTTGCCGCCATGGCCATTTCCGTCATAAAGGCAACCGTAGATGAATCGTCGGGCTCATGCCTGGTGAGATGGAGCCTGTCCGGGTGGGCGTGAGCGTCGAGGATGCGAAGGCCCCTGAGCTGAGTCCTGTCGTTGACGTTTCGCCTGGCCCCGGACCATGCCGAGACATCCTCGATCCAGAGTGCCAGGGCAGACGCGCCGAGGGCTCTCAGGAATCGGCGGCGGTTCAACGGGGGCCTCCCTCTGCTTCCGCTGAGAGCAGGACTCCGATCTCTTCGAGTATCGCCTCTCCGTCGGAGGGCGATGCCATGGCAAACCAGGCCCTCTGCGGGTAGATCATCACATTCGGGCCTTTGCCGCACAGGCCCATGCAGCCGCTCGACGAAACCCTAACGCGGCCCTTCCAGCCGCGTCTCTCGACCTCGTCCTTCAGGTGGTCCTTCAGGGCTGCATTGCCGCCGTCGGCGCAGGACTTGCGTTCCCCGTGCCGATCGTTGGTGCAGACGAATACGTGGCAGGCATGGGGGCTGATTTCCTTTTGCATGTCGACGCTTCCTTCTGATCCGCGGATAAGTCCCGGTCTCTTCGGTGCGAGATGATAGTACAGGCCCGGGGGTTTGGCAAGGGACGTTTCACCCGTAGCGCCGGCGGGGGCACCATTCTTGCAAAATTCGAGGGTGAGAAAACACAGGATCCCTCATCGGGATGCTGCGAGGAGGCTCCCATGCACAAGGCGACGTTCCTGCTTTCGCTCATGATCGGTATGCTGGCTGTTTCCGCTGTCCCCGCAGGGCTCTCTGCGGCGCAGCCGCAGGACATCTTGACGGGCAATTGGGTCCTGAAGTTCGAGGACGGCCGAACGGGCTGGGCAAACCTCGTTTACAGCGATTATGCCAAGACGGGGTTTTCCTCGAAGGGGAGGATCGAGGTGCCGGGCTTCAAGGAGGTGGATCTCACCTCGAGTGTCGTCCCGGAGTACTACAGGGAAGGGCAGGTCATCCTGTACAACGCGCAGGCGCAGCAGAGACCGTTCCACTTCGTCCGCTTCTTCCTGGGGGCGAAGGGCGCCGTGACGGGCTACGTCGCAACGTTTGACGGTAAGCAGTATAACTTCAAGGCCTACCGGCGCTAGGGAGGCGAAGCCGCCTTCTACTTCTTCATTTTTTTTCCGAAAGAGGGAATCCCGGGTTTCCGCAGAGAGACCGTGGAAGCCCTCCCGCACCACCCTGAGGTATCGCGGGTCATCGGCCCGGATCAGCCTGTTCGTGCCCTGTCTCAGGGCCATGATGATGCGGTAATTGCCGTCCTCCCTCTTTTCGACGAGGCGCCGCATACCTAGGCCTTCGCCACCGATCCGCGGACATCGGGGCGGGATCGTGCATTCGGGCTTAGGCGCTTCGATGACGGTGAACAGGGTAACGCGGAGAGGGGTGAATTGTCAATGGCGGCCTTGACGGCACGGGATCAGGCCGGGAAGCATGGCGACCTCGAGCGCCGCCCGATGACCCTCGAAGTCCTCCCCCTCACGGGCGTCGTTCAGGTCGATCATGCGGCCGAAGCGCAGGGTCACCCGTGCGAAGGGCTTGGGGATCATGAAGCGGTCCCAGCTGTTGAAGTACCAGGCGCGGTCGGCCGATGTGAACAGGGGGACGATGACGGCCCCCGTGGCGCGGGCCAGGCTGATGGCGCCGGCCTTGACGACGCCGGCCGGTCCCTTGGGGCCGTCGACGATATGGCCCGCGAGCCTCGATTGCCGCAGCCGCTCGACCATCTCCTTCAGGGCGCTGCCCCCGCCGCGGGATGACGAGCCCCGCACGGCGTGCCACCCCGATTTCTCGGCCACCCCGGCGATGATGTCGCCGTCCCGGCTGTGGCTGATCATGAGTGACGGTCGGTAGGGCGCATAGGACTGGAAATGCCGGATGGCGGAGAAGAACTGCTGGTGCCACGAGCACAGCAGCACCGTCCCGCCCGCCTTCAGATGGTCCATCCATTCCGTCTCGTTTTCGACGGTCATGCGGAAGGTGCGCGAGTAGAGGCGGATGATGAGATACAGGGCCGAGTGCGCCGGCCCGGAGAGGAGCGCGTATCGGTGTTTCTTCAGCATGGTTCCTGCCGGGGGCATGCAGAAAGAGGCGCCCCGCTGCCGTTTGCACGAACGCCGGGGCGCCTCTTTCCATGTTGCGGTCGATTACAGGGGCTTGACGTTCGCAGCCGCCGGGCCCTTCTGGCCCTGCGTCACGTCGAAGCTCACGCGCTGGCCCTCTTGGAGCGTCTTGAACCCGCCGGACTGGATGGCGCTGAAATGAACGAAGACGTCGCCGCCCTCATCCTTCTCGATGAAGCCGAAGCCCTTCTGCTCGTTGAACCACTTCACTTTGCCTTCTGACATTGCTGGCATCCTCCTTTCTTTAAAATTCAAAGTCGGACGGCCATCATGACAGAAAGAAAAAACCGCCAAGACCCTAAAGAGCATGGCGGTGATCCTTTGCACTTCAAAATGTCTGTATCCAACTTTCCTTGCACCCTCTCTGGGTGCTTTATGTGCGGCTACAATAGCGATCCTTCCGGGAAATGTCAAGAGATATTCTTCCCTTCGTGCCGGATTTCTGAGAAGAATCGCAACCGCCGAGTCGGGCCGGGCGAGGCCTTTGCCCGCAGCCGGCCGCATGCTACTTGAGGCTGTAGTCCTCGGTGACGATCCGATTGCCGGGCACCCCGAGTTGCCTGAACTGGAGGGTCAGGGTCTCCATCATCGCAGGCGGGCCGCAGAGGAAGATCATCCTGCCCTTCGCGCCACCCTGGACCCTGCCGTCGATGTACGGGGCCGATATCTTCTCGCGGGTCGCGCTGAGGTAGAGCTCGTAGGCGTGGCCGCGCTCTTCCGGTGCGCCGAGCCCGCGGGTGCGGCAGGCGGCGATCTCGTCCCGGATGTCGTCGTCGAAACTCGCGTCCGCCGCGTCGCGGCAGACGTAGAACAGGTGAACGCGGGGGCTCTTCCAGGTCTTCAGGATCTCGGGGTGGAATTGCCGGATCGGCTCCGGGACGTCCCTTTCGTCGAGGCGCTCCTCCGAGTGCAGCGCGACGTGCCACATGCCGATAAAAGGCGTGATGCCGATCCCGCCGGCGATGAAGAGGCAGTCGCGGTCCGCCGCCAGGAACCGGTCGCCGAACCGTCCATAGGGGCCGTAGACCGTGACGGCGTCGCCCTCCTCGAGGCGGTCCAGGGTGCGCGTGTAGTCGCCCGCCTTCCGAATTCCCAGCTTGAACCGGGAGTCCAGGCGGTACCCCGAGGCGATCGAGAAGGGGTGGGGCTCCCGGCTGATGCCGGCCTTGCGGACGACGAGGTAGACGAACTGTCCCGGCCGGAAGTCCATCCTCTTTGCGCCTGCGGGGGTGAGGGTAATCTCGAGGATGTCCCCGCAATGCTCGATGCCTGCAACGGAGTAGGGGTAATGCGGGCCGAGAAAGCGGTACAGGCCCCGGATGTAGAGGAAGCTCGCGGCGGCTGCCGCGAAGAGGCCGTACATCCAGATTCGCAGGAGGGGATAGGCCGCCACGTCCCGGTCGACGGCGTAGACGTGAGCGATCACGATCAGAAGGACAAGTCCGAAGAGCTCATGGGACCTCTTCCAGATGTGGTAGGGGATGCGGATCCAAAGGGTCAGGGCCATCAGGGCGGCCATCGCCGACAGGGCGAAGACGCCGATGTTGTGCCCGAGAGTGTACCGATCGGCCGCCGGGTGGAGAAGCCAGAGGTACTCCAGGAATGCCGGAACGTCGGGGAGCCTGTGCGCGGCGAGGAACAGGGGGTGGAGAACGATGATGAACAGCGACCAGCGCCCGGCGGTCTTGTGAACCCCGTACATCTTGTCGAGACCTTCGGAGAGATCCTCCAGCGCGCGCATCCGGGTGGAGAGGATGACGGCCCAGCACATCAGGGTCGTCGCCGTCAGCGAGGCGGCCTTGGCGGGGTACTTGAATGCGTCGTCGAACCAGTCCCCGTAGAACCACTTGCTGCCCATCCACAGGGCAAGCGTGACGGCCGTGGCCAGGGCGATCAGCGGGGCAAGACGGTTGGTGCCGGGGGTTGTCGACATATGCCGCTCACCTCTTGACGGTTCAGCCGATGCTCTTCTGCAGGACGCGGCGGAAGTTCCCTCCCATGTAGGCCGAGATCTCCCTGCGCGTGAACCCTTCCTCCTGCATGGCGCCCACGAGATGGACCAGGTCTCGCACGTCGCGCCAGCCGTCGATGAACTTCGGCAGGCCCCCGCCGCCGTCCGTTCCGAGGCCGACATGCTCCATGCCGATCCGCTTCTTCATCTCCCCGATCTCCCGCGCCCAGTCGCGGAAGGTCTCGCGCTTCGACCGGGCGTTGTCGGCCAAGGGCCACGTGCAGACGACCCCCCCGGTCTTGGCCACGATCTCCATTCCCTCCCAGGTCCTGAGCCGCCCGCAGCGGACGGTGTCGGCGGCCGCGCAGGGGTGCGTGTGGGAGTCCACGACGGGCCGCCGGCTGATCTCGCCCACGTGCTTCAGGGTGAGATGGCTGGCATGCGCCACGTCCACGAGGACGCCGATGTCCTGCATCCGCTCCACCACCCTGCGGCCCTTCGCAGTGAGCCCCCTTCCATGCGCGTAGGCCGTGCTCTCGCCCAGCTCGTTGGCCCCCAGGTGGACAAGGGTGATCATCCTCACGCCGTAGTCGCGAAACTCGTTCACCCGGTCGGGGTTGCCCGACAGCGCGTCGCCTCCCTCGATGGAGAGGATGGCCCCCGGCACGGTTCCGCGCCCTGTCGACGCGGGAATGTCCGCCGCCTTCCGGACGAGCGTCACCTTGCCCGGCTTCACCAGGCCTTCCATCCAGAAGTCGAGCTGGACTTTCGCCAGGTCGCAGTCGGAGCCGGTCACACGGCCCCTCGTGGCGGCCACCGTGTCGCCGATGGCGGCGAAGGCGCAGGCCGCCATCCCCAGGTCAAGGATGGCCTCGAGGGAGGAGGCGGCGTCGCGGGACTTGTTGTCGATCCGGTAGCCGTCCGGGTGGGCGTGGGCATCGATGATGTGAAGGCCCTCGAGCGTCTTCCTCTGTTCCTCCGTCAGCCGCGGGGAACCGAAAAACGCGAGGGCATCATGGGATCCCGCGGCTAAAAGACAGGCTCCCAGCATTCGCAGGAAGGCCCTTCGATTCATGATCCGCCCTTCCTCACTTCAGAAAGCACGCAAAGCGCGGGTCGTGCGAGCCGGGCGTGAACTCGATGAAGCTGTACTCGGCGGCCCCGTGGAGGGTGAAGGGGTCCTTCTTCATGATCTCCCGGGCCTCGTCGATGCCCACGTTGGCGAGGATGGCACCGCCGACACGCGGGTTCTGGGGCCCGGAGACGATGAACTTCTCCCGCCTGTACCACTCGGCCAGAAACTTCCGGTGATCGGCCAGCAGGGAGTCAATCACGTCCAGCGGCTTTGTGTACCTGCTTGTGATGATGACCATGTCGTCCTCCTTCTTCGCTTCCGTTCACTTCACCCGGATCGACTCGATGATCACGGGGCTGCGGGGGCAATCCTCTGAGAAGGGCCCCTGGGCCCCCGTCGGCACGTTCGAGATGGCGTCCACCACGTCCATCCCCTTCGTGACCTTGCCGAAGACGGCGTATCCGTAATCGCGGGCGCCGTGGTTGAGCGGTGCGTTGTCGGCGACGTTGATGAAGAACTGAGCCGTTGCGGAATCCACCGCGGGGGTGCGGGCCATGGCCAGGGTGCCCCTCTCGTTCTTCAGGCCGTTGGCGGCCTCGTTCTTGATGGGGGGGCGGGTGGCTTTCTGGCTGTAGTAGCGGCTGAACCCTCCGCCCTGGATCATGAAGCCGGGAATCACCCGGTGGAAGATCGTGCCGGAGTAAAACCCGGCGTCGACGTACGTCAGGAAGTTGTCGACCGTGATGGGCGACTTGTCCCGGTAGAGCACGGCCTCGATGTCGCCCTTGCTGGTCTTGATCACGACGGTCGGGTTTCCCTTGCCGGCGTCCTGGGCACTTGCGGGCACTGCGAGCAGAGTCAGAACGGCAACGGTCCACAGAATCTTCTTCATGCGGGGTCTCCTTTTCACGAACGGAAATGTGCAGGGGGGAGTGTAGAGGATGTCGGCCGGGTTGTCCAGAGTGAAGCCAAACTCCCGTGAATGCCGCACTCGTCACGGGCGGATCTTGATCCCGCATGTGCCGCTACCGATGTCGAAGTCCTTGAGAAAGGAATCGAATTCCCGGGTCCAGACGGGGATCCCCTCCTTCATGCTGAACAGGCCGTGCCCGTCCTCCCCGAAGGGGGGCTGGATGACCAACCGGCCCTTTCCGCCTGCCTGCTCGAATGCCGCGAACCATTGCCTGACGTACTTTGGAGAGAAGAACTTGTCGTTCTCGACGTAGTGCCAAAGAACGGGCACCCGGATGGTCCGGGAGAATCTGGAAACCGTGGCTGCCAGGGACTGCGGGTCGCACGGTTCGCCCGGGCGCGTGGCGGGGTCGCCCCCGTGGCCCCCGGAGAAGTTGACCACGGCGATGAGCCCCTTGGGGTTCATGCTCGCCGCCGCAAGGGAGCCGAATCCGCCTGCAGATTGCCCGACCAGGATGACACATTCGGGGCGGACGAAGGGGAGCTTCACGGCATAATCAACGGCAGCGACGATATCCCCGCCCGCGGCCCGGCCTGCCTCGTAGTATACGGGCGATGCACACTTGCCCTTGTCTTCGGCATAATCCCCCCCGGTGGCGCCGTGTCCCCGCCGGATCGGCACGATGACGGCAAAACCGCGCTTGATGAACTCCCGGATCTGCGGGATTCGCCGAAATCGGCCGATCTTGACGCGGTCTTCAGCATGGGGCGGGGTGCCGTGGCTCAGCACGACGAGGGGAAGAGGACCGTCGCCGTCTGGACGGAAGATCGTGGCCGTCAGATTCACGTCTTTGGACCCGAAAAGCCCATCGATCCGAACGGGTACCTGGACCACCTCTTCGCGCAGGCCGGGAAGGATCTCGTCGTCAGCCGCCGGTGCCGCCGCCGGAAATGGAGCGAGCAGGAGAAAACAGAAAATTAGGATTTTCATTATCGTTTTTCCCGTGCTGATGGCGGGGCGATGATCATGGCCCCGGAAGCCATTCTATCCCGTCAGTGAAACGCGCACTTGTGGGCGCCCGAGTGCCCCTTATCGAGGCAGCAGGGGCTTCCGCAGTGGCATTTCCCGAGGCAGTACCGGCTTGCCTTGGCCGGTTTCTTCGCCGCCTTTTTCACCGCCTTCTTCGGTGCGGCTTTCTTCACCGCCGTTTTGGCCGCCATCTTTTTGGATGCCGTCTTCGTCCCCGTTTTTTTCGCTGCTGCTTTCTTCGTCGCTGTCCTCTTCGGGGCCGCTTTTTTTGCCGCTGCTTTCTTCACTGCCATGTCATGAACCTCCTTGGTTTGCTGTCTCGGTTTATTCGATGCGTGACTGCGCGGTCCGGATCGCCAGTTCCTTGTCCTTCGTGAAGAATCGCCACTCCATGCCCGTCGTGTGGATGCCGGCCTTCCTGTCCTGCCCGCGGCAGTAATACCAGCGCCCGAAGCGCTCGACCGTCGCAAAGGGGTGATTCTTCGCGCAGAGGATGCTGCAGGGGTTGTAGGTCTTGAAAAAAACCGTCTCGTCGGGCGCGGCGTCGAACAGCAGCTCCTCGGGCGGTTCGATCCGGGAGACGTCGACGCCTTCCTTCTCCTTTTGATCCAGCCATTCCGCGATGTTCATGTTCCTCGACGCCCTCCCTCACATCCCCCCGGCGATGCCCACGACCACGGCCATTGTTCCGATCAGGACGAGAAAGGCGGTCCCCACCTCGCCCGCAGGCGTCGGGATCCGGTCCTTTTTCGCGACGTAGCCCCTTTCGTTAAGCCTGGCGCAGAGGTCGTCCAGTTGCCCCGGCTGGAGCCTTGCAAGGGTCTCGCCCAGTGAATGCCGGTTAGGCTCCTCGCAGGAGTATCTGCGGATGTCCCGCCGCACATCCTCCGGCAGGCCCGCGGTTGCCGCGTCGAGGTCCCCGCACACCCGCTTCTGGAAGGCGAGCCACTCGCCGACCTCCACCGTGTTTCCCAGCCGGAATTCGACGGGCTGGCCCTGCGGCGTCGGCTCCTGTCTCGTGATGACGATGCCGGGCAGGCATCCGCTCAACAGGCATGCGAGGGAAATGATCGCTGCAATCCCCTTGATGGATCCGCCTTCACGGTGATGCATGGGAGATTCCTCGCGCGGTCCTGTTCTAGCGTCCCATTCTGCGTTCGTAGGCCTGGTAGATCCGGTTGGACATCCCGGGATCCTGCCCCGAGGGGCCCCTCGAACTGAACTCCACCCGCACGCGGCCGTCGGCCTGCGTCCGGATCGTGATCGTGGATTCGACGCTGTCCTTGATTCCCGTGATGACGCCGGTGTTCCGATCCGCCGATACGACGCGGACACCCGCGTCCTCCATCGCATCCAGCGCGGCGTTCCACGAACGCTCGTACGAACTCGACCCGTAGTAATAGTAGGGCGGCCCGGGCGGCGGGTAAGGATAGACGTAGCAGCCGGATAAGACGATCACGGCCAGCCATGCAAGGATTCCGCGCATTCGTTTTCCCATGTCGATCTCTCCGAGCATGCAGATTCGGTTGTGGTGCGTCTATCTGTCAGGAGCACAGGCTTTGCGGTCCCCGACCGGACCTAGAACTTGAGCCCCAGCCTTGCGCCGATCTCGGTCGTCTCGTTCTTGGGCTCATATCCCCTGTACAGGGTTCCCCCTGCAGAGAAAATGGTGTCGTCGGACTGGCCGACGTGCCAGTAGCGGACGAAGGGTTCGAGGAAGACCGACGGCGCGGTCAGCTTCTTTTCGATCCGAACGGCGCCCCGGATGCCGTAGCCCTGGTCCTGATCGTTGGAGATGTCTGGAAAGAGAGGGTTGGCGTCGCTCAGGTCGCTGTACTGCTTGCCGTACCACAGGTAGTCGAACTCGGCCTCCGCCGAAAGGGTCCACCCTTCGGGCAGGATTTTGATCAGTGCAATGCCAACGGGTGTGTAGAAATAATTCGATTCCCGGTTGTAGCCCCGGGCGCCGGTGGACGTGATCATCCCGGCGGAGTCGTTGCGCAGGAAGCGGTATCCGAGGCCGATATACGGCGTGACGACGAACGTGGGGTCGACGGCGATATCGTACCCCACGAGGCCCCGCAGCTCCGCGTGCCGGTCGGGGATGCCGTCCAGCGTGCCGGAGTTCTCGTAGTCCACCTCGCCGTAGGCGACGAGCAGGCTGACCCCGGCCATGACCCGGTCGTGATACGTGTACGCGAGGCCGACCCCGAGCATCATCCCCTTTTCGTTCATCACGTCGGGTTCCTTGTATTCCTTGTGGAAGGCCTCGAACCCGATTTCAACGGAGTGGACAGGAAGAATCGGTTGAGGTTTGGCCGGGTCTTCCCTGTTCCGTATCGTGACGATGTCGTCGAATTTCCGCGTCACGACCGACCCGTCGGCGGCCTGAATCCTGATCGTGTGGATGTTCATCTCGAGGATCCTGCCGGTCACCGTCGTGCCGTCTTGGAACCGGACGATTTTGACGATGTCCTGAGCCTGGGCGCTGGAGACCGTTGCAGACGCGAAAGGATAGAGAAGAACGGCCGCAAGGACAATCGGCAGGGCGGCGCGGGACGTGGACCTGCTTCTCCTCCTCATCTCTTCGCCCCCTTTGAAGAAATGTGCCGTGCCGTGCGGGTTCATCCGTGAAACGAACATGTCGCAACGCGGCCCGACGTATCGGGCAGGATCAGTTATCCACGAGTGAAAGGCGGAAGTCAAGGGCGAGGACGGAAACCGGGTCCGGGTCTACTTCGGCTTTTCTCCCGTGTCCGGATTCCCGGCATCGACCGTCTCGAGGCTCAGGATCTTCTCCACATTGAAGACCCGCCTGTCCCTGCGTTTCTGGCACCAGGCCTCGAGACCCAGGAACGGGCTGCCCGCGTACTCCATCTCGCCCAGGCGCAGCGGCTTGATGGTCCTGCGGCTCTTGACGTCGGTCCCCTTCAGGTAGACCATCTCCAGGGGGCGCTTCTGCCGGATGGCATCTTCGAGGACGCGAATCTTTTCCTCCAGGGAGAGGGTCTTTGCGGCCTGGTCGTACTGACTGCGGGTGAGGTAGCGGACGACCGCCCAGTCCAGCAGGATGTTCTGCCTGCGCAGGGGCTTGCGAAGGACGATGCCCTCGAGGCTCGTGCACCGCGAAAGGGCCACGTACATCTGCCCCGGGGCGAAAGTCCCCCGGCCCACGTCGATGATGGCCCGCTCGAAGGTCTTCCCCTGGCTCTTGTGGATGGTCACGGCGAAGGCCAGCCTCAGCGGGAACTGGGTGAATCGGCCTACCGACTCCGATTCCAGGCCGCCGTCCTTCAGGGTGAGCCGGAAGATCTCCCAGGTGAAGGGAGCGACCTCGACGGTCCCGCCGCCGTTGAGACGGACCCGGATCAGCGCGCCCGCCTCGGCATCCTTGACGAAGCCCGTGATCTTCCCGATGGACCCGTTCACCCACCGGCCCCAGGCGTCGTTGTTCAGCAGCATCACCTGGGCCCCCTTCTTGAGCTTCAGCTCCGCCGCCGTCGGCAGGTACTCCCTCCCGAATTCCCCCTCGACGATGCCCGTCGAAGTCCAGGTCCTGCCCTTGAGCTTCCCGATCTGCTCCTCGTTGTAGCGGTCGGCCAGGTCGTTGGTGCTGGTGAGGTGGATGTAGTACTCGTCGGAGGGGGGCTCGAAGTCGGGGTCGACGCGCGTGTTGAGAAGCGCCAGGTCCTCCTCCGTGACGGTGCGGTTGCGGATGGCGTTGAGCACGTCGATGAAGCGGTCGTCGCGCTGCCGGTAGATCTTCTCGAGCTCGACGAACTCCATCTCGAGGCCCTGGAGGACGCGTGCGCTGAAGAAGTAGGGGCTGCGGTAAAGGGTCTTGAACAACATCTTCTCGGCCGAGCCGACCACGGGCGGCAGCTGGTAGAGATCGCCGATGAAGATCATCTGCAGGCCGCCGAAGGGGGCGTCCTTCTCGGGTCCGTTTGTCCGCAGGAAGGCGTCCACGCAGTCCATGAGGTCGGCCCGCACCATGGAGACCTCGTCGATCACGACGGCGTCGAGCTTCCGGTAGATCCCGGCGCCCTCGCCCCGCAGCTTCTTTTTCGCCGTTTCGGGCGTCACGTCGGGCTTGAACCGGAAGAAGGAGTGGATCGTCTGGCCGCCGACGTTCAGGGCCGCCACCCCCGTCGGGGCCAGGACGGCCACCCGCTTCGCTGTGGTCTCCTTGAAGTGCTGCAGCAGCGTCGACTTGCCGGTGCCGGCGCGGCCTGTGACAAAGACGTGGCGGCTCGTCTCCTCCATCAGCCGCAGCGCCCGCTCGAAGGGCGCGGTGAACTCGAGCGCCAGCCGGGGGGGGATCTGTTCGGGATTGCTTCCTGATTGAATGGCGGGCTTTCGTGCCATGGGGAGGCATTACTGCGGGGCGGGACGGAAGTCAATACCCCAAATCCAGCGATGAGCCGACGTCATCGCGGTGAGCCGAAGCCCCGAGCGCAGCTTGGGGGGTAGCGTCGGGAGGCTTTCCGACGGTTCCCTTCCCTTCGCAATGACCCATGCAATAAAGAGCCAATCTTCTTATCGCTGGATTCGGGCAATAGCGAAGTCCGCCTGACGGATTCGCCCGGCCGGGATCATCCGCTGATTAATGTCAATAATCAGGCCTGACCCCGACGGCTCCCTGTTCATCAGCTCCCGCTCCGAGCGCACGTTGTAGAGAACCAGAAGCAGCATCATCTTCAGAAGAGCGGGGGGCGGCACGGAGACGTTGCCGTTGCTTCCGTAGCAGTCCCGGACCTCGTCATAGATGAAGTCGAAATCGACCTGGTTCCGGATCCGGCGCAAGATATGCCGCTCGGGAATACGCTGCTCCAGGTTGATCGAGGGGTAAAAGAGCTTCGGTTGCTGATCGGATTGGAACCCCATCATGGCAGGCTCTCCATGAATCGTGGCGTTGCCAATCTATAAAGACATCAGCACACACATGCAACGGTTATTTGGGCAACAGCCCGTTGAAATGTCAGTTATGCGTTATCGTCGATAATCGAAACCAGATAATTCAAGACCTGACCCCCAATCTTCCCCCAGCGGCCGCGATGGATCTGCCCATGCCTTTCTCCTTTGTTCAGTCTGAATGCAGCTCACCTCGATGAAATCTGCAAATGTGTGGGGCGTCCCTTAAATCCCCCTAGCTGCTCCATCTTGCCGGGGCATCCTCTGGTTACTGCAGAATCGCGAATGCAAGAATGTCAATAATCAGGCCTGACCCCGATGGCCCCCAATGGGGGCCTGCATGCCATGAGTAGTGGCTACCGCAGGGACGGAAATTATCAAGTTTAAGCCTTCCCATTAATACTAATGTTTCCGGGTTCTTCATTCGCCTTTCTGCTTTTCAAGGTAAATTGTTGACGGTATGAAGGACTTCCGAAATATTCCTTCTGAAGTAATTTCGTGTCGCTTAATTTTCACTCCGAGTCGATTCGCCAAATTGTGACCCTCAGCGAGAAAATTGCGAATAAGAGCGCGTTCAAGGGTCTTGAGCGCTTTCTTAATATGCTTTTTTGAATAGGTGATTTCTCCGATAATCACAAATCGTTTCCCGCATTTGGCATTTTCGAGGTATTTCATGAGACTCAAGTTATTCAAATGACTCTGAATACGGGAACGCAATTTCTCGGACTGACCCACATATAATGCCTCGTAGTCCTTTGCAAAGCGTCGAGCAAAAATATAAACGCCGGCACCTTCGGGGATCTTATCACGGCTTAAGGAGTAAATGAGAACCGCATCCTTGGCTTTTTCCAATAGAACAGGCTTGTGCCAAGTCACCTTCAGCTTCATATCGTTTTTCTCCTGACGATCATGATGATCGTAATTTGCCAGGGCCTTCTTTTCAGAATGTAAAATAATCAGGACTAAAACAAATAAGACACGCCAAGATTGAATCCGTATTGATGGGTTTCGCTGTCGGGTTCGAGTAAACCATATATGACATCACTTTTTCCTATCTCACTATACTCATACCAAAACGACCCTAAAATTGACCAATTGTTGGCAAGTTTGTAACGGATCGGCAACTCAAGATAAAAGCCGGGTTTATTGCCTAGATCAAAAGTTACATCAGGAAAAGAAGAATTAAATTCAGACGCATATAACTTCATTTCACCCCCGAACATAAAATGAACAGCTGTACTTGCACCGATGTTCCATTTGTCATTTATTGCATAATCAAACTTTATACCAACTGGAATGTAACTCCACGTGTATACCTCTTTAATGAACGGAGCACCTTCAATAACTTCGGTCTCGCCCCTCCTCCAATAGCGATAACCATACCCGGTATACGGAATAATTAAAAATCTGTTGTCGATGGGTACTGTGTAACCAATGTCACCCTCAAATTTGAAGAAGAACATAGAATGGTCGAAAGATTTGGGTATTCCACTGAAAGTTGTCCCATCATATGTCAAATCTCCTCCCGCAATGTGACCGTATATCTTTGTATACACATCCGACGGTTTCTTGTATTCATAGCCCAAATATAATCCTGGCAGCCATCCGCTTTCGGTGCTCTTAAAGGGTGGTGGTTCATTGACTTCTTTATAGTCATAATAGTAATACATTATTCCGAATTCCAAAGAAGAATATCGTGTATCATAAATTCTGGCCGAAGTTGCCGACGCATCGTATGGTTTAGTCTCTTGCTTCGTCTCAATCGCATCAGTTTTGGTACTTTCCACTACTGTCGGTGGCACTGCGGCTGGCGCAGCAGTGGGAGAAGCGGCTGCTGGCGACGCCGCCGGTGCGGCTGCGGGAGGAACTGCAGCCGGCGCTGCAGCTGGGGCTGTCGTAGTGGGTGCTGCCGGAGGTACTGCCGCAGGCACTGCTGCCGGTGCTACTACAGCTGCGGGAGGAGCAGCGGGCGTCGTTTCTTGATAGGTCTTCACGGCATCGTCACGTTTGATGAACGTTTCCACGTCGTCGAACTTGCGGACAACGATCTGGCCGTTGTCGAGCCTGATGGTGACCGTCTCGACGTTCAATTGGGTGACGGTGCCCATGATGACGGTGCCGTCCCTGAACTTGACGCCCTTGATGGCCTGATACTGGCTCGATTGCGCCATTGCCAGCGTTACAGATGAAAGGATAACAAGAACGACAATCAGGAAGAGAAATGAATACGACCGCATTGGTTGCAAATAACTTCCACTTGTCCTTTTCATAATGCACCCCTGAAGAATATGATAGCCTGCGGTGATACGTCATAAAAAAACCCCGCACTCGATTTCGAGTAACGGGGTCTTGTGAGTCAGTCGGCCAAGGTTCGGTTCCCATCAGAAGAAGTTGAATGGTTGACTGGTTGAAAAGTCTCTTAGGGAAAAACCTCCGGGAATTTTATTAAGAAGCCTGGATTAAATCCCTTTCTTTCCCCGTTTGTTAAAGGGGGAAGTGTTCAAAAGGAAGAAGATCTTCCCCCTCACCTCCATCCTTTCCCGCCAGGGGAGAGGAATAAAAGGAAGAAGAATGTTCACCCTCACCCCGGCCTTCTCCCGTCGAGGGCGAGGGAGTCTACAGGGAAGGGGGCGTGTTCCCGTCTCTCCCCCGGGGGGCCTTGCGGCCCCCCAAGGTAAAGATGAAAGGGAGAGATGGAGTTGGGGAATTGGGTCTTTTTAAAATCCCCCTCGTGGAGAGGGACTCGTTTTCTGATTTAGATCCCCCTCTTTCCCCCTTTGTTAAAGGGGGAAGTGAGAAAATGGGGTGTGAGTTGGCAATAAGCTACTATTTTTTTGCCTTCTTGGCTACTTTTTTTTCGCCCTTCAATAGGTCCTTCACTTTCTTGAGGGCCTTGTCGATGTTCTCGGGCTGGGTGCCGCCGGCCTGGGCCATGTCGGGCCGCCCGCCGCCGCTGCCGCCCACGATGGGGGCGATCGCCTGGACGATCTCGCCCGCGTTGTACTTGCCCGCCAGGTCCTTGGTGACCATGCACAGCAGCATCGCCTTCTCGCCCACCTGGCTGCCCAGGCAGATCACGCCGGAGCCCAGCTTGTCGCGCAGCTTGTCGCCGAAGTCGCGCAGGGCCTTCACGTCGGAGACCTCGACGCGCTCGGCCAGCAGCTTCACCTCGCCCACCTTCTTGGCCTTCTTGATGATGTCGCCCGACTCCTTCGCGGCGAGCTTGCCCTTGAGGGCCTCGATCTCGCGCTCGAGGTCGCGCTGGTGCTTCATCATCTTGTCGACGCGCTCGGCCACCTCGAAGGGGCCCGTGCGCAGCAGGTTGGCCACCTTCTTGAGCTCGTGGTCCTGCTTCTTGATGTACTTGACGGCCTCGGGGCCCGTGACGGCCTCGATGCGCCGCACGCCCGCCGCCACGGCGGACTCGCTCAGGATCTTCAGCACCCCGATGTTACCCGTGCGGGTCACGTGGGTACCGCCGCAGAGCTCGGCGCTCACCTGGCCCATCTGGACGACGCGGACCTTGTCGGCGTACTTCTCGTCGAAGACGGCGTGCGCCCCGGTCTTCATGGCCTGCTCCTTGTCGAGGATGCTCGTCTTGACGGGCAGGTTGGCCTGGATGTACTCGTTGGCCAGCGTCTCGATGCGGTCCAGCTCGTGCTCGTCGATGCGGGAGAAGTGCGTGAAGTCGAAGCGCAGCCGTTCGGGGTTGACGAGCGAGCCAGCCTGCTTGACGTGATCGCCCAGCACGGCGTGCAGGGCCGCGTTGAGCAGGTGCGTGGCCGAGTGGTTGGCCTCGGTGGCCCTGCGGGTGTTTCTTTCGACCTTCAGGTGCACCGTGTCGCCCACCTTGAGGGTGCCCTTCTTGAGCTTGCCGATGTGGGTGATGAGGTTCTCGTCGGGCCGCTGGGTGTCCCAGACCTCGAAGAGGAAGCCCTCGCCCTCGATGACGCCCACGTCGCCCACCTGGCCGCCGGTCTCGCCGTAGAAGGGCGTCTGGTCGGTGAAGATCTCGGCGTTGGTGCCCTCGGTGATCACGTCCACCTCCTCGTCCTTCTTGAGGATGGCCGTGACGAAAGAGGTGGCCTCGGTGACCTCCTCGTAGCCCACCAGCTCGCTCTTGATGCCCTTGAGGGCGAGCTTCTTGTAGCTGTCGGCCACGGCGCTCTCGCCGCTTCCCTTCCAGCTCTCGCGGGCCTTCTCGCGCTGCTCCTCCATGCGCTTCTCGAAGCCCTCCATGTCGAGGGTGAGCTTGTCCTTCTTCACGATGTCCGCCGTGAGGTCCGAGGGGAAGCCGTAGGTGTCGTAGAGTCGGAAGACCACCTCGCCGGGGATGACGGTGCCGCCCGCCGCCTTGAGCTTGGCCACCTCGTCGGTGAGGATGCGCAGGCCCGTGTCCAGCGTCTCGAGGAAGCGCTGCTCCTCGTTGAAGACGACCTTCTGGACGAAGGCCAGCCGGTCGACGATCTCGGGGTAGGCGTCCTTCATGACCTCGACGACGGAGCTGACGACCTCGTGGAGGAAGGGCTTGTCGAAACCCAGGAGCTTGCCGTGCCGGCAGGCCCGCCGCAGGATGCGCCGCAGGACGTAGCCGCGGCCCTCGTTGGAGGGCAGGATGCCGTCGGCAATCAGGAAGAAGACCGCCCGGGCATGGTCGGCGATGACGCGCATGGAGACGTCGCCGTCGGGGCTCGCACCGTACGTTTTGCCGGCGAGCGTCGCGATGGAGCCGATGATGGGGGTGAAGAGGTCCGTGTCGTAGTTGCTCTTTTTGCCCTGCACGATGGCGGCCAGGCGCTCGAGGCCCATGCCCGTGTCGATGTTGGGCTTCGGGAGGGGCGTGAAGCTGCCGTCGAGGTTGCGGTCGAACTGGGTGAAGACGTGGTTCCAGATCTCCAGGTGCCGGTCGCAGGAGCACTCGACGTTGCACTCGGGCCGGCCGCAGCCCACCTCGGGGCCCTGGTCGTAGAGGATCTCCGAGCAGGGGCCGCAGGGGCCCGTCTCGCCCACCATCCAGAAGTTGCTGTCCATGCCCATCCGGATGATGCGGTCGGCGGGCACGCCCTCCTGCTTGTGCCAGATCTCGAAGGCCTCGTCGTCGTCCTTGTAGATGGTGATCCACATCTTGTCCCTGGGCAGGCCCATGACGTTGATGAGGAAGTCCCAGCCCCAGGCGATGGACTCCTTCTTGAAGTAGTCGCCGAAGGAGAAGTTGCCCAGCATCTCGAAGAAGGTGTGGTGGCGCGCCGTGTAGCCCACGTTCTCCAGGTCGTTATGCTTGCCGCCCGCGCGGACGCACTTCTGGGAGCTTGCGGCCCGGTAGTAGCCGCGGTCCTCGAGGCCGAGGAAGCAGTTCTTGAACTGCACCATCCCCGAGTTGGTGAAGAGCAGCGTAGGGTCGTCTTTCGGGATGAGCGACGAGCTCGCGATGATGGCGTGCCCCCTCTCCCGGAAGTACTCGAGAAACTTCGCCCTGATCTCACTCGATGTCATATAGGGTCCCCTCCTGGTTTTGTGACGGATGATCGTCTTTTCGGTTTTCTGCACCCCGGCCTTATCTCCCTCTCCCTTGACGGGAGGGCCGGGGTGAGGGTGGATGGCTCTCCCCTCACTCGGCGTCGTATGCCGTTCCCTCCTCGTAGGTTCCCAGGTAATCGAGAATCAATGCCAGGTGGTAGCCTTTGCCCTGGAGCGTCCGCGCAAGGGCCAGCCGCTCCTTTTTCCCGAGGCTCTCGAGGCCCCGGCCCTGGAGCTTTCTGGCTGCGGACCGTGCGATCCCTTCGAGCTCGGGGAACTCCTCGCGGACCTCGCGGATCGCCGCCCGGGCCGCCTCCGGGTCGACCCCCTTTTCCCGCAGCTGCTCCGCGATCTTGCGGTCCCCGTAGAGGCGGTTCACGGCGAGGTGCCGGGCCCGGTTGACGGCAAAGGCCTCGTCGTCGAGATACCCCAGCGCGCCGAGATTTTCAAGTACCCTGTCGATGACGGATTTCGAGAAGTCCCGCTCGGCGAGTTTCTTCCGCAGCTCCGCCCGGCTGCGTCCCCGCAGGGCCAGGAGGCGCAGGGCCCGTTCCCTGGCCCTCTTGTACTGGAGGTGGTCCTCCATTTATCGCTTCTTTTCCTTTTCCGGCGGCTTCTCCGCGGGGGCCTGCTTCTCGGGCTTTTTCACCCCGAACTTCTCCCGGACCTCGTCCTCGATTTTCGCCAGCAGCTCGGCGTTTTCCTTGAGGGCCAGGCGAACGTTCTCCCGGCCCTGGCCGAGGCGGTCGCCCTTGTAGGAGTACCACGTGCCGCTGCGCTCGATGATGCCGTTGTTGACGGCCAGGTCGAGCACGTCGCCTTCCTTGGAGATCCCTTCGCCGAAGATGATGTCGAACTCGGTCTCCCGGAAGGGCGGGGCGACCTTGTTCTTCACGACCTTGACCCGGACGCGGTTGCCCACGACGTTCTCGCCCTGCTTGAGGGCCGTGATCTTGCGGATGTCGAGCCGCATGGAGGCGTAAAACTTCAGGGCGTTGCCGCCGGTCGTCGTCTCGGGGTTGCCCATGAACATGCCGATCTTCATGCGCAGCTGGTTGATGAAGATCACGCAGGTCTTGGACTTGCTGATGGTGCCCGTGAGCTTGCGCAGGGCCTGGGACATCAGGCGCGCCTGGAGGCCCATCTGGGCATCGCCCATGTCGCCCTCGAGCTCGGCCTTGGGGACGAGGGCCGCCACGGAGTCGATGACCAGGACGTCCAGGGCGCCGCTGCGCACGAGCGTCTCGGCGATCTCGAGGGCCTGCTCGCCCGTGTCGGGCTGGGCGATGAGCAGGTTGTCCACGTCGACGCCGATCTTGCGGGCGTAGCCCACGTCCAGGGCGTGCTCCGCGTCGATGAAGGCGGCCAGCCCCCCCATCTTCTGGGCCTCGGAGACGATGTGCAGCGCGAGCGTCGTCTTGCCGCCCGCCTCGGGGCCGTAGATCTCGATGACGCGCCCGCGGGGGATGCCGCCCACGCCGAGGGCCATGTCGAGGCTCAGCGAGCCCGTGGGGATCACGGGCACGTCGATGACCTCCTCGCCGCCCAGGCGCATGATGGAGCCCTTGCCGAACTGGCGCTCGATCTGGGCGATGGCAAGCTCTACCGCCTTCTCTCGATCCTGCTCATGCGATGCCATATGCTGTCATTCCCTCCTGGAGGTTGTGTCTGTTCGTGCTTGTCTTGTCTGCCCGCCCGTTTGGGTTTTCCTTTTCCCTGCCTTTCCTCGTCCTCCTCCCCCGGCGGGAGGAGCTGGAGGAGGGGGAATATTCCCCCTCACCTCTGTCCTCTCCCGCGGAGGGGAGAGGAAGATCAAGGAAGCGGGTCTCTACAGGCCCAGCTTGAACCTTGCCAGCGGCGTGTACACCGGGCCCGCGGGCTTGAGGTCGCTGCGGAAGAGGACCATCTCCTTCGCGGTGAACGAGCCCGCGGCAAAGTCCTTGTGCTCCTCGACGGCCTTGTCGAGGCCGTCGATGCGCCGCTCCCCCTTCATGCGGCCGATCGTCAGGTGCGGCCGGAAGGGTCGCTCCTCCCGGGCGAAACCCGCCGCCTCGAGGGTCGTCTCGACCTGTGCCTGGAGGGCCGCGAGCTCCTGCATGCCTTTCGTCACGCCCGCCCAGAGAACGCGCGGCCGGTTCAGGTTCGGGAAGACGCCGAGCGTGCCGATGGACAGGTCGACCGGGCCGAGCGTCCGCGCCTTCGGCTCCAGGGCGTCACGGATGCTGCGGATGTCGCGTTCGGTGATGTTGCCGAAAAACTTCAGCGTCAGGTGGATGCTTCCCGGCTTGGCCCAGCGGATGACGCCCGTCATGGATCGTCCCAGGCGATACGGGATGCGCTCGAGCTGGTCGAGGATTTCCCGCGGGATCTCGATGGCCAGAAAGGTCCGGATCGTGTTGTCACTCGGCATGGTCTTCCCCCTTGAGGAACCGGCGTGTGAGCTCCAGGGACCACTCGGTCGTGATTTCCTTCACCCGCCTGCGATCCCACTTGAAGGCGAAGTCGCGGCAGATGTTCCGCTTGCCGTCGGCCACGGCGATGAAGACGGTGCCCACGGGCTTTGCCTCGGTGCCGCCCGAGGGGCCGGCGATGCCTGTCGTGGCAAGGCCGAGGTCGGTGCCGCTCGCCCTGCGGACCCCCTCGGCCATGAGGAGGGCCACCTCCTTGCTCACGGCGCCGTGCTCCCGGATGACTGAGTCGGGCACGCCCAGCAGTTCCGTCTTCGCGCGGTTGCTGTAGGCGATCACCCCGCGCTCGAAGTAGGCCGAGCTTCCGGGGACGTTGGTGATCCGGTCGGCGAGAAGCCCCCCCGTGAGCGACTCGGCCACGCTGATCGTCAGCTTCCTTTCCTTCAGCAGCGCGCCGATCATTCCTTCGAGGGTGTCCTCGTCGTAGCCGAAGATGTTGCGCTTGAGCCGCTCCGCCACGGCCTTCTCGATCAGGGCGAGGTCCGCCTCGGCCTTCGCGCGGTCGGGGCTCCTGGCCGTCAGGACCAGGTGGTTCTCCGGGAAGCGGGGGTAGAAGCCCAGGCTCACCGTGGTGCCCGCCAGGGGCAGGTCGGCCAGCGCGCTGTCGATGAGCGCCTCGGCCAGTCCGAAGAGCTTGATCGTCCGCGTGAGGATGTGTGTCTTGCCCGCCTTCCGCTCGAAGAGCGGGACGAGCACTTCCGGCGTCATCCGCCTGACTTCCATGGGCACGCCGGGGACGACGACGATGAGCTTGCCGCCCCGATCCAGTGCGTATCCCCAGGCCGTTCCGACGGGGTTGCGAAGGGGGGCGGCCCCCTGCGGGAACATGGCCTGCTTGGCGTTGTTGTCGGTCCAGCGGATCCCGCGCGAGGCGAAGCGGTCCTGGATAATCCGAAGGACGGCCTCGTCGGTGTAGAGCGGCAGTCCGCAGTACTTCGCGATGCACGCCGTGGTGATGTCGTCTGCCGTCGGGCCCAGGCCCCCGGTGACGACGACGGCGTCGGAACGCCCCAGGATGAAGTCCAGCGCATCGCCGATCGCCCCGGCATCGTCGCCCACGGCCATCGAGACGGGCACGTCCCAGCCCCGGACGTGGAACTCGCGGGCGAGGTAGGACGTGTTGGTGTCGGCGATGCGGCCGCTGGTCAGCTCGTTTCCAATCGTGAGGATGCCGATGTTCATTGCGATCCTGAACTTCCTCTCCCCTGGCGGAAGAGGATTGAGGTGAGGGGGAACATTCTTCCCGCCTTTTTCACCCTCACCCTTGTCCTCTCCCGTCGAGGGAGAGGGAATTCGAGATGACGGCCCCCGCAGGGAGGGCAGGGGCGAATTGTCTCGAGCGCCCTGAGAGGGGCGGATGACCGTCAAAAATCAAAAAAGTGCAGCGCCGCCTGGAGCACCGCGTTCGCCCAGATTCCCGCCGCGACGTCGTCCATCACCACGCCCCAGCCGCCGGGCAGCCTGTCCTGGCACCACCGTGCCGGGGGGGGCTTCAGGATGTCGAAGATCCTGAAGAGAAAGAAGGCCGCTGCGATCCGTCCGGCCGTCGGCCCCACCAGGAAGAGCGACCAGAGAAAGCCGACGATCTCGTCGATGACGATCCGGGGGGAATCCTTCCTGTCGAAAATCCTTTCCGCTTCTCCCGATGCGTAGACGGCCAGAAGGGTGAGAGCCGACACCGATGCCAGGTAGAGGGGCCAGGATAGAGGCGAGAGGGCCAGGAATAGGGGAATGGCGACGAGCGTGCCCGCCGTGCCCGGCGCGAAGGGCGAGTAACCGCTCCCGAGCCCCGTGGCGATGAGCTTGACGACCGTCTTTCCCAGAGAGGCCTCCCCTTCGACCTTCAGCCGCTCGGCAGGAACAGGACCGATCCCTTCCAGGCCCTTGCTATTCCTTGCTTTCGAGGGCATCACATTATCGTCTTTGGTCAATCATGTCAACGATTTTGATGTCCTTCCGCCCTGCCGGAACGGCCGCGGGGCACCAGAATCCCCTTGACAATAGAACGAACGTTCTATAACCTGATGGGCAAGGGATGTCAAGGGATTTCCCTTTCCAGGGAGGGGAGGGCACAATCAAGAAAAAGAGGGTGTTTAAGAAAATCGAGTTTTGGGGATGGAAAAGCGGACCGTCGAAACCGTGTCGAGGAGGCTGGCGGGGTTCTACCGGGACCACCGGCGGATGCCGGCCTACTCGGAGATGATGCCCCTGCTGGGGGTGCGCTCGAAGAGCGTCGTCCACTTCTGGGTGCGCAAGCTCCTGAAGGCGGGCATCCTCGAGAAGGACCGCAAAGGACTCTTGCGGCCCGTGCGGCGCGACTTCGCCCTGCCGCTCGTGGGCGCCGTCCAGGCCGGGTTCCCGACGCCCGCCGGGGAGGAGCTGCGGGACCTCGTCTCGCTTGACGAGTACCTCGTGACGAAGCCCGAGGCGTCCTTCCTGCTGCGGGTAAGCGGCGATTCCATGACGGGCGAGGGGATCATGCCGGGGGACCTGGTCATCGTCGAGCGGGGCCGGGAGCCGAAGACGGGCGACGTGGTCGTGGCCCAGGTGGACGGCGAGTGGACCATGAAGTACTTCACCCGGACGAAGGGCGGCGCCGTGGTGCTCGAGTCGGCCAACCCGAAGTATCCCCCCATCCGCGCGAGGGAGGAGCTGAAGATCGCGGGGATCGTGTCGGCCGTGGTCCGCAAGTATCATTTGTAGAATTTTTCCCCTCTCCCCGAGAGACGGTGTCGCAATTCCGATGTTGTCGTTCCGCACGAGCGCAGCGCGATGCGGAATCCGGTCTTTTCGATGAGTTCTGGATTCCCGCTTCCGCGGGAATGACATGATTTCGGCGTTTTTCAATATTGCGGCACAGCCTCTTGCGGGAGAGGGCCGGGGTGAGGGGGTATTGTCCTGACCCCTCACTTCAATCCCGAAGGTTTTCCATGGATCCACTGATGCTCAATCTGCACTCCTGGCCGCAGGCCGTCCTGCACATCGACGGCGATGCCTTCTTCACATCCTGCGAGGAGGCGATCCATCCGGAACTCAGGGGCAAGCCCCTCATCACGGGGGGCGAGCGGGGGATCGTGGCCTGCGCGAGCTACGCCGCCAAGGCCCTGGGGATCAAGCGGGGCGTTCCCCTGCACGAGGCGAAGCGGATTTGCCCGGGGCTCATCGTCCTGCCCTCGGACTACGAGACCTACAGCCTCTTTTCGCGGCGGATGTACAACATCGTGCGGCGCTTCACCCCCCAGGTGGAGGAGTACTCCATAGACGAGGCCTTCGCCGACCTCACGGGCCTGCGCCGCTCCTTCCACGCCTCCTACGAGACGATCGCCCTGAACATCAAGCGCGAGGTCGAGCGCGAGCTGGGGATCACCGTCTCCGTGGGCCTCTCGCTCTCCAAGGTGCTCGCCAAGGTGGCCTCGAAGCATCAGAAGCCCGCGGGCTTCACCGTGATCCCGGGACGCCGGATCCCCGAGTACATCCGGGATCTGCCCGTGGAGAAGATCTGGGGGATCGGCCCCGCCACGACGAACTACCTCTGGAAGATGGGGATCAAAACGGCCCTGGAGTTCGCGAGGCTCCCCGAGGCCGTGGTGAGGAAGAAGTTCACCAAGCCCGGCCGGGAGATCTGGAGCGAGCTGCGCGGCGAGTCGGTCTACCCCGTTTCGGCCGAGGAGAAGAGCGATTACGCCTCGATCAGCAAGACGAAGACCTTCGCGCCGCCAACGAACGATGCCGAGTACCTCTTCGCGCACCTGCTTCGCAACCTCGAGTCGGCCTGCATGAAGGCGCGGCGCTACCACCTCGCGCCGCGCCGGCTCATCGGGTTTCTCAAGATGAACGACTTCGAGTACCGCGGCAGCGAGGTGAAGCTCACCCGGCCCTCGGCCCACCCGCTGGAGCTCTGCGAGGTGCTGCGGGGGCTCTTCGACGGGCTCTACCGGAAGGAGGACCTCTACCGCGCCACGGGCGTGATCCTCGCGGACCTCGCGCCCGACCGCAACGTCCAGTACACCCTCTTCGAGAGCCCCCTGCGGGCCGAGAAGGTGCGCGACCTCTACGCGGCCGTCGACGAGATGCGCGAGAAGTTCGGCAAGCACTGCCTGCACCTCGGCGCCGCCCACCCCATCGACCGGCTCGGCAAGGGCCGCCGCGGCACGCCCACCGTGCGCGAGCAGACGGCCTTCTTCGGCGAGACGAAGCGCAGGCATCTGCCCCTGCCCGTGCTGCACGTGAAGGTCTGACGCCGATTTTTGTTGACATCCCGGCGGGATTTTCCGCTAATGGGAGCGTGGGTTCGCGAAGCCGGACCCTCTCTTCGTGCCGCAGGCGGAGCGACCGACATGGATTACGTGCAGTACTACGGTTTCAGCCGGATGCCCTTCGGGGGGGATACGGATCGCGAGGCGTTCTTCCCGTCGGAGACGCACAGGGAGGCGCTGGCCTCGATCCTCTACGGCATCCGGGAACGGAAGGGCTACATCGTCGTCTTCGGCGGCCCGGGCATGGGGAAGACGGAACTCATCCGTCAGGCCATGGACCGTCTCGACGAGGGGACGCGGGCCGTCGTGATCGCCGAGACGCACGACCGGTATTATCAGCTGCTCAAGGAGCTGACGGGCAAGCTGGGGCTGCGAATCCCGGAGTCGAGCAAGGGCCCCCTGCTGCACGAGCTCTATGAATTCCTGATCCGGTGCCTCGAGAAGGGCGAGAACGTCGTGGTGTTCCTGGACGACGCGCACCGGATGAAGGACGAGATCGTCGAGGAGCTGCGGCTCATGTCCAACCTGGAGACGAGCCGGACCAAGCTGATCCAGGTCGTCATCCTGGGGGAGCCCGAGCTGGACCGGAGGCTCGGCGCAAAGCACCTGCGGCAGATCCGGCAGCGCATCCAGATCCTGCACCGTCTCGCCCCGCTCGGTCCGGACGAGTCGAGGCGCTACATCGAGCACCGGCTGGCCTGGGCCGGCGGCGGCCCCGGGGTCTTCACGCCGGAAGCGATGGAGTCCCTCTGCAGGGCTGCGGGTGGGATCCCCGGAAACCTCGACGCCCTGTGCGGCGGAGCCCTCGCCCTCGGTGCGCAGCGGTCCGAAAACCCCGTGTCTGCCCGGACGGTCCGGGATGCGCAGAGGGCCGCGGCGCCGGTTCTCCGCCGGGAAGAGCGGCCGTTTCGCGCTGCGCCCGCCCGAAAATCGGCCTCCCCGGCCCCCTGGGTATGCGCCGCAACCGCCGCCGTGATCGCAGGCCTGTCTCTCGGCGGCTACTACTATTACACGGAACAGAAGGCGCGCGTTATGCAGCCGAAGAACGCCGCCTCGTTGCCGGCGGCCGCGAAGGCCCCCGCCGCGCCGCCGGCGGCCAAGGCACAGGCGCCCGTCCCGGCGGCCAAAGGCCCTGTGCCCGCCGCTGCATCGGTAAAGGGACCGATCGCCCCGGAGCCGGAAGGCAGAGAGACGGTGCTCAAGAAGGTTGTGGTCCCCGAGGGGGCGACGCTGTCCTCCATCGCCACGCGCCAATACGGGTCTGCGGACGCGACCGCCCTGGACCACATTCTCGAAGCCAACCCGGAGATCGGCGACGTGGACCTCATCCTGACCGGCAGCGAGGTCGCGCTGCCGCAGGCCGCCGGTAAGGCGAGGGTCACGAAGCGGCCGGACGGATCCTTCTCAGTCCATGCCGCCACCTTCATGACGCAACGGGAGGCGAAGGACTTTGTCGCAAAGATCGCTCCCGACCCGGGAAAGATCGAGATCGAGAAAAGGCGCGTGGGGCCGGGCAAGAACTGGTACCGTGTCGTGGCGGGTCCCTTCGGGAGCCGGGACGAGGCCCGCAATGCGCTCGAGGCGCTGGGCCGCAAGACCGCCCCACAGCCTTGAGGGGTGCGTCGCCGCCTGTCCCCTTTTCTATGGACAGCGTTCCCCGGATTCCCTATACTCCGTGCGTGCCGCCGCGGCGGCGATCCCGAAAAGGAGCGACATCGATGCCTTACGAGGAAGGGGGGGTCCGACAGAGGGCGCAGCGGCGCTACTATTCAGTGATGGAAACCGTCGCCCGCCCCTTCGTGGCGGCGGGTGTGTCGCCGAATCACATCACGCTGATGGGTCTCGGCTTCTCGCTCGTGGCGGGCATCCTCTTCGCCATGGGGCTCATCTTCCTGGGCGGGATGTTCCTCTGGTTTTCGGCGCTCATGGATCCCATCGACGGGACCGTGGCGAGGCTATCGGGAAAGGTCACGCGCTTCGGCGCCCTCTTCGACTCCACCCTCGACCGCTATGCCGAGTTCTTCATCTTTTTTGGCTTTCTCTTCCATTTCCGTGAAGGCTGGATGTTCTGGGTGACGGCCCTCGCCCTCATGGGATCCGTCATGGTGAGCTACGTGAAGGCCCGGGCGGAAGGTTTGGGACAGAAGGAGTTCCGGGGGCTCATGCAGCGCCCCGAGCGGCTCATCCTCCTGATCGCCGGGACGGTTCTCAACGCCCCGATCAACAGCCTGTTCTTTTCCGGCTGCGGCGACTGCACCCTCCAATGGACGATCGTCATCCTCGCCGTTCTCACCAACTTCACCGCTGTGCAGAGGCTGGTGAGCAGCCGGAAAGAGCTGACATAAAAAGGTTCGAGGTCCGAGGCACGAGGACCGAGACACAAACAATGAATCTCGATCCCGGGGCCCCGATCCTCGAGCCTCTCCTCATCCCCCCTGCGCCCAGCGGATCAGGAAGACCCCGACGATCATGATGGCGGCGCCCGCAAGCCGCTCGCGGATGTTCTGCTCGCCGAACCACCGCGCCCCGTAGAGTACCCCGAACAGAAGGCTCAGCCGCTTGATGGCGATCATGTAGGCCGCCTCGACCTGCGCGATGGCCGTCATGTGCGCGAAATTCTCGGCTGCCGCCGCAAGCCCGATGAGGGCCATGGGGACCGGCCGGCTGAAGATGCTGCGCACCGGCGCGCGGCCTGACGCCACGGGCCAGACCCCGACGATGAGCGCCGAGAGCACGAGGTTGTACACGGCGGCGAAGAACCACGGGCTGGAGTGCAGGACGGCCACCTTTCCGAGGGGCGCCGTGAGCGAGTAGAGGAACGAGACCAGCAGCATGATCCACGAGCCCGGCTCGCGGATGACGGCGCGGACGGGCTCCAGGAAGCCCGCCTTCATCCTGGAGAGGTTGAGGACGTAGGCGCCCAGGACGATGAGCCCGATCCCCGCGACGCCGCCGGGCCCGATCGACTCGCCCAGAATGAAGCGGCCCGTGAGGATCATGAAGACGGGCGTGAAGGCCAGGAAGGGCAGGGAGAGCGACAGCGGCGAGAGCTTCAGGGCCTTCATGTACAGGAAGAAGGCCGCAAGTTCGAGGGGAAGGGCCGCACCCATGGCCAGCCAGAAGGTCCCGTCGGGGGCTGCGGACGGGATGAAGATGAGCGCCAGGATCATCCAGGGGGCCGTGGAGAGGATGCGGACAACCCCCATGCGGTAGGCAGGAAGATCGCTCAGGAAGCGCTTCGTCAGGGCATCGGCCGTGGCCAGGCCGAAGGCGGCCGCGAGGGAAAGGAGAAACCAGGTCATCTCAGTTGAACCGGCCCCCCCAGTAGGCGTCCGCGCGGATCCTCTCGACGGCCTCGCCGACGAGGATAGAAGCGGCCTGCTTGAGGCTTTGAGCCTGCCCGTCGCAGATCTTGAAGTGGGTCGGGATGGAACTCACCTTTTCGTAAAGCTCCGGGTGTCCGTCCTTGAGCATGCCGAACTCGAGGTGGATGAACAGGCCCTTCGGCCGGCTCTTCAGGTATTAGTCGAATTCGCGGGCCCCGTCGTCGCGCAGCAGGACCCGCCACAGGGATTCGATGCCGAGGTTGTCCTGGACGCCGCCGTCCATGAGGTGGACGAACCGCTCTTCCGGCCTCGCGTAGTTGCGCAGCGTGACATAGTGGAAGGCCCCCGGGAAGGCGGCGGAGCCCGCTATACCGTACGTGACGGGAAAGAGATCCAGCCTCGAGCGCAGGGTCCCGAAGTCCTCCCCGGTGAAGGTGAAGATCTCGGGGACGGCGACGCTGTCGGTGTTGTTGGTCGCGTTGAGGATGAGGTAGGGCCGCCTCGGGTTGAGGTCACGGAATAGAAAGCTCTTCTCCGTGTCCCGCGTCCCTCCCAGGAGGGTCTCGGCGAAGGTCTCGGCCATCACGTCGGTGCGGTCGAAGTACGTGGCGTATCGGACGATGTTTTCGGGACGCCAGCAGTTGATCCGCCAGCGGTCGATGAAGTTCTGCTGAAGAAGCGGGTAGACATCGCTTTCCTTCCACAGCGTCCGCCGCAGGCCGCTATTCACGGGCGCCGGGCAGTCCTGCGCGTCGTCGCAGCTGGCCGCGTAGAGAGCCGCTGTCACGGAGCCTCCCGAGGCCGAGGAAATCACGTCGACCTGAGGCAGGATCCGGTGCCGCTGGAGTTCGAACATCACGGCGGCCCGGCTCCCCCCGCCCGACAACGCGAGGCCGATGAAATCGGGGTCCCGCCGGGCTGCATCCTCGCGGTATTTGTCGATGGAGCGCTCCGGGGGCTGCCCGCTCCAGGCATTGCGGCAGCGCCAGTCCACGTCGTGACGGACGTCCGTCGAGGCGATGTACGCGGCCGACGCGGGGCTGGCTGCCGGCGCCCGCGGATCGTCGGCGGAGAGATTGACGTGGCTGTTTATCGGCACAACGACGCAGGATGCGAGCATCAGGGGGATCGAAAGCAGCGCCGCCGCGATCCGCTTTGCCGGCTTCATGATCCTTCCTTCCTCCTGGGTCCCCGTTCGGACTGGACTCTTCTTATGGCACAGGGACTCCGCCGCGACATGTAAAAAGGCAGGGTCTTGCGGCCCTGCCTCTCTTGCTTCCTGTGTCCTGCGGCGGCTCCCGCCGTGCCCGGGATCCGTGTCGGCGGCCCTACCGGATGTCGGCGAGTTTCTGGACCGACTCGAGCAGCTCCTGGGAGTGGGCGACGGATTTCTTCAGGGCCTCGACGGCCTGCGCCCGCTCGTACATCTCCTTCTGCAGCTCGTTTCTAAGCCGGTGGATCTCCTCGCGGCGGATCTGCAGTTCGCTCTCCATTTCGGCACGGACACGGGTGAACTCCTCTTCCTTCTGCTCGAGGAGCGCCGTCTTTCCGGCCAAGCTCTCCTTCAGCGCGGCGATCTCCGACTCGAGGCCGGCGCGCAGGCGGCTGAACTCCTCCTGCGCCTGCCTGTGCTCCGCCGACGTCTTTTCCAGCTCGCTCTCGAGCGCTCCCACCTGGCCCACCCGCTCCGAGAGGGCTCCCTGCAGTTCGTGGATTCTTCTCTCGAGGGCCTCCCTCTGTCGCTTGTCCTCCGTGATGTCCTGCAGGATGCCCAGGACCCCCAAGGTGTTGCCCTCCGCGTCGACGACGGGCTTCCGGATCGCCAGGAAGGTTACCTCACGGCCCGCGACGAGCCGGTCCTCCTCGGCGATCTCCGTCCTGCCCGTGCGGATGACCTCGAGTTCGATCTCGGCGAGACGGTCCGCCGTCTCGACGGCAAAGAGATCGCGGTCGCTCTTCCCGGCCAGTTCGCCCGCCCGCATGTCCCAGTCGAGGGAGTAGAGCTCGTTGCACAGGGCATAGGTCAGCCCCACATCCTTGAAGAAGAGCCGGAGCGGCAGGGCCCCGACGATGCCCCGGAGACGATTTTCACTTGCCTGCAACGCCTCGAGGGCTCGGCGATGCTCACGATCGGATTCCTCGAGTTCGGTCAGACGCTGCCACAGTGCCACCATCTCGTGCATGAGGTCCTGGATGGTCTTGAAACGCTCGCTGCCCGCCGCTTCCGTCATAACGGCCCTCCGTCGATGTTGTGGGATGAAAAAACAGCGAAGGCTCTCACACGCTCCGTGCGTTATATGAAAAGCCCCCGCTGTTGTCAACAGCGAACCTACGGATGCAACCAATTAGTTGCAACACCATATGTTAAAAGAAGATTAGAACTGCTCCTTTGCCCATCGGATGATGGATCCGATGACGGGCGCCCGTTCGAAGACGATGCTCGTGTCCCAGTAGTCGGCGTGGAAGACCACTTTCCCGTCGGGGGCGAAGCGGACGTGCGACATCCCGATCTGCTCCATGGGGTTGTCCCTGTCGCGCTTGATCGTGAGGTTCATGACCCAGCGGAAGTAGTAGTTGCCGTCGCGCACGCTCACGTCGGTGATGTCGAAGGTGCACGACACGATGGCTTCCGCGGTGGCGAGGAAATAGGTCTCGATGGCCTCGACGCCCTTGACTTCTTTATAGCCGTCCTTGAAGAAGGCGTCTTTTGCATAGAGTTTCTTCGTGTCACGCCGGATCACGTCGGCGGCGAAGACCTTGTAGTACTGCTTGAAGGCCTCGATGCCTGCCTTTTCCTCCGCCGATCCCGGCTTGACCAGGTCCGTCTTTGCCGGGTCCGTGGCGGCCAGTTCCCTGAAGTAATTCTCGAGGGTCGCGGGTTTTCCTCCCGTGCAGCCCGAAAGGGCGATCGTCGCTGTGATCAGTAAAACGATGTGTCCCGTGTGCTTCATGGGGTGCTCTCCGTTCGTTGCAGGTCTAGGGAAGAGGAATCGTCCCCCTCACCTCAATCCTCTCCACGGAGGGGAGAGGGAGATCAAAGGAAGGGGTCTCAATAGCCGATCTCCGACTTCGTCATCACCATCTGCAGATCGCCCAGGTAGCCCGTCTCGAAGCAGGCCTCGCAGCCCGCCAGGTAGTAGACCCACTTGCGCTGGAAGCGGCGGTCGAAGCCCAGGGCGGCCACCCGGTCGATCCCCGCCAAAAAACGCCTGCGCCACTCGCGCAGCGTCCGGGCGTAATCTTTCCCGATGTTCTCCAGGCCCTGCACGTTCAGGCAGGTCTTGCCCGCCAGGGCCTTCATCACGACGGCCAGCGAGGGAAGCTCGCCCCCCGGGAAGATGTGCTTGCGGATCCAGTCGTGGCCCTTGCGGTACTGTTCGTAGCGGCGGTCCGGGATAAAGATGAACTGCAGGGCCATGACGCCGCCGGGTTTGAGGAGCCGATCGCAGCACTCGAAGAACGTTTCGAAGTACTCGTGGCCCACGGCCTCGAGCATCTCGATCGAGACGATCCGGTCGAAGGGGCCCCTGATCTCCCGGTAGTCTCGCAGGACGATCTCCACGCGGTCCTCGAGACCCTCGCGGCGGATCCGCTCGCGGGCATACCCGTACTGCGCGTCGGAGATGGTGATGCCCGTCAGGCGGCACCCCGTCGTGCGGACGGCCTCGACGGCGAAGCTTCCCCACCCGCAGCCGATCTCGAGGACGTGGTCGCCGGGTCCGATGGCCGCCTTGCGGATCATCGCCTGCAGCTTGTTCTTCTGCGCCTGCTCGAGCGTGTCGTTGTCGCTCAGCCAGCGGGCGCAGGAGTAAGTCATGGAGGGGTCCAGAAAGACCTCGAAGAACTCGTTGCCCAGGTCGTAGTGGGTGATGATGTTCTTCCTGCTTCCCGGGAGCGTGTTTTCCGAGATGGGGTAGAGGATCCGGTTGAGCCGGTCGAAGACGGGCTCGAGCCGCTGGTAGCGGCCGAAGAAGGCCTCACGGTTCCGCACGAACCAGGCCAGGGTCCCCGCCAGATCGGGCGAGTCCCACTCGTCATCCATGTAGGACTCCCCGAATCCGATGTCGCCCCCGATGAGGGAGCGCGAGAAGAAGCGCCAGTCCCGCACGGTCATCTCCGCCGTCTCGGGCGTGGACGGGTCGCCGAAGGTCTTCATCGTCCCGTCGGGCAGGGTCATGCGCAGGGAACCCCGCACTGCTCGCTCGAAGAGGTCGAAGGCGGTCCTCATGCACCGGCGCTGCACGAGCGTGGGCGGGTTGATGCGGATCGTCATCGGGCTCAGCGGCACCGGCTTGTCGTGGTACGCCAGCTTCTTGCCGAAGGAGAGCTTCGCCGCCTCGTAGAGAATACGGGGCATGGACAGGTGAGGCGCGACGGGGTGACGCAGGAACATCCGGAGCTGGCTTGTCGCGGTGAGCGGCTCGGGCGTCCCCCGCAGCTGCGCCTCGAAGACGATCTCGCCCTCTTTGCGGATGTTGATCCGCACGTCCAGCGTGTTTTCGATGTCGGCGAAGGCGAACTCGTAGGTTCCTTCGATGCGGTTGAAGGGCGAGACGTGGAAGGCCTTCTCGGCGCGGTAGGTGGCCGTGCGGTCCCCGTTCGCGCGGCCCGGCGAGCGCAGGATGTAGAGGTGCTTTTCCCCGAAGGTGTTGTTCACCTCCGCCACGTTGCCGACGAGGCTCCCGTCGGCGGCGAAGAGCCAGTAGAAGCTCACGGGGTTGAAGACGTAGTGGAAGTAGCGCGGCGACGTGACGAGGAACACGCGGGCCACGGGCTCGGCAAAGCCCTCCTTTGCGAGGAAGCGGTCGAGCTTCCCGCGGATCGTCCCGGGGCCGTCGTCGAGGTAATCCCGGTCGTACACCGATGCGGGCCGGAAGCGGTTGTAGCCGAAGAGGGGGAGTCTGCGGTCCAGCTCCGGCAGGTCCTCCAGATCGAACCCGTAGACGTACAGGGGGTAGCGGAACCGGTGCTCCCGGGGCTTGTGGCGGCAATGCTCGATGAATCCGTCGTAGAGGTATGCGCTCATAGGTCGATGTCGAAGAGTCGGGCCATCTCCACGGCGGAGCGCGTCCCGTCCTCGTGGAACCCGTAACCGAAGTAGGCGCCGCAGAAATAGGTGTTGCGCCTGCCGTTGAGGGAAGGCAGCTCGGGCTGCGTCGCCATGGATTCGAAGGTGTACATCGGGTGGTGGTAGATCATCTCGTCGATGACCTCGGAGGACGCCACGGGCTTCCAGGGGTTGAGGGTAACGCAGTAGTGTCCCCGCGCGTCGAGGCGCTGCAGGTGGTTCATGTAGTAGGTGACCGTGGCCGGGAAGGTCTTCGGGATGGACGGCTCGTGGCGGTAGTTCCACGAGGCCCAGGCCCTGCGGTTGGAAGGGAGCCATGACGTGTCGCGGTGCAGGACCGTGCGGTTCTCCGAGTAGCTCCAGGCGCCCAGCAGGCGCGCCTCCTCCGGCGACGGGTCGGCGAGCATGCGGAGGGCCTCGTCGGCGTGGGCGGCGAGGACGACGGCGTCGAAGGTCCGCTCGGCGCCGTCGGCGAGTTTCAGGGTGACGGCGCGGCCGGTTCTCCGGACGGCCGCGACGGGGCAGTTCGAAAGGACCGTGCCCGTGAAGCCCTCGAGGAACGCCTGGACGTACGTCCGGCTTCCCCCGGGGATGTAGTACCACGTCGGGTGGTCCCACAGCGACAGCAGGCCGTGGTTCGAGTAGAAGCGGGCGAAGGACTCCATGGGGAACTCCATCGTCTTGGCCTCCGAGGCCGACCAGATGGCCGAGGCCATGGGGACGACGAACTGCTCGATGACGTCCCGGCGGAACCCCTCGCGGCGCGCGAACTCGCCGAGGGTCAGGCCGCCGAGCTTCCCCTGCTCGAAGAGGGCCTTCGTGCGGCTGCAGAAGCGCTGGATGCCCAGCAAAAAGGCCCAGTGGGAGGGCCTGAAGAGGTTTTCGCGCTGGGCGAAGAAGCCCTTGATGCCGAGGCTGCTGTAGTGAAACCCCGTGGCGTCGTCCTGGCAGCTGAAGGACATGTCCGTGAGCGCCGCGGAGACGCCGAGCTGTTTCAGGAACGTCCGGAAGAGGGGATAGGTCCGCTCGTTGTGGACGATGAAGCCCGTGTCGACGGGCAGGCCGGCGTCGGGCCCCTCCGGGATGACGGCCGTGTTCGTGTGGCCGCCGATGTAGCCGTTTTTCTCGAACAGCGTGACCCGGTGCCGGCGCTGCAGCAGGTAGGCCGACATGATGCCGGAGATGCCGGCACCGACGACGGCGATGTTCAGACCGTGCGAAGTGGCCATTCGTCGAGATCCTTGATCGCACTGCAAACAGGCATGAGGCGACCCCCTCCGGCCTCGGCGGTCGGGTCGGCCGTTTCAACGAGAAATCGCGGATCTGCCGGAAATCGTTTGTTCACGGCCCGCGCTTTCATACGCCTGCTAGGGCTACGCCCCGAGGGGCGGGGGCCGGTGGTCGGGAGGCAGGGTCGTCGGCTCGTAGCGCAGCGGATTTGTGTCCCCCGGCCCCGTCGTGGCGCGGGCGCTGATCAGCGAGAGCACGAAGACGGCTGTCATCAGCAGGAAAAGAATCCTTTTCGTCCACATGGCGTGTTTTCCTCTCAGACGTGAGGTGTTGCCAATACTTTAATGACTTTCAGGCTCCGAGGCAAGGATCGTGTTGAAAATTCCCCCGGGTTCCTTCATGCGCGCAGCTTGTTGAGCAGCCAGGCGACATTCTGCCCCAGGGTCTTCATGGTCTGGATCCCCTCGGCGTCGTTGAGCACCTCGCCGGGCTCGCGCCCCACGCCGAAGGCCCAGTAGCTGGAGCCGGGGTTGATGATCTGCTGGTAGAAAAAGAACAGGTTGAGCGAGTTGAAGGCGTGAATGGCCCCGCCGCGTCGCACGGCGATGACGCCCGCCCCCACCTTGCGCTTGAGCATGTAGTCGTTGGCCCGGGCGACATAGCCGGCCCTCTCGATGAGGGCCCTCGTGGCCGCCGAAACGTCGGCGAAGTAGGTGGGCGAGCCCAGGAGGATCCCGTCGGCCTCGATCATCTTCGAGATACACTCGTTGACGATGTCGCCGTCCACGGCGCATCGCCTGTCCCTGTTTTTCATGCACTTCATGCAGGCGATGCAGCCCTGGATCTTCTTGCCCGCCAGCTGGTAGAGCTCCGTCTCGATGCCTTCCTTCCGGATTTCCTCGAGCACCGTGTTGAGCAGGACGGCCGTGTTGCCGTCCTTGCGGGCGCTGCCGTTGAATGCGATCACCTTCATGCTCGTCTGCCTCCTTTCTCGAAAACGATTCGTCAAACGCCTTTGCATTTTGACAGAAATGAGCAGAAATCTCCAGAAAATGCGCCGTTTCCGGCCAGTCCGGTATTTGGTAATTGATCCTGTTCTGGCACCTGTGTTAAGGGTGCCCCATGGACTTAAAAGCTTACTACAAGCTGATTTCGAGCGAGCGAACCGCTCGCAAGTACTTGTCGAGAAAATGCCGTAAAAATGGACA
>Ga0209201_1000351_pt1 | contig 66516 bp, 60 predicted proteins | sample AD_UKC055_MetaG_FD_184411 | JGI IMG/M metagenome (GOLD analysis project Ga0209201, IMG submission 184411) | Active sludge microbial communities of municipal wastewater-treating anaerobic digesters from USA - AD_UKC055_MetaG (SPAdes) (version 2) | ecosystem: Engineered > Bioreactor > Anaerobic >...
CATCATCCCATTGCGACGGTGTCTCCAAAGCGGAGAATGGGAAGACTATTGGGCTTCCCGTGCCACCGCCTGACCCGCTTACCTGCATTTATGTCGCACACCCCACAGCCGGGGAGTGTTTGCCACAGGCTGGAAGGCTGTGCTACCCTCCTGCCTGCCCGCACAGGGTGGAAGGCTGTGTTAGTCGGTTGTTTAATCCATCCCCAACCTCTGCGATACCAGATGCGAAAGATAGAACTCCATGAACTCATCCCGCTTCGGCTCCAGGCAGACCGTGATGGGTCGCCCCCTTTTTTCATCCACCCGCGTGTAGCCCTCGTCATCGACATACACCGGCAGATCGACTTTCTTATTGAAAAACCGTCCCGGTTCGGCGGCCTCCGTGATGGCCAATTGGTCATGGAGAACCATCTGTGAATCCGGACCCGAGGTCCAGAGCCGAAGGAGGCATTCAAGCGACCAGGTCAACGGAGACCGGTATTTCTGCACCCGTTTTCGTTCCTCGTTTTTCAGACGGACCAGGGTGGTGGAATCCAGAGGCACAATGGTCAGTTTTACTTTCGAGCCATATACCTGCTGAGCGGCCTTGATATCGCAGACTACGTTGTACTCCCGGATCGGCTCATTCGGTTGATAGGCGGACCGATAGATGTTTCCGCTCATCAGGATGACTTCTTTCACATTTTCCTCAAATGCAGGCCCCATTTTCAAAACATCCCCCAGATTGGGCAGCGGGCCGACCGCTACCACGGTTACCTGTTTCGGATACTTCATCACTGTATCGAACAGGAACTGTGCCGCCGGGGTCTCAATCGGGCGATAAGCAGTAAAATCCTCTGCCCATGTGAACTGATAATCGTTGTCCTCGCTGGTTTGTCGACCGACAGCCACGGGGATATGTGTCTGTTTTGTCTGATGGAGGATTTTACAGGCCAGTTTTGCTCGCGCCGGAGTGTTTCCATAATCCGTTGTGACTCCCAGTAGTTCAAAGCGCGGATGGATGAGGGAAAGCGCGAGCGCCCATGCGTCATCGATGTCGTTGCCGATATCCGTATCCAGGATAATTTTCATTTTTTCCTCCGTACCGGCACAAAACCCTGTTCCCGGGAGTCCGAATGCACAACACAGGATGGAAATCAGGGTCAAAATCGAGATATTTTTCATCAGGTTTTCTCCTCGGATGCCGTCGATGAGCGCCGAAAAGTCCTAACATTATTTCATGGAACAGGCAAGATGATCCGTAGAATCTTGAGACCGTTGAAGTGCATAATCGTTCTATGTGTGATTTGACGCCCGGCTGCTCTTTCGATACCCTGAAGCAGGTGTGTGTGTTCTCTCCGTACGTTTTCACGAGAAGTTCAAGGCGACATAAAGGAGTGTAAAAGTATGACGAACCGGGAAAAGTCGTTGGATCGAAGAAGTTTTGTTCGATTGGGTGCGGCGACGGCAGCCGTGACAGCAAGCGGTGTTTCCTTTGCCCAGGAGAATACCGAGTCCCGGGAAAAAAATGAGATGAGATACCGTGTTCTGGGGAAGACCGGCCTGAAAGTATCGGAGATCTGTTTTGGAACTTATGGATTCAATAATCCGGCGCTTCTCACGGCGGCGATGGATGCCGGGATCAACTTTGTTTCCACGTGCGCCGACTATCAGGACGGAGCCGCAGAGGAAGCGGTTGGGAAGGCTATGGCCAAGATCGGGAAGAAGCGGGATGAGTTGGTCCTTCTTACCGGCACCGAGATCCGTCCGGGCACAAGCAAGCAGGCAATTCTCGACAGCATAGACCGGAGCCTGAAACGCTTGCAGACGGATCGGGTCGATATATTTCGTAATCACCATATTGAAGACCCCGAACGAGTTAAGATGGAGGAGCAGTTCGAGGCGTATGAGGAAGCGAAAAAGGCCGGCAAGGTGCATTTTTGGGGGATGTCCAGCCATGGAAGACAACTGCAAGAGTGCCTGGATGCCGCGATCCGCGACGGGCGATTCCATTTTTTCATCGGGCGGTATGACTTTATCAGCTATGCGAATCAGGCCGAGATTTTCCACCGAGCCGCTGAAAAAGGGATCGGGACGGCGGTTTTCAAAATCCGAGCCGGAAACCAGCAAAAGGATTTTCCGGATTTGGAGAAGGAAGGTCTCACTCTGCCTCAAGCCGCGACCCGGTGGGCATTGTCCAATCCGGACGTATGCAGTGTCTGCGTCGCAATGACCAATTTTGATCAAATTAAGGAATACTGCGGGGCAGTGGGCAAAAAACTCGGGCAGGCCGAGATCGAGATGCTTCAGCGGTACGCGGATGCGGTCTACGACAAGTACTGCCGGAACTGCGGAATCTGTGAGTCTGCCTGCCCGGACCGTGTCGCTGTGGCGGATATCAACCGGTATGCCATGTATTTCAAATACTATGGGCGGGAGAAAGATTCCATGAAGTTGTACGCCTCGATTCCACGCGAACAGACCGCTTTCCGCTGCGGCGACTGCGCCGGGAACTGCGATGCGGCGTGTCCGTACGGAAGAAAAGTCCGGGAGGGATTGATTGAGGCCCACAGGATGCTGATATGAACGCTAAACCATGGATTTGTTGTTTCGTTTTTGTTCTGATTCTTGGCTGCGGTCGGAAGTCTGAGGAACCGCAACCTGCCCCGGAACAGCCGACCCCACAAGAGGCGGTTGAGGCTGAATCGACAGAGAACATCTCGGATAGTCAGTGGCTGGTTGGGGGCAACCCGGACTGGACCCTGGCGGAAGAACCGACCCTGTATACGCCGGATGACCTCTTCCAGTATGTCAACGGCGCGGCGCCGAAATATGTTTCTTACGGGTTTCAGCAGCTGACGCATCTTCGGTATTCCTACCAGAAGGATGACCTTTCCTGCATTACGGTGGATATCTATGAGATGGAGAGTCCCCTGGGAGCGTACGGGATTTACAGCACGGCACGGTCACGGGATATCGAGCGGCGGAATTGGGGCACGGAAGGATTCCGATCCGGGGAGGTTGCCATGGCCTGGAAACAGCATGTGTATGTTCAGGCGATGGCGGATGACGACCGGCCGGTTCTGATCGAAATGCTTGAAAGTATAATGGATAGGATTTTTTCGGCCATTCCCGGTGAGGATGTTCTTCCGGAATTGCTTGACGTTTTTCCGAAGGAAAACCTGATCCCATATACGGATCGATATATCGGCAAGGACCTTCTGGGGTTTTCGTTTTTGCCCGGCGGATTTCTGGTGAATTACAACTTGGGCGGACAGGAAGTCCTGGCATTTATCAGCGATCTCGGCACGCCTGAAGCATCCGAGGCTGCTTTGGCAAGCCTGACGGATTTTGAGCAGCAGCACGGGAAAATCCTGGAAAGCGGTCCGGAAAGCCTCTGGGTGGAAGATTCCGGCCTGGGGCTGGGTGGTGTTCGATGCAGCGCCGGTTATGTGGCCGGGGTTTTCGGTGTCACTTCGCGAGACCAGGCTGCGCCGCTGCTGGATCGAATCACTGAAACGCTTGCGAAGACACGCAAATAAGGACGGTAAACAAGATGAGTGAAACCATGTGCGGTGTTGGTATTGTCGGAATGGATCACTGGTATATGGCGTTCATGGCGTTGGAGGAACTGGGGCCGCAGACGAAATACCCGCTGGTTGCGGTGGCCGATCATGAGTCCTGGCGGCTGGATGCGATCCGCGATAAATGCTCCTGTCTAAGGACAACAGAGTTCGACCGGGTTCTGGAGCATCCGAATATCGGCCTGATTGTTTCGATGGTGAACAGCGCAGAGAATCCTGAAATCTGCCGGAAGGCGCTTTCGAACGGGAAACATGTTCTTTCGGTTAAGCCGCCTGCGATGAATCCGGATGATCTGGACCGGATCATCTATACGGCCAACGAGCAGGGGCGGTGGTTTGGTTCATTTGAGAGTTATCGTCGGCTGTTGGGCCGCTACATCCGGGTGCGAGAGGTTCTTCTTTCAGGGAGGATCGGGAGTCTGGTGACCTATCATCAAACGACCCATGCCGGTTTGCCGCAATCCTGGTCCGGGAAACAGGATTCCGGTTGGTGGCTTGATCCGGAGAAAGTCTGTGGCGGCGCATGGATCGATCATGGGATTTATGGAACCGATATGGCCCGTTGGCTGTTTGGGGAGCAAGTCTCCTCAATTTCCGCCACAATGACCGTGCGCCGGTTCAAGGACCTTCCCTTTGAGGATTACGGAGTAGCGACCCTGGAGTTTCCCTGTGGCGGGACGGCGGTTCTGGAGGATTCCTGGGTGGCGGTGGACTTTGCCGGAAGTGAGTGGATTATTGGGACACACGGGTGCATTCGCGTTGATGGGCAGGCATTCGGCAATAATCCTGTGGTGATTACGTTTTCCGAGAAAGAGGAGATCGTAGCGCAGAACGAGGAGAAGTCATTTGTGAACCTGTGTAAAGGGCTTTTTGAAGAGAACTCACTGCCGTTTGGACCGGAGGACAGTCGGGAGAACCTGGCGGTCTGTCTCGCGGCCTATCGGTCCGCCGAGGAAAGGGTCACGGTGAGGCCATGAGTGTATTCACGTGCGCAAAAGTTCTACTTTTGTACATAAGAAAATGCCTGCCGGACGGAGATGAACGGAATCCGGAATAGGTGGTTTTTGTCATGTGTCGTTCCGTTATTTTCTCAATTCATGCGGTGCGACGCATGTTCGCGCGAGGTCTCACTGAGGATGATATTCGTCATATTGTGAGTACGGGCGAGGTCATCGAGGATTATCCCGATGATGAGCCGTTCCGTAGCCGGGTGATTCTGGGGTATTGTGGAAATCGACCGGTGCATGTCGTTGTAGCCGAGAATATCGAGAAAGACCAACGTATAATTGTAACTGCATACGAGCCGTGCCGGACGAAGTGGGATGAGACCTTCAAACGGAGGATAAAGAAATGAAATGCGTTTTGTGCAAGCATGGCGAGACCTCTCCAGGAGTGACAACGGTTACGCTGGAACGTGGACAGACGACTCTTGTTGTTCATTCGGTTCCGGCTGAGGTTTGTGAGGAGTGCGGTGAGCAATATGTCTGTGAAGGCATTGCGTCGAAATTGCTTCGCTCTGCTGAAGAGGCGGTCCGGAATGGAGTTCGCGTCGAGATCCGCGAGTGGTCCGCATCTCCCATGCTCGCCCCATCCATCCCGGAGGACGCATGAGGGTTGACAGGGAGGCTGTGGATTGGTATATAAGGGTTGATCCCGCGTTGTTACGGGATATTTTTTTCGTTCAAAACAGGTTAAGAAACGGTACACCATCGATGGGTGAGAATCTGATCAAGCGCCTCATCGAGTTTTTGCAGGGCAGCCGGATCGAGAATGGGCAGCGTCAGCTGAGCTGGTTTGCCCGGACGAAATTCGGGGCCGGTTTTATTGAGGTACTGCGGGAACTCGAGTCGGTCACCTGGCCGACCAAGGAGGATGTTCGGGGGTCGACAGTTGTTGTGCTGATCACGGTTGCGGTGTTCGCCCTGTATGCGGGCTTTTGGGATCTTGTGATGACGTATGTCGATCAGTGGTTATACTGATATAATAAGACACCCGAAGATTCGGTTTTCCTGGTAAGGATACAAATGGCAAAGGAATGGTATGTCATTCATACCTATGCGGGATTTGAGAATAAGGTTCGGGAGAACTTGGAGCAAACCATACGCGCCCAGAACCTGCAGGATCGGATCTCGCAAGTACTGATTCCGACAGAGGAAGTCGTGGAGATTCGCGACGGCCGGCGGAATATCAGCACGCAGAAACTGTTTCCCGGATATGTGATCGTGGAAATGGATTTCAGCGATGATACGTGGTTTGTCGTGAAAAACACGCCGGGTGTGACGGGGTTTGTGGGATCGGGAAGGAGTCCGCTGCCCCTTTCCAGAGACGAAGTGGAGAATATTCTTCGTCACATGGACGAAACCGATGAGAAGCCGCGTCCCAAAGTTGTTTTTGAGGTTGGGGAACGGGTGAAAGTTATCGAAGGCCCGTTTTACAATTTTTCCGGGTATGTGGCGGAGATCAACGAGGAGCGGGGGCGTTTGAAAGTGATGGTGGATATTTTGGGACGATCGACTCCGGTCGAGCTGGATTTCCTTCAGGTAGAGAAAATTTAAGAAGGCCCATCCGCACAGGATGATGGGCTGAGGAGCCAAACGATGCCACCGAAAAAGGTTACTGCGCAGGTGAAGTTGCAGTGTCCTGCCGGACAAGCGAGTCCGGCCCCTCCTGTCGGGACCGCCTTGGGTCCCCAGGGAGTGGCGATTATGGATTTCTGCAATCAGTTTAACGAGCGAACGAAGAATCAGATCGGAACGATAATTCCGGTTGTGGTGACTGTTTATCAGGACCGGACGTTTACTTTCATCACGAAGACGCCTCCGGCGCCGGTTCTGCTCAAGAAAGCCGCCGGACTTGCGAAAGGCTCTCCGGTTCCGAATCGGGAGAAAGTCGGGAAGGTTACTGAGAGCCAAATCCGTGAAATTGCCGAACTGAAAATACCGGATTTGAATGCGAATGACGTGGAAACGGCCATGTCCATGATCCGTGGAACGGCGCGTTCCATGGGGGTCGAGGTTGTATCATGAGACGAAGTAAACGGTATCGGAATATTGCTCAGAATCTGGATCGGTCGAAGGTATACCCGCTGGTCGAATCTATTGATCTGGTGAAGCGGAATGCGCAGGCGAAGTTCAATGAAACTGTGGAGCTGATCGCCAACCTGGGGATCGATCCCAAGAAAGCCGATCAGCAGGTACGCGGAACGGTCTCTCTTCCGAGTGGAACCGGCCAGACGGTTCGAGTTCTGGTGTTTGCGGAGGGAGATGCCGCGAAACAGGCGCAGGAGGCGGGGGCGGATTTTGTCGGTTCGGAGGATCTTGCCAAGAAAATCCAGGAAGGATGGACCGATTTTGATGTGGCTATTGCCACGCCCGATATGATGCGTATTGTTGGGCGACTCGGCAAAATCCTCGGTCCACGCGGATTGATGCCCAATCCGAAAACCGGAACGGTTACAACCGACGTGGCTCGGACAATTCAGGAATTCAAAGCCGGGAAGATCGAATATCGCGCGGATCGAACAGGGGGCATTCATGTTCGGGTCGGCAAAGCCTCTTTCTCGTCGCAACAGCTACTGGATAATATCCGGGTGGTTATTGATGCGCTGCTGCGTGCGCGGCCGACGACAGCCAAAGGACAATATGTGAAGAGCCTGTTTCTCTGCTCCACGATGAGTCCGAGTGTGCGTCTGGACATCAATGAGGTCCGCGAAGCGATACGCAGTGGTGTGTGATAGGGCGGGTCGATCCGTGCGCTTGCGAAGGTATATCGGAGGATGAAACGGGAATAAAAAAACGAACATCGACGTCGAAGACAGCAGGTGCGCCGACGCGCTGAAATATCCTGCCGAGACCGGGATGCTGTTGACCATAGAACACAGCGTGGGGATCGCTTTCCCTCGTGGTATTTATGGAAAACCCGGCTTTGGCGCCGGGTTTTTTCGTTAGAGAAAAAAAGAATCGGTCGTAACGAGAGGAGGTGACGCAACTTGAAGAAAGCGGAGAAGATAGAGCTGGCAGATCGGTACAAGGATCTTGTCGATCGCTCGGCGGGAGTTCTTCTGTTCGGATACCGGGGTCTCAAGGTCAGCGATCTGACCGAATTGCGCCGGAAACTCCATGCGGAAGGTTCCCAGGTTCGGGTTGTGAGAAACCGGATGCTGAAGCGTGCCGTGGAAGGTCAGCCGTTCGCCGGGGTGGCTGATTTTATGGAAGGACCGACAGCGGCCGTTTTTGTGTCAAAGGATCCGGCGGCCTCGGCCAAGACGCTGGTGGCTTTTGCCAAGGATCACCCACAGGTTGTGGTAGGAGGCGGTATTGTCGAGAGAAGCCTGATTCGTCCGGAACGGGTGAGTTTTCTGGCCGATCTACCGAGCCGGGAGGTTTTACAGGCGCAGATTCTGGCGGGGATCATCAGTCCCATGACAGGTCTGGCCGCCGGGTTCACCGCGATTCACCAGCAGCTGCTTGGACTGTTTGATGCCCATCGGGCGAAACTGGAACAGGCGGCGTGAGAACAAGAGAGATGAACGGGTGGCGCACAGCCGTCCGCAATTTCATAAAAAGTCTTAGAATGGAGTAGAAAACCCCATGGCAAGTGAAAAAATCGAAAAAATTCTGGAAGAGATCGCTTCGTTGACCTTGATGGAAGCGGCGGAATTGAAACAGGCTTTTGAAGAGAAGTTTGGTGTAACGGCTGCTATGCCGATGGCGGGAATGATGGCCATGCCCGGAATGGGCGGAGGAGGCGGGGAGGCGCCCGCGGAAGAGAAGTCGGAATTCGATGTGATTCTGGTTGCAGCGGGTGAGAAGAAAATCCAGGTTATCAAGGTGGTGCGTGAGTTGACCAACCTGGGCCTGAAAGAAGCCAAAGCGCTGGTAGACGAGCCTGGGAAGCCGATCAAGACCGGTGTGAGCAAGGAAGAAGCCATGACCGCGAAAGCCAAGCTGGAAGAAGTGGGCGCGACGGTCGAAGTGAAGTAACCGGTTTATCGGGTGATCCCGTACGGGTAGAATGCCTTCCGGTATCACTGGATGTTGACCGACCTCGCTGTGAGGTTTTGATGCTGCAATTCGCAATCAGCATGTTGATTGCCATGCCGGAGAATAAGGGTATTAATTATTAGAGAGTCAGGTAAGAGAGGGGCTCGTTATGCTGTTGAGGCCGGGTAGATATTCGAGGCTCTTCGCCAACGAGTTCTCTCGAGCGGGACGCAACAGGACCGGGAGGAAAGCAACATGGTTATGCGTGTTCAGATGTCCAGGGAGGGGAATGTCTGCATCATTAACATTGCCGGGGAAGAAGACACCCGAAGCGATGAGGCCGTAACCCGCGTATTTCGGGAATGTTTCGAGGGCGGATGCTACAATATCGTGCTGGATATGACGAAATTGAAGTATCTCGGCAGTCGACTTCGAAAGGTCCTTCTGGCGAACACCAAGGAGGCATTGGCGGGTGGCGGGAAGATCAAGTTATTGAATCCGCAGCCGGTGGTGAGGAACGACCTGAAAACCAACCGGTTGCTGGATTTTTTTGAGGTTTACAACATTCGCCAGGCGGCAGTGGAGTCTTTTTCCGAGGGTGGCGGGCGGCCGGGTCCTGTTGTTCCGGTCATGGAGCCGGTGGTTTATGAGGAGGCTTCCAGCGCTCCGGCGGATCATCCTCAGGGGCAGGAGGAGCGACTGGACCGGTTGGAAAACAGTCTGGTTCAGCTGGTTTCAATCCTTCGTCGGCGGGGGGTTCTGGGTGATGAGGACGAGGATCGGATTTTCGGTTGAAAAGAAATAAAGGAGGTGCAGCGTTTCCTGTGGGGAAAGTCTTTCGTTTTAGGGGATAATTATGCAAAAATATGTCAGAGACCCGTTGCAATAAGACGGGGTCTCTGTTAGCGTATGTGCAGAATGCAGAGGGGTGTGAATATCTTGACATGGAAGATTCGCGGAAAGCGAATGGTGAGGGGGAGTCAGCGTTGTTTTTTTGCCGGTGCAGTTGAGGGATACAAAATTGGAAACATAAAACCTGCGATACATTCGGGTTGAGATCGAGTATCGAAAGTTAAATCGTGGAGGAATGTCTCAGATGAACAAGCAATGGGTTTTTCGAACTGGTTTGATGGTATGTGCGTTTTTATTGGCGACCTTTGTCTCTGTGCAAGTGAGCCAAGGGACAACGTGGCCGGAGTTTCAGCTCAAAAGTCAAGAGGCGTTGAACGGTCTGGATTTGATCGACCTCAACCACCCCGGATTGTTCCCGGAGTTGGCGGGCGGTCCAGCGAAGAAAAAAGTGGAACCGCGTCCGACGCGAACACCTGAACCTCCGACGACTTCCGAAAAGAAAGAGGAAACGCCCACTCGTCCGGATATTCCGGAGAAGATTCCCTTGGGTGACATTGGAGGAGTTCAGCGTATTCATTTCGATTATGACAAATCCGATATTAAGCCGGAATACGTGGATGATCTGAAGAAGAACGCTGAATTTATGAAAAAGAATCCTCAGTACAAGTACCTGATTGAGGGTCATTGCGATGAGCGCGGTTCGAACGAATACAACATCGCTCTGGGTGAGCGACGTGCCAATGCGACTAAAAAGTTCCTGATCGGTTTGGGTGTCGATGCCGACCGGATGATAACCAAGTCCTGGGGCGAGGAGAAGCCGTTGGATCTTGGGAAGACCGAAGCGGCATACGCGCTCAACCGACGTGCGGAGTTCTTTGCCATTCCGACGAAGGAATAATCTGAAAGCAGCGGCGGAATCCGCCGTGACCGGTCAGTCTACTCAGGAGGACCGCAATGTTGACCTTGAGGCGTTCGATCACAGTTGTGTTGGCAGCCTGTTTCTTGCTTACGATGGTGGGATGTGCCCGAACGGGCAAGAAAGAGGCCGGACCGCCGGGATACAGTATTCATGTTGAAAAGTCGGCGGGGGGTGTCACAGCGCCTCCGGAAGGGACTGAAATTGCCGGGCCTGCATCGTTGCCGGATCGTACTAGCGCCGCGATCAACACCCCGATCAGCCAGATGCCGGACGCGCGTGAATACGGTGTTGTTGACCGAATCCACTTTGATTACGACAAGTCCGATATCAAGCCGGAATGGATCGATGGACTGAACAACAATGCCCGCTGGATGAAAGACCATGCCGAATTCATTATGATGATCGAAGGGCATTGCGACGAGCGTGGGACCAATGAATACAACATGGCCCTCGGTGAGCGTCGCGCCATGACCGCCCGGAATTACATCATCCAAAAGGGTGTGGAGCCGGGACGGATTCAAATCAAGTCGTGGGGCGAGGAAAAGCCTATTGCGTTCGGTCACGATGAGGCGTCCTGGTCCCAGAACCGACGTGCCGAGTTCATGGTGGGCAAGCCATAATCGGCAGGTGTGTGGCAGGTGGTTGATACCCGATACGGCGGGGGTTTGCTCCCGCCGTATTTCTTTGTCACAGGTTGGAAGGCCGTGCCGGTCACCTTTTCCTTTACCGATTTGAAGGGAAAGATTGCGGTAACCTCATCGGAACGGTATAAGAGTCAATGTTATCGATTTCCATGCCGGTTGAGCGAGCCATGAATACAGAACCCCCGGACCCATGTGGATCCATCGTCCTGATTGTCGATGATGAGAAGGATGTGCATTATTCATTTCAGCGGTTTCTTGCGTCGCTGGGTTGCCGTGTGGATTCGGCGTTGTCTGGGGAAGAGGCTCTTGCGCGGCTGGAGCGCGAGGGAGCGGACCTTGTAATTCTGGATGTGAAGCTGGGAGGGGACGACGGGCTTCAGGTTTTGCGCACGATGCGTGAAAGCCATCCGCACATCCCAGTGATCATGATGACTGCCTACGGCACGACGGACACCGCCATTGAGGCGACCCGTCGGGGAGCGTATGACTATGTAATTAAGCCGTTCGATCCGCCCCGGATGAAAGAGCTGGTACTGGGAGCTTTGCGCGCGCGGCATATCATGGGAGGAAGTGTCGGATGGGGAGATACGGGCCGCAATGAAGGCGAGGAGGTTATTGTCGGGCAATCGGCGGCGATGCAGGAGGTTTACAAGACCATCGGGCGGGTGGCGGACAGCGAGGCGCTTGTGCTGATTCAGGGGGAAAGCGGTACGGGCAAGGAGCTGGTGGCTCGCGCGTTGTACAGTCACAGCCACCGGAAAGACAGACTGTTCTTGCCGATCAACTGTGCGGCGCTGCCGGAATCCCTGCTGGAAAGCGAACTGTTCGGCCATGAGAAAGGATCGTTTACGGGAGCGGTGGAGCGGCGTGTCGGGAAGTTCGAACAGGCGGAGGGGGGGACAATTTTCCTGGATGAAATCGGGGAACTGCCGATGGCCACGCAGGCGAAGTTGCTGCGATTTCTGCAGGATCGGTCGTTTCAGCGGATCGGGGGACACCAACTGCTTCATGCAAATGTTCGGATTATTGCGGCGACGAACAAGAATCTGGCGGAAGAGGTCTCTGCGGGCCGATTCCGCAATGATCTTTACTATCGCCTTAAGGTGCTGACCATTCACATTCCTCCGCTTCGGGAAAGGCGTGAGGACATTCCGGCGCTGGTCGAGTATTTTACCGGCAGGTACAGTGTCAGTCCCGTGGGTTTTACTGCGGCAGCCATAGAGGCTCTCAAGAATCGGAACTGGCCCGGTAATGTCCGCGAATTGGAGAATATGATTCGGCGACTGATTCTGCTGAGGCGGAGCGGGACATTCGATGTCGGCGATCTGGAGTTCCCGGAAGGTGAGATCGTCCTGCCGTCGGAACCGGCTCCGGTGAGCGCCCAAGCGGACGAGGGGATTCCCACGGATATCTCGGAGGCGCTGGATCGTTTGTGGAGGGCGATTCGCGATTCCAGAGACCGTATTCCCACCGGTAAGACCTGTCTGTGGATCGAGGAGGAGCTGGCGAAGCGTGCCATGCAGGAGACAGGCGGCAATCAGGTTCGGGCGGCGAAGCGGCTTGGTGTGTCCCGGAATACTCTGCGTCAGCGGCTTGGATTGAACCGATCCTCGGAATCCTAAAGTGAGAGCTGAGAAATGAGATCGAAATCTTTCGGCGACAGTCCGTTCATAAAAGATGCTCAAACCCTGGAACCGCGCGTGCTTCTTTCACTTATTTTCCATCTGCCGAATTTTATCCGGTTGTTCATTCGTCTTATGAGGGACCCGCGAGTTCCGTATTACCTGAAACTGCTCGTTTACGGGGCGATTTTCTACTGTATTTTTCCGATTGATTTGATCAAGGATTTCCCGTTTCTGGGGATCGGATACCTGGATGACGCGGCGATCCTGTTTCTGGCGCTCCGGAAGTTGGTGACGGGTTCACCGCCGGAGGTGGTCCAGGAGCATGTGGAGGCGATTTCGGGAAGGCGGAGGGGACCTGATCCAAAGGAAGATCCCTCATAACCGTGGATGACGACAGGCGCCTTCACTGCATCATCGGCACTTTGCGGATGGGGACACCCCGGTCTGCCAGGTATTGTTTGATGCCGGGAATGGTATAGGTGTTGTAGTGAATCATGGAAGCGATAATGGCTGCGTCCGCATGGCCTTCCGTGAAAACCTCATAGAGGTGTTCCGGTATGCCTGCGCCGCCGGAAGCGATGACCGGAATGCCCAGCGTATCGGCCATGATTCGTGTGAGAGTGACCTCGTACCCATCGCGAGTGCCGTCGGCATCAATGCTGTTTACGACGAGTTCCCCGGCTCCCAAGTCCTCGCCACGCATGGCCCATTGGATTGCGTCCATGCCCATCGGGGTACGACCCCCGTTGATGACGATTTCATAGCCGCTGGGGATCTTCTCGGACCGTTCGACCCGTTTTACATCCATGCTGAGGACCACACATTGGCTTCCGAAGGCCCGGGCGCCCTGGGCAATGACCTGCGGGTTTCTTACGGCGGCCGAGTTAACACTGACCTTCTCTGCCCCGGCCAGCAGGACACGACGCATGTCCTCGAATGTTCGGATTCCACCGCCGACCGAGTATGGAATAAAAATCTCGCGCGCTACCCGGTCTACCACATCGATCAGGATATCCCGCCGGTCGCTGGAGGCGGCAATGTCGTAAAAGACAATCTCGTCCGCACCTTCCTCGTAATATTTCCTGGCCATGGCGACCGGATCGCCGATGTCCACATTCTCCCTGAATGCAATTCCTTTGGTAACCAGCCCGGCGCGAACATCCAGGCAGGGAATAATCCGTTTGGTGAGCATGATTTGCGGGCCTCTCACACTCCATTTGTCTGGTGCATTGCAGGATAGGCCAAAGAAAAAAAAACGCAAAGGATGGTGTGTTCGACAGATCTTTAACTTGCTTAGAATGCCGGGGTCTGGTAGAAAAAGGGGACCGATTCTATCGAAATCGGAGGCTGGAACCATGTTGGTCGATGCGCAGCGGCACGGTGTACAGAAAATCCAGGATATTCTTCGGAAAATCTCGGTGGCCATCCTGGGCGGGGGTCGAGGAGCTCGGTTGTACCCGTTGACGAAAGAGCGGGCCAAACCCGCCGTTCCGGTCGCGGGGAAATATCGCCTGATCGATATCCCCCTGAGTAATTGCATTCATTCGGGCCTGGATCGGATCAGTATACTGACGCAGTTCAACTCCGATTCGCTTCATCGTCATATCACGCAGACCTATCGGTTCGACATGTTCAGCAAGGGTTTTGTTCAGGTGTTGGCGGCGCAGCAGAGCATGACCAATGTGGATTGGTACCAAGGAACGGCCGATGCGGTGCGCCAGACATTCGGCCGACTTGTTCGTCCCTGGGTGGAGCATTTGTTGATTCTGTCTGGAGACCATCTGTACCTCATGGATTACCAGGAGATGCTGGCGACGCATATACTATGCGGGGCGGACGTTACAGTGAGTGTTCTGCCGGTTCCACGAGAGCGGAGTGGGGATTTCGGGATTGTTCAGATCGATTCGGATGCGCGGGTGGTGGATTTTTTTGAGAAGCCATCGGATGAGAAGTTGCTGGATGAGCTGGAGGTTCCGGATCGGGTTTTTCTGGAACGCGGTGTTGACCCGAAAGGACGGCACCATATCGGGTCCATGGGAGTATACCTGTTCACGAAGGAGGCGCTGCAAGGGGCGCTCGATAATGAACAGCGCACAGATTTCGGCAAGCATGTGTTTCCGAATGTGTTGAAGAAATTCCGCGTTATAGCGCACTTTTTCGACGGGTACTGGGAGGATATCGGAACAGTCCGAACGTTTTACGAAGCGAACCTGGACCTGACAGCGCAGGTTCCGAAGTTTAATTTTTACGATCCGAACCGTCCGGTTTTCACACATGCCCGCAATCTTCCTGCGGCCAAGGTCAACGGCGCCGGGTTGCGCTCCTGTCTGGTCTGTGAAGGCGCCATTATTACCGACGCTTCGGTGGAGGACAGCATTATCGGTCTGCGAAGCATTATCTGTCCGAATGTGCAGATTTCCCGCTCTATTATCATGGGAGCCGATTTTTACCAGGAAGAGGGCGGGGATCATGGTTCGGGTGTTCCTCCGTTGGGGATCGGCCCCGGTTCCGTGATTCGTGGCGCGATTATCGATAAAAACGCGCGGATTGGGGCTACTGTCCGCCTGACAAACGATCAGGGGTTGAAACATCTGGACCGTGACAACATTTATATTCGGGAGGGGATCATTGTGGTTCCCAAGGGAGCGGTGATTCCAAGCGGGACGGTGCTTTGAATGAGAATTATCCTTTTTGATATTGATGGAACCCTGATTAACTCCGACGGCGCGGGCCGTCGGTCTATTGCCCGGGCGTTCAATGATTGCTACGGCCTTGAAAGCGATCTGAGCGATATTGAGTTCCACGGTAGAGCGGACAACGGCATTTTGCGGGATGTTTTTGAGAAGAAACTGGGCAAATCCCCCAGTGAGGATGAGATACAGAAAATCCTGGACGCCCTTGTTCGGCATCTTCCGGAGGAGCTTCAGCGTTCTGAAAACTACCGCTTGCTGGATGGGGTGGCGGAGATACTGGAAGAACTCAGCCATCGCAAGGATGTCATTCTCGGTTTGGAGACCGGTAATACGGAGCCTGCGGCAAAGTTGAAGTTATCGCATGGCGGAATCTGGCGGTATTTCCCTTGTGGGGGATATGGTTCCGACAGCGATATTCGTTCGGAAATAGTTCGTCATGGTATTCGGAAAGCGAGGAATCTGCTGGAGCCGGGGCAATCCGTGGAGGCTGTTTGGGTGGTGGGCGATACCCCGGCGGATATCGAGGCGGCGAAATCTGTGGGGGTGCATGTTCTGGCGACCGCGACCGGGATGCACAGTTTGGATATTTTGTGTTCCTGCGGGCCGGACGTTGCGCTGCCGGATCTCTCCAATGTACCCCAGGCGCTGAGCATCCTTCTCAGCGATTAATGAAGACTCCCCGCGCTTCGCGGCTCGCTTCGGTTACCGTGTTTAAACAGGCGGGTCTCTTGCCCGTGGTTCCGAACGGGACTATCTTAATTTTCCGGTTGACAGCCGGCTCATCGGGAGGGGTTCCCAAGTGGCCAAAGGGAGCAGACTGTAAATCTGCCGGCAACGCCTTCGGAGGTTCGAATCCTCCCCCCTCCATTTTCCATTGTCTATTCCGTCACCCTCAATCCGGTGTATTATGAAGGAAGAAATCCGCAGGTCGGCGCCCACCCCGTCATTGACAGGCACGGAGGCCTGTCCCACCAGTAGGCCAGGCGTCTCTGCCTGGCAGCTACCCAGTAGGCCAGGCGTCTCTGTCCGGCAGCTACCCAGTAGGCCAGGCGTCTCTGCCCAGCAGCTACCCAGTAGGCGAGGCGTCTCTGCCCGGCAGCTAAGTAGGCCAGGCGTCCCTGCCTGGCAGCTAAGTAGGCCAGGCTTCTCTGCCCGGCAGCTAAGTAGGCCAGGCGTCCCTGCCTGGCAGCTAAGCAGGCCAGGCGTCTCTGCCTGGCAGCTACCCAGTGCGCCAGGCGTCTCTGCCCGGCAGCTACCCAGCAGGCCAGGCGTCTCTGTCCGGCAGCTACCCAGTAGGCTAGGCGTCTCTGCCTGGCAGCTACCCAGCAGGCCAGGCGTCTCTGCCTGGCAGCTACCCAGTAGGCCAGGCGTCTCTGCCTGGCAGCTACCCAGTAGGCCAGGCGTCTCTGCCTGGCAGCCCCCAGCAGGCCAGGCGTCTCTGCCTGGCAGCCACCCAGTAGGCCAGGCGTCTCTGCCTGGCAGCCACCCAGTAGGCCAGGCGTCTCTGCCTGGCAAGAGAGGTGGAAAGCACGCTTTCTTCACCCAGTCACCGGCTCTGCAGGAGGGATGCTCGGAATGACGGATATGCGGGATATTTCTTAAGAATGAAGGAGATACGAACATGATTATCGGATCGACTCAAGATGTGAAAGCGCAGGATATTCCGATTGAGGGCGCCAGGAACGCGACCATCCGAACCATCATCGGGGAGAAGGAAGGCGCGAAGCAGTTTGCCACACGGGTTGTGACGTTGAAGAAGGATGGGATTATCCCGTTGCATTCGCATCCGCTCGTCCATGAGCAGGTGATTCTCAAGGGCAAAGGCGCGATTCTAACCCCGGACGGCGAGCGGGAAGTCTGCCCCGGCGATTTTGTTTTTGTGCAAGTCAACGAGGTCCACGGCCTGAAGAACCTGGGTGATGAGGATTTTGAACTGGTGTGCTGTATCAATCTCATCGACTGAGGGTGAGTTTGCCGAGGTCCAGGTGATTGAGTAGCGTTGCTGTGATCGGCCGTTTGGCCTCCGGGAAGATGAAAGCCTGGAAGTAATCGGTTGCTTCAGGGGAATTAAGTATAGCGGCCAGATCGCGCGCTTCTTGTTCATGTCTGCACGGATAGAAATAGCAGGTATCATCCAGCATGACCGGCCTATCGAAGTGCGGCCCGACCGCCTGGAAAAGCCGGTTCTTGTATAACGCCGAAACGGCTACCTTCCACGGCGCGAACGAATACGGTCCGACTCCGAAAATCGCGAAGGGGGACTGATTTCTGTAAATGGAGCTGCGCCGCTCATCAAAATACTCGCGGCGTTGTTGCAGGTAATTCCAGGTGAGAGGGGCGATGCTTTCGATGTGACGGGTATCTTCGCCAACCTGACATTGGGGAACGAGCAGCCATCGCCGGATTTCTCCGGTTCGTCCATTGGCCAAGTCCGCACCTTTCAATAAGGGATAGAGGAAGGTTTCTTCCAGTTCCACGGTTTCATTCAATCCGTTTCGATATATTCCATTCTCTTTTTGCAGTTCGAGGATTTTTGCGCAATCATGCTTGATTCCGGACCGCCACGGGATCGGGGATTTGCCGATCATGTGTTTTGAACGGTTATATGCTTCCAGGTCCGCAATCGCGAATCCATCGCGAATACCGATGGATTGAGCGGATTGTGTCTCCGTAAGCGATGAGAAGACTCCGCAATCGACGGATTGGGACCGAGTACCTGTCTCGAAGAAAAACAGCCCTGCATCGACCACGGCCCCGAAATGCCTCTGTGCGTCGATCCGGTAGATCCGGGGTCGCCCAATGGATAGACTTCTCTTTGCCGCATACAGAAGGACTTTCCGGGCCACGGCGGTTTTGCAGAGCATCGCCACGGTTGCGTTTGTTCCCTGGGCGGCCTCCAGGAGGCGGAGCAGCATCCACTCGGAGATATCGAAATTGCTTTTGCCGGTGAGGGCCTCCAATCCGGCAAGGCCCGGGAAATTGGACTTTTTCGGCAGGTTGACAGTTCCGATTTGTCCCTGTTGGGAGTTGGTTACCCATGGAGGATTGCCGAGAATCAGGACGGGGGCGGGAAGGTTTCGAATCCTTCTTTCCCAATCTTCGGTGAAGAAGTTCCCTTCATGGATCTCGATTCGGTTTTGCAGATTTGTGGCGGCGGTACGGCTGTTTGCCAGGGACACATATTCGGAATTGATTTCCAGGCCGATTCCGCGTGCGTGGGGAAATGCGTCTGCCGCCGCGAGCAGGAAGTTACCTGTGCCACATGCAGGTTCAACGAATGATCGAGGTTTTATGCCGATGTGTTTGAGAAGTCGGCACACCTCGTGGGCGAGTTCGAGCGGTGTCTGAAAATCGCCGAAAGCAACCTTTCGATTGCGGATTGTGGATTGCGGATTGGCCAAGAGATATTCCTCCGAATCTTTTCGGATAACGCCAATTGTCCGAAACGGCCGAAGTGGAGGGAATTGCAGACAGTTCTATTCCTGCTTTGGTGAAGATACCTCGCGTAGACCCGATTCCGGTGCAGTAGTAGATGTCTGCTCTAAGGTGGAATTCGACCTGTCAGCACTTGCGCCCCGTTCTGGACCGGGTAGAAATTGAACAAGCCAAATTGAAATAGTAACCAGAAGCGTGGCAAGGACAGAGCTGACCACTCCGATGAGGATCGGCATGAAGAAGGCTTTTTTTCGACGCCGCACAGCGGCACGGATTTCCAGGGCTTTCTGACGAATCTGGGTACAGACGTTTTTTACCATAGCGTAGGCAAGAAGGTATTTCTCGATAACATCTCTATTAACCGTCAGTTTCTCTTCCGTCTGCTCGGTCGTATCATCCAACTCGATATCTTTGAACATCTTACATTGAACGACCATCCTTCGCGCTTCTTCGATCTTTGCGAAGCCGGTCGGAAAGTCCGGTATTACTTGGCAGATATCATCAAAATCGAAATGCTTAACCAGGTTTTCATAATCGGTTAGATTCGACATAATAAGCGAATCCAGTGAGTCATAAGCCGCGCGATACAAATGTCCCTTTATTTTCAGAAAATTGTTTTTGCAGTAGGCACATTGAGCAAGATTTCCCTCCGGCGCCTTTGGTCTGGGATCATCATTGATCGTCTCAACAAAAACCCGCTGTTCCCGACCTTCAACAATCGAGACATGCTTCACCCGCATCAAGTGATCCAGTGCGCTGCGCAGCTCCGTGATCGCCGGGACAGAAATGCGCTGATCCTTATTCGAGATTTCGGCAAGAGCGACTAAGGCTTTGGTCTGGAAATAGAAATCAATAAGGTCTCTCCAGTCCTTATCCGAGACAAAAACTGGGGTTTGTTCCACAATCAGCCTCACTTTGTTCTGGTTGAATTGAAAAAAGATTAGCGAAAATGTCGGAGCAGGCGCTGAATACCCATGGACTTTTTTGCCAGCCGGAATTTTGAGACCCTTGCCCTGGTTTGTTCGATAGACTCGGGCATAAGAAGCTTGCCCGTCGATGCGCGGACCATTCCGCGTGCCCGTTCCGGATACAGTAATTGCACGCCAGACTTTCGTACCACGTTCAAAGGCTCTGATGCCAGATCTTGCAGACTTCGGCCAAGTTCCTCCCGAATGATTTCATACGCTTTCTTGGAGAGAATCGGCATTGGTTTTTCCTTCTTTCTTGTCGCCCATCCTCGATATCGATTTTAATAACTGAATTAAGGCACTAGGGAATGCCACCACATTTGGGTACTATCTTGCACCAAGAGGATGGACAGTCAAGCGTTCTCTTATGCCTTTTTATGTCGAAAATACATCAAAAGCGTCCATCTGACGCAATGCCCAAAGATCCTTCCCAGGCAATGGAAAAGGCATCTGCTGCGCTTCTGTACTCCAAGGCTTACCGAAGGATTTTTCCCCGCTCCGTCAAATAAGTATTCAGCGCCTCTTGCCAAGTGGGCATGGTGTCCAGGCCAAGTTTTTGCAGGGCAGCATTTTCGAGAGCGGAGTTGGCCGGACGGCGCGCAGGAGCGCCATACTCGGCGGCGGTCACCGGCGTAATCGGAACGTTCATGCCCGATTGCCGAAATATCTCCTGCGCAAACTCCAGCCAGGAACAGGCTCCGTGATTTACAAGATGGTATGTGCCGTATTGGTCTGTTTCGATCAACTTGCGGATGTGCCTTGCCGCATCCCGGGCGGAGGTCGGCGAGAGGTATTCATCGGAGACAATCCGCAACGGTGTACCGCGTTCGCCAAGACGAAGCATGGCCTCCACGAAGTTTGTGCCTTTCATCCGGCTGGGTGTCAAGCCGAAAAGCCCCGCCACACGGACAATGTAATGTTTTCGCCAGGTATATTGCAGATAGTATTCCCCCGCCAACTTGGTCAGTCCGTAGGCGTTCACCGGGCCGGGCGGGTCGGTCTCCACATAGGGCGCTCGTTTCTCCCCGCCGAAAATGTAGTTAGTGCTGATATGGACGAGGGGCAGGTCCCAGCGTTTACAGGCAGCGGCCAGGTTTTTGACTCCGAGCGCGTTTACCCGAAACGCCTCGATTTGTTCGCGTTCGCATTCATCCACCCGGGTAAAGGCAGCGGTGTTGATCACCACATCGCAGGAAGTAAACGCGATCTGCTGTTGCACCCGCGCCTCATCGGTGATATCCATTTCCTCGATATCACAGGCAATTACATTTTCCCCGGAGAACTCCCTCACCAGGTCCGAACCGAGCTGGCCCAACGCACCGACGATTAAGACATTCACAGAATGCTCCTTGCTGATCTATTGAGTTTTCTGCGTCGCCGCCGCCCGCGCCGAACGGCATTGCTATCGGAGGGTGAGGGGGCCTTGGTTTATCAGACTGTCTCCGTAGCCAAAGCCCCCTCGATGAAGACCTGAATAAGACCCCTACATTTTGGGGACCATCGGTGCAGCCAGACGCACGGCAGTCGGCGAAACACCGACCAGGGGGGCGACATAATGCCGGAATGCCTCCGTGATATTGTTTGCTTCCGGTGCGATGAACTCATCCGGCATCACCTTGGTTTTGGCGGCTACATCCTCCAGTTTCACCATGTCATATTCCACAGCATAATCTCCCACGCGGCGGATCACGACGGAGCCGTCCACACTGTGCCAGACGGCATACTGAACCGCTTTTTCGCCGACCTCGCGCGCTTCGTGGTAATCAATCTCAGAAACACAACCCAGAAAACAACGCTGCGGGTAACCAAAGGTATCCGCACGGACACGCTTGATTTTCAGTTTATTCTTGACCAGATCCGACAGGAGGTCCCCCAATGCTCCGATACCGGACAATTGGATGTTGCCGTGGGCATCCTTTTCCGATCTTCCGGTAAGGGTTGAGATCAGCGGGACATGGTTTCCTTTTGCATCGATCTCGCTCCAAACACCTTCCGAAACGGCTACAATACACCGCCCGTATTTTTTCATGGTGGCGTCAATACTTCCAAGGAACTCTTCCTCATTGAATTTCCGTTCCGGGATATAAACCAAATGGGGGCCGTCATCCGGGAACCGTCGGAACGCAGTAGATGCAGCGGTCAGAAATCCTGCATGACGCCCCATAACCACCGCGATATAGACTCCGGGGAGCGCCTGGTTGTCCAGGTTTGCCCCTGCAAGAGCGAGCGCCACATAGCGGGCCGCCGAGCCGAATCCGGGACAGTGGTCCGTGATGACCAGATCGTTATCGATGGTTTTGGGGACATGCACACAACGGATCTCGTAACTCTCTTGTTCCGCGAAGGAGTTGACGATGCGGCAGGTGTCGGAAGAGTCGTTTCCACCGATGTAGAAGAAATACCGGATATTGTATTTTTTGAAAATGCTGAAAATCTTTTTGCAGTAGGCTTCATCCGGCTTGTCTCTTGTCGAACCGAGAGCGGCGCCCGGTGTCTTGCCGATTTCCTCCAAATTATGAGAGGTTGCCTGACTGAGATCGACAAACTCCTCATCTACGATTCCTCGCACTCCATGGCGGGCGCCATAAACGTGGGTGATTTGACTGAACTTGCGGCATTCCAATGCGGCTCCCACCATGCTTTGATTGATGACGGCAGTGGGACCGCCTCCTTGCGCGATGATTGCTTTTCCAGGTAGCTGTGCCATCTCCACAGACCTCCAGACGGATTTTTTGTGTGGGATTTTGCCCGGTCCGTGTTCCAACTCGACGAACGCCCGGGAAGACAGGACTATCTCCATCGGGTGGGGGATCAGGCACGAATCTTGATTACCCTAAAGACTTGGGCGGTTCCGTGCAAGCCATCCTGAGATGCCCAATTTGCGGCGGACCGGTCAAAAGCCAGGAGGCTCTTCTTTTCACTCCGGGTGAACCACTTCAACCACGACATCGCCATGAATGGCGCAGAAACAGCCGAGACGGGAGTTTGTGCGGACATCCTCGGCATCATCCAGTCGGTCGGCCTCCTCATCGGTCATTTCGGAGAGATTTTCCATCCCGCTCCGAACATACACGTGGCATGTCCCGCACGCTCCGGCTCCACCGCAGAGATGGGGCAGCGGAATGTCGTGCTGCTCCGCTGCGTCCAGAATGGTGATTCCTTCCGCCACGTCGAATTTCTGTTCCTTGTCGGTGATGAATGTAATGGCCGGCATGAATCTGTCCTCCTTCAGGAGATTTGTCAGGAGATTTTCTGATTATTGAACAGTATTCCACGAGCCGCTTGAATCGAAGCCTCCATCAGGGCATTCGCTTTTCAGGATGTTCTCCAGGACTTTTCAATTTCCTCCAGAGTACGTCCCTTGGTCTCCGGGACCATCAGAAGAACAAAGATGAAGTATAGAAAGCTGACACTGCCGTAGATCCAGAACGTGAGAGCCGGGCCAATCGAGGGGCTGTCGTTGAGCATGGGGAATGTCAGCGCCACGATATAACACGAAAGCCAGATGGTGAAAGTCGCCACCGACATGGCTCGCCCGCGCACTTTGTTCGGAAAGATCTCGGAGCACAGAATCCACCCAATCGGTCCCACGGACATCGCAAAAGCCCCGGTAAACGTCACCACGCAAATCAGCAGGGCGATGCCCTGGCGCTGAGTATGGAACATCCAACCCACCAATCCCAAGGCCGTTGTTTGCACGATCGCGCCGATCAGAAGAAGGGGTCTGCGCCCCAATTTGTCCACCAGGGCAATCGCGACCAGGGTGAACAGAAGGTTAATCAATCCGACCCATACCGTGGAGGAGAAGGCGGCGTTTTTCCCCGCGCCTGCCGATTCGAAAATCTTGGTCGAGTAATAGATGATTGCATTGATGCCGCAGAACTGCGAAAAGGCCATCACCAGAACGGCGATCAGTAAAGGTCTGAAGTAGATGCCGGTGAACAGTTCGGAAAATCGGCCTTCCTCTTGAGAAACGGCGGCACGGATGGCCGAGAGTTCGATTTCGGCATGTTCCGCACCGCCCACTTTTTCCAGAATGTCACGGGCTTCGCTTTCCCTTCCTTTTTGTGTCAGCCACCGGGGACTTTCGGGAACGGTGAAGAGCAGAGCGATGAAAGCGAGCGCGGGAAGTACCTCCATGCCCAACATCCAGCGCCACCCTGCAACGGTGTTCCAGGCATCATCACCCAGACCCTGGATGAGTTTGTTTATGAAGAGGGTCATGAAGATGCCGATGACGATCCCCAACTGGAACAGAGAGCCGAGACGACCGCGCCATTTCTCGGGAGAGATCTCGGCGATATAGACCGGGCAGATCATAGAGGATGCGCCGATTCCCAAACCGCTGATGAACCGGGCGGAGAGGAACTCGCCAAAGGTGCGCGGGATTGCCGACAGCACTCCCGATATGGCGTAAAGGAACGCGCAAAGAAAGAGCAGTTTTTTGCGCCCGAACCGATCACTGAGGAAACCGGCAAACATCGCGCCGGGAATACAACCCAGAATTGCACTGGCGCCGACTGCACCCTCCTGAGCGGGCGTGAGATTCAAATGAATCTTGATATACGAATTCGCGCCATTGATGACCGCCGTATCGTAACCGAACAGGAATCCGCCGATGGCGGTTACGGCAGTGGCGAAAAAAACGAACCGCATGTTGGTTGAATCGGGATGACCCATTGTTGAACGTTTTCCAATCGGTAAGGTTTCGCAACACAGTTTGGCAGCCGACATGTATGGGCTAACCGAACAAACACCGTGTGTATGGCGGTTGATGTTATTCCAACTCGTGAGAATCAAGAAGGCTGGATTGTAAAGGAGTACACCAAGGAGGGGATGGATCGTCGCGATTTTATTGGTTCCGATCAGGGAGGCGATCCGTCGGCGCGCGATATGGGGGCTTCTCCGGTTGCCGCCGGCGTTTTGGTTTGACGGATGGACGGTTGATGGATTAAGTTTACCAAGTCAGTTGAGTCGGTCAGGTATGACAGAAGAAGACCGGGACGGGGATATGTCTTCAGCGGGATGGATTCAGAAACCGGAGTTGTAAGGAATCATCCTCAATCGTTTGATGCAGGAATTCAAACTGGGCGCTTGTTGGGCCGCAATGGAGGGACGCCAACGCTCTTGAATATATTCTATCAGAAGTGAGGTATAGCCTGGTCCCACTTTTACACCGGAATTCGGACGTGGAACCATCTCCTGCCGGATGATTTGTTTTCGAGAACGGGCCGCGATGTCAATCAATTGACTCTTGGGATCTTCCAGTTCTTCGGGATGGGACGGGATAGAAGATTGAGGAACGCAAAGAAAATCCGCTATCTTCTCGATATCAGCCAGAAGCCACGCCCCGACGGCCCGGACCGCGATGCGAAAATACATGTGAATCGCAGGGGACGGCAGCCATTTCTCCCGCAAAGGAGGGGCACATTCCGCATCACGGTCGAGGTCAATCAGAACAATCCAAGGAGAGTGCTTTGCAGCATTGTTGAAGCCTTCGATTCGTTTCTCCAGATACGATTTCCCATTCTTGCCATAAACTGTGCCGATCTTTATTCCTGTCTCAATAGCCAGTCGTTTGAGGACAGTTTCATCAACAACACCTTCGACGGCACAAGAAATCGGTGGAATTTCTCCAGAGGACATTTTCATCCCTCAAACAGCGACATCTGGAAGTGGTTTTCGGGGGCGGTGTGAGGAATCACGGCTTCTCCAAGGGGAATACCACCCTGCACAAGATGCAGGATTTCCTGAATGTCCCGTGCCAGTCGGACTTTGGTTCCTTCCGGATGAGGTATCAAGAGAAGAACCTCGTCCAGTGCGATGCCTTCCTCACTCAATAGTTCGCTCGAATGCGTACTGAGTATGATCTGGCGTCCGGATCTCATTTGCATACGCCAAAACATCTGCGGAAGATGCCGAACAATTTTTGTGTGCAGAGAGAGTTCCGGTTCCTCCAAAAGCAACGGTCCGCTTTTTTCCAGAATAGCCCATAATAATCCGAGCAATCTCAAAGTTCCGTCGGAGAACTGGTCTTCTTTTTGCCACGCACCGTGAGGCCGCCAATGGGTGTATTTGACCTTCAAGTGAGGGGTTCCGCGCACCGGATCTCGCTCGAATTCGATTTGCTCAAATTGTGGGACTGCGATCTTCAGCGCCTTTTCTACCTTCTTGAGCCATGTTTTCTGGGTTTTATTATTTGTTTTGGCTATTTGTTCCAGGAAATCTCCTCCGTAAGGATCGTCTTGGCGCCCCACCGAGCGACCAGGATCACGGACCAATTGAGGAACGATATGGAGATATCTTACAGAGTTGAAGAATTCGGCAATGTCCCGAAAGGCTTTGTTGACATTAATCTGCTCTAAGTATGTCTGAGTCAATCGTTGGGGATCCGCTTTGTCTTCTCTATTGGGACGTAACAAAAGATCTCTCCCATTTTTACGGACGCACTCCTTTACGATTGCAGGAAGGCTTTGCTTGTCCTGGCTGAATCGGATTTCGTATTCCCAAGCAGAAGGGCATTCGTTGTTGCCGATGCGAGCGCCTATCACAATATCAGAGTTTCGTCGCGCCGCCAGACAACGCAAAGGCTTGACGCCTCCTCTTCTCCCTACGGCGGCTTGAAAACCGCCGCCGATAGACACGATGTCCCGAAGGAAGCGAAACGCATCCAGAAGATTCGATTTCCCGGAAGCGTTTGGACCAATGAGAAAAGCGCGTTTCTGAAGGTCCACATCGACTTTGGTGAAATTGCGCCAATTCTCAAGGTAGAGGTGCGTAAACCTGAAAGCGCTTGCCGTTGATTCTCTCATGATAGCCACTCCGGACCAATGCACTTGCGGAGGATAACAGAAAAGGTGTTCTCCTTCAAATCGGCGTTTCCTCGACCTCCTTCGTCGGTTCCGGCGTCGCTTCGGGGGACAGGAGGCGGCTGAGGGAATCGCGCAGACGCTGGGCTTCCTCACTGCGTCCCAGTTCATCCATGCGTTTGTAGATCTCTTCCATCCGTTGTGTGAAATCCGGCCAACGTTGTTTCAATTCCTCATAGCTTTCCTGCGCCTGTTTTCCGGTCTCCTCGCTCAGCTCCTGCAGCTTTTGAGTGAACTGCTTCATCTCCTCCGACCGGGCGAATTCCTCGATTTGCCGGAAAGCATCCCGCGCGGCCTGTTTGACCTTCTCGATATCTTCTTCATGATCGGTCAGAATCTGTTGTGTGGTCTGGTCTGCTTTCCACAGCAGATATTCGACGTCGGAATCGCACCCGTGAACCTCCCGGATCGGTTCCGATAACTCCGCGGCATTTTCTGCCAGGTAGATTGTCAGGCCATTCTTTGTTTTGGCGTCCGGCAAGGGGTTGTTTTCTATCAGAGCGGTGCAGGGACGGTTCATTTTCCGGTGCATTTCCCGGACGATTCGAGTTTCTACCCGCATACCGCCCGTCGGTGGATGTTCCACGGATTTGACCTCGCCGACCGGCTGATTGTTGTAAACAACAGGCGCGCCGACCTCCAATTCCTTCACTTCATCAAAAGTGAACAGAACCGGCACACGTATTGCGCCGCAGCCCTGAAACAGCAGGAATACTGCAACCGGAACTATTATACGAATTTCCTGCCACATGCTGACTTATCCTTTCTTTTCAAATCTCTTCAAATCACAACCCGAAGAACTCACAGAATATCTCCCGAATCCGGCGGGTATGCGATTCGACTTCCAGAGCGAGTTGCTCACCTGTCAAGCGTCGCTGCGCGGCAGGCGGGAAACATCGTTTTGCCAGCCGATCCAGACTTTCCGTATCTTCCGGCAAACGATCGACGGATACACGGTCCACAATCTGCAAACGATTCTCGATGTCTCGGAGATACCGATACGATTCACAAAGCGAGCGCGCTCGATCCGATGGAAAGAGTCCCAGCTCACCCGCCGCCTGAATCGCCGCCGTGGTGGAGGAATTGAGAATGGTGGGATTTTCCCTGCCATGTTTCAGGCGAAGGGTTTGAGCGATGAACTCCACATCCACCAGTCCGCCCGGTCCTGCTTTCAGTTTCTCATCGCCCTTTTCCTGTTCAATACGAAAGCGCATCCGCACCACTTCCCGGCAATCGTCCGGAGTGAAAGGGCGCGAAAAGAGAGAGGCAAACCAGGTCCGAAAGAATTGATAACACCATTCCGTACTTGCGGAAATCGGTCGGCATCGGGTCAATGCCAGACGTTCCCAGACCCAGGCGCTTTCCCGTACGTACCGATCGAACATAGAAAAGCTGTTGCAGAGCGCCCCGCTTTTGCCGTACGGGCGAAGGCGAGTGTCACATTTGTAGAGTTGCCCGAAAGGGGAGGGTTCATGCAGAAACGAGGAGATTTTCGATGCCCATCTGTAGAAGAATTCGGAGGCCGAAACCTCGGGCGTGTCTTCACAGTCATCGTACAGGAACAGCAGGTCGAGGTCCGATGCGAAATTGAGTTCATGCCCTCCGAATTTGCCTACGGCAACAATGCCGAATCGGGAGGCGAATCGTTCATGGAAATCCGGGTAACGGGATTGCATCTCTTCGCCGGTTATTCGGAGGACTTCTTGCAGGATGAAGTCGGCCAACACTGCCAAGTCGGTACCGGACTCGCGAGCCTCGCTGATTCCAAGCAGGTAGCGAGTCCCGATAATCAGTTCCATCGAATTTTTGAGTCGTCCGAGTGATTCGAGGAGGCTTTCGCTTGCCTCGTAGGCTTTTCGGATTGTTGTGAGACGGGCATGAAGGTTATCCGGGTGAATGGACTCATTGAGAGTATCCCTCGCGCCGAGCGCTTCAATGAGCGAGGGATCTCTTGCCAGAATCTCCGACAGGTACCGACTTCCGCCGGTCAGAATCACCAGCAGTTCAACCAGCTGAGGGTTCTCCGTCATGATTCCATAGAGCGTGGTTTTTGCGCCCAGCCGGTCGATGATCTGGTCCATGTTGTTGAGGGCCATGTCCGGGTCGGGGCTGTCTTTCAGGTACAGCAGGAGCCTGGGCAGGAGATCCTTGAATAGCCGTTTCGTTTTTGCCTTCAAATGAGGACTGGATACATTGTCTGCCAGGGAAAGCAGGTGTTGGTGAGCATGTTCAGGGTCTTTCAATCCATGGTCAATGAGCATCTGCCGGCGCTCGGGCGACAGGTGGGGCAGGTCGAGTAATCCCTCCGTCTGGTCTTCCCATTCCTCGCGTCCGAAAATCCCGGTGTAGATTCTGCGCACTTCCGAGCGGATGTTCTGATGTTTCCGGTTGAACTCCGCCTCGCAGTTGAAACCCAGGCGTAGAGCCAAGTCCGTTCGAGCCTCCGGAGAAGAAGGCAACCGGTAGATCTGTCGAACCTGGTCGATCTGAAGGCGATGTTCCACCCGACGCAGAAAACGGTATCCCTCGCTGAGAATCTCATAATCTCGACTGTGAAGAAGACCGCATTCATGGAGCCGTCGCAGCGACTGAAGCGTTCCGGCCAGGCGCACTTCGGGATACTGCCCGCCATACAGCATTTGGACTGCCTGAACGATAAACTCGATATCGCGGATCCCCCCTTTGCCGGTTTTAAGGTCCGTTTCCTGTTCATCCGGTGGGAGTTCCTGAATCATGCGTCTCCGTATTTCGCGCATGGCCCGCAATGTATCGGCAATCTCGACTTCATCCACATATTTGCGATACGTGAACGGCATCAAAGTGCGCAGCACGGCTTCCCCAAGGGCTTGGTCTCCTGCGATCGGGCGGATTTTCAGAAGGGCCTGACGTTCCCAGTCCTCGCCCCAGTTGTGGTAATAGGTCTCGACGGCCTCAAGCGATGGAACCAGGGGGCCACGCGTTCCCTGCGGGCGCAAGCGGGTATCCACACGATACAGGAATCCGCTTGCTGTCGGATGAGTGAGTTGGTTGCAGGTTGCGGTCGCGACTTTTTCGAAGAACACCGGATTCTCAATTTGGCCGGATGGTCCCCCCGTGGTTTTTCCCTCCCCTCGATATACGAACAGAATGTCGATATCGGAACTGAAATTGAGTTCGCGTCCCCCCAATTTTCCCATCGCCAGCACCGCCATTGCGGCTTCCGCGCGGTCTTCGGTCAGAGGAAGGCCGTATTGCAATGAGGTCTCCCGCAACTGATGCTGTACGACGACTCGAACCGTGTGATCCGCCAGACTGGAAAGTTCCTGCATGAGTTGGTCGATCTCGGCGAGGTCACAGATATGCCGCCAGGCAAGGCGAAGCAGTTCCCGGCTGTGAATGAGGTGGACCTGTCGGTCGAATTCCTCCGAGGGAGAGTCTATGCGGAGATTCAAAATCCTCCCGTAATCGGCACAGGTTCTTCTTTCTTCCAGGTTTCCCTCATGAATCAGGGATGCCAGCCCCCGGACATCGCCTAAAGCCAATTGTGTGAGGTGAGGACTCTGCCAGACGAGCAGAGCCAGTCTGCGAAACTCCTCATCGCTCAATCGGTCCGGGTCGATGGATTCATTGCGGAGGGCGGCACATAGATCATCCAGGCGGGACAGGACCACCGGGTCGGATAAAGGAGGGGGCGGTGAACCGCCGAACACAGTTTGCACTCGTTGAATTTGGGTCATATTGTGCAAAGCCAAAGTCCTTGCCACAGGCTGGAAGCCTCTGCCACCCCCTGTGTGTGCCACCCCCTGTGTGCCCACCGCTGTACCCCGTTATCACTCGGTCGGTGTCGGTGTATGGGTTGGAGTTGGAGCGGGGGTCGGTGTTGGCGTTGGCGTTGGGACCGGGGTTGGCGTCGGTGTCGGGTTGCGCATGATGTTCCACAGATACAACAGGTCCGCCGGATTGATCTCCCGGTCCGAATCTGGAACCTGATCTCCCCGCTCGCCGGGCCGGACAGCGAAGTCCAGCCAGTCTCGGACGAATTGGAATAAGTCGTTCCGGTCTACAACTCCATTGTTGTCCAGGTCTCCGTTATTGGGGGGCAAAGGAGTCGGAGTGGGGGCGAGATCCACAACGAACACGTAGCCGAAATCGGCGGAATCGGCGGTGACGGCATTCCCGGCATCGTCCCGAATTCTGACTCCGATAGTTGCATTTGCATTGAGCGGCGCATTATCGGCGACTGTGGTGGATATCTCGAACTGAACCCGCTGATCGTCCAGGACGACAGGCGGTCCGGGGATGCCCAACGCCGGTTGATCCGGTCGAATGGAGGAAACCAGCAAGAACGCCAATGGGGCCTCCACCGGGTCTCCGTTCAGACCGACGACGATACGGGCATGGACCCAGTCGCCGGGAACCAACAGCGGACGCGGATAGCCGCCGACTCGCACCGTACGTGTGGAGCTGGTCTGCACAACAAAATCCTCCAGGATCGGCGGACGGGTGTCCGCCCGGATGGTCAGGTCGGTCCAATCGAACTGCCCCACATCGTCCCGAACCATAAGATACAAATTGATGTCGCTGTAATCGCCCTGTGTAACGATATCTGTCATGTCGGCGACGGTGGCGGAAGCGTAATAGAATACCTCCCCATCAACCGGCTCATCGACAAGGATGACCTGACCGTTTTCAACCCGGAAGAATCCCTGTTGAATCGGACCGCCTTCACGCGGCACTCCTTCCAAGAGGTGGGCATCGAAAACGAAGTCATTCAGGGAGAGAACATCCCCGTTCCATTGACCTTCACCGTCGAGATCCGCACGCACCTGCACACCGGCGCTGACCGTCACGATATCTCCGGCAATTACCTCATTGAGATAGCCCGGACCGTCGGGATTCGGATACAAAGCCAGTCTGAACGGCGGCAGGCCCGGTCTGATTTTTCGAAAGATGGAGAGGATCGAGGAGGTGGCGGCGTTGTTCAGCGGGGCAAACAAAGACCCGGCTTTATCGACACCGATTGGATTGGGGTCCAACGGGAAATCCGGCCGATTGGCGGCGAAAACCTGGATGACATTCGCTAACGTAGTCATGGCGACGGAGTGGGTACTGAGCAACAACGGAGGTTCCGTTTGGAATCCATTCCATTGCACGATCAGGTCATCGGGTGCGCCGGGTGCAGGGAATACCCCCGTTGGATGGATTTTCTGCCCGGGTGTGATGTCCTCAATTACCACTCCCGATCCCACCACGTCGAACGTGGCGTAGGTCAGGGATGTGGCAGAGGCGAGGGCAGCGTGGTAACTGGGCGAGTCGGGTGGGGCTGTTTCCAGATCCAAAAGAATATCTGTCGGTGCACTGGTCAGTGTCGCGGTTAATAGTAGAACATCGCCGGGTTCCAGGTTGGCTGTGAGCAGCGATCCCGGAATTTCCGGATCGAAAAGAGAAGCCTTTGTCTGTGGATCGACAAACAAAGAGGCTTCGGGGAATCCGGTCAGGTCTCCCTCTCGGCGGGCTTCCTCCGTCCCGGAGATACCGACCTTGAAACGATCCAGAACAGCATCGGTGTTGCTTGCGGCCAGGATCACATTGCCGGCCAGGATATGATATGTGGGACGCGGTCCGAATGTCGGGATCTCGGTTGGAAGGGGTGAATTTATTTGAGTGGGAGTTGGCGTGTGAGTCGGCGTATCGGTCGGAGTCAGCGTACCGGTTTGTGTGGGCGAAGGGGTTTCGGTCAGAACCGGCGAACCGGTCTGTGTCGCCGTCGGAGTAGGGGTGAACTGATGATACCGGGTGGGAGTCGGAGTTCGGGTCGGGGTAGGTGTTACTGTAGCCGTGTAGGTTGCTGTTGGAGTGGCCGTTGGTGTAGGCGTCACGCCATTCTGGACCTGAAGCGTCACGCCAAACTGGGTCAGATTTTTCGCAATAAAATTGCCCGCATCGTCCGTGGCGTGAAGAATCAGTGGGGCGGCCTGTGTCGTGAAGGCTTTCTGCCCGACTGCAAATTGAAACGCGACATCGACGGTATCCGCCAGGGTCGCATGGGGTCTTAGAACAAACGGTGCGATCAGCCGTTCAGGCGTATCCATATTCGGCGCTTCCAGAGACGCCGTTATCCCATCCAGCGGATCTCCGTTCAGCTGGATGGTTCCGGTGACAACTACGATATCACCCGGCACGGCGAGATACCGCTTTGTCCCCATCAGGAATGCGTCCCGGGAGAAAATATCGCCACTGGTAATTTCCGGGGCGAGGGTATCAATGCGGAGCGGGATGGTCTGGACATAAGGCTCGGTCACATCTGCTGTAATCGAGAGGACGATACCGGCCGTCTCGAACGCACCGTCGGTCGGGACATTTGTCACGCTTCCGACAATGCCCCGCGCGGTCAGCATTCCTTCAATGCCGACGGGTTCTTCGGGAGTACCGGCGCTTTCCTCTCCAGGTTCCATCTCCCTTGTATTCAGGAAAGCGACATCCTCACTTGGCAGGTCTTCCGGCCCGCCAAGCGGAGTAAAGTCAAAATGAAAATCGGTCACTTGGAGCGTGTCTCCATATTCGGCGCTTTCGCCGTCGAGATCTCCACGCACCTCCACGGCGGCCACAATGAGGATTTCATCGCCCATCCGCAACTCGAATGAGTTAAGTTGGTCGCCGGTAAGATCATAAGTCACTCCATTCCGAAGTACGGCAAGCATGGCGGGGACCGTTGATCCGGGGACTTCCTGGAAAATGGGTCCCACGGTATCGACACCGACCGGCAAACTTTCCGTCTTGTATCTCGTCGGGTTCTCGGACAAATACACATTGAAAATAGATTGAGGATTGAACGTAGTGGCGGAGGAAATCTGAAGCGGCGGGACAGTGCGGAAGCCGTCCCAGACAAATAAAAGCGTATCGGTCACACCGACCACGCCCGTGGCATCCGTGGGATAAATCGGAAGGTCGGTATCGGGAATGAGAATCTGTTCCGTGGGCGGAACGATCTGCGCAAATACAAGCGGCAGCACCTTCTCCATCGCCGTTGCATGTTCGGGAGACCCCGCTGAGGCGTTTACGACTTCTTCCACCAATTCGGGAGTGACTCGCGAAACCAGCGCGGCGATCATCAGAGTGTCGCCCGGCTCCACGTTGCGGTCGATGAGCGATCCGGGCACGTCCGGATTGTAGATCGGACGAGTTGTGCCGTCGATTTCCGGGATGTCGAAGAGACCTGAAGTAACGCTGCCGATGAGATTTCCCTCCGCTCGGGCAATCAATCCCTCCGGATAGCCCCGATTGTCGGCGGTTGCGTCTGCATTGCTGGCGGCCACAATCACATTGCCGGAAGGCAGGAAAAGAAACGGTGTGGGAGTTGGCGTGGGTGATGGGGTCGGTGTATAAACATAGAACGGTCTGGGTGTGGGCTTCACATAAGGTTCCGGTCTTACAAGGAAAACGCTCCCGAATGAAGCCGAGTCTGCTACAGTGACATTTCCGGCGTCATCGGTTGCGGTGACAATCACCGAGGCGGCATCGGCGGGTGTGCAATCCGAACTCACCGGAGCATAGAACCGCAGTTGAATTGTCTGGGTTGCGGGGACAATCTCTGCTGTAGTTATAGCAGAAAGATGGGGATCGATGGCGGCCAGGTTTGCCTGGACGATCGATGCGTCCCAGGGATCGCCGTTTAAATTGATCTCCACTGTGACGGAGAGAATGTCTCCCAAATAGAGCGCGGGGCGGCGAATCCCGTCGATTTTCACACACCGCTCGGGGGTCCCGCCGATTTCTATCTTGTTGACAATCAGCGGACGGGTATCCACCCGGAGAAGCAGGCTGGTCTGAGTGGGAGATGTTACATCATCGGTCGCAGAGAGAGTCAATGGGACAACAGAGTAATCGCCGGTCGAGATGAAATTGGTAATGGATGCGACTGTTCCGGTGGCGAGGTACTGAACCGCACCGGCAACCGGCGGTTCGACGGGAAGGATAAGCCCCTCGGTAGTACACTCGATAAACGTCTCGCCCAGCCAGGGGAAGTTTTCATCGGGAAGCGAGCTGGGTTGCCCACCGAACGCGGAGAAATCCAGGCTGACATCATCGAGAGTGATCGGATCCCCCGCGCTTGATCTTTCCCCGTCCAGCGTTTCGCGGACTGTGATTCTGCCGGTGGCCAGCACAATATCCCCCGCGATGAGTTCATTGATAATTCCGCTGGGGGTCTCGTAAATGTACAGGAATCGATCCGGCTGGCCGCCGGGCCAGGGTCGGCGGATCATGAGAATCGAGGTATCGGGGAAATCGCCGGCGCTGGGAATCTCCGGACCATCCGCATCCACGCCGATGGCGGAGGCCGGAAGAGACCACTGCCGTGAAATGTCCGGATCGGGGACCTGGACAACGACGGTGGCGGCGATAATGGGATTGGTTGTGGGTGCATCGGCAGCGATGCGAAGCGGTTGCGCCGTTTCTCGCCCATCCCAGATTACCAGGAGCTCGTCTGTTGCCGGGCGAACTTCCGTATCTGTAGAAATCAGTATTCCGGTGGCGCTGGTGGGTGTGACGCCGCTGATTCCCATGTTGGCGGAGAGAGTTCCGGAGGCATTCAATGACAAGACGCCCGCGGTTGCATCGTTTGCAAGAAAGTCTGCGGCCAGCCAACGGCCCAGTTCCAAGAGTGACTGTTTATAGGCCGGCTCCTCCGGTGTGGCGCTGAGAATGGTTGCGACCAGTCCGGGAGTGACTCGTGTCACCTCGGCGGCAACGAGCAGGAAATCGCCGGGTTCCAGGTTGGAGTCGATCAGGGAACCGGGCATATCGGGGTTGTGGGCCGGTGCGAAATATCCCTGGGGAGAACAATCGGTGGGATGGATGAACTTTGTGGCCAGGGATGTGCCGACCAGGTTACCTTCCAGCAGGGCTTCGGGCGATCCGGGTTCTCCGAACCGTGCCAGGTTATCGCTGGTGGCGTCCTCGTTCAATCCGGCCAGGTAAGCGTTTTGAACGATCAGCGGCGGAGTCGGAGTCGGAGTCGGAGTCGGGGTGGGGGTCGGAACCGCCACGGTTCGTTCAACGGATATTTCGTATCTATCCGAGCTGCCCTTTGCATTTTCCACACCGATGAAATACACCCCCGGCAGCAAGGGCGGATTTCCCGGGGTTGCAACCGGAGTTGCCAGAACGACCTGGTCAGCGACGCCGGGAGAGTTGTCTGTGCTGCGGAGATCGTATTGTACTCGGCTGACTCGATCTTCGCGACGAACATAAAGGTTCAAATCCGGCCCCAGAAGGCCCGTCTGGTTCGGAGTAACCGATACAATCACGGCCAGATCGGCGGGTGAGACATGGAAGGTGAACTGAAAATCGTCCGTGAAGTCGGGAGACTGTGCCACGCCACCGAAATGGACCAGTCGGTCGCCCAGGATCTGGGTCCGCTCTTCTGTTGCGGAACTTACGTTTTGGCTGACAATCAAAGGAGAGGCCAATTCGATGGATTGTCCTCCCGCCACAGGCACTCCGGTCCAGACACTGCGGTTATCCAGAAGTGGATCTCCCGATTCCGAAGAGGACCAGTATTCCGGCAACGGTCGGAAAGAGGACGGGGAATATGGGCCGACACTGGAGTCACCTGTGAACTCGGAAAGGATCGGCTCCACCCAGATTTCATATTCTCCCGGAGGCAACGCGCCGAAGAAAAACGAACCGTCGTTTTCCATCATGAAATCGGATACGCAGGAAGTGACAAATTCGAGTTCATCGGTATGGTTGTTTCCGGGGGTGTCATCTTTTTTTCGGGCGATCACATTTGCTCCGAGGACCGGTGTGGCCCCTTCAATCACCGCGTGTCCGTAAATCTGCCCCAGTTCGAAATAGTAATCCACATTCGGATACAGGAGCGCGAGGGAGGCACGGTCATCGAATCGCGGAACTCTCAATACCTGTTCACTGGCGTCCAGGACCTCCGCGGGATACATGAGGGGGAGATAAGAATTGTACTTCGTGAACGCAAGATGCGAATAAAACTGGGCATGATCCAGGCCCAAAGCGTGGCCCAATTCATGGGTGATGGTGTTTAGAAGGATTGTTCCGTTGTCGGGGATTGTTTGAAACATAAATCCATTAAGCAGTATATCGCTGAGCACAATTTGACCGGTCTTTTCAGTACTGTCCGGGTCGAAGATATAGTTTATGCTGATTCCCAAAACGGAGTCCTTCGAACCGAAGCCGATCAGAGAGTCGATAACATTCCCCTGCCGGTCGAGAATAAACTGAATGATATTGCCGGTAGTCACATTGGATTGATAGAGCGAAGAATACTCTGTTGCGGAGACCACATCTGTGGCGAGAGCGATGGGACCACTGAAGTAAATGCCGGTTGCCGCACGAATAACGCCCGTGGCGGCGGTCAGTTCGCCCGTTGCCGAGAAGATGGCGCCATAATCCACATTCGGCATCGGAATGTACTGGGCCGAGGTCCACCAGGTCAATCCCTGAGAGATTGCCTCGCGTGTCTGAGATTCCGTCGCGGTGTCCGACAAAGCGCCCGCGTCCACCTGGACACGGAGGAACGGTTGTTCTTCCCCCAAAATCCACCGTGTGGGGAAATGTTTGTCTCCAGCCAGTTTGGGACCGGCGGCCAAAACGACACCCGCCGAAAAAAGGATCAGATGCGCCGCAAGAATGGACCGAACGCGAAGTGCATACAAAGGAAGCCTCTTTTCTGTTACCCGGTTGAGCGCTGATATCTCAAACGGGCAAAAGTCGTTTTTTTTCGTTCAGATAGAGAACAACAGTCTAACATGGACAATATCCTGCTTCCAAGCAATCGTCAGGTCGATTTTTCGAGGGGAGAAACGGTGATGAAGCATTGTCCGGGGGAGGTGTTGATCAGGGGCGGGCGGGAGATGTCATTTTGAGATGCTGCCCCAAGTCCAGTGTGCGCATGAATGTATCGTAGGCCAAGTCCCAATAACCGGCGTGATAATAGGCATTTCCCATGTAGATCAGAACGCCGAGATGATCCGGGTCATAACGGAGCGCCTCCTGGCAATCCTGCAGGCAGGCGTCGAATTTTCCCAGGGAATAGAGAGTTTTTGCTCGCTGGTAATGTGCCTCAGCCCAGTCAGGAGCCTCCAGGATTGCTTTGTTCCAATGATTCAAAGCCGAGAGCCAGTCTTCCTGTTCCATCAGCGAAAGACCCTCCCAATAAATTGCCTCCAGTTCCGGTGTGCTGTCCTGGATCACCTCGGCAGAATCATTCAATACATCGGCTTCCCATTTGGGAACTTCCGCCATCAGCCCGATGCTCAACCGATGGAGAATCCCGTTTTGAGCATATTCCCTGACTTGGTGGTCACTGTCCCTCAGGGTATTCACCAGGAGCAGATATGGCCGTTCGCCCGGGATTTGCGACAAGACCAGAGCGGCTTTTCTGCGACGTTCCGGATTGGGGTCTTTCAGCCAGCGCTCCATGGGTTCGATGGCCCGCTGTCCCAATGTAACCATTCCGATCAGGCCCTGTTCCGATTGCATCGGATCCGACTGGTCCAGGCGGGCCAGCATTTCCCGGATATGGTAGCTGTTCCACAGCGGTTCCAAAGCGAGGAAAAGCGTTCCAATCGCCACGACAGGCAGGATGGCCAGTGCGGTCCACCACCGTTGGGGGACTTGGGGACCGGCGGGATACGGATTGCCGCCGGAAGGTGATGAAATTGCGGACTTTGGGATCATTTTGCCGTATAAATTGCTCTTATCGCCGACGCATCCAGTGCATTACACGACCAAGAGAATGACAGATGAATCCGCACAGAACCAGGAACAGAGCGATGTGCGGATTTGCTCCCGTAATCAGCCCCAGTGAACCGATCAGAACAATCACCATGCCCACCACTTGAGCGCCGGAACGATGATAAATCAGAATCAGAACACTCAATACCCAGAGAATAGCGCCGACCGCCATACGGACGGCCAAAGGGGTCTCTCCCAACAATCCACCTGTGACATTCATAACGCATCCGATCGAAATGGGGTAATGGAGTTCCGAGATTCCAAATTGAGTCGCACAAGGGTTTATATTATTTAATATAGTCAGAACGAATCGAATCGACCAGCGTGCGCATTGGGCAACACCTGTGGGGGAGAATGCTTTTATCCTTGCCGTTATTGTAAACTATACTCAAATGGGCAGATTCAAAGGTGATAACGGATGGCAGGCGATCGGATTCCAAGATCGAGTGAATCCTCCGGCCGACGTGAGGCGGGATGGACCGGGGTCGGTCCGTGAATTGCTATTATTTTGGACAGGCACAACCGCGTATGGACGGTTGTGTTGGCAACGTTTTTCTGATATGGAATGCTTAGTTCGGCATTCCGGACATTGAAGATAGGTGACTCAACCCGGCATAAGCAAAGGCAGTTTGGTTGAATGAAGGGTTGGGTTTTATATTGCGCCGATTTGGCGCACACGGGTATATGGACATGGCCACTATGACAGAGAAACGAGATTACTACGAGGTTCTTGGTATTTCCAGGAACGCGACAAATGACGAGATCAAGAAAGCGTATCGGAAGCTGGCGCTGAAGTACCATCCGGACCGAAATCCCGGGGACAAGGACGCCGAAGAGAAGTTCAAAGAGGCGACCGAGGCATACGAGGTGCTGGCCGACGAGCAGAAACGTCGGGCTTATGACCAGTTTGGTCATGCGGGTGTGGGGGCGACCGGACCGGGCGGGTATGAGTTTACCGGGCAGGCGTTCACGGATTTCAGCGATATTTTTGGTGATTTTGGTGATTTATTTGAGGGGCTTTTTGGAGGATTCGGGATGCGGGGTCGCCCGACGCGGTCGCGTGTGCGTCGGGGGGACGACCTGCGTTATGACCTGCAGATTACTCTCAAAGAGGCCTTCACCGGCGCGGAGAAACGAATCGATATTCCCAAGCAGGTGATTTGCGAGACGTGTGGCGGTGGGGGCTGTGCGCCGGGGTCCCAGCCACGGAGCTGTCCGCAATGCCGTGGGACGGGGCAAGTGACCATGTCCCAGGGATTTTTCAGCATATCGCGAACCTGTTCCCGATGTGGCGGGCGGGGAACATTCATTGAGACACCCTGTGTGGCCTGTCATGGATCGGGTCGGGTTCTGCAGCGTCAGAAGGTGACGGTTCGGATTCCGCCGGGAGCGGACACGGGATTGCGGCTCAAAATAGCCGGAGAAGGGGAGGCCGGTGTGGGCGGCGGGCCGCCGGGGGACCTGTATATTTTCCTGACAGTAACACCGCACCCGCTGTTTGTTCGGCAGGGGGATGATCTTGTTTGCGAAGTGCCGATTTCCATCACACAGGCGGCTCTCGGCACGGAGCTGACCGTTCCCACAATGGATGGTCGAGCGAGGCTGAAAATCCCGGCGGGGACGCAGACCGGCAAGGTTTTCCGTCTTCGCGGCCATGGAATGCCGAACCTTCGCGGCTACGGGCAGGGAGACCAGCTGGTGCGTGTTGTGGTGGAAACACCGACGAAATTGAACGCCAAACAGAAACAGCTGCTTCAGGAATTTGCGAGGATCAGCGGCGAGGAAACTCACCCCCAAAGCGCGTCCTTTTTCGATAAGGTCAAAAGCGTTTTCGGCGGGGAGGGATGAACAACGCGTGTGTTGAACCTCCTGTGCATCCCTCCGACGCATTGGGGGAGAGAAGAGCCGTTCTCGCCCCGATATTGGGGGAGAGAGGTTACTTCTGTGATTCGCCGGCTTCCCGCTTCTCAATCAACCTGAAATGGCGTTTTGCGATATGTCTGCCGGTGTCGGTCTGCGTCTCGATTGTTACGTTCAAGTGTCGTTCGGGCGGCAGGGCGAAACTCCAGACATCCAGGGCCGGGGGCAGGGCAATCGGAAGGCCGTTGACGGTCACAGTCACGGTCACGGTTCCGCTGTAATGTCCGGAGAGAGCATCTTCTGGGGGGATTTGCACGGTGATCCGGAAAAACGCGACTTGATTGGCCGCCAGGGGCAACGGTGTGTCCGGCAACAGGGGGTCGGGAATCCGAGCGGGGGCAATGAACGCCAGTTCCTCCTGGGGAGTGTTTCGTGTATTGACGAGTGAGAATCCTGCGCGTCCGAGGAGAAGGAAAGAACACAGACTAGAGTCGGACAGCCGCGTGGCTCAGGAGGAACTTACAAACAACTCGGAGAGTGTGCCTGATGGACCTTATTAGTAAATACTCTTGTCGAAACATGGTTTGTTTTGTTTTGGTATCGATCTTTGCTTTACTGTTGGCATATCAGAGCACGGCATACCAAGTGAATCGTTTGACAGTAGAACAAATTGAAAAGAAAGAGATACCAAAGTACCGAGCCTATGCCGAAAAGATTCATAATCGTTCTATCGACGATATTTTTGCATTTCGTATTTTTTCCTTTTTATGTATAGAAGCCCTTGAGAATCTGACATCGTGGACTCCGGTAGAGATACATGTGCGAGCGGTGATGGTCCCGCGTTTTTTGTGTTTTTTGTCGCTGTTTTATTTGTTTCGGGTTTGGAACAACAACGGTATGTACATGTCGGTTACAGAGAGCGCGTTAGGCGTACTTTACACCTATTACGCAACCAATGTCTCTTTTCACAATGAAGACCTGAATCATTATGAGCAGTTGTATTTCCTTTTTTTTATCATTTTTCTGTCAGCGGTCATTTGCAAAAAGGATAAATATTTATTTCCTCTAATAATCCTTGCTTCCTTTAATAAGGAAACGTCTGTATTAATGCCGTTGATCTATATCTCGGAAAATATCCGGGCGGCAAATAACATACGATCTTTTTTGCGCATAAACAGGTCGGTCTTTGTCATGTTCTCCGCCTTGGTCTCGTGTTCTCTACTTATGGTGTTATCGATTCGATTATTTTATTCGGCAAATGGGGGGGGGTATCGGTTATGGTCACTGAGTCCCACAGATATCAGTGGTTGTACGTATTCTTTATTAATTGCAGGAATCCTTCTGTTTACTGGAATTGCTTTTGTTTCTTCGGCGTTTTGTCGGTATTGCCCTTCTTGTTCTGGAAAGAACAGCCCGTGATTTTGCGTCGAATGACGTATACATACATTTCAATTCATTTTGTTATTCATTTATTTGTGGCACGTATCGACGAAGTGCGACTATTTTTTTCATACATCCCTATTCTAATTCCGCTTTCGATTAATTCTTTGCACCTGATGTGTAAAAAGTCCGAATGCGCAGCACGTCTGCCTTCCGAAAAGGTGGGGTAAAGAGACATCAGTCGTGCCCGAACGACCCGCTTGGCGCCTATTGACCAATCGGGCGGGACCTGCAAGGATTTCAGCGGAATTTGCCTGAGACGGGCTGTTTCAATTTCAGTAAGCAAAGAGACTTATCATGTTCGGCCAAAGACGATCCGACTTTCACACCGGCTTTCTGTTTGCGATGTTCACGGCGCTTGCGGTTTTTGCGGGACCGATTTACTCCAATGCGCAGACGCTGCATCTCGGTTTCGAGAGCGAGAAGGAGCTTCTGTCGGACTTTGTTTCCCAGTCCAAGGCTTATCTTCCGAAGGGCCGGGACGGTTTGGCGGAGCGCAAATTGTCCATTGAAGACGGGCGGTTCGGGAAGTGCCTTCACATTCAGGACGGCCGGCCGATCTGCGAGGGGACGTGGAACGAGTCCGGACTGGACTGCGACCTGATTGTGGCGGTGATGTGGGGCGAATGGCACAAGAAACCGCATTTCTGGGGCACGGGAGCCTTTCACGGCGACTGCGGGACTGTCGCGTTCTGGGTGAAAACGGAGAATCTGAATCCGGGAGTTGTCTTTATGCAGGGCAATATCGCCTGGGGACGTATGGAGCGGGATTTGTTCAACATCGAGGTGGACCAGGAGGGCCGTCTGAGCGCATTCATCCGGGATGTGCAATATAAATATCATCATGTCACGGCGGAGAGACCCACATGGAAGAACGGCGAATGGCAGCATATTGCGGTGACCTACGACCGGGCTTACGGGATGAAGATATTCCACAACGGTCGGATTGTCGGATCGAATTGGGGGCGGGATGCCTGGTGGCAGACAGCCTATCCGGGATTGTTCAGTCCGTTCCTGCCGGAATCCTGGTATGACGAAATATTTCTTTTTGATTATCCTTTAACCGATGAAGAGGTCGGAACGCTTTACAGTCAGAACACAACCAAGAATGCCCCGGCGTGTATTCTGCCTGATGAGGATGCACAGAACCGTCTTCTGGCGGCTTACGGTGACTTGGGGGAGATGGACATTCCTGTTTTGAATGCCGAAAGGCAGGAGTTGTGTCTCAGGCAAATTGAGGTGCGGGATTGCCACGACCAGCGGATGCCCGTCTGGTGGGTGTTTGACGGGCGATACGAACTGGCCTGGCCGCATCCGTACCGATTGTTCACATTCATTCTCGGGGATGTTGATTATCATGGAACTAAAATTGATATCGATCTCCACAAAGGGGAGGTTCCCAATTTTGTTTCATTTGAAGGGATCCTGGAGGGACTGAAGCTGCTTTCGGGCAAACCGGAATTGTTCTCCGAAAACCGGCCGATTGTGGATCTCGGATCTTATGATCGATTTTTCTATTCTGCGAAAGTGGACCTGAAAGGCGTGACCGCGCTGCGTGTACCGCTGGTGAAAGAATACGGTTCTCCGCCGGATTTGCAGGGAAGCGCGCATCTCCCGTTATCCGGCTCCATCCGGATTCACGAAATCCAGTTATGGAATGCGAAGACAGATGACCTCGAACCGGCGGAAGGGATACCTTATTATTTGCGCTCTGCGACGGATGTATCGGAATTGGGGCGGTATGGTTCGGCGTTGAGAAAAATCTATGGGGGTGGGAACCGGACAGCATTTGTCGGGGAGCCGCATCTTCCGAAACAAGACGTGGCGGGGATTTCGCCGCTCGCGGCGTTTCATCTGTTCAGTTCCGGGATGCTGCCGGACACGCCGGTGGACAGGGTTGCGGTTCGGCTTGCGATTTCTCCCACGGAGGAAACCGATTTTTTATGGATCAAATTGCGTGACCCCGGTAATCCCTCGCGGATATGGGCACAGACCTGCATTCGAGTTGAATTTACTGAGGCGGAAAAACCGCAGCTGGTTTCTGTGGAATTAGACATTGTGGATCTGATGCTGGCCTGTGAGGATCGGCTCTGGGTAGCGGTAACATCGGCGCACGGCGGCGAATTGCTGCTTGGGGATCCGGCGAAGCCCACAGCGCTGTTCCTGGTTCCCTCCGATGATCTGAACGCATCTCTTGCATCCTATACCCGGCATGAACTGCACCCGGCGCGGATGCAATACATGAAAGAATACAACTACAAGCCGTGGCGGTTTACGGGGGAGGAAGTCACTCTCCAGCAATGGAGCCATTTCGGGGGGCCGTATGATATGGCCTACCCGCCGATGGCTGTGCTGCGCCACAATCCCTCGGACCGACCGGCGAATATCTATTACACGTTGACGATGAAACGGGATCGGTCACAGGCGGTCTCGGTCGATACGATTCGAACCCCCAGGCGTATTGAAACGCCCGACAATGCCCCGGCGTGGGCGATTTGGGAACGGGAACTCTACCGGGTGAACCGGAAGGCGGCCCACTGGATTGCGAATTGGCAGCAATCGGATGGGATGTTCTGGGGAGGACCGAACGATGACACCTTCATTCCGTTGGGGTATGCCGAAATGCCGCTGATGGGGGATGAATTGACCCGAAAGTCCTGGCTGCGTTTTTACGAAGGGCTGGAGGAAAAGGGGATTTTCGCGGACGGGTATTGCGACATCTGGCCCATCGATCCGCTGCATATCACCGATTTCATTACAAGTCGGGGCCTGATGGTTGCGTTCGACTTGGGCGGGCCGAAGGTTTTTGAGAGAGAACTGCGCACAACAGAACGATATACGGAGCGGGTCAATGCAACGAATCGGCGGCTTGCGGGTCAAAATCTACCTTTGTTGACGGGGGAGGATAAGGATCACGAGCGGAAGGATGTTACATTAGTCGAGTGCATGGAGGCGGAAATTCTCGATTATTCCCGTACCTTTATTCAATGGTATTGGGGGCAGACTGAGATGCCGCCGGTCCATGAGATCCAGGACCGACAATCCGCGGCTCGGCGAATGATGGAACTTGCACAAACCTGGGATGACAATGCGTTGTTCGGCTATACGGAGGCGCTGATCCATACGGATACCCAGACCGGAGTCGGGCGCGACGAATTGATCCGGGCGGCTCTGGGCGGGAGACTTCAGGGAAGGATCGAACCGCATCCGCATTCGATTGCAGTCAGTTGGGAAGGAAACGAAAACCCGGACCTGGCCCGATTGGTTTCCTATGCCGATGAAAAAACGTTGAAAGTGAATCTGTACAATTTCTCTACAGAGCCGACTAAGATCACCATGCGGGTATGGCGACTGGAAAAGGGGCAATACGAACTTGTTATGGGGCCGGATCGGAAAGATGATGGGACCATCGACGGCAAGGAAACCTGGAAGCGAACCGGGGTTCTTCGTCGTTTCTCTACCGTGCCGCTGGAGATTCCGCCTCAAAAGAATATGGCGCTCTGCGTAACACAGGTCGAATCTCTACCCGAAGAGAACGCCCTGCCGGACCTGGCGATCGGGAAGGAAGATTTGCGAGCGGTGGGCGGAGATACGCTGGAGGCCGTCGTACACAATATCGGGGCCGCACCGGCAGAGAATGTGCAGGTAGAGGTTATTCGCCCGAACGGAAAAGCGGTGGCGTCCCAAACGATAGCGGAACTCGGCGCTCCGTCCGCTGACTTTGCTGCCCGCAGAATAACGGTTTCGTTTCCGGGTCTGAAATCCCCGGAGAAGCTGGGGATTCGGATCGATCCGAGAAATGAAATAGAGGAGATTTTTGAGGAGAATAACGAATTGTTGCCGTGACGGCATTTTTGGGCATATCTATTTCGTGGAAAGGGGCAATCTCCCGTGGTTGCCCCAGAATCGCGCATGAGCCGAAACACCTGCTGTCCCCCTCACCCCAACCGTCTCCCGGAGGGAGAGGAAGCACCTGTGCGGAAGAAGAGGAAACGTCATTCCGGCGGAAGCCGGAATCCAGGCTCTCACAACAGTCATTCCCCAATCTCTACCGGATTTCCTGTTCGGATACTTTCGTGGGCGGCACAGGCAATTTGGGTGATTGCGAGGGCTTCTTTACCGGATGGGTATAATCCCTCCAACTCCGCCATTGTTCCGCCTTTCTGTAAAAATAGAAGATTCTCTGCAAAATCGGCTATCGAGGAATAGAAATATCCTCGGAAGCGAAGGCGGTTGTGTTTGTCCCGTTCGCGGTATCTGATTCCGAGGTTCCAGGTCTTTGTCCGGTCGTTTTTCAGGCAGCCGCGTGCGCCGCGATACTGCGAATCGCATTCAAAAATCCCTTCTGTGCCTACCAGTTTTACTCCCTGGTGGACAACGGCCTCATATTGATCCGGCAAGATCCAGGCATTATGAAAGGCGATATTCGCGCCGTTGGAAAACTGTACTTGCGCCTGGATAGAATCATAGGTATCGATTCCCATGGACAGGAGTTTCTTTTTGCAGCCGGTTGCGAAGACCCGGACCGGGTCCGGATTGTTCATGATCCAGCGCACCAGGTCATAAATATGGACGCCCAGGAACCAGGCGGGGGAGCTGTCTTTGGACCAGGATTTGAGCATATCGGCGGCGACCCAGAGCTGGTCCTCCATCCAGGCATACCCGTACTCGATCTCGCCGAATGTCCCTTCGAGAAAACACTCGCGCATTTCGATATGGTAGGGGTCGAATCGTTTGTGGAAATCGACCTCCAGCAGAACTCCCTTTTCCTCGGCCTCGGCGATCAGCCGTTTACAGCCCTGCACGGTGATATCGAGCGGCTTCTCCACAAAGCAATGGATTCCACGGTTCAGAACGGCCATCGCGACATCGTGATGCAGATGATCCGGCGTGGCGACCGTGACGCCGTCCGGCTGTTCTTTGTCGAGCATTTCCCGATAGTCGGCATAAACCGGGATATTGAACTGATTCCTGCGTTTTTCGCGCAGATCATCCCTGACCTCCGCCAACGCAGCGAGCTGAATCTGACCGCTTTCTTCAAGGTCTTTGAAAACCGTCAAATGACTTTCACCATACGTTCCGCCGCCGACAACACCGATGCGAATCATTGTCTCTATTCTCCTGCGCAAAAATGTTTTGAAATAGACCCATCTCGCTTCGGAGCGGGTCGGGGTAATGGAGTTCTTTTCACCATAGCACGCTCAAGAATCCTCTTCCAGATTCTTGGACCGACACGGCAGGAGACCACTCGCCATACAGGAGATATCGCCGTATGGTATGTTCCATGTGGTGCAGACAAAGGGCGTCAATACAATGGGACACAAGGGGATTGTCAACAAGGTAGCGATGTCGTGCAGAGCCTTGCCGGAGGTACAGATAATGAATGTCTATTTCGGCAGTCAAATCGAAGAAAAGACCGTTGCGAGGAATAAGCCTATGAAACGAATTCCGTTACCCATCCTTATGCTGTTTCTTTTTTCTACAAGTGTGTTTGCGGCGCCGACACAGGAAGACGTTCTGGCTGCGGCGAAACGGTCAACTCAGTACATGATGAACACCGTTTCGAATCGTGGCGGATTTCTGTGGAATTATTCGGAGGATTGTTCCGAACAGTGGGGAGAGATTCCCGCGCGGAAGTCGATGATTTGGGTGCAGCGGCCGGGAACGGTGGGCGCGGGCGAAATCCTTTTGCGGGCGTACCAGGTTACCGGAGACAGGGAGTATCTGGAATATGCCGAGCGGGTTGCGAATGCCCTGATTTATGGGCAGTATCCATCGGGCGGCTGGCATTACTTTATCGATTTCGATCCGGCGAGGACCCGGGAGTGGTATGAGGATGTGGCCTCGAAATGCTGGGGCTGGGAGGAGTTTTACTATAATTACGAAAATTGTACGTATGATGACTACATCATGACCGATACCACCCGGTTCCTGATGGATATCTACCTTCTCACGCTCGATCCAAGGTATCGGGACCCGATGCGGAAGGCGTTGCAGTTTTTCCTGGATTCGCAATATCCGAACGGCGCATGGCCGCAACGATTTCCGCCGCCCGATGAACGCGCGCCGGATCGTGATCCGCATTACACATTGTATTACACATTCAACGATGATGTGATACTGGGGAATATTGAGTTTCTGCTGGAGGCGTATGACAGACTGGGTGACCGGCGTTACTGGGATGCGGCGGTTCGCGGAATGGATTTTGTAGTGATTTCCCAGCAGGGGGCGCCGCAGGCGGGCTGGGCGCAACAGTACGATTTGGATATGAAACCGGCCGCGGCCCGCTCCTGTGAACCGGCGGCGATCATGCCCACAGAAACCTGCGCGAATATCCAGGCGCTTGAGAATTACTACAAGATTACCGGCGACAGAAAATACCTTCGCGGAATCCCCGATGCGATCCGATGGCTGGAACAGTCGGTTCTTCCGCCGGACAAGACGATTGACGGGCATACCCATGCAATGTTTTATGAAGTCGGGACGAACCGACCGCTGTTTGTTCATCGGGAAGGAACCACGATGGCGACCGGACGATACCTTGTCGATCATAATCCGACGAATCTGATCCGGGGGTACGGAACGCATGTCACGATCGATACAAAATCCTGCTGGAATGAGTATCGCCGCATGGAGGCCTTGACCCCAGAGGAAGCCAAGGCGGAATACCGCGAACAAAAGGCAAAGGGATCCGGTGTTCCGAAGGTTGCGCCGGATGTTCTTGAAGCGATCCTGAAATCACGAAATGAGAATGGGATTTGGACGGAGGAGTTTGAAATACAGAACTTCGATGATTACATGAACAATCCCCCCCGGAAGGTTCGGGGGTATTCGACGGCTACATATCTTGCGAATATGAAAGTGTTTCTGGATTTTCTGGAGAACGAAAAGGGAGAGGTAAAGAAATAGTCCGGCCGGCTATGAACAAAGTGGAGGACGGATTTCTTCAGAGCAGCGGTTTTTCGAGTATATGCCGGACATCCTGGTAGAGGATTTTTAATTTCGGCAGGCGTTCTTCCATGGTCAACCGGGACAGTGCGCGCAATTCCTCCAATACTCGCTTGCGCTCTTTCGGGTCCAATCGACGGACGACCTGCCGGAGGATATCCTGCAAGGTTCGGTCTTCCATCCGATTGGATTGAACCTCCTCATCGAGCCGCTCTTTTTCGTCGAGGACCTGAATTCCGATTCGCTGGAGTTCCGACTCGATCAATTCCAGTTTTCCCCGGGTTTTTTCGACCGCGGGAACGGCGGACGGGTGTGTTTCTCTGAGTGTTTCCAGCAATTGTTCGAAGGATCGGGCTTCCAAAGAGACCATGAGCTTGTCGAGATTGCCTCGGATGCTCGACCAGAGACGGAAGTTTTCCTGGTATTCACCGGCCCAGTGGTCGATTCGAATAGCCTGAGTGTGGTTTGTTTCGGTCAAATCGCCCTGAAGTCGAAGTCGTTCCAGTTCCCGTCGCATATCGACGAATACCGGCGCCATGGTTTGGAATTTCTTTTCTTGAAGTTCGACGCGCCAGGCGGCCTGCTGTTCTTCCCGATGCTTGATTCGTTGTTTTTCGGCGACTTCGGAGACGGCACGTTCACGCGTTGCCAACTCTTCCATGGAAAGGACCCGGCGAATCGGAGCCGGTTTGTGTTTTTCCGGCGCAGGAGTTTTTGGAGTTTTGTTCTCAGTCATTGTTCGAAAGAGAAACGGTCGGTCGCTGTTGAAGAAAATCGATCACGCCGTCACAAATCGCCTGCGTGACCCGGTCCTGAGCCTCTGTGGAAAGAATCCACTCTTCATCGCCCAAATGTGACAGAAAAGCACACTCTACCAGGAAGCCGAGCATATCGGTAGAGCCACGAATGGGTTTGAAATCGAAGCCTGTTATGTATGCCCATGGCTCCAGGTTCGGCAGACCGGCGAGCCGGTCGAAGACGGTTTTTGCGATCTGCTCGGAATGGGGATGACAGGAGTACACACTTACTCCCCGTGCAGAGGCGGGGTCTGTGCTTTCCCCGACGGTGTTGTTATGGATGGAAATGAGAATGTCCGCCCCGCTTCTTCGTGCGCGATTCACCCGTTCCTGAAGGGAAACCGTTTCGTCCCCCTGTCGGACAATTACGGTTTCTGCCCCAAGGGAACGGATTTTCTGTTCCAGGCGAATCCCCAGCTCTCGGTTCAGGTCTTTTTCATATACCCCCGAGGAGGAGCGTGCCCCGACATTCTTGCCGCCATGGCCGGGATCGACAGCCACAACCAGGCCCCGCAGTCGTCCCTGCGAGAGGTCCGGCAGGTTGGGGGGCGCAAGGATTTCCAGGCAGAGCGTTGTTTTGTCGTAGTCGATCCAATATCCCCAATGGTCCTGTTTCAATCCGATCACAAGGCAGCAGGTTCCATCGGAATCAGGATTCTCGCGAATGCTCGCGACAGTGCGGTCGCCGTACCGTTGCGTGATCCACCAGAGGTCCGACTTCGCGCCAAAGATTCGGAGTTCCAACCGGGGAGGATCGATCAGTTCGGTGATACGGTAAGGTAATCGAGCCGACAGGGGGATTCGAACGACAGTCCGGTCCTGTTTCAATTCGGTATTGATTGTCGTGAGAGCGCTCTTTGGGCGGGGAGTGCCATCGGGGAGACGGAGCACCGTGGCGGTATCGACGAAAGCGTGCTGCTGGGGCGATAACGCCACCTCGTAGCGGCTCTGCATCCGTCCGACTGCTTCCAGTCTCACTTCCGATGGAAGATCCACGTAGCGGGTCCGTCCGTCGGCTGTGCGGTAAAGGGGAACCGGCTCCCCCGAGTGTGTCTCCAGAATGATGGGAGAACCTGTTCCCAGAAGAGTCACAGGCCCTTTCGCCGTCGCGGTTGCTTTCTTATATCCCTGCTCGCGGGTCAACTCGAATTGCACTTTTCCCTCATCAAAAGTTTCCCCGAATCGAAACATCAATTCGCTTTCGTAAATACCGGGGCTGGATTCGATCATCGCAATGTCTTTGTGGGGTCCGATCGAAAATGTGGCGATTCCTCCCGGACTTCCTCGGAATCGGACAGGCAATGAGCCGGGAGGAAGAATCCAGACCGGAGCCTGCGGGGAACAGGAGTTCTTGTCGATCTGCCACGGTTCTGTCCCTATGGGCGCAAGGGGCGGCTCTCGCGTGATCTCCAATCGTGCGGAAGCGGAAGCGCCGTTCACAGACGCCTCGGCGGTCAGGACATTTTCTCCCACGGATAACGACAACAATCCTGCGAAAGCTCCAATGGAGGAGGTCTCTCGCGGGATGCCATTGATCGTGAGGGTTGCGCCCGGAGAGGTATACCCCGCATATCGCATCTGTTCCAGCGATGTCGTTGTGTTCCTCTCCGGAAATGTGAAAGTGACTTTCAACGGCGCAGCGTGGGTTTCCACGCACAGCAGGCATATCAGCCCAAGAAACACCGATGCTTTATGCGTAACTGTGGTCATGAGAGACAGCGGAAGTTTTTCCTGTTACGGGGCGGGATACAGACCCGCCGCTACGGTCCAATATCGAATAACCGATTACTCCTGATACTATATCACTATGGCGATTGAACTCATGGGAAAGAGAGCAGATGTCAGAGAAAATACCCGATTCGGTGGACGTGGTTGTGGTCGGCGCGGGTCACGCCGGCTGCGAGGCTGCGTTGGCTGCCGCACGGATGGGCTGTGAAACTATCCTGGTAACATTTCGTCTTGACCAGGTTGCGGCGATGTCCTGCAATCCATCTATTGGGGGAGTTGCCAAGGGCCAGCTGGTGCGTGAGATTGACGCATTGGGTGGCGTGATGGGACAGGTGGCCGACCAGGCATGTATTCATTTCCGAACGCTCAATCCCAAGAAGGGACCGGCGGTCCGGTCGCCCCGCGCTCAGGCCGACAGGGATCTCTACCACCGAATCATGCTGGAACTCCTTATGCGGCAAGGCGAAAATCCCGGCCCGGGACAAGCACGGTTGCATCTGCTGGAAGGCGAGGTGACCGGCCTTGTTGTTCACAACGGCGCGGTGTGCGGCATCCGTGTGTCCGATGCGGAGATACGGGCCGGGGCGGTGATCCTGACCACGGGGACATTCCTGAACGGCCTGATGCATTTTGGACTGGAGAATCGGGTCGGTGGGCGGTATGGCGATCCGGCATCCGTGCAACTTGCGGTAGAATTGCGGGCGCACGGGCTTCGATTGGGCCGTTTAAAGACAGGCACTCCCGCGCGTCTGCTCAAGGACAGCATCGACTTCGATTCCCTGGAACGTCAGCCCGGAGATGAACCGCCACCCCGGTTTTCATTCGATCTTTCGGTTCCGGCTCCGCGAAATCAAATGGTCTGTCATTTAACTCATACCACCGAACGGACCCATGAAATTATCCGGTCCAGTCTGGACCAATCTCCGCTCTATTCCGGGAAAATAGTCGGGATCGGTCCGCGCTATTGCCCGTCCATCGAAGATAAAGTTGTCAAATTCCCGGAACGTACTTCTCATCATGTATTCCTGGAGCCGGAAGGATTGGACTCGGATCTGATTTATCCGAATGGAATCTCGACCAGCCTTCCGCAACCCGTGCAAGAGGCATTCATTCATTCCATCCCCGGCCTGGAACGGGCGGAGATAGTCCGCCCGGGATATGCGGTGGAATATGACTACGCGGACCCGACGGGATTGAGACCCTCCCTGGAAAGCACGGTGATCCGGGGGCTTTTCCTGGCGGGGCAGATCAACGGGACCTCCGGGTACGAAGAGGCAGCAGCGCAGGGCCTGATGGCCGGAATCAACGCCGCGTTAAGTCTTCGGGGAGAAGATCCGCTTATTCTGGGACGCGACGAGGCGTATATCGGCGTTCTGATTGATGACCTCGTCAGCAAAGGCACGGAGGAGCCGTATCGTTTGTTCACGGCGTCGGCGGAACATCGTTTATTGCTGCGCCAGGACAATGCCGATTTCCGCCTGATGCGATACGGTGCGCAACTGGGATTGATTCCGCAGGAACGCGCGCGGGAAGTGGAGGTCCGGCAAGCGTCCATTCGGGAGACGTTGCAGCGTCTGGAACAGACGATCATTGCACCCTCGGACGGTGTACGGGATTGGTTGCGGGAGCGTGGCCTGGGTGAGATGACACGCGCCTCGAGCCTTCTTTCCATGCTGAGGCGGCCCGGTGCGGTTATGACGGACCTGCGGCGGTTTGGTTTTCCGGTGGATGACCTGCACCCGCGTGTCGTCGAACAGGTTGAAATCAAGGTTAAGTACGCGGGCTATATTCGGCGTCATGAACAGATGGCGGAAACGGAACGCCGCTATGAAAGTCTGCCGCTGGACCGCTATTTCGATTACTGCACCATTCCCGGTCTTCGTAACGAGGCGCGTGAGAAATTCAAACGCCACAAACCGGCCACTCTGGGCCAGGCATCCCGCATACCCGGCATCCTGCCATCCGATTTGACAACGTTGTATCTTTATATACGACACCCACAAAGAGCGGCTTCGCCGCAACCTGAGAGGGAAAGTTCTTTGTTTGAGGAGAAATGATGAGCAGCCATTCCGGGTACATTGTCCGTCAGCCGCAGGATCTCCAGGTGGAGCGAAGCACCTGCGGATTTCGGAAACCGATTTTCACATCCGAGGATCAGGTTTCCATGAGTGCCTCTGTGGTCTCTATTCACGATGCCAAGCCGCATTACCACAAGGAGACAACGGAGATTTACTATGTCCTGGAAGGAAACGGGGCATTGGAACTGGATGGAGACCGGGTTCCGCTTTCTCCGGGCAGCGCCGTTCTGATTAAGCCTTATGTCCGCCATCGGGCAACCGGCGACGTGGTTGCGCTGGTGATTGGGAATCCCCCTTTTCATACGGACGATCTTTATCTGGTTGAGGAGTGACTTATTTGCCGTGTCATGTTTCCATGTTACTCATCGTCGGGAGGTGTTTTGGCAGGGTCCGGTGAATCGGATGAAGAACGACGCCGGTTGGAGACCTTCCTGAAATGTACAAGAGCGATAGAACCCAATCGGAGCTGCTCGCGGAGATCCGGAAACTCCAGGCTCGCGTTGCGGATATTGAACGCGCCGAGGCCGAGAAAACACAAACATTTAACTCGTTGCAAAGGAGGGAGGCCTATCTTCGCAACGCGATTGAGGCCGCCGATGCGGTCGCCTATTTTCTGGACTACAGAACGGGAACTTACATATTTCTCAGCAGCGGTATTGAAGATCTGACCGGCTATGCAGAGGGGGAACTTACGCATAGCCGTTTTTTGGACCTGGTCCAGGAGGAAATTCTGCTTAGCGGGCTGCGAGGCCTTTCCCACGAGGAGGCTGTGCGGAAACTGGTCAGCGGGGAGGAAAATGTATGGAGGGCGGAGTACCGAATCCGAACCCGGACCGGTGAGGAAAAATGGCTCGATAATGGCGCTGTGCAGATTCTGGATGAACAGGGAACTGTTGTGGCATCGATCGGCCTGCTTTGGAATATCACTCCTCGGAAAAGAGCGGAACAGAAACTTCTGGAGAGCGAGCGGAAATATCGTTCTCTTTTCAACAGTATGATCAGCGGATTTGCGCTGCATAAAATGGTCTGCGATGAGACCGGAAGGATAAGCGATTGCCGATTCCTGGAAGTCAATCCGGCCTTTGAGTCGATCATGGAACTGAAAGCGAGTGAAGTTGTCGGAAAGACCATGAAAGAGGTCTTTCCCGATCTGGAGGATACATGGATCGAACATTACAACCAGGCTGCGTGCAGCGAGACGCCGACGCGATTTGAAGTATATTGCAAAGACCTGAACAAGTATTTTGAGGCAATAGCGTATAGTCCCGAATCCGGGCGATTTGCCACCATTATCACGGACATAACGGACCGAAGGAATTTGGAGGAGCAACTTCGGCAAGCGCATAAGATGGAGGCGGTGGGACAGCTGGCCGGAGGAATTGCGCATGATTTCAATAACCTGCTGACGGGGATTCTCGGCAACCTGAGCCTGGCTCAGACTCGCGCCTCCTCCGATATTATGGATTACCTTACGAACGCCGAAGAAGCTGCCGACCGCGCGGCGAGCCTGGTTCAACAATTACTTGCGTTCAGCCGGAAGTCCCAAGTCCAATTCAAGCGGGTGAATCTGAACGCTCTTGTCGAAGAAACTTATCGGCTGGTACGGGAGACAATCGACCGTCGGATCGAGATTGGTTTATTGACTGAACCCGACTTGCCGGACACTCTGGCGGATGCCAGCCAGATCAATTCTGTCCTGATGAATCTCTGTTTGAATGCGCGGGATGCGATCGAGGAGATCATGCACGGTCGGAAATGGCCGGAGCGACGCAACGACCGGTTCCAAATCACGATTGAAACCTCGACTGCCCGAATCGATCAGCGATACTGCAACGGCCACAGCGAGGGCCGTCCGGGACTTTTCGTCATGCTCAGTGTTACGGACAACGGTTCGGGAATGGATTTGGAAACCCGCCGTCGCGTCTTCGAACCGTTCTTTACCACGAAGGACATCGGCAAAGGCACGGGATTGGGATTGGCCACGAGCTATGGAATCATCCGCCAGCATAACGGGTGGATTAATGTGTACAGCGAACCCGGTCTGGGAACCACATTCCGAATCTACTTCTCTGCCGCGCCCGGAATGGTGGAGGAAGTGGAAATGGAGACCATTCGCGATATCCGGGGCGGCAATGAGACGATCCTTCTGGTGGATGATGAGGAATTGATTCGCGACCTGGGACAAAGCATCCTGGAGAGAATGGGATACACGGTGTTGCTCGCTTCGGATGGAAATGAGGGTCTTCGGGTCTATCACCGGGAGCGTAAACGAATCGACCTGACGATACTCGATCTTTCCATGCCGTATCTGTCCGGACAGGAAGTGCTGGAACAGATTCTGGCGGTGGATCCGAACGCGCGAATCATTATCAGCAGCGGGTATTCGGAAAACGGGTATGTTCATCCTCCGTCAAAAAGCGGGATGGTGGAATATATCGCCAAGCCATACCGTCCGGATGAACTTGCCAAAGTGGTCCGCGACATCCTGGACCGTTAAGTCACGCAGGCTCAAAAAGGAGAACAATGAACTCACCGAATCTTGCCGAATGCAACTACGCCACAATGAGAGGCTGTCACTTCGAGGTTGCTGTCCTGCCGTTCGGCGCGACGGAGCCGCACAATCTGCATCTTCCGTACGGGAACGACACGCTGACGGTCACGGCCATCGCGGAATCTGCCTGTCGAAAGGCAAATGAGCAGGGCGCTTCCGCGCTTCTTCTGCCTTCCATGCCCTACGGTGTGGACTCCAACCTGATGGCCTTTCCGTTCACGATGAACTGCCGTCCATCCACCCACCTTACTTTTATGCAGGATCTGGTCGATTCCCTGGAACATCACGGCATCTGCAAGCTGGTGATTGCAAATGGGCATGGCGGGAATGAATTCGGATTCATTCTGCGCGAGATGTTTGGGGCAACATCGGTCTTTCTTTCCGTGTACGAATGGTGGAAAGCGGTTGAGGATAATCTTCCCCCCGATTGCCGGCCCACGGGAGACCATGCGGATCACATGGAAACCAGCCTCAGTCTGTACCTTTTCCCGCATCTGGTCGATATGCGTGTTGCGGACGACGGAGCGACAAAAACCTGTCGTCTGGAAGCGGTTCGGAAAGGCTATGTGAAAATCACCCGTCCATGGCACTTGGTGACCCGAAATGCCGGTGTCGGCGATCCGAGACAGGCAACAGCGGAAAAGGGAGAGAAGATATTCAACCTGGCCGTGGAGCAGTTGGCGGCGTACCTGGTCGAACTCAGCGCGGCGGAAATGGATGAGACATTTCCTTATTGAGTCCGATTGTGGTGGTTTCGAGCGTATTCCAGCAGCGCGATAGTGCAGAAAATGGCGATGGTCTGGACAAGGATCAGAAGCGCCCCTGTTGCGTCTACATGAGGCAGCAGCAAAGCCCCCACGCCGGTGCAGAGTGTGACCATGTAGATGGTCAGCACCGCGCCACGGTGACTCATGCCCATGGCGACCAGGCGATGACTGAAATGATTCTTGTCGCCGACAAAGATCGGTTTGTGGTTTTTGATCCGAATGATGATCACCGAGAGAGTATCGAAAATGGGCACGGCCATCACTACGATCGGCATGATAATGGCCCATTGGGACCATTCTTCATCAGAGGAAGAGAGAAAGGTTGCCAGGATGCTCATGGCGGCCAGGTTATACCCGACAAACATGGAACCGGCATCTCCCATGAATATCGTGGACGGATAGAAGTTATAGAGCAGAAATCCGACAATCGCTCCGGCCAGGGTCACCAGGTACGCGGTAATGAAATCCTGTGCGCCGAGCCAGTTTGTGGCGAGGGCGAGCGCCAAAAGTGAGATTGTGGCCACTCCGCCCGACAGCCCGTCCATGTTGTCCAACAGATTGAAGGAATTGGTGATGAGTACCACCCAGAAGATCGTGAGGACAAAAGACAGGATTTCGGAAGGGATCAGGAAAGTAGCCCGGATATTCGCCGCGTACAGGATGATCCCCGCCAGGATTTGTCCGGCCAGCTTCACGAAAGGACTCATTCCGAAACGGTCGTCATAGAGTCCGACAAGAAACACAACCAGACCGCCAAGCACCAATCCCCACATCTGGGTGCGAACGATTTTGGCTCCCGCCGCATGTTTCACCAGCGGCGATATCTGCTCTGCAAACCACCCGCCTTGTCCCGATAGATTCGCCCCCAGCCACTGAAGAAGGAACCAGTCGACGAATACGACAATCATCTGAGAGAGGAAAATCGCCGCGCCGCCCAAAACGGGCTTCGGCTGCTGATGCACTTTTCTCTCGCCCGGCTGGTCGAGAAATCCCAATCCGGGCGCAATCCGGCGCATCAACGGGGTCAATAAGGCCGCCAGGATGAAGGTCTGAAGAAACAGAATAAGAAAATGATATGCAGACAAATGATAAGCGGACACAGGCGATTCTCAATGGGGTCGAGAGGAACGGGCAAACCGTTCCGCCGCGAACAATCTCCGAGCAAAAAATCTATCCGCCGTACAACGATTGAGAAGACAGTAGCATTACGCAGGCATTACGGCAAGAACGGGTAAGACACCATGATTCTTGACAGACATACTTGTCCATTTAAGATGGCCTTATGATGCGTTGTTTCATTGCCGTTCTATTGCCGGACTCTGTGCGCAGCCAGATCGCCGAACTTCAGGAGTATCTGCGCCGATCCGGGCTGAAACTGAAGTGGGCGCCGCCGGAGAATATCCATCTGACGCTCCAGTTCCTTGGTGAAATCTCCGAGGAACAGGCAGAGCAGGTCGGTGCGATCCTGGAAAATGCCTGCGCTCAAACCAACCCTTTCGAGCTGACCGCCGAAGGGATCGGCCAATTCCCGCCCAAAGGAAGACCGCGTGTTGTCTGGGTGGGACTGAGCGGCGAGACAGAACCGCTGATGGACCTCGACCGTCGCATCCGCGAAGCGTTGCGGCAGAAACAGATCCCGTTCGATGACAAACCGTTTCATCCCCATCTGACCATTGCGCGGGTCGAACAGGGGTTCCGTGGCCCTCTTTGGACCGGTGAAAAGGCGATGCAATTCCATGCCGGGATCATCCGAGCGGATGCGGTCAATCTGATGAAAAGCAACCTGCGGCCCTCCGGCGCGGTGTATACCTCACTGGGCCATTGGGATTTTCAGCCTGCGAACCATTGCGATGTGGATGAGAACGGCCGGATTTTGCTGCCGAGATACAAGCATTGCTTTGTGTGCGGATCGCAGAATCCCGCCGGGATTCGCCTGGGTTTCGCGGTCCGTGACGGGCGGGTTGAGACCTCGTTTGTGCCACGACCGGAACATTGTGGGTATCGGGGTGTAGTTCACGGGGGTGTGCTGACTGCGGTTTTGGATGAGTGTATGGGCTGGACCATCATCGGCCGACGCAAGACCATGTGTATCACTGTGGAGCTGACTCTGCGGTTCAAGCAACGTGCCATGGCGGGACAGCGTCTTTTTGTGTCCGCAGAATGTGTGGATTGCCGGTCCCGGCTGATGACCGCGCGGGGGCAAATCACCGATGAGGAAGGCAATGTCCTCTGCACCGGGCAAGGCAAGTTTATCCCATTGAACGAGGAAGAAATCCAGGAAGTCGAGGGATATGCGGGTTGGGAGAATGCGCTGGGGGAGGTTCATCGGAAGATTGCCGAGCGGGAATGATGGGAGATCGGATCAACCCGACCCCTCAGATCCACTCGTATTGTGTATTTCGTTTCTGGGGACGGAATCCGGCATCCCGAATCAGTTCGCGGAGCCGCTGTTCACCGACGCAGTGGCTGGTTCCGGCCAATCGAACGACGTTTTCTTCCATTGTGGTTCCTCCCATGTCATCCGCGCCGAAGAACAGCGCCACCTGGCCGACCTCCTCTTTCTGAGTGATGACCGATGCCTGTAAGTGAGGAAAGTTGTCGAGAAAAATGCGGGAAATCGCCAGCGTTTTCAGGTACTCATGCGCTCCGGTGGGTTCGCGGTCGGCAAGGCGGGTATTTCGCGGCTGGAAGGTCCAGCAGATGAACGCTGTAAATCCGCGCGTCCGGTCCTGCAAGTCGCGCAGGCATCGCAGATGCTCCACGCGGTCCGCATAAGTCTCCACATGGCCGAACATCATGGTTGCCGTAGTGCGAAGCCCCAGCCGGTGTGCTTCCTCCATCACGCCAAGCCATTCCGCCGAGTTGCATTTTCCCCGGCTGACGCGGGTTCGGATACGATCGGATAGGATTTCTGCTCCTCCGCCGGGAAGGCTGTCCAATCCGGCGCTCCGCAGCTCCGCAATAATATCTCTCACGGAACGACTGTACAAATGCGCCATCCATACAATCTCCGGCGGCGAGAACGCATGAATGCAGACCTGGAATCGTTCCTTGATAGCCGAAAGAAGCCGCGTGTAGTAGGAGAAATCCAGGCTGGGATGCAAACCACCCTGAAGCAGAATGGTAGTTCCGCCGATCTCAAGAAGTTCTTGGATTTTCCGATAGATTTCCTCGTTTGAGAGAAGAAACGCTTCGGGATCATCCGGTTTGCGGTAAAACGCACAGAAATCACATTGTGCCGCACACACATTGCTGTAGTTGATATTCCGATCCACCACGTAAGTGACTACATCGGGATTCGCGATGCGCAAACGGGTCGCGTGCGCCCGCTCGCCGAGATCGATCAGATTGCCATGCTGGAAAAGAGCCAATGCCTCATCCGGGAAAAGCCTTGCCGAGGTTTGAGAGATCATAGCGCTCCTCGGTGGAATTCCTGCGTTGCGGGGGATGGTTCCTCGGATTGTTCAGGGGCCGACCCGGCAGAGAAGTTCACGGTGGAACGTATCTGTTCCAGCCATTGTTGAGATTTCTCAATTTCCTCTCCATATTCCGCGAATCGGCGGGCACAGACAATATGATGCACCGCCGCATCCCACTGCCCCTTCTCGAAGGCATACTGCGCAAGCAACAGATGGGCGCGGAAGTCGTCCGGGCGCAGTCGGAGCAGCCCGCGAAGCGATTCTGCCGCCGAGTCTCTTTGCCCCAGCTGGATTTGACATAGAGCGAGTCCCCGATAGGCTTCGGCCAAGGCAGGATTCTGTTCCAACGCTTTGCGGAAAGCCTCTGCTCCCCGGCTCCAATTTTGTTTCTCCAGGGCATTCTGACCGATCACGGCAAGTTCCTCCGCGCCTGGCCCACAGCCGGATGCCGACGCAAGAATCGTCAGAGATAAAATGGTGTGCAATTTGAAATGCTTCATTTTCACAAGATTACCTTCATGGGCGGGACGTCCGTGCCACGGTCTGCGGTATTGTTCATCCCCGCCGGGCGCGCAAAGTATTGAATGTCACCGCCGCAACGACTACCAGACCGACAATGACTCCCTCCCATAATGAAGAACCCTGGCGGATAATCAAGTTGATCCCATTCAGAATTACCTGCAAGATACCGGAACCGAAGAAGGTTCCGATCATGCTTCCCTCGCCACCCATCAGGCTCGCGCCGCCGACGACCGCCGCGGCGATGGCATTGAGTTCATAAAACGCGCCGCTGCTGGGATTTCCCTGGCGATCGTAACCCGCATACAACAATGCAGCAATACCGCCCAGCACCGTGCACAACATGTATGCGCCGATCTTTACCCGTTTCACATGAATGCCGGAATAATAAGTAGCCGTCTCATTTCCACCCACGGCGAAAATCTGTCTGCCGAAAGATGTCGTAGTTAAAGTTACCGCCATGACTAAAGTCAATATCACGCTCAACACAAACGGAACCGGCATGGAAAAGAGATTCCCGTTTCCGATATACTCAAAGAAAGGGTCTTCAATCATTACGGGTAAAGATTCGGTCAGAAGCAGCGCGCAACCGCGAAGAATACACATGCTGCCCAGGGTGACAACGAAAGGCGGCAGGTGGAGATACGCAACCAGTATACCGTGATACGCTCCGATCAATGCGCAAAGGGAAAGCATTCCGAATATAACTAAGAATGAATTTACGGATCCGCCTTTTTCGCCCGGAGCAATACTTATAACGCCGTATAAAAAGACCACAAACACGGCGAGCGCTGTGCAACAGAGAAACAGCCGTCGAAGCCGACTGTGACGGACAAACGCGCAGGGTATCGCCGTGCAAATCCAGATTCCTATGCACGGTATAACCAGTCGGGAAAGAATCTGTTGAAATCGAATAAACTGTTGCGGCGGCGCGGGCGACAGGAGACAGCTGGCGAGAACTCCGATAAACGCGACCAGGCTCCCCATGGACAGGTCGATCCCGCCGGTAATGATGACAACGGTTTCGCCCAGGCCCATGATGCTGAGCAAGCCGATTTGCCGGGACAGGTTCCGAAGGTTGTAGACGGAAAAAAAGACATCGGTTGCCAGGGAAATCCCGACAGCGAGAACGGCCAGTACGATGAACGTGCTGGCCTCACGACTTCGCAGGATTTTTTTGGCGACAACCCACACAAGATGTCTCTTTCGTGCTTAGGAGGAACGGATCCCCAGGGCCTCCAGCCGTGCCTTGAAACCGGCTACCGAATCCGGGGTAATCACCTCGACACCCGTATCTACAATTCGGTCTTTCGGGAGCAGAGTCAGGGTTTCCTCTACGCCCATCCATTTCATCATGGTAATCAATTCGACGGACAGGTAGCCGAACAGGTATGGCTTCTGTACGATTGTATATTGGATTTCTTTATTTTCGAGATGAGCAAGGGTTTGCGGTTCTGCATCAAATCCGAACACCTGGATGGATCCCAGTTTCCCGGCGGCTTTCACGGCGGCAGTGATTGCCGGGGGATTGTAGGACCAGAGACCGAGGAAGGCATCGACATCCGGGTAGGCCAGAATGGCATCTTCCACATTCCGGCGGGCCTTGTTCTTATCGGTCTGATCCTGTTTGACATCCAGGAGTGTGATGTTATGTCCCTCGATGGCCTTCTTGAATCCCTCCAGCCGCTCGGATGCGTTCATCGCGGAAAGCGTTCCGACAAACGCGATTACCTCTCCGCCGTTCGGGAGCCGTTTGACCGCTTCCTGCCCGGCAACATACCCCGCCTGGACATTGTTGGTGCCGATATACGCCATTCGTTTGCTGTTCGGCGCATCGGAGTCCATGGTCAGGACAATGATTCCGTTGTTGACCAGATCGTCAATAACCGGGGTGAGCGCCTCGGCATTGATGGGAGAGATCGCGATACCGTCCACCCCCTGGGCCGCCATGTCTTCAATAATACGGCGCTGCTCGGAGACCTGTGCGCGGGGTGGCCCCTGCCAGGTGGCCTCCACGCCCAATTTCTCCTTCGCGATTTCGAGGCCCCTGGTCATGGGGTCCCAGAACGGCGAAACGGAATTGGTGACAATCCCGATATGGATTTTCTTCGCATTCGGCCCGGCAGTGGAAATTTGCGGAGAATCCATTCGCAGGCACAGCGTACCGACAATCAGGAGCCAGATCGCAACAAGGGTGACCGTTCTCATCAGGTGTTTCCCTTCATCGTGAGCATGATTGCACGGAGTATCAACCGACACTCTTGTAACATCCCCATTGGTGATCGGTCAATGTTCCTCTTCTGCTGACCGCCAGGCAGAGACGCCTGGCCCACTGGAGTGGTAGGACAGGCCTCTGTGCCTGTCAGAGAATCCGCTGTCTGAACCATGATTCGCCTGATGCAGGGATTGCCTTGATTCTCCTATCATGGTCATCCTGCAATCCCACGAATCAGGGTTCAGACTTCTTCCTGGATTCCAGCTTCCGCCGGAATGACGGGATGCGGCTCGCCGCGATGTCTTTGTCTGGCGAAAACCCCGGCAATCCTGTATTGTAAAGTCAGTGAGGAGAAGCGCGTGCCGGATACCACGCCGTCGGTAGCGCCGAGACGATGCAGGAAAATCGTAGATGGGCAAGCCGATCATTTTCACAAGCCACGCACTCTTGCGAATAAAAGAGCGGGGAACAACCGAACACGAAGTGCTTGAGGCCATTCGTGTGGGGCGCTCTGAACCGGCTCGCGAGGGACGGGTAATCCATCGTCTGAATGTTGAATTCAGGCGGGAATGGGACGGGAAATATTACGCAATGCAGCAGATTGCCCCCGTGACCGTTGAAGAAGATGACAGAATCGTTGTCATCACCGTGTTTACCTTCTATTTCCAGGAGGCACAGAGCCGTGAAAATCACCTATGACAAGATGGCCGACGCGCTCTACATCCGATTGTTGGAAGGGGATTTCCAGTGCCGGGTTGTGCGATTGACGGACGATATCGCGCTGGATTTTGCCGCGGGGGAACAACTGGTCGGCATTGAAGTGCTGAGCGCAAGCCGACTCTTTGAGAAGCCTGAAAAACCGGTTATCGGACTGAAAGACCTGCTGCCGGAAGTGGTGTCTGCGGAATAGAAAGGTGCCCCCGGTTTCCCACCGCGCCGGAATGACGAGGAAAACGGTCGTGCAGGGTACAACCGTCATTCCGGACAAGGCCGACCAAGGAGGCCGCGATCCGGAATCCAGGGGGGGTTGTCTGAACCTTGATTCACCTGATTCAAGGATTTTCTTGATTCTTCATCATGCTCATCCTGGAATCCTGCGAATCGGGGTTCAGATCTTGCTGGATTCCGGCTTCCGCCGGAATGACGGGGAAAGGAATCGTGCAGGGTACAGCCGTCATTCCGGACAAGGCCGACGAAGGAGGCCGCGATCCGGAATCCAGGGGGGGTTGTCTGAACCTTGATTCACCTGATTCAAGGATTTTCTTGATTCTTCATCATGCTCATCCTGGAATCCCACGAATCAGGGTTCAGACATCTTCCTGGATTCCGGCTTCCGCCGGAATGACGGAGAAAGGAGTCGTGTAGGGTACAGCCGTCATTCCGGACAAGGCCGACGAAGGAGGCCGCGATGTGGAATCCAGGATCGTGAAACACGTCGTTGTGGCGAATGAGGATGTTCAGAATAGTACATTCTAATCATGGGGTGCGCATATTTTCTGAGATTCCCTGGATAAGATTCGGGATGATTTTACAGAAGTCGACACGCGAAATAATTTCGTGTCGATAGAAATCTTCCTTTGCCTTATCATAACTGGAGCCAATGTATATATCGTTCTCCTTGCCAAGGGAAACCATATTCATTAGAGATAAGTGAGAGGTATGGCTAGAATCATGATAGGATTTTTGTTGTTTTTTGAGGATTTCCACAGATTTGGCCTCTATTCCCAGCATTTTGATATTCTCTCCGAGAACAATGAGCGCTCTGTGGGCTTTCGTACGTTGGTCTTTCATTGAATGAGCATGAAAGTAATCAATGGATTCCTTCTTGCCTGGAAGGTGAATTTGGGTTCTTGAGGAGCAGAGCAACGCGACGGCAATGGATTCTATAGCCTGTCTCATGAGATTGCCTGCGGGAATAGAATAACCGCTTATGAACAATTTGAGTGATGTAAAGGCATTGTTGAGAACGGACATGATAATGCATGCCACGTATGCGCGTTGCTTGTCATTTCGTACCTCGCGCTGGAATGACAAGAATGCACTCCATGATTCCGCAAAATACTTGCAGAAGTCCGCAATATTCTCTGAAAACTCCTCCTCAAAACTCCGCCTTACTTCAGCGTCATCACTTTGCAGCTCTCGCATAACTTCATCCGGCTCCGAAAGATGGACTGTGTTCATCAGAATATTTCTCTATCAACATTAATGAGATTGGCCCGATTCCGCCGGGTGATTCTTAACAGATCTCTCGGGGGTATGGCTTCGATGGTCTGTAAGGCTACCTCACGCGCATGGCTCCATCTCCCACGTCACTTATAAATCATATTAAACAATTTATTCGCCAGATCCTTATCCAGATCCTTCAGGATTTTGTATTCCTCCAGCGCCATACCTCTGTTGCCAGTCATGAGGTAAGCAGTCCCCAAATTGTAATGCGCCGGGGCATAATCGGGCTGGTTTCGAATCGCCTGTTTATGGCATTCAGTTGCGTCGGCCCAGCGGCCAAGTCGCGCATAAGCTGCCCCAAGATTGCAGTGCGCCAAGGGATAGTCCGGCTGGATTCGAATCGCCTGTTTGTAATATCCAATTGCCTCAGTATACTGCCCCAGTTTGGTATAACTCACGCCCAGATTGCAATAGGCCTCTGCGTACATGGGGTTAATGCGGATCGCCTGTTTGAAAGCGTGGATTGCCTCCCCATCCCGGCCTAAGTTGCCATAAGCGACCCCCAAATTACAATATATTAGGGCATCATCTGGCTCAATGCGGATGGCTTGTTTGTAAGCTTCAATCTCGGCAGTGTATCGACCAAGATTTCCGTAAAGCACCCCAAGATTGTAATACACATCGGCAAGATCGGGGTCAATGCGAATTGCGCGATTGTAAGATTCGATAGCCTGCGCATAGCGACCAAGACTCTGCTTACAGACACCAATGTTGGCATACGCTTCCGCATAGTCTGGCTTTTTTTGAACCGCCTTTTCGAGAAACGGAAGAGCTTCCGCATAATCTTCACTTATCACCCTCAGTACTCCTTGCCAATATGATCCTTCCGCTGTCTCCTCCCAATCCGCCGCAATCCCTCCCCGCCATTCCTCAAACGTCTTCTCCTTCTCCCATTTCTTCATCTTGATTTTCTTCGCGGGGATGACGAAGTTGAGGTTCTGGCCGACGATCATTTGAAAGGTTGCCACACCGACTACTTCGCCCTTCATGTTCACCACGGGGCTTCCGCTGGAGCCGGGCGACATGGGCGCAGTCATCTGGATTACATCCCCATACCCCGGAACCTCCCGCACCGCCGAAATGATTCCGTCGGATACGGTGTGCTCTAATCCCAACGGGTTGCCGATTACAACTACCTTCTCGCCGACCTCCGGCACACTTTCGCTTACCGCAATAGGGAATACCTCTTTCTGCGGGATCTCCAAGGTGACCTGGATCAGGTCGGATTCGAGATCTTCCGCGATAACGCCCTTGATGGGATACACCTTTTCGGCGGTGGTTTTGATTTCAGCGCGGGATGCTTTTTCCAGCACGTGACGGTTGGTGATGATGTCGCCCTGTTTGTTCACAAAGAACCCGCTGCCCTGGCCGAGCGATTCGCCCTTGTCGTCGTAGGTCAGGATCAGCACAACAGACGGCTGGACCTTCTTGACCAGCTCGGTCAGCGCCTCCTGTGCCGATACGGGAAGAACCTGGGAAACAATAAACAGAACCACGATTCGGGTGAACGCGGGAAGGTAGGAAGTTTTCATCGGCCCCTCCAAAGAAGGAACGCTTCGGATGCCAGAAGCTATTACGGGCAATATACCCCAGTTGGGGGGATTGTCAATCGGGAAATGGGGCTTTTTTTGATGGAATCCCCCCCCCCCCCCCCCCCCCCCCCCCCC
>Ga0209201_1000352_pt1 | contig 66513 bp, 53 predicted proteins | sample AD_UKC055_MetaG_FD_184411 | JGI IMG/M metagenome (GOLD analysis project Ga0209201, IMG submission 184411) | Active sludge microbial communities of municipal wastewater-treating anaerobic digesters from USA - AD_UKC055_MetaG (SPAdes) (version 2) | ecosystem: Engineered > Bioreactor > Anaerobic >...
CTGCCCGGGCCTATGCCCGCAAACCATGTCCCGACAGTGCCCGTGCGCTGGACCGTCAGCGGCAAGGACAGCGTAATTACTCCCAGCGGCGAAATACGCCCGCGCATGCGCTCGCCCAAGGTCCGGGCCGTCCGCCCTGTTGCTCCGGCGTTCCCAGCCGCGAATGGATTGGCGTTCGTGCTCGGCAATCCTAGGTACCCCATCTTCCCGCGGCGCTCGGAATTCTTGGCCGCACTCTGTTTCATTCGGAGATATCGGGCTTATGTGAACGGCAGCACGGGATGGACCCCCTCACGGAACTTTGATAAGCAGTATCAACTGCTCTTCAGCTGCTCGAGGAGAGACGCCGCCTTTTGGTATCCATGGTCGCGAACCAAGGAATCTGCGATAGCAATTGCTTCGCCTGTGCGGCCCATGGCAGCAAGGTTCAGCGCGGCCGCGTACATGGCTTGAGTATTGCCTGGAAAAGCTTCGAGTAGTTCATCAAGGATGGGCTGCGCCACGTCATAGCGTCTTTCGGCGTGAAGCGCGGAGGCCCGTCTATACGCATCTTTTGCTGTTTGTCGCTGCAACTGCCTGTCCGCTATCTTGGCGATCGGAGTGTGTCGCCGCGGGCTCTGCGGTTTGTCTGGTTGCGCTTTTCTGCCGGGCTTGAGCGGCTTTCTGCAACGGGGGCACATGGCAGGAGCATCGCCGGACTGCGAAGGCACACCGGCCAGGCCCGATGGGCTGACAGGGCCGCCATTCTCGCGTGTAAACCATGCGCCACACCGAGAACAACGAAGTTTCGGGGGCTCCACATGAGAACCTCGCCCAAGCGTTGACACGTCGCCTTCTGTAATCACAACAGGATACGCTGAATGCTCTTCCGAAACAGGTTTGGGGCGCTCAACCGGGGCTTTTCGCTGGACAGCGTCAGCTCCGACAGCAGGGGGAGCAATCTCTCGGCGGTCTACCGGCAGCCTGCCGCTGTTCTCTGAAGCCCATCTGGCCGCGATCCCGTTGAGGGGACTCTTCGTGTTGTATTCTTGATACGCTATCATTCGCCCTATCCGGATGATCAGGTCGTCAAGGCCTTCCGATGCCGCGTAAATATCCTGCGCACAGACTTCCGTCTCATTGAAATTCGGGTGAAAAAGTGGCGTCAGCAAACGCAGCTGCGGCGCGCGCCTCGGGTACTCCAGACCAAGCCTGATTTCCAAGACATGTTCATCGCGCTCCAAGACACGCCCATCGGGGGTAGTGTAAAGGCCTCTTATCTGGTACCAGATCCGGTATAAGTCCGGCGGGACTCCCTGGGCCAGCTCGACCCGTACCAAAGGCCACCCGGCAAACCGTGTGGCTATCCGGTCGTAGTCACTCTGCAGACGTCGCACCCGCGGAGAACTCATTTTCACACCTTCGTATCAATCAACTGCCAACCAGTCAGACCAAGAACCTATGCCTACAACGAAGAGGCGAAAACCATGAACACAAGCAATCCCCCTAACACGAGTTCAATGATTCCAAGAACGAGTCCGGCGGTTGCCAGTCCTTCCCCGTTATATACGTCGGGCTGCATCTGAATCATGCGCTTTGCCCTGTTGGCCTCGCTGATTGCCAAGAGACCGAAAATGGGCCCGCAGATGAAGAAGCCCACGAGGGCCAACACCAATGACGACGTGGCCCCGGGCGCCGTAACCCTCGGCCGGTAGGGAGGAAGATATCCAGGCGAAGTTGGCGCTTGCGGCGGAATCGGCGCCCCTCGGTCTCCACCCACGATGATTCTTTCCTCATCGGGCGGCGCCATCGTGCACCCAAACACGGTGCAACCCCTATTTTCATTCCAGCAATCCGCGTGATGCGGGGTATGACAAACCGGGCACACGCAGGTGCTTTCCGCGGCGCCGATCTTGGTCTTGCAATACGGGCAAACGTTCTCGGCCGCCAAAACAGGCGGGGCAACCCGCAACACGGGCGGAGCAGGCTTCGCAACCACGAAGGGTATCGAACAACTGGGACAGCGCACTTCCCTTCCAACCCAAACAGAATCCGCCGTAAGCGGCCGGCGGCAATGAGGGCAGCTAAAAGTGAATTGGCTCATGGTCTTGCAGCTCTCTCTCTCTCGGCATAGGTAAACACATACCGGCCAATTTGAAGCACATCTCCGTTCCTGAGCATATGCTGCATTCCCGGCTGCAACAATTGACCCGAGACCACGAGTTGACCGTATGCAGTCAACAACGACCTCCCCGCGCGGTGCTCTATGACAGCGTGCTGCTCAAGGATTGTATCGTCCTTGAAGAGGTAGATCGTATTGGACTGACTTCTCCCCAGGGTTACATGATCCTGGTACAGCACAAACTGTTTGCCGGCCAGCGGCCCGCCGGACACGTACAACCACCGATCCTTGAGAGCGCTCTCAACAAGCCCAATGGCAACGCCTGTGCCTGCGCCCAGAATAGCCATCCCTATTGCACGGCTGGCTTCGGCCCCTCCCGTAAGCAGCGCAATGGGATCGAACAGCAGGCCTCCGGCGGCGGCCCCGATAACCCCTCCCAGCATCCCGTACAGCGTTTTTTTCCCCGACACGCTTACTATGCCGAAAATGAGCCCCCCTGCAATTCCGAAAACAGCCCAGGCCACCGACCGGGAGACCCAGAACAGCGGACTTGTTTCTGACTCAACGCCCATTTCCAAAACGATGGCAATAAGAATGTTGAACACAATGTTGGCAATGACAAACATCACCGAACCCAACAGAAGCCCCAAACCCGTTGATGCCAGACCTCGGAGAAGAGCCCTTGTCCACGTGCGCTCCACAACGCTTTCCGCCGTCCCAAAGCCGATGGACATCAGAATCACCATCAAAGGGAAAATGAGGACATTGCCCCATCCCCACCCATTCACGTTGTCTCCAAACGACGGCTCGCAGATCAACCAAGCCAGGAAGGCGCCCATCAAGCCTGCCGCGCCCAGATAGAACCACCCCTTGAGAAGAACGTTGCCGCCTGACGCCGCAAATGCTCCAGTGGGGTGCCCGGTCTGTGAGATGTTGCCCCATGACCGTTCTTCCCCTGTCTGGGAAGTCCCCGGAATCGGCAGCGGGAGCGGAGCCGGCTCCGAGATTCTCGCATTCTTGACATCGTCCCAGGTGATTCGGATCTTTTGTGGGTCTTTCTTCATGGCCTTCTCCGCTGCGTTCCGGTTCTTTCCATTCGCCCGGTGCGGGGCGCCCGAACAACCGCCTCAGGACCGCCGCCCGCCCAAACAACTTTCCGCTCAAACACTACTCCCCACCTCACAGCCGGGCTTCAATGTATTTTCGATTTCAGCCACGCTAACAATCTACCCAGCGTACTCAGAGCCTCGTTCAATTTTTCATGAATGGAAGTGCGAGTAAGAACGAACCACCCAGCCGCTATCGCCAACACGAGAACCACGGCAATGAATATCCGCCGGAATCTGCGCACCGGTACGGCTTCCTGCCGGGGCTCGTCTCGCACGACAACGGAGTACGGCGAATCGGCCTCAGGTTCTTTCAATACGCCCGCAGAGTCGTCAGCGTCCGAAACGACGGAGAAATGCGTGAGGCGCCGAATCTGCCCCCTGCTCCACCCGAAACAACCTTCTTCTTCAGAAAGCGGATCGTAGACCCAAGCCAGATTCCCGGGACCTGTGAAGAAATTCTTGTGAATGAACGTGTCGTGCTCCGAAAGGAATACGCCGAATCCCGGATGCGAATGATACCAGCCTACAATCCTCTGGCCCGGGAACCGGTCAGCTCTTTCTTCATGAATTCTGACCCAGGCCTCCTGCGTGAAGGTTACGTGTGCGCCTCCGTGAGACGCGCCCTCTCCTGGAACCGCCCCAACAACCTCTACGCGGGCGTCGGTCAGTTGGCCGATCAGCGCCCCGCAGATTTCCACCTGAGGCGTTCTGTGTGCATGCTGACGAATCGTCTGGAGAACGGACGCGTGAATAGTGACCGCCTTGTCTTTGCTCTCGGGAGATTTGCGCTTATGCTTTTTGTTTCGCGAAGACATGTCCAAACCTTCCCCTATCGAGAGAATCCGCCAAGCACCTCCGCGTAGTCTCCTTGGACAAGAATCTGGATCTCCCGCTCCCGCGAACGGGCCGCAAAAACATCGTACGGCGGGAGCCCGAGCGAACGGATTGTCCTGTTACCATAGGGCTCCGTGCCACCATACCCGTGTATCGTCGTGACCTCGCGCATTTCACCATCCGAGGGACACAGTCCCTCGTGCGAGGAGAGCGCCCCCACGCACCGGAAGGCTTCGGTGACGGTATTACAGCGTGGACAGCGGAGCGTGTGAATAATGTCCCTGCTGAAATCCAGAACAACCTCTCGAGAACCCAATTCCTCCTCAGCGTAGGCATAGACCTCTGCCAGTGTCGTCTCGTCGCAGGATTTCGGCCAAGAGCGAAAATCTCGATATACCTCATGGCTGAAACAATCGTCATTTGACGTGTACTCGACGACATACGAGGTATGGTTCATGCCCTCGAATACATATCCCTTCCCCGAAAGCACGGGAAGGCCATGAAGATACTTCAGGGCCTCTTGCACTTGTATCCCGGCAATTACCGAGGAGGTTGTGGGCGTCGTGGGCGTCTTGCCCATTTCCATATCTCGACGCGTGAGCAGGTTGCACGACATCCGCCTTTCCAATATCTTCCAGTCGACCTCCCCGAGCGTGCATTCATAACAGGGGGGCTCGCCCGGGAGAAACGCGCGAACAACGCCGTTCATGCCTTCGATTGCCGCGTCAATCCAGGGGCGGTTCATCTTCCAGGAAGCGCGATTGAGCCATAGGCGCGCCTCGCGATTGTCCAAGGCGCCAAGAATCACATCAGCCCATCCAAACACGCCGAGGCCCACGTCATGCATGACATTGCCGGAAATGCTGGACGTCTGACAATCGCAATAGATGTCCCGCGTGCGTTCGGCGGCCACATGCGCCTTCCGCCGGCCCACATCGCCGGGCCGAAAAAGCACGCTCCTGGACAGGTTGGAGGATTCAATCAAGTCGAGATCAATCACAAGAACTTGCCCCACTCCAAGCAGCGCCAGATTCTTAAGCACCTCATTCCCGATCGCGCCGGCTCCAACAACAAGAATCTTCGCGTCGCGTAGCTTTTGTTGGTCCCACCATTCAATCAGGCCAAAACGGCTGAACCGGTCCTCCGCCAAATTGGCATCTGTGATGGCAACGGCATGTGCGTCTGTTTGCATGAAACTAGCCCGCTGTTATTTCAGGCTGCAACCGGAGAATGTCGCCATCCTGGACCCCGGCCTCGGCAAGAGTCTGTTGTTCCTGCAATTGACGGCCCGAATTCTTGTGGTGAAACTTATAGCTCAGGGGCGCCCCGTCGGGTCCGTTTTGAGGGAGACTCAGCCTCTGGACGAGAATGCTAACCAGCTTGATCACGGGCGCATCATCGGGTAGTTCCACGGGAATTCTCTTGTTCTCAGTCGAATCAAATACCGTCACATTGATCATTGCCATAACCGAATGACCTCCTTTGAAAAACCGGCAAATCTCTTCCCGCGTGATTACACTAAGGAGAGACCTCGCTCTCTTCCGCTCTCTTCGACGCTAATATGCCAATCGCGTCTCGGCCTTCGTCCGCCACCGTCCAGGCACTGACATCTTGAATGTCGTCAACCCGAACTCCGAAACCTAGATTCTCGGCATTTGGATTTTTCGTCTTATCTACAATGCCTTGAACTATCGCCATCAGCCGTCCATAGCTATCGAATATAGGGCCACCGCTGTTGCCTGGACTGACCGGAGCAGACAATTGAATCACATCTTTACCGCGAACCTGTGCGACCAAGCCGCTGGAGATCGAGAAGTCAAGTCCCTCTGGATGGCCGATAACAAATACCTCTTCGCCGATCGCGACGGACTCGAAGCTTCGAAAGGGCTGCACATATTCCGAGTGCGCACCCTCGCGCTTCACCCACATCAGAGCCAGATCGAGGGTATCGTGAAGACCAACAACAGCGGCACGCGTCTCTCGTGCATCCCGAAGCGTAATCCCCGCATACTCTCCAAGTTTGGCCTTTCCCCGAATCGCATCAATCACATGCCGGCTCGTAAGAACCAGGAGCCCTTCCCCATGTGCAAGCACCACAACTCCGGCGCCGCTGGCCTGTCCGGTTATGCGGAACGGTTTTGAGCTATCGGGGTGAACTACAACAACAAGCGCGGAAAGCTGCTCGGCGATTTCACGCCCGGTAAGGGGCCTCCCCGATGGCAATGACGGAAACTGGTCAAAAGATATGGCAGACCGCTCGGCGGCGGGACCCCTGACCTGACGAACGGGATGTAGTGCAAGAACAAGAGCACTTATCATCAGGAGGATACAACTGGCCAACAACAGACAGAGGTAGTGAAACGCGTGAGCATAACGTCTGGAAAGATCACTGCGGCGCACGGCAACCATTCCCAATACGACCACAAGAAAAAGGACCGGAGGACACAGGACCAGTACTGCGGAGAAAAGTCGCCAACGCAATGGAATGGTCGGGTCGTGCGTTGCACGGGGCGCCTCCGGAACCTTTGGACCAGCAACATCGGCAGAAGTGATGACGATCTTGTCCGAATTCATACTGTGTGCTCTTTCGGTTCTTGCCCCATAGCCTAATACTCCGGCGTGGGTCAGGGATCTGCGCATCCCCCCTTGTTGATAGATTAACATGAGCGTAGCGAAGAATCCATTTCTACCCCCGTGGTTCTGTGATTCGTGCCGTGCACTCCTCCTCTCCTCATGTCGGCCTTGCTTCGCTGCGGCACTACGCCGCTGCGCCCCCCTTACGTCGTGGCAGCGCATCATGCTATATTCAATTCTCGCACGTTAGCCCAAACCGGATGCGCCTGGCGGAGTCAGGGAGATTGGATTATGACCAGGAATTGCGGAATCCTCACGGCGGTAATGGCCTTCAGCATGGCGCCGCTGGCCCCCGCTGCGGATGCGGCGGCTGCCCCCGCGGCCCCGCGCGACTGGCGGGTCTACATTGGCACCTACACCGACGGGGCGAGCGAAGGCATCTATCTCCTGCGGTTTGACGCGCAAACCGGCCGGCTCACCAGCCCCGAACTGGCCGCGAAGATCGAAAACCCGTCGTTTCTGGCACTTCACCCCACAAAACCGTTGCTTTACGCTGTCGGGGTCACCACCCGCGAGAACGGCGAAAAATGGGATTCGGTTACGGCCTTCGTGATAGACCCTTCGAGCGGAATCCTCACGCAACTCAACCGCGAATCATCCATGGGAGGCGGGCCCTGTCATGTCGCGGTGGCGCGTACGGGACGGCACGTGGCCGTGGCGAACTACGGCGGCGGCAACATCGCGGTGCTGCCCATTCGCGAAGACGGGCCTCTGGGCGCGGCGAGCGCATTCGTCCAGCACACGGGCTCGAGTGTGAATCCGCAGCGCCAGCAAGAGCCCCATGCCCACTCCGTGAACTTTGACCCCGCGGGCCGGTTCGTATTCGCCGCCGACCTCGGCATCGACAGGATCATGATCTACCGCTTCGACGAGATACACGGCACACTCGAACCCAACGACCCGCCTTACGCCCAACTGGCGCCCGGGGCCGGACCCCGCCACTTCGCGTTCCATCCGTCGGGCAAATACGCCTATTCGATCAATGAACTCGACAGCACCATCACGACGTTCGCGTACGATGCAGCGAGCGGCAGGCTCGACACCGTCCAGAGCGTCGGCACGCTCCCCGAAGATTTCACCGGCGAAAGCACTACCGCCGAAGTCAGAGTGCACCCCTCGGGACGCTTCGTCTACGGCTCCAACCGCGGGCATGACAGCATCGCCGTGTTTGCCGTCGATCCCGCATCCGGCGCGCTCACTTCCGCAGGATGGGCCCCAACCCAGGGAAAGACGCCCCGCAACTTCAACATCGACCCCGCCGGGAGATTCCTGATTGCCGCAAACCAGGACTCGGATACCCTGGTGGTGTTCCGGATCGAGCGGGAAAGCGGCGCGCTCGTACCCACGGGCCAGACCGTCAACGTCCCCGCGCCCGTCTGCGTCGTGTTCAAGAAGCCTTAGCGCGACCCGTTGACGACATCCCAACAGACGGCCCTTGCCCGCCCCGTGGCGCGGACCGTCCTCCCGATGGCTAAAGGAGCTGCTTCCGTAATCCCGGGGCATCAGAGCGCTGCCCGGACATGACGGCCCCCAAGTCTCCCGTTCCAGAGATCGCGGGCGAGACGCCTGCGCTGCATCGACCGGAGAGGTTGTGTCCGGAGCCCGGGAGGAGCGGTAGAGGCTGCGCTACAAGGTCCCGGCATTCTGCGTTGTCCGTGTGAGGAACAATCCGCGGGCAAGGCAGGCCGCCGTCTTCACGCTCCCGCGGCTTTCACTGCCGCCCGCCAGTTTGCCAGGCCTTTCTTCATGTCCGGCACGGGATTCTCCGGGCTCTCTTCGTACTCCATCACGATGGGGCCGGTGAAGTTGATCTTCAGTAACGCCTTCGCCACGGCGACGAGGTCCATGTCGCCCTCGCCCAGGAGCTGTTCTTCGCCGCCGATGGCCCAGTCTTTCAAATGCAGCGAAATCACCCGGTCGCCGAGCTGTTCGAGCACCTCGTGGGGTTGCTCGTTCGACCGCAGGTGATGCCCGGTGTCCACGCAGGCGCCGATGTACGGATGGCGGCCCCGCACCGCCTTGAGCGTATCGGCAACCTTGTCGTACCGTGCCCCGGGACCGTGGTTATGAATCGCAATCTTGATCTGGAACTCTTCAACCAGTTCCTCGAGATTGTCGAATGCTTCCGGCGTGGGATCGGCCGTCAGCACCTGAACGCCCAGCGCCTTTGCGAACTCGAACTTCTTGCGGTTCGCGGCGGCATTGTCACTAAAACCCTCGACGCCAAAACAGGGAACCAGCATCTTCCGCGCCGCCAGCATCTCTTTTACGCCCGCAAACCCCGCGTCGCCGGCATCCGGTGGAAAATGGACCGCGCAGAACTCCATCGTATCGGCGCCGAGCTTCTTCAGGCACTCGATTGCGCCACTCGTATCGAATTTTCGGAAACTGTAACTCTGTGCTCCCGCCGGAAACCGTTCGGCTGTCATGATCGTTCGCCTCCTTCTCGTGAAACCTTATGAAAGGGCCGCATACGGCCGTTGCGCGACAACACCTGCTGAAATCATGGCCCACCATCCAGGGGAAATCAAGCGCTCGCGCGAACAAGCACAGCGGCGCTCCTAATCCGCCGGCCGCGGGGCAAGCAACAACGCCCCCACGGCCACAACGGACTCGCCCAAAGCGCACGGGACGATCTCGTAACGTCCGCGAAATTGCTCGAACACCTTCTCGTCCACGTACCGGCGCAACGGGTCGAACAACACGTCGCCCATCAGGGCGACCCCGCCGCCGATAGCCACGCGCTCGGGGTGCACGAGGGCAATCACGTTCGCCAAGGCCAAGCCCGCCGTCTGCGCAACCCGATCAATCGTCTCCAGGCACTCGGCGTCGCCTTGCCGGGCGGCTTCGGCCACCATGGCACAGGTGAGCCGTTCCCTGTCGCCTTCGCACAGCCCGTGCAACACCGAACCCGGCTCGAGAACAGCTCCAGCCCGAAACCGTCGTTCGATGGACCAGCCGGAACACAGATCCTCGAGCTCGCTTGCCGCGCCAGGTGACGGAACGGTCCAGTCCGGCACGTACGTGTGGCCGATTTCGGCCGCGCCGAACCCCTGGCCGTCATGAAGTTTTCCATCGAGCACAAGCGCGCCGCCGATGCCGCTGCCAATGTTCATGTAGCAGAAATGCCGCGTTCCGCGGCCGGCCCCCAGACAATATTCAGCCCACCCGGCCGCGTTGCTGTCATTGGCCACGACAGCGGGCAGCCCGAACCGCTCCTCGAACCACGCTTTGAGAGCCATGTTCTCCCAGCCGCCCACCTGATGCGAAACCAACACCTTGCCGGTCGCCGTCTCGACCGGGCCGCCAAACCCCACGCCCATGCCGGCCACCGGCTGGCCTCGAGTCGCCGCCTCGTCAAGCAGCCGGGGGACGGCCGCGTCGAACCACCCCAGGATGCCCTGCGCTCCTTGGCCCGCAGGCGCTTTCCCCCGTTCACGCGTGAGGATTTCACCTTGCGTCGTGCCCAGAACGGCTTGTAGTTTCGTGCCGCCGATTTCGATGCCGAGCGCCAGGCGTGTCATGTTCAAACCTCGCAATCCAATGCCATCAGTCTTTGCCGGTCCTCACGCTGGACTTCCCGCCGAACGATTCCTTCAGAACCTCGACCAGCGCGTGTTCCATGATGAGATGGGCGTCCTCGATCTGAGCCATGGAGTCGCAAGGGACGTTGACGTGGATGTCGCAGAGGGGTCCAAGCTTTCCCCCCTGGAACCCGGTGAATCCCACCACGGAAAGGCCCTTTGCCTTGGCTGCCTTCGCCGCTTCGATCACGTTGGCGGAGTTGCCGCTGCCCGAGAAGGCAACAAGCAAATCGCCTTTCCGGCCATACGCATCGAGCTGCCGGGCGAAGGCCTGTGCATATTCGACATCGTTTGCGAAGGCCGTCATGAGCGGCACGCAGTCTGAGAGCGCAAAGGCGCGAAGCGGCCGGCATCCCGACGCGTCCGCCGGGGCCTTGACCAGGTCGTTGACCATATGGGAGGCAGTCGCGGCGCTGCCGCCGTTGCCGCATACATAGACCACGTTATCCGCTGCCTGGACCCGTCTGACAGCCTCGACGGCCGCATCAAACGCGGCGCCGTCGATCAGGTCCAATACGCGGGTGAGTTCTTGGCAGTATTTCGAGAACGTGAGCATTCGATTCCTTTCCTACGCAACCGGGGGACCGGTATGCATCCGATTTTGCCGCGGAAACCTGCACGCGGCTGAGAGCGCGATTTTGCCTATCCTAAGATCAGAAACCGAATGTTTCAAGGCCGCTCCCGCGATTCTGGAGTGCCGAGGCGGCGGGCATCGCCCAGCCCCGCTCTTACGGCGCCAACACGATCTCCTCGAGCGCCTGTGTTACATCCGCGAAGTGAAGAATCTGGTTCAAGCTGTACTTCACCGGGTTCAGCTTGCGGAACGTGCGGTCCAGCGGCGGGGTCGCGAGGACCTTTGACCGATCCAGCCGGATCACAGCCCTCGACAGATGCACCAGACCCGCCTTTCCGAAATGCCGCAGCGCCGCCGAGACCTCACCCGCCAAGTCGGAATGCGCTTGCGGGTCCACATAATGGTCCGTGATGCGTTCGACAACCGCCCGCGCCTTCTCATCGAATTCTTTGCGCTGCATTGTCTCGGGCAGACCGTGCAGCGCCCGCAGATACAGAATTCCGGCGGCGATCTGCGTCGCGGTGACGGTCACGTTTTCCGCTATCGCCTCGACCAGCGCGAAATCCAGGGCGCGCTGTTCTTCCCGGCTCGCGCGCGGCGGCAACCGCAACGGATGCCCTAGAACCACCGTGTCTTTCCCGGTGGCGATGTTCCAGGTGCGCGTCAACGGCACGACGGCCACATCGAGCCCCTCCTGGTGTCCGCGTTGCGCCTGCGCCACAAAGAATGAGGCGCTCCCCGGCTCTTGAACCTCGCCCCGGTATTCGAAGACGATTCCGCTGCGGCTGCGCGTCCGTCCGGGATATATAATGAAACTCTCGCCGTTGCGCAACACGTTGATGAACGGCCGCAACTGCCCGACCGAGACGTTCCCGCGCGAGATCTCAAGCGTGCCCAACCGGCACATCAACTCGTCCACATTTACCAGGCGGTACCACCACGTGCCCTTCTTCTCGGCAAAAAAGTCATCGCGCGACATGAATCGCGGCATAATGCCGCAGGATCGAAAAACCGCCCCGAAGCTCACAAACGGGTCGAGGAGCAGCACGTGGTTCTGGGCAAACACGCATGCCGCTTCCCGCGGGCACCGCTCCCCATGAACCACCCGGAGCCGGGTCCGCCATCTGAGAAGGTGCCCGATCACGATGCAGAAGTCCCCGCGCTTCCGCATCAGGTCCGGAGGCGGCGCCAGATGCAGACGGTGCAGCAGATAGTGCGCCAGCCCGGCGAGCACCTGTATCCACGCGTGTATTGCCTTCATAGGTTCGAGATTCTACCGGGTGCGCATCTATCCAAACAAACGGACCGCTGTATTCGCGCGAAGGAAGCTTGACTCCTTCCCGCCTTTCGCGATGTGGGCATGTCTCACGAATTCTGTTACACTGCCGCGCGGAATGCGCTTCACCGTTTCTCGAAGGAGCATGCATGAATCCCTTGCTTTTCTACCCCGGCATGTTGTTCCTGGGCATTGGCGTGGGGCTTATGAGCGCCGCCCTGGGCCTCGGCGGCGGCATTCTCATGGTCCCCGCATTCCTCGAATTCGTGCCCGGCATGGACCCTCACACCGCCAAGGGAACCAGTCTGGTGGTCATCGTGTTTGTCGCCGCGGTCAACGTATGGCGGCTCAACCAAGGGCATGCCGATTGGCAGTGGCGCCTGGCGATTCAGGTATCCTTCGGCTCGATGGCCGGGGGATATATCGGCGGATGGGTCACGCAGTTCTTCGGGGACCGGGTCGTGATTTGGATTTTCATCGTGCTTCTGGGGTTCGCCGGCATCCGCACATTCTTCATCGAACCGCCAAGAGTCCCGGAAAGCGAGGTCCGTTCACGCAACACGCTCGCGATCCTCATTGGATTCGCCATGGGCATCGCTTCCGGACTCACCGGCATAGGCGGCGGCGCCGTGCTTGTCCCCCTCGCCCTGATCGCGGGCATCACGTCTAACGAGCGGGTCGTGGCTCTGTCCAACATGGTCATGGTGCCCGCATGCCTCGCCGGCGCTCTGGCGCATATGGTTCAGGACCCGAATCTCGAGATCCCGCTTCCCTTCGCCGTAGGGAGAACGAACCTCGCGCTCGTGCCCCTCGTTTTCCTGGGGGCGCAGGCCGGTTCCCCTATCGGCAAATGGATAAACGAACACCTCACGCTCAAAGTCCGCCGCGTCGTCATGGGACTCGTCCTCGTCGTCCTCACGGCCAATCTGCTCAAACGAGTCATCTGAATACTCAGGTCCGGCAGCGCGCCGCAAAGGCGCCAAGACAGGAAAGTGCCGATATGAAAGGGCAGCCGGAAATGCCCGCCAAGTTCCGAACGCCCCCGCGCGCCCGAAGCGCGATTCGAGTACTTGAGCCTGGGTGCTTGGTGAGGTACCATGGTGTTTTGGCGCAACCAGATGGGGAGGATTTTCGCTATGTCCGTCAATCTGCTCAGCACAATCAAGGGTTCTCTGCTCGAGGGGTTCTTTCCCGAAGGATGGGACCTCGAGGCGTGGGATAAGTGCGCCGCCGTCTCGCCGAAGAACTTCGACAAACGCGAGAGATGGTGGAACAAGCAATTCGAGCCCGTGTGTTGCCATTCTCTCGACGATTTCGACACCATGATGGGTCACGAGATCGCCATGGAAATCCGCAACACGCGCGACGCGAAGAAACCGCTCGTTCTGATCCTGCCCGTCGGGCCCATGGGCATGTACAAATGGGCCGTGTACTTCCTGAAGGAGTGGGGCGTCAAGTGCGGCCACGTCCACGGCTTCAACATGGACGAATGGAGCGACCCCCACGGCAACACGCTGCCCGCGAAAGACCCCGGCGCGTTCCAGAACGCCATGGAACAAGCATTCTACGGCCCGCTCGGCAGCCTGACGGTTCCACCCATTCAGCGCCATTTCGCCACAAAGAAGGAGTTGCCCCTGTACGGCAGGCAGATCGCCACGTTGCGCAAGCGCGGCGCACGCCTCGTTACCGTATACGGCATCGGACGCGTCTGCCACATCGCCTTCTGGGAACCCCACTTCGCCAAGGAATACTCGTCGCTCGCGAAATGGAAAGCGGACGAATACCGCCTCGCAGCCCGGCTTCACCCGCTCACCATCGAGCAGAACGCCATCACCAGTTTCAAGAGCCGCACCACCCTCGTCCCCGCCACCGCCAACACCATCGGACCCGGCCTCTTCCTGAAGTCCGACCGCTGCATCGGCGGAGCGGATGGCGCCCTCGGGCGCGGCATGATGTGGCAGGGACTTTCCTTGCGCGTCACGCTCCATCACGCCCCGACGCCGTGGATACCCAGCACCTTCATGCCCACGCGGCCCGGACGCCTGTTCTACCTCGAAGAGCTCTCCAAACCCCTCGAAGCCGAGTGCAACTAGGCCCGGCCCTCGACCAGGAACCATCGGGGCGGTCCGGCTCGGGACCGCCCCGAACTTATTGCGCTCAACACCGGCGCCAAGCCAAAGAAAGCGCGCCGCCACCGCCCCAGCCGGCCAAACAGCGCGCCCTTCCATCCGCGGCGGAGGCATTTCAGTACAGAATGAGTTATCATCTCGCCCGAGAGGGAAAACATCGCACGGAGGTTCCACCATTGAGCATCATGCGTCTTGTATCCAGCGTTCTTCTGCTGACGCTTCTCTTCGCCGCCGTTTTGCCCGGTCCGGCATATGCGTTCTTATACCGGGCGCCGGAGGGCTCGCTCAAGGATAACTGCGTCCTGTGGCATGAGGGCGCTTTCTACCTCTTCACCATGTACCGCAAAACCCAGCAGCTCGAGGACAGGATCGACGACTGGCGCTATGTCTGGCTTGCAACGTCGCAGGACGGCGTGCATTGGAAAGATGTCGGCACCGTCATCAAAGACACCCCGTTTCCCATTTGGGCGATGCGCGTCTGGCGCGCCGGCGGCCGCTTCGTCATGAACCATGGGAGTTTCTCCGGCAACCAGCAAGACGTCCTCCGATTCTGGGAATCTCCTGATTTGGTTCAGTGGACTTATCTCGGGCCCGAATACGACGTGCGCCGGCCCGACGGGCAACGGCTCGACCATATGGACGTGATCGCCCAGGAGGAGAACGGCAAGACCGTCTATTACGGCTACGCCGCGGGCGGCCTGCTCCAGTCCGGCGACGGCGTGCGATGGACCTGGGTGAAAGACTTTCCGTTGACCGACGACATGGATGTGCGCGTCGTGATGGAGCCGGGCGGCTGCGAACGTATCGGCGATACCTACTATCTCCTGGTCGGGGGATTCTTCCCGGGAAGTTTCGGCTACGCCGTTGCCACCTATCTCTCCGAAAACCCCATGGGCCCGTTCCGCCCGGATTATCCGGCGTTCCGGCTCAACGGCCACTCGGGCCGCACGACCGTGGCCTTGTGGGCATCGTATTGCCGCTATTACCAGGAACTGCTCCTGACCAACTACATCCATGATCCCGGCGGCACATTCTGGTGGCATGCGCCCCTCAAATCAGCGGTGGTCGACGCCGAAAACCACCTGCGCATGGGATATTGGAAAGGAAACGACGCCCTCAAGGGCGAGGCCATCCCGCTGGATACCAGTCAGGTCACGGCCGTCAACCCGGATGTCCTGTCCGGCTTCGTATGTGAACCGAACCGGGTGGTTATGCGGGCGCAGCCCCGGCCTCATCTCAGATGGCTGACCATGGACAAGCCCAACGTCGCGCTCGCGATGCTCCAAGAAACCTTCGACCTTCAAACGGGGCTGGTGCTCGAAGGCGATATACGCGTAAGCCGCGCCATCGACGCTACCATCTTTCCCGCGGCCGGACTCTATCTCGAAGACGGCGAAAAGAAAGGCGTCGCCATCCTCTTCGAGACATGGAACCAGACCGAGATCGGCGTGCTCGACATGACCGCTGAACCCCGATTCGAAGTGCAGGACCAGACCGGGTTCGGGTGCGCTGCCGTGGCGGGCATTCCCTGCGAAAAGACCGCCCATTTCCGCCTGTTTTTCCGACAGAACATCTTCGAACTGTATCTGGATGACTTGTTAGTGCAAACATTCGTTACACAGCACGCCACCGGACGGATGGGATTCATCGTGCAGGACGGCGAGGTCGCGTTCGAGCAGATTCTTGCCTGGAACATGAACCTCCAGCACAAGTAACCGGGACAAACCCAAACGAGCCGCGCGAACCGCGCAACCAGACCTGTCTGTCCCGAGTGTTCCATGCGACTGCGCTATCGGGGGGCGGTCTTTTCACAAACTCCAAGAGGCCACATTATCCACCGAAACACCCCCGAGAAGAAGCTTTGCCGGTCATGGGGCGGGCTGCGGCGGCACATCGCCTGCAAGCGCTGCGAGAATGGATTCCACGGTGGGCAGGTGTTCGTCCCAGTGGGTGATTTCTTTGCCGTCGCGAACGAGATAGAAGCGCGGAGGCATCAGCTTGATGTACTGCGACCACTGAAGCGCATCCATTTCGATGGCGGGGAATTCGGCCAGACTCCGGAATTCCTCGAGGGTTTCTTCGTTCTTGACAAGCATAAAAGCAATGACGGCCGGCATCTCGGGGATGTAGAGCAGGTCGTTGAGCATCGGTGCTTCGGCGCGGCACTCATCGCAGGTGTCGCTGAGGAAGGCGAGCAGATACTCGCCTGTGGATGTGTCGTACGTTTGCCCTTCGTGTTCGACCTTGAATACGAGCGACGGTCCGTCGGTACCATCTGGGTTGTTAAGGTTCCCGGTTACCTGAGCGAAGGGCTTGTGGAGAAGGCCTGCGATAAGGACCAGAACGCAGGATACCACGACAACGCAGCCTTTCAGCCAGGGATGCTGCCAGAGCGTGCCCTCGATGCGGGCGCGACCGGCTCGAAGGCCAAACCATGCCCAGAAAGTCAGCACGAGGAGCACCGCATTCTTTGCGGCGGTCGCGCCGGGGCCCAGAGGCACCAACGAGCCGAAGCAGCCGCAGTCCTGGAGGTCGTAATAGTACCAGGCGTACAAAACAAGCCCCGTGAAACCCGCCAGCGTGGCGGCGACGGCGGCGAAGGTCCATCCGCGGAGCCGCAACCCGACGATCAGGGCGACGCCCAGCAAGGTCTCCCACGCGACCGAGCCTATCGCGGCGGCAACCAGCGCGGGCGGCGACGTGAGCACGTGGTAGTAGCGGATCTGGAAGGCAAAGGCCTCGAGATCCCAAGCCTTGAGCGCGGCGGCGGCGACAAATACCACGCCGACGACCTTTTCGGCGGTCAAACTCGTCCACCACCTTCTTGTGCGGCTTGCTTCTGTCATGCCAGGAATAGTACTAGGGCGTCAAAGGGAGTATCAATGCGCTGGGTTGGCGCAGACCCGTGTAAATCGTATTGCGCGCGACAGGCATCGCCTCGCCTTCGACGGGGAAGTCCTTACCGTTATTCGGGTTAACCTCGAAACGAGGAAAGTTGCTGCTCGAAACGTGCAGCCCGACCCGGTGGCCCGTATTGAAGATCAGGCTGATGGACCACAAATCGATCGCGATTTCCGCGATCTTTCCCGGCGGGAGGTAGTCGGGACACTCGAAGCCGTTTCGGAATTTCACACGTTGGATGCCATCGAGCATAAGGATCTCCCGGCCGTCGGGGTAGATGTCGAGCAGTTTCGCCGTGAAATCCGTGTCTTTGGCGTCGGTGGACACGTAAAGGCGGACCGTCACGCGGCCGGTAATCTCCAACGGCGTGGCAAGCGGCGGCGTCGCGAATCTCAGAACGTCGGGCCGGTCACTCACCGGGCGCTGGTCGTACACCCCGGGCTTGTGGAGCAGTGTTGCGCCGCCCAGCGACGGGACCGGGTTCGCGGGATCGTAAGCAAACGTGAGACCGCCTGACGTTTGGGAGACCTCGCCAGCGCTCAGGCTGCCGTCGGGACACAGGTAGAACGGGGTTTCCCGCGCCACGAAGGGAGGCCAGTCGTTGGCGGTGCGCCATTCGTTGCCCGGGGCATCCGGATCGGACAGATCGCCCACTGTGTAATACTGCACGGCCGGCTCGTCCATGATGCCGTTTTGTTCGCCCAGGAGCCAGTACCGGAAGAAGCGCTGGATGTATTCGTCGAAATTCACGGCATTGAAATTTTCGGCGAGCGTCACGTCGCCGGGCTCGCGTTTGACACCGTGAAGCCATGGTCCCATGATGAGTTTCTGGTTGCCCCGGGCCGGGGGTGCGCCTTCATGCTGCCGCGACACGAACGCCTCGAGGGTGCCCTGGTTAAAGCAGTCCCACCAGCCGCCAACGTGAACGGCGGGCGCCGTCACCCGGTCCGCCGCGCTTACAGCGTCATACCCGCGCCAGAAACTGTCATACGCGGGATGGGCTTTCCATAACTCAAGTACATGAGGTAGCTTCTGCGCGGCCAGCCACCCCTCCATCATCTCTTTGCGGAAGACGCCGCCCTGGTACGTGATGCGGCCGTAAAGCGAAGCAGGCGCCACGATTATCCCCTGGCACGTTATCCACGGCGTAGACGGGGCCGCGAGAATCTGAACGATGCCGAGCGCGGACGCGCCGAACGTGCCGATCTTGCCGTTGCACCACGGCTGCGCGCGCAGCCAGGCCACCGTATCGTCGCCGTCCTGGGCCTCGCCCCATCCATCGGCGAGAAACCCCATGTCGGCGCCCCCGCTGTCTCCGCGGCCGCGACAGTCCTGGACGGCAAACGCGATGCCCTTCTCAAGCCAGGCGGGGCCCCATTGAGGGCCGAATTTCCGGCCGTAGACGCTCCGGGCGAGTACCACCGGGAAGCGCCCCTCCCCTTGGGGGAGGTAAATCTCCGTGGCAAGTCTGACCCCGTCGCGCATCGGCACCATGACCAAGGTGGACGGGAGTGTTGGAGCTGCCTCCTCGGCGGCCCCAGCCGCAACGCTGGGCCCAACAAGCAGCAGTACGGTCAAAAACCGGAATGTGAGGGGATGTCGCATGTTTCTCATGGGCCTACAGTGTAGCGGGGAAAGAGCAGAGATTCTACTCGGACGCGTCAGACTTGTCTGACCGGTCTGACGGCTCTGAGCCGCCGACGCCCTCCAGCGCGGGCGACTTTGCATTCGGCTTTGTTTGCCCGAGTCTGATATGATGAAAAGTCTGCACCCAGCCGCTTCGGCTGAGGCGGTTCGTTCTTACCATTCGGATTCAGGAGGAGCAACATGAAGTACAACAACATGACGCGGCGAGCCTTCATAGCCACGACCACGCTCGCGGCGTCCCAGACAGCCTGCGCAACCAGCAGGACGCGCATGGCCGCAAATGAGGCGCAGGTCGTTCCTGGAAAGGAATCACCCAACGAGAAGCTCAATGTGGCCGCCATCGGCGCCGGCGGCAAAGGATTTTCGGACATCATGTCGTGCAAGTCCGAAAACATTGTCGCGTTGTGCGACGCGGACTGGGACCGGTGCGCGAATGCGTTCAAGGAACTTCCTGACGCCAAGCGGTACCGGGATTACCGGAACATGCTCGAGGACATGCCCGAGATTGACGCGCTCACCATCTCGACGCCGGACCACATCCATGCGCCGGCCGCCATCATGGCGATGAAAATGGGCAAGCACGTCTACGTGCAGAAGCCGCTCACGCACACCGTTCAGGAAGCGCGGTGGATGACGCTCGTGGCCCGGGAGAACGGCGTGGCGACACAGATGGGCAACCAGGGCCATTCAGGCAATGGCGTGCGCGAATTGTGCGAGATGATCTGGAGCGGCGCCATCGGCCAGGTGCGCGAAGCACACGTGTGGACCCACCGGCCCGTATGGGAAAACCAGGGCCGTCCGGACCCGCTCCCCTCGGAGGTGGCGCCCGAAAACCTCGACTGGGACCGCTGGATCGGGCCCGCCCCGATGCGGCCCTATTCGCCAGGGTATGCGCCTCACGATTGGCGCGCATGGCTCGACTTCGGCGGCGGCTCGCTCGGCGATATGGCCTGCCACATCATGGACCCCGTGTACATGTCCCTGAAGCTCGTCGAAGCGAGCGACTACACGGTCGAGGTCGTGATGCAGCAGGGACGAAACGAGCAGACCTTCCCGCTCACAACGACCATCAAATATTCGTTCCCCGCGCGGGGTGACATGGCCCCGGTGGACGTGTACTGGTACGACGGACACTGGCCGGATCCAAAGACCGGCGAGAAGGTATACAACCGGCCGAAGCGCCCCGAAGGCGTCCCCGAAGCACAGGAACTCGGCGACGAGAACGCGAACGGTTCATATCTCGTTGGCGACAAGGGGTTCATTACGGCGGGCGAATACGGCGGCCGTCCGCGTCTCCTTCCCGATGAAAAGATGCTCGATTACAAGAAACCGGAGCCGTTCCTCGAACGGATCGAGGGAGAGAACCATTACCTGAACTGGCTGCAGGCGTGCAAGGGCGGGAAACCCGCGTGCTCGAACTTCGACTATGCGGGTCCGTTTACGGAAATGGTGCAGTTCGGGAATCTTGTGGTGAAATCGGGCAAGAAGCTGCACTGGGACAACAAGAAGGGCGTCGTGACCAACGTGAAGAACGCCGAAGCGGTGGTCTCGAAAGAGTACCGCAAGGGTTGGGAACTGGCCATCTGAATATATCGCGGAGTTTCACTCGTGTGCGCCGTAGCTGCAGGCTGCGGCGCACATGCGCTTATGTCCGGCGAAGAATCGGCGGATATGATAGTCTCGAGATTGCAGGCTCCGGTAAAGGGCGGTTTTTGTGGGTGAGCGTGAACTGAAACGGCGCATCGCGGCACGGACCGAGTGCGCGGCGACATGCATGGCGTGTCTGCCCGAATGCGGCGTGCATCGCAAGGGGAAGGTCAACGGCGAGACGCTCGAGAAACTGCTCGAGCGGGTGCGCGCGTGCCGCGCATGTGCCGGCGTGCTGCCCCTGGGACCCCGGCCGGTGTTGCGCGCCAAAGCGTCGGCGCGGCTCCTGATCGTAGGCCAGGCTCCGGGCGCCAGGGTGCACGAGACGGGCATTCCGTGGAACGATCCCAGCGGAGACCGCCTGCGTGCGTGGATGAGAGTCGAGCGTGAGACGTTCTACGACGATTCGCGCGTGGCGATTATCCCGGCGGGATTGTGTTATCCCGGCCGGTACGAACGGGGCGGGGATTTGCCGCCGCGAAAAGAGTGCGCGGCACTGTGGCTCGAACCGCTGCTGGCACACCTGCCCAATGTGTCCTTCATCATGTTGTGCGGCCAACACGCGCAGACGCTTCATCTGGGAGACCGGGCCAGGAGCTCCCTTACCGAAACCGTGCGGGCATGGCGCGAGTACTTTCCCGAATACCTGCCGTTGCCGCATCCCTCATTTCGGAATCTGCTTTGGATGAAGAAGAATCCCTGGTTCGAGAAGCAGGTGCTGCCTGCGTTGCGCAGACGTGTCCGCGAGTTGCTCTAAAAGGACAGGCGCACGAAACAGGCGGTCGTCTCTGATTCTGACTAACCCTCGTTGCCGTCGATGGTGAAGTGTATGCGGCACGGGACGCTGTCGCGGATTTCCTCGGCGGGGAGGGGCGCTTTGGCCAGGTCGGCCAGGGTCCAGCGTTTGAGCGTAGCGATGATGGCTTCATGAAGTTCGGCCATGGCGCGATGATAGGCGCACACGAGTTCGAGGCGGTCAAAACCCTGGCAGAAATCGCCCAGTATCTTGCCCTGGCAGGCCTCAACGACATCGAGCAGCGAGACTTGCTCGGGAAGCTGGTTCAGGGTGACGCCGCCCTTCATGCCGCGATGCGCGCGAAGGATGCCCGCCCTGACGAGAGCCGCGGTGACTTTCGCGGTGTAGCTGGGCGACGCGCCGATGTGTTGCGCTATGCGGGCGGGCGGCACCGGCTCTTCGGTCTTGTTGACCATAAGAAACACCAGCGCCCTGAGGGCGGTCTCGGAAGTTTGCGTCAACATAGCGGACTGTCCCTCTCGCACACAGGTAATTACCATAATGAAAAGCCCGCGCATACGGCAAATTGTCCGGCGATTCGGAAAAGCCCCCAGAGGCTTTCGCTGCGTCTATCGTTGGTGCAAGCGTTTTGTCTTCCTGCAGCGCCCGGTCTTGTGCCGGACGTTGCCGGAGCGAAACGTGTTCGGCACTGAGACGCCTGGCCCAGGGCCGGGCATCACATCGAGCTCATTCGGGGACCACCTCACGAAATTGCGAAGTGGTCCCCGCGTAAACGGTTTCTCGGTCACGCGCCGGCCATGGCGGCGTTGACGTCGGCCTCCGCGTCCTTGCCGATGGGCTGCAGGTCGAACTTCTCCTGAAGAAGCGCAAGCACATTGGGCGAGACAAAAGCCGGCAGGGCGGGCCCGAGACGGATTCCTTTGACGCCGAGGTGCAAGAGGGTGAGGAGCACCGCCACGGCCTTCTGCTCGAACCAGGAGATCACGAGCGTCAGCGGCAGGTCGTTTACGCCGCAGTTGAAAGCTTTGGCAAGGGCGAGGGCAACCTGGATTGCGCCGTACGAGTCGTTGCACTGGCCCATATCAAGCAACCGGGGCAGCCCAGCCACCGTGCCGTAGTCATGTTCACGAATGCGGTACTTCCCACAGCCCATGGTGAGGATGATCGAGTTCTCGGGGGCGCTGTAAGCGAAATCGCGGAAATAGTTGCGGCCCGGCTCGGCCCCGTCACACCCGCCGATAACGAAGAAGTGTTTTATGGCGCCCGACTTGACCGCGTCCACCACCTTGTCCGCAATGTCGAGGATAGTGGTGTAATGGAACCCGATGGTCCGAGTGACCAGTTCGGACGGCTTCAATGGGCCGATCTCCTTGGCGCGTTTGATGACCTCGGAGAAATCGTTCGTGGTGAGGCGTTTCGCCCCCGGCACCGCCGTGACGCGCGTGGTATACAAACGGTCAAGGTAGGTGTTGGTCGCGGGGTTGGGAATCAGCACGCAGTTGGTGGTAGCAAGAATAGGACCGCCGAACGCCTCGAATTCCATGCGCTGTTTCTGCCAGGCCCCGCCGTAGTTGCCGGCAAGATGCGAATACGCGCGCAGCTTGGGATACATGTGCGCGGGAAGCATCTCGCCGTGGGTGTAAACCTTGATTCCGGTGCCCTTGGTCTGTTCCAGCAGATCGATGAGATCCACCATGTCATGGCCCGTGACGAGAATGCCCGGGCCGTCCTGGATGCCCTCCTTGACGTCGACGGGCGAGGGTTTGCCAAATGTCTCCACATGCCCGTCGTTCAGCAACTCCATCGTGCGCAAGTTCATTTCACCGCACTTCAGGACCAGTTCAAGCAGCGTATCCATGTCGAAATTGACGTTGGTAACCGTGGCAAACAGGGCATCTTCGACAAAAGCGTCGATCTCGGGGTCCGTCTTGCCCAGACGGCGCGCATGGTGCTTGTACGCACACATGCCCTTCAAACCGTACAGCAGAATCTTCTGCAACGACTCAACGTCGGCGTTCTTGCCGCACACGCCCACGTCGGTGCAGGCTTTCCCGTTCCGGGTTTGTTCGCATTGATCGCAATACATGAGGCTCATGACGATTTCCTCCTGGTTAGAGGCCAACAGTGGCCGAGGCGCAAAATGTGGATATATTCTATCCTCTTTATCCGGTATTGTCAAGCCGTGCCCAGCCAGCTTCTGTCTAGTATATGGTTTGAGTAACAGGAAACGAAACCGCATACTGGCGCCTTGTGAAGCTGCGGCTGGCCAGCCCGGTCACATCCAGCCGAGTCCCCCTGAAAATGGCGGTTGCCGGGTAGTTGGCGGTTAGAAAGCAGGCGCTTGTGAGACCATTCCCATCCGAGTTTCTTTGGGGCGCGACCCTTTCAGCGCACTCAGTTGAGGGGGGGCATTTTGATAGCGACTGGTGGCGGTGGGAGCAGCGCCCCGGGCGCATTGCGGGTGAATCAACCTCTCAGGCGGGTTCGGACCACTGGAACCGCTTTCGCGAGGACATCGGGTTGGCGCGCCTGTTTGGTTTGAACGCGCTTCTCGTGTCACTGGAGTGGAGCCGCATAGAACCCCGGGAGGGCCATGTGGACGGGTTGTCTCTCGAGCATTACCGGGCCGTTCTCGAAGCGATGTGCGCGGAAGGACTCGAACCCGTCGTGGCCCTCCATGAGGTGACCGTGCCAGCGTGGTTTGCTTTGCGCGGAGGCTGGCTGGCGGCGGAAGCGGCGGAGATCTTCTCTCGGTACGCCGGGGAAGTTGCGGGGGTCCTCGGGGAAGCATGCCGGTATTGGATCCCTATGCTTACCCCTGTGACGGCTCTCCGCATGGGCTACATGCGGGGACTTTGGCCGCCCGGGGCGCGGAACATGTGGGCCGCCTGGAAATCGCTTCGGCACATGGCGTTGGCCCATGCGGAAACGTTCCGGAGGTTTCGCGAGAAGGTTCCGGATGCGAGAATCGGCCTGAGCGTACATGCTGAAACGTTGCGGCCCTTTGATGTTTCCAGCTCTTGGGATCTCCGGGCGGCCCGGGGGGAGTGTGCGCTCTCGAATACCGTATGGCCCCGCGTGTTGACGTCCGGGCAATGGCCGCGGCCATTCGGGGAGAATCGAGCCCTGGCGGATACGGCGGATTTCATCGGGGTGTCGTACTATGGCGCTCAATACGTCCGGTTTCGCCCGGGGAAGGGGACGTTCGCGGTTCGCGTGAACAACCAGGGTGAACGTGCGGGAGTTTACGACTGCGAACAGGACTCGGACGGATTGGCCGGGGTGTTGCACGATTTGGCCGCGTTCAGGAAACCGCTGATGGTTCTGGGGACCGGGCTCGCCACGGAAGATGACCGCGCGCGCCGGCATTTCCTCTTGAATCACGTCGCAACGGCCCAGCGCGCTCTCGCCAACGGAACCGAGCTGAGAGGGTTCATGTACCGCTCGTTGCTGGACGGGTTCGAGTGGGACCGGGGATACGAAGCGCGTTACGGGCTTGTGCATGTGGGGCGGGCCGCATTGGCGCGGACTCCAAACCCCTCGGCATATCTATACAAAGACATCGCGGTTTCCGGGGGAATCCAGAAGGGGACGCTGGCGCGGTACAGCCCGGATTGGCGGCCGCCCGAAGGACTGGTACTGGCATGAGACACTACTTGGCATTTGACGGAGGTGGAACGGCTACGCGGGCCGGATTGTACGACGAAGAGGGCCATCTGCTTCGAGAAGCCCGGGGAGGGGCCTCCAATCCTGTCGCCTTGGGCGTGAACGCGTGCATATGGGTACTGACGCAGGTGGGAAGAGAGGCGCTGGCTGGTACGGGCATCGAACCCGAGGCGGTTGGAGTCGCATTGTCGGGCGCCTGGACATCAGGGATGGCATCCTGGCTGGCCAACCGCTTATGTGAACAGTTCAGGGCCGCCCGTGCGGTAGTGTGCGACGACATCCGGCCCGTCCTTTTCGCAAACATAGGCGACTCAGCGGGGGTGCTGGCAATCGCCGGAACCGGGTCAAGCGTGGTGGCGCAAATGCCCGATGGAAGGTCGGATTTCGTCGGGGGCCGGGGTGCGGCATTCGGCGACTACGGCAGCGCCTATCAAATCGGACAGAGCGCGCTCAAAGCCGCCGGGCACGCATTGGACGGCCTGGGACCCGAGACGGTGTTGGTGGACCTGTTGCCCAAGGCCGCCGGAGTGGAATCGTTTCGCATGCTTGTGCCGTGGGCATGGCATGCGTCGATGCGCGACATCGCCCGGCTGGCGGAAACCGTGGCCACCGCGGCCGGGCGGGACGCGGTGGCCGCCGCCTGCATCGCGGAACAAGCCGGTCTCATGGCAGAGCAGGTTCGCGCGGGGTTCAGGAAACTCGAGTTGCCCGAAGACGCCCCGGTGCTGCTCAACGGCGGATTGTTCGAACACTGCCCGCGCTATGTCGAAGCCTTTCGCCATCGGCTCGAGGCGTTGGGCGTGCGTTCGGCGCCGCGACTGGCCCCCGTGCGCGGCCACCGGGCTGCGCTGGCCCTGGTGCAGGCCCGCCACCTTCCCAAGACCGTGCTGGCCACGGAAGGACGGCGAAAACCTGCCCGGCGGGCGCCGGCCGAGGCCCGCATACAGGACGTGTTCCTGGAGCGCCTGTCTCCGAAAGAGATTGTCATGGCCATGAACCGCCTGGATTCAGAGGTGCCCGCGGCGGTGGCCCGGGTTTCGGACTCTGTAGCGCTGGCGATGGAATGGGCGGCCGCGGCGCTCTCGGGCACGGGCCGCCTTATCTATATCGGAGCAGGCACCAGCGGACGCCTCGGAGTACTGGATGCCTCGGAGTGCCCGCCAACGTTCGGGGTAGACCCGGGCCGCGTCCTCGGCATAATCGCCGGGGGAGACGCGGCATTGCGAACGAGCGCGGAGGGCGCGGAAGACGACACCGGCGCGGCCCTGCGCGACCTCGAGAATGTGCAGCCTCCCATAGGGACATCTGACGTAGTGATAGGCATTGCAGCGTCGGGAACCACGCCCTACACGTTGGCGGCATTGGTCCGGGCCCGCGATGCCGGCGCGAGAACCGTCCTTTTATGTTGCAGCATCTGCGCGGAAAGCCCGGCGGAATTGACCATAGCCATCGACACCGGGCCGGAGATCGTCGCCGGTTCGACGCGGCTGAAAGCAGGCACGGCCATGAAAATGGCGCTCAACACGATCTCGACGGGCGCCATGGCGTTGAGCGGGCGCGTATTCGAGGGAATGATGGTGGGGATGCGGCCCACAAACCAGAAGCTGCGGCGGCGCGCGGTGGCGATACTGCAGGCGCTATTGGGGCTCGAGGCCAGAAGCGCGGCGCGTTTGTTGCATGACGCGGACGACGATATCCGGACCGCGGTCGTGATGTGCCGACTCGGCATGTCCGTCGAGAGAGCCCGGGAACTCCTTGCCGGGGCCTCGGGTAATCTGCGAGCGGTGCTAGAGGCCGCACAAGAGCAAGGGAAGTGAGCCCTTTTCATCTGACAATCCGCCCCGCCAGAACGCCCCCGGCCCGTCTGGAAGGCCGGTTCTCGTGCGGCCAGGCCAGCGATTCCTGGTTCTCCAAGATGTGGGGCCGGCGGCCCCGCCGGTCGTTTCAGTTCGGTCGGGCGCTATTCTCCTTGTGCCTTGGCGCCGTTGCGGTGGGAGACCCCAAAACCCTTCCGCGGGGTCGGTGCTTATGGCACGTCCCGCACGCACACTGCCCTCTCACCGTGCCGACGGCTCCTGCTATGGTCTGACCGGCTGGAAAGTCAGACCCCGGGATACGTTGGAAAAATCCGCAACCGGTTTACATTTTCCAAGAAAATTGGTGTACACTGTTGGAGGAGTGCAATCGTACAGAACGGATAGCAGACCGTCCTTTTAACGGCAGGGTGGTATGGAACTGGGGAGCATTCGAGAAAAGCTGGTACGCTACGCCATCGGACTGACCACCGACAGTGCGTGTCTGGGCGTGGACGCGGCGCTGGTCCGCATCAAGGGGTTCGGACCCGAAATGCTTATCAAGGTTGTGAAGGATAAGCATTTCCGCCATCCCCCGGGACTGCAGAACCGGCTCTTGTCGGCGCGTAAGACGGGGCGAGAACTGTCGGCGTTGAGCTTCGAACTTGGCGCCGAGCTTGCTGAAGTGGCGGCAGGCCTTCAGGAAGTGGCCCGCTCGGAAAACATCGAGGTGGATTTCATCTCGTCGCCAGGGTACACGGCAGCGCATCTGCCGTCCCGAGGCAGTGATACCATCTCGGGCCACCTCTCGATTGGCGAACCCAGCGTCATTGCCGCCCGCACGAACCTGCCGGTCGTATCCGGTTTTGCCAGCTCCGACATGGCCGTTGGCGGGCAGGGAAATGTACTGCATCCGTTCGCGGACTGGGTGCTGTTTCACCGGCCGGACCGCGTCGTTGCGTGCCTGCATCTGGGAGGGTTCGCCAGTGTTACGGTGGTGACGCCGGAAATGAAGGACATGATAGCGTTCGACGTCGGGCCGTGCCTGGTGAGCATTGACAGTTCCGTGCGGCTGCTTACCCACGCTACTCAGACGCGCGACCGGGACGGCGCCATCGCCGGCAAAGGGCTGGTTATCGATGAGTTTCTCGACTATCTGTTGAGCCACGCCTATTTCTCGCGGGTGCCGCCCAAGAGTACCAGCCGCGACGAATTCGGCCCGGAAGAGTACCTTCGTGACGCGTTGAACGGAAGGCGAGACCATTCGCTGGAAGACATGATCGCCACCGTAACCATGGCGGTGGGCTACAGCATCACGCGGTCGTTTACACGGTTCGTATATCCCGGTTACTCGATCTCGCGCCTGATTCTGAGCGGCGAGGGGCTTCGAAACAGAACTCTGATGCGCAACGTGAAAACGGGCATCAAAGACGCAATTGTCCGCAAAACCGACCGCTATGGCATTGCCTTCAACGTTGTGGACCCGCTCAGCGCCTGTATCCTGGCCAACGAAACCATTTTCGGAAACTCCACCAACATTCTGTCAGCAACAGGAGCAAGACGTCCGGCGACGCTCGGAAGCATCACCATGCCCTGACCGGAGACCGGCGCGTACGGCCGTCCTGCTCTCAGCGCGCAAGCGCCTTCTGCATTTCGACGATGGCCCGCGCAATGGCGTCGCGTTTTTGCATCATCACTTCGGGCTCCCGCGTGAACGTAACCAGGTCCGGTACCACCGGGCCGAGATCGGCCGCCGGGCGTACACGGTCCAGCAAGGCTCGATTCCCCGATTTCTCGGCCCGCCGCTGCAGCTCGCGAAATAGGACCAGATAACCGTAGTCTTCTATGCCGTCTCGAATGATCTCCCATCGAATCGAGGGGACGGGGCCGCTGGCCGAGGGGTATACCAGGAAGCCGTCGCCGTTGACCGGGGTGATATCTACGAGGCCTGCCCGGGGATCGCGCCCGGCCGGAAGCGAATTAACGCTCCAATAATGCATGCCCCGGACCCCCAGTGCCCACAATTGCCAAAACAGGGCCCGATGCTCGATGGCCGCATAATCCACGAAGAAGTTGGCGTACGGCCGTGGGGGGCTCTGATCGATGTAGCACCAGACTTCGCCGCCTTTCTGAACGCGCTCGAGGATGATCTTCCCGTTTACGGTATCGAACATTGGAAGATGAACGCACCAAATCTGCGCCGCGTCGGACAGGAAGGGCTGCAGACCGTAGGTCGAAACCATCATGGGAATCTGCGGGGCGGTGTCCAGCCAGACCTGCATGCGTTCGAACAAGCGGGGCCATGCGGGCTCCGGCGGCCCATCGCCGATATGGCAAAAGGCCCTGCCGGACAAGTCATGGCCTTTGACAAATGCGTTGGCCATCTTGAGTTGTTCCGGCGCATCGAGCAGGGACGATGGGACCGCATAGGTAGTGGTTCCACCGTCCTGCAGCACGGGCAGGCGCTTCTCGTACGCCGCCAGGCTGGCCGCATAGTCCGCGCTCTCCGCGGGCAGAGCGCTCAGGTCGCGCAGCGTAACGCCGTGCTCGGCCGCGTCCTGGAGGTATGCCTGTCCCAGTTGGGCGGCGGCGCCGCTGTATCCCATGTGTTTGCACATGGCGAGCGCGCCGTCCAGCCAGAATCCGAAATCGGTCTTCAGCGCGGGGGGCTGGGGCAGTTCGAAATCGTAGACCGTGGCTTCGAGCCAGAACTCGACGGGACCGCCGTTCGAGGACGCCAGTTCGGCCAAGCCGCGGTACATGCCCGGCGGCGTGCCCGGAGGCGCATAGACGGTTATCCACAACGGGCTGCAAACGCCGCCCCGGGCGGTAAACGGCGTGAGCGGCTCAAGCGGATCGGGCCAGCTTCCCGTGGGCCCCTCGAAATGACTCGGCACGGTGACCGGGCAGTAATTGACCCGGTAGGCCCGGATGTTCTCGGCCGAGAGACGGGAATTGGTTTCTCCGTTGAGCAGATCGGGAATCTGGAGGGACACGTCAAGCCAGTCGCCGCCCTCCGGCGGGCGCAGGACAAGCTGGACGGATTCCCGCTCGTTGCGCGCGAGACTGACGCGGACGGCCGGTTCAACCGTGCCCGTGGCAACAGGCTGGTCATCCCGGAAGATCTTGTTCAGCGCGGGTTCCGCCCAGAGCGCGGTCTCGTGCCGGGCGGCCATGGTGCGTTTGAGGGTGCGCGGTTGGCGATCGAGCGCGTGGGGAGCGTTGGTCCAGGCCTCCATGTTCCAGGAGGCGGCCTTGCCGGTGCAGAACTGGGTATCTAAGGCGCCATGAGGCACGTTGAGGTCCTCCCCAAGATTGAAGGATGCGCCGTCTTTCTCGAAAAGGGCGACCAGGTCATAGGGCCCGTCGGCCGGGGCGGTCCAATCGTACGTACACCGAACCACGGTGTCGATATCGAGGTCGAACTGTTTGGGTTCGAGTTTCCAGACGCGGCCGTTTTGCGCAAGGATGGACGTCTTGATCACAAGGGGCGGCAGATCTCGTGTTCCCGCAAGGAGCACGGTCAACCGGCCGGGTTCGTAATCCACCTGGGCCGCCAATTCCGTGGTGGCGAAATCCACGTGAGACAAGCCGCGCACCATGTTCACACGGTATGCGGTTTCCCACGTGGTTTTCGCTTTGAACAGACGCGGCACGTACGCCGCCTGGATCGCGCAATGGTCGCCGTCCAGCTCCGGCTCGATAAGAAACGAATGGAGATGTTCCGCATCGAATACGGCGTAAACGGTCTCGCGCGATTGGGCATCGGTGACGGCAATCCAATTGCGCGACGCCGGGACGAAGCCGCTCATCTTGATGGAACGAACGCCGCCCAGCGTAGGTGCGTCGATGCGGTCCGCTGCGTCCAGCTTTCCCCCGGCTGCAAGCTCGGCCCGCACCCACGGCGCTACCCATTGGTCTTCGGTCCCCGCGTTCTCGACGGTCCAGCGGACGCGAAGGGATGCTTCGTCGGGCATGGGCTCGATGAGGCGCTGGCTCTTGAGACCCGCGATGTTCGGGCCGTCACAATCGTAGGAGTAGCGCAGGACCGGCCGGCCCGACACGCCTTCAAGGACCTCGAAATTGACGTTGAGGCGCCGGTTGGGGATGTAGAAACTGCCCACGCCGAATCCCTCGAGGAGGAGGCCGTCGCCGGACGCCTGGTTATGCGCGCTGCCGCGAAGCCCGAACCACGACACCGTGCCGGGGCCATCGGCGGGCAGCGTGACCTTCAGGTGTGCGGTCTCGATTTCGACGTCTTCGCTCCCGACCGGCGCGGCGGCGACACACGGACTCCACAGGACTGCAACGAACGGAATAAGGGCAGTGTAAAGCGAGAAACGCATCGTATAAGACCTCCTCGGGGGCATGGCTCCGAATACAGAGATTTTACTAAACGGCGCGACCAGAACCAACGCACGCGTCACCAGGCACGGGCCTGTTTTTTGCAACACACACAAGGACTATGGTATCTCCAACTCATGCTCAGGGATTTTATCCATATCGACGGGACGGGAAGGAGATTTTACGGGCATGAGGGTTTCTCGCAGGAGGTTCTTTCTTTTCGCGCTCTTTATCCTCTTCATCATCGCGGTTTCGCCTGCGTTCGCGCCGCCCGCTCTCGCAGCCGAAAACCCGGCGGGGTCGACAGTAACCGAGGGAGAGACCGCTTCAGCGGGCGACGCTGCAGACGCTGAAGCGCAAGAAAAAGACACGGCCCCGCTCGAAGAGATTCAAAAAAAATGGCGCCAGGAACTGCTCGGGTGGCAGCGGTGGGACGTTACCCTCGAGCACCTCGGATATGCGGGAGGCACATTCATCCTCCTTTGGATTGCCGCGCTCGCCGCGCGCAGCATTCTTCGGCGCGTTGTGGCAAGCCGCCGGCTCGAACGGCGCCGCGAGTCCGGCCGTATGATGCAGCGGCTCCTGCTGGTAGTGCTGCGCAAAACCAGGAAGGCGTGCATCTTTGTCGTCATCCTGTTCCTGTCGCTCCAATGGCTCCGCGCAACCAGCACGTTTGTCGGCAAACCGTTCGTGACACTGATCCTGACATTTCAGGCTACGGTATATGCCAGCGACTTCATCCGCCGCTACATCAACAGCGCCCGATTGCGCAGGGGGCGCGAGGATCCCAGCCGGGTATCGTCGTTCGGCATCCTGTCGTTCGCCGCGCAGGTGGCGGTGTGGTCGTTGGCCCTGCTGGTGGCGCTGCAGAATCTGGGTTTTGAAATCACGGCGCTTGTCGCGGGCTTGGGCATCGGCGGCATAGCCATCGCATTTGCGCTTCAGAACATCCTGGGCGACATCTTCTGCTCCGTGGCCATCATCCTGGACAAACCGTTCGCCGTCGGCGATTTCATCATTGTCGGCGAGCAGTCGGGCATGGTCGAGAACATCGGCATAAAGACAACGCGCGTCCGCAGCCTGTGGGGCGAGCAGATCGTCTTTTCGAACGCCGACCTCACCAGCAGCCGCATCCGCAACTACAAACGGATGAAAGAGCGGCGCGTCGTCTTTTCCATCGGTGTGGTGTACCAGACCCCCCTCGAAAAACTGGAACGCATCCCCTGTCTTATCCGTGAAAGCATTCAGGCGAATCCGCGGACTCGGTTCGACCGCGCCCATTTCCAGAAATTCGGCGACTTCGCGCTCGTTTTCGAGGTCGTCTACTACGTGCTGGATAGCGACTACAACGTCTACATGGACATTCACCAGAACATCAATCTGACCATTTTCCGCCGGTTTGAGGAGGAAGGCGTCCAGTTCGCCTACCCTACGCAGGAACTTGTCATCCGCCCAAGCGCCGCTTTCTCGACTCAGTCGCTGCAGGAGGGGCCGAAACCGCACGCATAAGTTCCGGCGGGACGGATCCGGGATGGCGCCGGCCGTCAATCTGGTGTGTCTCGATACGCCGTTACCTCGCGGCCTGCCCTGAGTCTGCTGTGCGGACAGCGTTGGGCTTTTCCTGGTCTTCCAGGCCTTTGCGAACCTTCCGCGTAACCGGGCGAGATGCCGGGTCTAGTCCGCGCGGATGCCGTATTCTTTCATTTTTCGCCAGAGAGTGGAGCGGGAGATGCCGAGTTTATCGGCGGCTTCGGTCTGGTTGCCGGAGAGCTTATCGAGGGCCTGGCGGATGAGCTGCTCTTCCATTTCCTTCAGCGTAGGGATACTCTCGCTCGCGTAGTGGGGCAATGCGAACGGCGCGCTGCCGCCCGCCCGCACCTGCTCGGGCAGATCGCGCGCCCGGATGATATCGCCGTCGGCCATAATAATGGCGTGGGCGATGATGCTCTCGAGTTCGCGGACGTTGCCCGGGTAGCTGTAGTTGCGAAGGTAGGCCTGGGTCTGTTCATCGAAGCCCTGCACGCGTTTGCCGAAGCGCCGGCTCATCTGCGACACGAAATGCCCGACCAGCTGGGGCAATGCATCCATGCGCTCGCGCAGCGGCGGCACGCGCACCTGGATGACGTTCAGCCGGAAGTAGAGGTCTTCACGGAAACGGCGTTCGGCTACGGCTTCCTCAAGGTTCCGGTTGGTGGCGGCCAGCACGCGCACATCAACGTGGGAAGAGGAGGACGCCCCCACGGGGCGGATCTCGCCGTTTTGGAGCACCCGCAGCAGTTTGGCTTGGGTGGCCAGGCTCATCTCCCCCACCTCATCGAGGAAGATGGTACCGCCGTCGGCTTCTTCGAACAGGCCGCGCTTGTTGGAATCGGCCCCAGTGAACGCCCCTTTGAGGTGGCCGAACATCTCGCTCTCGAGCAGCTGCTCGGGAAGGGCAGCGCAGTTGACCGCGATGAACGGCATCTCACGGCGCCGGCTCAAACGGTGGACCGCGTTGGCAATGATCTCCTTGCCGGTCCCGCTCTCCCCGAGGATCAGGACCGTGCTGTCGGTGGGCGCTACCTTCGTGATCACCTCGATGACCCGTTTCATGGCCTTCGAGTCGCCAATGAACTCTTGAAACAGGTCCTGCTCGTAATCCTGTATCGCGGTTTGCGTCTGCAGGTTGCGCCGGGCCTTGTTTACCGCAAGCGCCACATCCGAGGGCGCGGAACTCTTCGGAAGGTAGAAAAACGCGCCCCGGCGAATGCCCGCCAAGGCCTTTTCGAGCTTCGCGATTTCAACAATCAGGATAAGTTGCGTATCGGGCGTCTGACGCCGGATATAGGTCACCAGGTCCAAGTCGCTTTCTTCGTCCAGCTCCATGTCCAGAACGATGGTCCCAAACGTGTTTCGGCCTACGAGCCGCAGGACCCCCCGCGCATCGTGGCACCGCTGGACGTGGTACCCTTCGGTTTCCAGGAAATGGGCCAGCGTACTTGCGTAAGGAGCGTCCCCGCTGGCAAGCAACACCTGCATACCAACGTCTTCGGGGTTGTTTCGCATCGAAACGTCTTGTTTTGTCATGGTCCTGATTGTACCAAAACGAAGCGGACTTGCCAAGTCCCGTCCGAAATGCGACACCCGGTACGGCTTGATTGCCGCCGAGAATGGGGGAAGGCCAGGCCCGCAGGATCGGATCGGGGTTGGCAAGCGTGGTGTCGTACGGGAGGTTACACTGCTGCCAATACGGGCCTGGCCTTGGTGACGTTGAGAAAGTTCTCCAAATGCTCGATTTCGTCTTCAGTCATATCCAGAAAGCGCACACCGAAATAATGCAAGCCATTTCTGAGCGGAACGGACCAGCACACGCGCCCTTTGCACTCGATGGCCGGGCCGGTTTCGCCCAGCTGCAGCCGGATCAAGAGGGGTGTGCCGGGCACATGGGGCCGTAGCCAGGTAAACCGAACCCCCGACAACGATAAATCGGCGGAACGCATATGCGAGGGGCGTTCTTCGTAAGGCTCGTAGAGCCACGCCACTATCTCGATGCCGTGCCGTATGTGCCTTCTGCGTTCCATGAGCTTCCGCGTTCCTTGCTTCAACAAATGCCGTCTCTCTCTTATAGACGCTTTATGCGTCACTTTTGGTGACAAAAAATGGAGACCGCCATACCCTCTCTCTAATACCGCTGTCTGCTCCCGATTATTCAACGGCTGAGCGGCCTCATTGTTCACGGGAAGTGGGATGGTTCTTGCAGGCCCCACTCGATCGCCCGTACATACAGACGAACTCCCCGCCGTATTCATTCAATCTTATTTTACTAGATTGACGGCGAATATGCACATCGTTTCCCTTTCTCATACTAATGAACACTTACGCGGAGATTGATCACCGGGGACTGCAAAATAGTTCCCTGCGGCGGCACACGCGCGGGGAAAGAGGGCTTATGCGGGTCTTTTCTGGATTTATCAGCGCTAGAACAGCGCGCCCTGTGGACTCTCCGGCGGGGTCAGGCCGAAATGTTTGTATGCCCCGGGCATGGCGACGCGGCCCTGGGACGTGCGTTTGATGAAGCCGAGCTGGATCAGGTACGGCTCGTGGACCTCTTCGATGGTCTGGGGTTCCTCTCCGATAGCGACCGCAAGGGAGTTGACGCCCACGGGGCCGCCGCTGAACTTGTCGATGATGGTAGAAATGATGGTTTTGTCCATGTCGTCCAGCCCGAGTTCATCGATCCGGTGCAGGCGCAGGGCGGCATCGGCTATTTCGCGGGTGATGGCCCCATCGGCCTTGACTTCGGCGTATTCGCGCACGCGGCGCAGCAGGCGGTTGGCGATGCGGGCCGTACCGCGCGAGCGGCGCGCGATCTCGTAGGCGCCGCCCTCGTCGATCGGTGTCGCAAGGATGCGCGCCGAGCGTTTGACAATGACCTTCAATTCCTCGGGCGAATAGAAGTCGAAGCGGCACATGTCGCCGAAGCGGGCGCGCAAGGGAGGCGTCAACAGTCCCGCGCGCGTGGTGGCGCCGATAAGGGTGAACGGTTTGAGGCCGATCTTGAGGGACCGCGCGGTGGGCCCTTTGCCCAGCATGATGTCGACTTCAAAATCTTCCATCGCCGAATACAGGGTTTCTTCCACCGCGTGGTTCAGCCGGTGGATTTCGTCAATGAACAGAATGTCGAATTCTTCGAGACTGGTCAGGATGGCCGAGAGGTCGGCCTGGCGCTCGACGACCGGTCCCGCGGTGGATTTGATATCGACGCCCATCTCGTTCGAAAGGATACGGGCCAGCGTGGTCTTGCCAAGCCCGGGCGGACCGCACATCAGAATGTGGTCGAGCGGCTCGCCACGGGCCTTGACGGCCTCGATCGAGATGCGCAACCGCTCTTTGATCGCCTCCTGGCCGGGAAAATCGTCCAGCCGGTGCGGGCGGATCTGCTCGTCAAGCTCGCGCTCGTCTTCGCGCGGACTCGGGTCCAGGACTTCGTCCTTTTGCATAGCTTCCGTTTACGGTTCGAGTGCCGGGCGTTCCGCGCCGATACGGACCGCCGCGGGCGGCTCACTTCGGTTTCAGTTTGGCCATGGATTGCAGCGCTGCCCGAACCAGTTCCTCAGGGGGCGCATCGGCCCCGAGTTTCATCCGGGCCTGCGCCGCGGCTTTCCGCGCTTCGCCGATGGTGCATCCGAGCGAGGTAAGCGCCTCGATCACGTCGTCTTCCTGGGGGTATGCATCGGTTTCGGTCTCGCCGAGGATCAGACTCAGCTCGGCGTCCTCGCCAAGCTTGGCTTTCATCTCGAGCAGAATGCGCTGCGCGGTCTTCTTGCCCACGCCTGAAACTCTCGTGAAAGCCGCCACGTTGCTGTCGTGAACGGCTTGCCCGAACTGCTGGACGGACATGGCCGACAAAACCCCCAGGGCTACTTTGGGGCCCACCCCGTTAATGCCCAGCAGCATTTCGAAAAGCGCGCGCTCTTCTTCGCGAAGAAACCCAAAGATTTGAAACGTGTCCTCGCGGATGTGGCAATAGGTAAGCAGCGTGGCCTCGGCATTCACCGACAGCCGCCGGTGCACCTCGGCCGGCACCAATACGTCAAACCCCACGCCGCCCACGTCCAGGGCAACGCGGTTGAGCTTCTTCTGTGCAACGACCCCTCTGAGAAAGGCAAACATGCCGCCATGGTAGCCGCGCAGGCTGCCGCGATCAACTTCACTCCGGCGCTGCATCTCGCGGGCCGGGCGAAGGCGGGCCATCAACAATACGCTCATGCCGCACCAGAGAACGCTGGCGGGACGGGCGCGGTACATGACCCTGCGGACAATCTGAATCCGTCGCTTGGATTATGGTTAAATAAGCAAAGACGGGAAATACGAACCTTCACGTGAGTCAGCAATCCAACAGGGGATCATGATGCGTTATGCGTTGAGTCTCGATGACACGCTGCGCGCGGGGCTATGTGCCGCCGCGGTGTTGGCTGCCTGGTGCGGTTGCGCAAGTGTCTCGTATGCGGCGGACCATGCCGGGGCCTCCATAGGCAAAGAAGCGCAACTCTTCGTCGACGATGTCATGCTTGCGCATAAGGACGGCGTCGTACGCAGGAGCAGTGCCTGCCGCAAGCTCGAGCAGCCCGTGTTGACGGCGGACAAGCCGTGGGAACGCACGGACATCGACCGCCGCATCTATGTGTACGGCACGGCACTGCCGCGGGAGGACGGGACCGGCTGCCGGATGTGGTACATGGGGTATCCCAACCTGTTGCTGTATGCCACGTCTGACGACGGCATCCACTGGGAGCGTCCGAACTTGGGACTGGTCGAGTTCGAGGGTTCGAAAGACAACAATCTGCTCGACATCAAGCTGCACAGTCCCAGCATCATCCACGAGGCCGACGCATCGGACCCGAGGCAACGTTACAAGATGCTCGGGTACCAAAAAAGCGGCGGGGATCGGGGTTACTGGGTGGCGCATTCGCCGGATGGGCTGCATTGGGAGTTCTACGACAAGAATCCCGTTCTGCCCGGCGGCGACACGTGCACCCTGGCCTACGATCCGGATACGCGCCAGTACTTCGCATTTCACAAGCTGTCCCACGAGTACCGGGGCGAAACCCGGCGGCTTGTTTATCTGGCAGTGAGCAAAGATATGCAGACATGGACCGAGCCGGAGCTGGTCATGGCGCCCGACGAGGCCGATGACCGGCAGACGCGCGCCGAGGGCGGCCGCTGTTCCCATTTCTACAACATGTCGGCGTTCAGGTACGGCAGCCAGTGGCTCGGCCTCGTCACCCACTTCCGGTACATGGGGCCGCCTTCCGTCAGCGGCCCGGAGCAAAGCGGACAGGACGGCCCGATCGATGTCCAGCTGGTCCACAGCCGCGACGGACGGCACTGGAACCGGTCCGAAGATCGGTCGCCCGTGATCCCCAACGGCCCGTATGATTATGACGCAGGATGCATCCTCGGCGTTGCAAATCAGCCGATTGTGACCGGGGACGAGGTGTGGATGTACTACAGCGCCATCACCACCACACACGGCGGCTATATCCCGAAGAAACAGATCAGCATCGCGCGCGCGGCATGGCGGCTGGACGGCTGGTGCTCGTTGCACGCTGGCGAAGCGGGCGGGGTTATCGAAACCGTCCCGCTGCGTCCCGAAGGCGATAGGCTGACCGTGAACGCCGCGGCGTCGGGCGGCGCCGTGGCTGTGGCTGTGCTGGACGCGTCGGGCAACCCGGTGGCGGGCTATGGCGACCCGGATTGCACGCCTCTGAAGCGCGATGACGTGCGGCAGCCTGTTCGTTGGAAGAATCGCGACGGGCTCCCCCTCGAACGGCCCATACGGCTGCGGTTTCGCTTGCGAAACGCCGACCTCTTCAGCTACCGGATCGAGTAGCGGCGAGCTCAGCGCCGCCCGCCCCCATCAGAAAACCGGCCCTCCGTTTAAGCAAGCCCTCGCAGTCGGGCGTGGCGGGCCCGTCCGCCGGATCCGGCTGACCGGTGTCACGAGTCCAGCCCGTCTGACGTGTCTGATCACCGGCCGGGCGGCTGTGGTTGGGCGCCGGTGGCAATCTTCCGGAGGAGGCGATACACTGTTGCTCAAAGATGCCGGCGCACGAGTGAGAGGGAGCTGAGCCGCCATGAAAACAGGCAAACAGTTGGTGTGGGCCGTGATAGCTATCTTTGCGATAGCCGCGGTTCCGGCGCGGGCACAAGACGCGTTCGAGAAGGCATCGGGGTCGGCGGCTATCGCGGGGCACGCGCTGGACAAAGTGCACCGCTGGCTGCACGAGGTCGCGCTCACGAAGATTGACCCCGAAACCGGTCTCTACAAGGCGGACGGCGCGTGGAACTACCGCGATACGGCGGCGGACTGCTATCCCTTCCTGGCATGGGCGGCGTTTGTCGTGGACAAGGAGGCGCTGAACGGCCCGGTGCGGGGCGTACTCGACCGTGAGCAGGCGCTGTGCAACACATACGGCCGCATCCCGGTCCCGTGGGACTTCGAGAAGGGCGCGCCAGCCACGGACACCGCCTGGGACGAAGTCGTGTTCCAGGCATCGGAATACGTGAAGGACGGCCTCATCGCCGTCGTCGAAGTGACCGGGCCGGACGCGTGGTTCGACCGCATGCGGGCCATCGAGGACGACCTCTGGGCGGCGGCCAAAGTCGAAACACCCTTCGGCAAAATCCCCTCGGACAACATCGAGGTCAACGGCGACCACCTCCAGGCGCTGCCGCGGCTCTATGCAATGACGGGCGACGAGAAGTACCTCGACTGGGGCGACCGGCTCGCTGATTTCTACTTCGCGCAGGAGAATTTCATCCCCACGCGTCTCCGGGACCACGGCTGCGAGATCATCGGCGGGCTGGGCTTGCTTCATGCAGTCGAAACGACGGACAGGCCCGCTAAGGCGGCCGAACAAGCGCCGCGGTTGAAACGGATCTTCGACGAAATCCTCAAACGGGGTTGCAACGAAGACGGCATGATGTACAACGCCATTGACCAGGGCAAAGGACAGCTCAGCGACGGCTGGGGTTACAACTACGTGGGTTACCTCTGCTACGACATGGCCACGGGCACAAACACCTACCGCCCGCGGGTCGAGCGAACGCTTCAGAACACCATGAAACCGCTTTACGAGAACTACGCGTGGGAAGGGGAGTCCATCGACGGGTATGCCGACTCGATCGAGGGCGCGTTGTACCTGCTGAACCGCGTGCCAGTTGCCGAAGGGTTTGCGTGGGTGGACCGCGAAACGAAGAACAACCTGGTTGACCATCCCTCGCGTCTCGAGAACGGCGAGCTTTGGGGCACCATGAAACTGCAGTCCAACGGCGTGCGCACGGTGCTCATCCACTCGCTGATGCACACGCAGGGCGTGATCGCGCGGCCGTGGCAGCAGGGTCTCGAGGCCGGCGCGGCAGCCGCGGGCAAGGGCATCGCTATCGTAGTCCGCGCGAGCGGGGATTACCGCGGCGTGCTCGAGTTCGACGTTTCCCGCCACCGCGTCTACCTGGGTTTCGAGAAAGACTGGCCCCGCATGAACACCATCCCCGAATGGTTCACCGTCGAGCCCGAAGCCCGTTACACGGTCACGATGCCTGGTGACGGCGCCGGGAGGACATACACCGGCCGCCAATTGCATAACGGACTCGAGGTGTCACTGAAAGCCGGCGAAACCCTGCGGATCAGCGTCACCCCCGCGCCGTGAGGGGGCCCGTTGCCATGAAGGCTTGCGGCTATCCGCTGATCACGAATGACGCTGGTCCTTGAAGCGGCGACTCGCTCTCGCGCAAAGACCCGCGAGCCCGGCCCCGAGAAGGACGCAGGTCGACGGCTCCGGGACGACCTGGCAGTCCAAGGTGCCTTCCACATCGACGTACGAATAAGGGTCTCCACCCTCGTTAAATGCATAGAAACCTATATCCGATACGTCAAAGGCCAGGCCCAGTTCGGGGAAGGTGACCGCACCCGTGCACAGAGAGGCCGAGCCAGACGCTTCCGCATACCACATAAACCCGTATTCTTGCCAGACTTCAATATCCCACGATATTATCCCGGTTTCTATTTCCCTTGTTGTTATTGTTGGCGCTTCTAGGTCCAGCAAATCCAAGAACACAGAATAAGGCGTACTAGCCGTGTAATAAGCCGGCCCCGTGTAGTCACCACCTTCTGCAAGCTCATTCATGTATCCCAAAAAGTCGGGAAGGCCAACGTCGGCGTACAAGAACAGATTCTCTGCCAATCCGGGCGCACTTAAATCCAAGGAATATCCGGGCATGTACATCCCGCTGGAGCCGCTGAAGGGAAACATATCCGCCCCGGCCGGCCCTGACGCGGACAGTAACAGGCACGCGCACAACGCGAAGCAATTCAGGCGTGAAAGCATTGCAGTTTGTCCCCCTTGTTTACAGGTTCACAGGACTATACCACCTGTCGGCGGAGCAAGGATCGTGCCCCATGTGATTATCTAAATGCGACAAGGGTTTAGGTATGCATGGACGAGGAATTCTGGGCTTGGGCGCGCAGGAACGCGACAAGAGTTTATCAGCTATGACAATGTTTTGATCTATGTTGCCCGTCTGTGTTTCGGAAAGTTCAATAACTCCGCAGTGCATCCGCGTAAGTCAGCGAAAACCCGCCCTTTGTTGCGATAAGCAAGGTCGAACACTTCGGAGGAATGCGGGGGATTGACAGACAGATAGGAGTGGGAAGCGGCGGCTATTTTCCTCAAGCCCCGGCGCTCAATTCTCTTTGGTGTCTGGCGGGACCGATGTGAGCGGAACGCCGATGACCGGGTGGAGAACCCTGTTGACGTCCCGGACCATTTCCGTGATGACCATGGCGTTTGGGTCGGCATTTTTGACGATAGTGAGCAGGCGGCTGACATCGCGCCGCCGGCAAACCATGAAGAGCTGCTCGACGGGCCCCTGCATTCCCATGCCGGGGAACACGGTGACCGGCTGGCCGGTGGCTCTCAACTTGTCGGCCAGAGCGGTTCCTTCCTTGGCGGAAATGACTTTGAGCGCGACGTTCCCGAGCGCCAGTTTCGCTTCAACGAATATCCCGCACGCGTTCCCGCAGGCGAAGCCGAGCGCGTAGAACAGAATCAGCGCGGGTGATTCTTTGATCTGACTCACGACGGTGCCGACCACCAGAATCCAGATGATCACTTCCACGAATCCCAGGCAGAACGTGATCAGCATACGGCCCTGAACAGCCATTATGGTTCGCAGCGTTCCCATCGAAACGTCAACAATCCGCGCGGCGAAAACAAAAATGCCCGTCAGCAAGACGCCTGCTTCCATGTCAACCTCGCATATCTCGAAAAAGGGGAAAGAATCACCGGACGCACAATGCCGCCCGAAACGGAGAACGCTTCATCCATGCCTTCGTGCCTCCCGGCATCAGCTATGCCAAGACTTCAAGCGTTTTTCCCCCGCGGAAACGTACTGTGCGGAGCGCGGCCCCCCCGCGCCCCGCATCGTCATATGCCAACGTGTGGCGTTTCGTCTGCGCACAGTGGAAACGTTGCGCGCGCGCCTTTTTCGTACCCGCTCACAGCGTCCAATGTCTTGCGGCCTCTGGCTGGTAAATGATCCCGATGACCTCGAGGAGCCGGACGCCCTTCGGGGTCTCCCACTCAACCACGTCGCCAATGCGCGAGCCAAACAGCGCGAGGCCCAGAGACGAAAGCACGGACACCCGTCCTTCCAGAGGCTTGCTATCGGACGGAAAGACCAGGTTATAGACCCCTTCCTGGTTCGATTCCTTGTCCCGGACGCGCGCAATCGAGTTCATGGTGACCACATCAGGCGGAACTTCCGTCGGGGCCAGGACCTTCGAAGCGGTAAGTTTGTGCTGCAATTCGTCTCCCCTGGACCACTGCCGCTTGCCGCTCTGCGCCTTCATGGCATCAATCACCTCTTGCAGCCGAGCCTGATCGAAATTGCTTATGACGGCCTCTTTCTTGCTCATATGCCAGCTCCTTTTGCTTCTACTCCTGATAGTCTGCGCGAGGTTCTCTTCTTTGCCGGATGACGCGGTCTCCGGCGCTCGCCAATCCGCTGCCGGAAAAGGCCCCAATGCTCCCAGCCCATTCTACGCGTGTTCCCGGTCGGATCCGGGGGATTTCGGCACCGGCCGAAACCGCATGCCCGAGCCGTGGATGCCACCACACTCGTGCAGCTATCGGCGCCGTTTGCCGATGCCCGTGAGTCTATTAAACTTCCAAGGCGGTCATATTTTCTGGAAATTGCGGTATTATCGGGAATGATCGTGGCACATTCACCGCGCGTGTGCCGGGCAATCAGAGATGATAATCCCCGGATGCCTCCGGCTGATACAGTATTTGGGCTATCTCATACATCGGAGCATCCTCACCTGCGCCTACCGTAAAAACGTCACCCAGCCGCCGGCCAAGAATCGCCGTTCCGAATGGATTCAGGATCGAGACATTCTCGGGGGCCAAATCAGCGTTCCGCGGAAAGACGAGCGTGTAGACCCGGTCCGCGCCCGTGTTCGGGTTCTTGACGCGCACCTTGGAATTCATGGTTACCACATCAGGCGGCACCTCACGCGGGTTCGTGAGCCGGGCCAGCTTCAACTCCTCGTCCAACATGTCCGCGTGTTTCTGATTCTCTTTTGTGCCGAACGCGCGCACAACTTCGAGCAGCTCTCTGAGGCGTTCCAGGTCGTAGCGGCTGATATAGATTGCACGAGACTCGGCTACGGACGGCGCCTCGTCGCCGGGATGGGCGCCGGGCGGCACAATCCCGCGAAGCAGCACCGTCCGCATGTGACGGGCCACTTTGGCCAGGTTGTCGGACTGCAACGGCTCGGACCAATAACTCGTGAAAGCGGTAAGCATCCCTTCAAGGCACACGGACATCTTGATTCCCGGCGTCCCTTTCTGGCCCAGCTTGGCGAAACACCGCGCGAAGATGCGTTCCACGATATCGATGTATTTCTCGTGCAGACGGTTGACTTCCGGACCCAGACGTTCGGGCTCCGGCTGTACGCCCAGGTATGCCGGAAAACAGAAGGGCTGGAAAAACAGCCGATCGTTCGAATAGTTGCACAATCGGAGCCGGATGAGATCCAAGACCGCCTCTTCGGGGTCGCCGGCCCGTGTCAACGGTTCCAGGCGGCGGATCACAAACTCGCCGATTCGCTGCGCCACGCGGCCGTAAACGTCTTCCTTGCTCTCGAAAAGGTTGTAGATGCTCCCCACGGAGATTCCTGCCTCGCGGGCCAGGAACTCCATGGTGGTCTGCTGATACCCTTTTCGCCCGAACACGAGCTCGGCGGCATCGAGAATTGTGCTGTCCACGGGCTGGCGCCGTTTCCTGGACCCGAGTATGCTTCTATTACCGGACATGGGTCTGTCTCCTCTCTGCCCGATTGAATCATCATTCTATATTGAACGCGCATTCATTCTAGCCGAGTCCTCCCGCGGTGTCAAGCCCGAAGAGCAAGCTTCTTTTGCCTCATTCTCCATAGTTTCAACGTGTCCGTCAAAACAGGACAACCCCGGGTTGCTTCGGAAACTGGGAATAGGCGGGCAAATTGACCCGGTCGACAGCCTGTGATAGCATCGCCGGCGTCTGTTGGGCGGGGCCACGCGTGTCACATAAGATTAATGAAGCCTTCCTGCGCGAGGGATAGGATATGGATACCGAGCTGCTGAAAGCGCGTCTTAACCTGCATGCGGTGCTTCGCAACCTGGAAGACCTTCCTGTTCTGGATTCGCGCGCTGCGGCCATGATTCGAGATTGGCGTACCGCGATACATTTTTCGGTGCGCGGGGGACTGCACGCGGGCCTCGTGTTCGAAGGGGGGCAGTGCCGCCATTATGCCGTGCGCCCGCCCCGCGCCGATGTGAGACTGTTCTTTTTTTCGCCCGCGCACGCGAACGGGATGTTTGCGGGCACCGCGAACCCCGTGCCGCTCAAGGGTTTTTCGAGGCTCGGGTTTCTGAAGAACGAGTTTACTGAACTGACCCGGCGGCTGGAGTATTTCTTAAAGCCCGATGCCGAAAGGCTGACCGACCCCGGCTACCTTCGCGCCAATACCATCTTAACGATATTTACGGGCGCGTTTGCGGTTAAACACCTGGCGGAGCTCGAACCGGTGTCCGCACAGCTTGCCGCGGCTGTCCCCAACGGTTCGGTGCAACTCGAGGTTGAGCCCGACGGCCCCCTCGCACACATCATCTACGACGGGAAGAGCGTTGTCCCCCGGAAAGGCGCGGCCGCGCGGCCGTCGGCCATCATGTGGTTCGCGGATTGGCGCACCGCGAACGATGTTCTTAACGGGAAGATGGATGCGTTCAGTGCGGCAGGCAAAGGGTTGCTCCGTCTCGAGGGCAAGATCCCCATCATTGACAACACCGGCCTCATCATGGACCGGGCCGCCGCGTACTTGGCATGAGCCTGCCCGGCGAAAGGATAGCGCGCATGGAAACGTTCGAATATGTGGAATCGCGCAAGCTCTTCGAGCGCGCCTGCAAAGTCATTCCCTGCGGCATTTACGGCCATTTCAGCCCGGCGCCCCTGACCCACGTGGGGGCTTTCCCGCTGTTTGCCGCGCGCGCTCAGGGCGCCCGTTTCTGGGACGTCGACGGCAACGAGTTTATTGATTACATGTGCGCGTACGGCCCCATGATCCTGGGATACGGGAATCCTGCCGTCGACAAGGCGTTTCGCGAGCAGATGCAGCAGGCGGATACGGCAACGGCCGCATCGCCGAGAATGGTCGAGCTGGCGGAAGTGCTGGTGGACCGGGTCGCCATCGCGGACTGGGCGTTCTTCGCCAAGAACGGCGCCGACGTAACTTCCTACGCGGTCACCATTGCCCGCGCGGCTACCGGACGCAGCAAGATCGTCGCTATCAAAGGCGGTTATCACGGCACCCAGCCCTGGATGCAGGCTCTTGGTCATCACGGCACCATTGCGGACGATCACAAGAATTACATTCGCATTCCCTGGAACGACTACAGCGCTCTCGAACGCGTCGTCGCGGAGGACGGACACGACATCGCCGGGTTCATCGCTACCCCGTATCACCACCCTGTTTTCGAGGACAACGCGTTGCCTTTGGATGGGTACTGGCAAAAAGTGGAGGCGCTGCTTCGAAAACACGGGATCGTGTTCATCATCGATGATGTGCGTTGCGGGTTTCGCCTGCACCGCGGCGGCAGCAACGAACGGTACGGTTTCAAGCCCGATCTCGTCTGTTTCTGCAAGGCGATCGCGAACGGGTATCCCATTTCCGCCCTCGTCGGCGTGGACTCGCTGCGCAACGATGCCGCGAACGTATTTCACACGGGGAGCTACTGGTATTCTGCCGGGCCCATGGCGGCAGCAATCGCGACCCTCGGCGAATTGCAGCGTCTGGATGCGCCCCGCTTGCTCGGCGAGACCGGCCGGAAACTCAACGATGGGCTCATCCGCATCGCGAAGAGCCACGGCTACACCCTGAAGGTCACCGGCGAGCCGTGCATGGCATACTGCCGCATCACCGATGATGAAACCATGATGCTGCACCAGCGGTGGTGCGCCGAATGTACCCGGCGCGGCGCCTATTTCGCGCCGCACCACAACTGGTTCGTCTCAACCGCGCACGCGGATGCTGACCTCCAGCGCACATGGGATATCGCTGATGAGGCGTTCAAAATGGTGAGTTCCCAGTAGTCAGCGGTGAGGGATTAGCAAAGAGCTGGAGAGTTGGAGAGGCAGGCAGCGCGCACTCCAGGGCGCAATGTGGGGGAGCAACATGACGGCGATTGTCACGTGCTTCGATTTGAAGGTTTGGCAGAAGGCAATGAAGCTGGCGTTAGACGTAGAGCGGATAACGGAGGAATTCCCGGCCCGCGAGCGCTTCGGCCTTTCGAGCCGGATGCGCCGGGCGGGTGTGTCGGCCCCGTCGACTATCTCGGAGGGGCATGCGCGCGACTCGAGGGGGCATTTCGCAAGTCACCTGTCGTTTGCATGGGGTTCTGTGGCAAAATTGGAGAAACAGCTCGAACTCAGCACGCAGCTTGGTTCCATGAGGCGCGAAGCGGGAGCCCGGCTCTTGAACACGGGTGGCGAGCCTGGAAAGATGCTCCCGGGTTTAAAGAATGGGCTGTTACGCCGTGCGGGCTCTTTGGCTCGCGGAAGGCCGCGGAGGAAAGATTTGCGCAAGCTGCCGTACAGGATCGCACAACACAAGCCCGTGTGCGTTCCCGCTCCGTGTATTAATTCCACATCCTCAACTACTAATCACTTCTCCGGAGGAACCTCATGCCGCTAAGTCCTGAAGAGAAAACCAGGCTCAAACAAATCGCTCTTGAGATTCGCCGCAGGATTGTCGACGTGACGGCATGGTCCGGCGGCGCGCATATCGGGGGTTCGTTGAGCATGACGGACATCCTCACCATTCTCTACTGGAAATATCTCAATATCGATCCGGCGCGGCCGTACTGGGAGGGCCGCGACCGCTTTGTCTTGAGCAAGGGGCACGGCGGGGTAGGCCATGCGGTCGTGTTGGCGCATCGCGGCTATTTCCCCGAGGAGGACCTGAAGGAATTCAACGCGACGGGTTCGAAGCTTGGCATGCATCTTGATTGTCATAAGGCCGTGGGCGTGGATGCCTCGACCGGTTCGATGGGCCATGGGTTATCGCAAGCCGTGGGAATGGCCCTTGCTGCGCGGGTTCTCAAGAAGAACTGGCGTACGTACTGCATTGTGGGCGACGGCGAGAGCAACGAGGGCTCGATATGGGAAGCCGCGATGGCCGCCAGCCATTACAAATTGTCAAATCTCACCGCGTTCTGCGACCGCAACCACATGATGATTGACGGTCCCACGGAGGAAGTGATGAGCCTGGAACCCCTCGCCGACAAGTGGGCGGCGTTTGGCTGGCAGGTGCGCAGCATTAACGGCCACGATTTTGACCAACTGGCCGGGGCCGTCGAGTTCGCGCTCGCGAACGACAAAGGCCCGGTGATGATCGTCGCCGACACGGTAAAAGGCAAGGGGGTGGATTTCATGGAGAATGACCCGGCCTGGCACTACGGCGGTTTGGGCGGGGACCTGTTGGCACGGGCCAAGCAATCGTTGGAGCGCATGGCATGAGTACAACCGAAGGCGGACTGACCTGGACCGTGTACGACGCGGATAAGCTCACCCAGCGCGAGATCTACGGTCTTGTGTTGAGCGAACTGGGCGAGAAACACCCCGAGATCGTCGGGTTGAGCGCCGACCTCGCGAAATCCACCAAAATCGGCATGTTCGGAGACAAGTTCCCGGACAGGTTCTTCAACTTCGGCATTGCGGAGCAGAATCTTTTCGGGGTGGCCGCGGGCATGGCCAAAGCGGGGCTGGTGCCGTTTGTGTCGACCTTTTCGGTGTTTGCGTCGATGCGCGCGTGCGAGTTTCTCCGCACCGACATCTGCTACCAGAACCTGAACGTGAAGGTCATCGCCACGCATGGCGGGACGTCTTTCGGGTCGGCGGGCACGACGCATCACTCTACGGAAGACCTTTCCATAGTCCGCGCGTTTGCCAATTTGCGGGTGGTGGTGCCTGCCGACGGCATCGAGACCGCCAGGACTGTTCGCGCGTGCATGGAGATCGAGGGGCCGGTCTACATCCGGATCGGCCGCGGCTTCGAGCCCCGCGTTTACGAGAGCGAGGACTACGAGTTTCAGATCGGCAAAGCCGTCGAGATGCGTCCCGGAACCGATATCACGGTGATTGGCTGCGGCCCGACGGTCTACCACGCCGTGCAGGCGGCAAAGATTCTCGAGGAGCAGCAGGGCCTGGGCGTCCGGGTGCTCAACATGCACACGATCAAACCCATCGACGAGGAAGCCATTCTCAAGGCCGTCGCGGAAACGCGCCGGATCGTCACGTTCGAAGACCACAACGTGATCGGCGGCCTTGGCACGGCCGTTGCCGACGTCATCGCCGCCAGCGGAAAAGGGTGCGCGTTCGAAAAGGTGGGCATTCCCGATGTGTTCTCGATACACGGCTATCCCGAAGACCTCATGAACTACTACAAGATCGATACGGACGGCATTCTCGAGAAGGTCGGCGAGGTCATGGGCCGCGACTTCGAAGAAGACGAAGACTGGGAAGACGAGGTGTAAGCATGGCGGCCAGCACCGATCTTCTCACGGCGCGTATAGTGTTGCGGGCAGTGCTGCCCATCATCAAGGTGTTGCTCGAGGACGATCCCAAGACCCGGAAGAAGTTCCAAGGCGTTACGGCGACCGTTCAGTTCGTGGCGGACGATCCCGGGGGGCCGATGGGCGCCCATATCACGTTCGACAACGGCGCGTTCGGGGTCGTGCATGAAATCGCTGAACAGCCGGATCTAACGTTCCGGTTCTCTTCGGTGAAGAAGATGAACGCCCTGTTCGCCGGGAAACCGGTTCTTCCGCGGATCCAGGGCATTCGGAACTTCACGTTGCTCGTGAAGATGCTCGGCGTGCTGATGCGCCTGAAACTGCTCATGCCGAACAAGGCCCCCAGGAACCCCGGCGAGGCGCGCCTCAAAGTTAAACTCATCCTCTACATGGTTTCGACCGCGCTCAGCCAGTTGAACAAGGGCGGCGACCCCGACATGGTCAAATGGACCAGCAAACAGCCGGAGCGCATCTACCAGTGGTCGGTCGAGCCCGAGGGCATCGCCTGTTACCTGCGGGTGAAGGCCGGCAAGACCAAGGCGGGGCGCGGCTACTACACCCGCCGAAAACCGATTGTGCATATGAAATTCGCCGGAGTCGAAGGAGCGTTGCCGGTGCTCACCAACAAGGTCGATACCGTGCAGGCGATGACCCAGGGCCTGGTCGAGAACGTAGGCTCGCCCGAGTTCGGCGGGCAGATCGGCGACTTCATGCTCAAGATCGCCCGCATGCTGACCTGAGACGAGTCGGCGCGCCGCAAGCGTTTTGGACAGGCCGTGGGGTTCTACTCTGCAAAACCTCGGGCCAGTCCCGATAGCGCTTATTCAGTGCATTTCGGGCAGAGGCCGCGCAATTCCACTTGCGACGAATGCAGCTGGCATCCGTTGGGCAGGTCTTGCTCGATACCCGTTTGATCGATACGGCCGGAATACACATCGAGGATATTGCCGCAGCGCTTGCAGACAAAATGGTGATGCGGCGTCATGTTGGCCTCGAACCGCGCGCTGTTTCCGACAATGCCGAGCCGTTCCGCAAGGCCGATTTCCTCGAGCGTGCCCAGCGTTCGGTACACAGTGTCGAGGGTCATGGCCGGCAGACGGCGGACGACGCGCTTGTGGAGCATCTCCGCGCTTGGATGGTCGCAGGCACGAGACAGCTCGCGATAGACCTCTTGCCGTTGCGGGGTGATTCGCAGCCCAATCTCCCTGCACCGTGCGCGAAACGCGGCGAGTCTGGCGTCGATAGCTGCGGTGTCAATCTTCCTGGTGTTCATTGGCGGAGGAATTCTGTTTTCATCTGTCGTACGACGCAAGTATACTACAGTCGGCTGCGATAACGTGAAGCAACGCATCAATCTCCGCCCCGAAGCGTGCGCGGAGGCGCGCAGGCAGACTTGAATTTGCGGCGCGGGCATGTAAGAATCATTCTTAAGAACAAGTCGCCCGCAGCCTGCTCGCGGCGAGTAACGGCTGCGCGCCGCACAGGGGAGCAACGGGGAAAGGCAGCGGCAGATGCGGCGTTGCGACTGCTGCACAGGAACCGGGTGCGCAAACCACAACAAGAAAGGGAAGACGTCATGAGCACTTCGAAAAACCTTCAGGAAGCTTTTGCCGGGGAAAGCCAGGCCAACCGTAAATACCTTGCCTTCGCCAACAAAGCGGAGAAAGACGGATTTCCGCAGGTCGCCAAACTGTTCCGCGCGGCCGCCGAAGCGGAGACGGTCCATGCCCACGCGCACCTGCGCGTCATGGGCGGCGTCAAGTCCACTGCCGAGAACCTGAAGGCAGGCATCGACGGCGAAGGCCATGAGTTCAAGAACATGTACCCGGGGTTCGTGGCGGAGGCCCAGAAAGAAGGCAACAAACCCGCCGAGGTCAGTTTCCGGAACGCCATGACCGTCGAGGAAATCCATCACGGCCTTTACAAGGAGGCCCTCGCCGCCGTCGAAGCGGGGAAGGACCTCGAATCCGCGCCGATTTATGTTTGCCCCGTCTGCGGCAACACGGTCATCGGCGGCGTCCCCGATAAGTGCGAAGTCTGTGGCGTCCCGGGCGAGAAATTCCTCGAAGTGAAGTGACCCGAACGAAAGCAACTCGTCTCCCAGAGCGGCGCGGCTGTCTGTCTGGATAGTCCGCGCCGCCGGGGGTGAAGGAGTGGCGCGTGAGCATGAAAACAACGAAGCGCTGGGTGTGCACCATCTGCGGGTATGTCCATGAAGGGCCGGAACCGCCGGAGTCCTGCCCGGAGTGTGGGGCCAGCTCCGACCTGTTCGAAGAGGAAGGCGCCGAAGACGGCGCCGCTTCTTCGCCAGGGAAAGCGGTCTCAGGAGAATACCTCGCGAAATGGGCACGCGAGAGCGACGCGTTCGAGACCAAGTTTGCCCGCATCAAGTCGCTGGCGTCGGGCGCCCCGAGCGAGATTTCGCCCATGCGCACCCAGCAGCCGTTCCCGTCGTGGGAGGCCGTTCTGTTTCGCGGCGCGCAGTTGCACCGGCTGCCTCTCAACGAACATGAAAATGTAAACACCAAGACGGTCATCGGCCGCACCGCCGCGAGGCCGCTTACCATCGCGATGCCGTTCTACGTCTCGCACATGTCTTTCGGGGCCCTTTCCCGGGAAGCGAAGATCGCTCTGGCGCGCGGTTCGCGCTTGGCGGGTACCCTTATCTGCTCGGGCGAAGGCGGTCTCCTGCCGGTCGAACGCGCCGAAGCGGCCCTGTACGTCTACGAGCTGGGCACGGCGCCGTTTTCGCACCGTGACGACGCCATTCGCCAGGCCGACGCGGTCGAGATCAAGATCGGCCAGGCCGCGAAACCCGGACTGGGCGGGCATCTGCCCAAAGAGAAGGTAACGGAAGAGATTGCGCGGGTCCGCGGAATTTCCGTGGGGGAGGACTCGATTTCGCCGGGCCGTTTTACCGGCATCGACAAGAAAGGCGACCTGAAGAAGGTGGCAGCGCGCGTGCGCGGCGTGCTCGACGGAAAACCCCTGGGCGTCAAGCTGACCGCCAGCCATATCGAAGAAGATCTGGCCGAGGCGCTCGAGGCTGAACCCGATTTCATCACCATCGACTGCCGCGGCGGCGCCACGGGCGCGGCGCCTACCTACATCAAGGACAACGTCTGCCTGCCCCCGGTGTTCGCTCTGTACCGCGCACGGAAGTACCTGGACCAAACCGGCAGCCGCGTCACCCTCTGTGTTACCGGGGGATTCCGCGACAGCGCCGACATTGCGAAAGCCCTGGCCATGGGGGCCGACGCCGTCGCCCTCGCCACCGCATCGCTCATTGCCATCGGGTGCCAACAGTACCGCGTGTGCCACACCGGCCGTTGCCCGGTCGGCATCACCACGCAGGACCCCGAATTGCGGAAACGGCTTGACGTCGAGGTGTCGGCGCAACGGCTCGCGAACTTCTACAACGCCACGCGCGAAGAGGTGGCCAACTTCGCCCGGATCAACGGCCGCGCCGACGTGCACGACCTCGACATGTCCGATCTCGTGGCGATCAGCAACGAGATATCGCAGAACACCGGCATCGAACACGCATAGGCCTACCCCTTCGCGGGGGGGTCTTCGGGCACGCGGTATACCGCGCGCAAGCGGGCGAGTTCGGCCTTGAGCCCGGCGACCTCTTCGGCGTACTCGGGATTGTTGTATTCGCTGCGCATCTCGTGGGGGTCTTTCTCGAGGTCATAGAACTCCCATTCGCCGAGCGTATAGAAGTAGGCGAGCTTGTAGCGCGGGGTGCGCACCCCGTAATGCTTGTAGACGTTGTGGACCTTCCCCTCGCCCTCGTAATAATGGTAGTAGATGGACTCACGCCAGTTGCCGGGGCGTTCCCCGCGCAGCAGAGGCTCGAGACTCATGCCTTGCATGTCGTTGGGAATCTCTGCGCCCGCGATGTCGAGGAACGTCTCGGCGCAATCCAGGTTCTGGACCATGAGGTCCGTCTCGGAGCCGGGTTTGATGACGCCGGGCCAGCGGGCCACGAGCGGCGTGCGCAACGACTCCTCGTAGATGAACCGTTTGTCGAACCAGCCGTGCTCGCCCAGGTAAAAACTCTGGTCTGACGAGTAGAAGACCACCGTGTTCTTGTCGAGCCCGCTCGTCTCAAGATAGTCGAGCACGCGGCCGACGTTGTCATCGACCGACGCGATGCAGCGCATGTAATCTTTCATGTACCGCTGATACTTCCACCGCACCAGCGCGCCGCCCTCGAGCTTGGCTTCCAGGAATGCTTTGTTCCCGGGGCCGTACGCGGCTTCCCAGTTCTTGCGTTGCTCTTCCGTCATGCGCCCGAACGTGCGTTTCTTGCCCGGATCGTTGTCATCGACGGTCTCCCAGACCTTGAGGTCTGGTCCCAGCCGCATGGTTTTGGCGATGGTCATGTCCTGTTTTTTGGCCGCCGTGCCGCGGCCCGAGTAATCGTCGAAGAGGTTGTCGGGTTCCGGAAAGGTGACGTCGTCATAGGTGGTCAGGTGTTTCGGCCCCGGCAGCCATTCCCGGTGCGGAGCCTTGTTCTGGAGCATGAGCATGAATGGCTTGGCGGGATCCCGGTCCTTTTCCAGCCATTTCAGCGACAAGTCGGTGATGATGTCGGTCACGTACCCCTCATGTTTCGTGGGCCCCTCCGGAGCGAGAAAATCAGGGTTGTAGTAATCGCCCTGGCCGGGCAGGACCTCCCAGGCGTCAAACCCGGTGGGGTCCGAGACCAGATGCCATTTCCCGAAGATCGCCGTCTGGTAACCCGCCTGCTGGAGCAGTTTCGGGAACGTCTGCTGAGTGCCGTCGAAACGGTCGCTGTTGTCTCGGAATCCGTTGATATGGCTGTGCTTGCCCGTCAGGACGACCGCCCGGCAGGGTCCGCAAATGGAGTTCGTGACAAAGCTGTTGCGGAAAATTATGCCTTCTCGGGCGATGCGGTCGATGTTCGGAGTGGGCGCTGCCGAGGCCAGGCGGCTCCCGTAGGCGCTCACCGCGTTCTGGGCGTGATCGTCGCTGAAGATCCAAATGATGTTGGGCCGTTCCGCCCCTTCGGCTGCGTGCGGCCGCCAGGACTGTGCCGCGGCCAGAGCCGCCAAAGCGCCTCCTCCGGCGTATCTGAGAAAGTCGCGTCTGGAAACCATGAGCTCCATCTCCCTGTGCGTTTGTGGGGTTGCGGCGGTTTCCATGGTGGCACACTCCCGCCCGGCTTGACAAATGAATTGGCTGCAGCCGCTCCGCGCGGCCAGAGCGTTCCACAACGAGCATTTCGCGGGGTCAAACGCGCGGCGCGGACACAGGCCGTGTTCAACACAACTGCCTGGCGGGAGCGCTCGCCGGGATCTATTGCCAAGCACCTGCTATACTTCTCGAGGGCCGGTCTCCTTTTCTGGATTCCAGCCCGGTTATCTTCGATGTGCTGTTCGGGCGGACGGGGGACGTTGAGGAGGCCGAGATCATGAATCGTGGGCATACGATGAGACTGTTCGTGTTGGTGTGGGCATGCATCGCCGCATTCAGCGGCATAGCCGCCGGATTGGATTACCCGGGCGGCGCGCCGGGGCAAGCTGTGGCAACCCTTTCCGGCAACGCGTTCACCCTGAAAAACGGCGTGCTCTCGGCCGAGTGGACCGTGGAAGGAGGCCATCTGCGCCTGGGCACGTTTGGTGCGTCCGAGTCTCCTCGCGAACAGGCCGCGGGCAATGGCGAGGCCTTTGTGTTTCTCCTGGCGGGAGGCCGTGTTCTGAAAGCCTCGGAGTTCACCGTTTCAGCCCCGCCTGAGGCCGAGAAAATCGGGGCGCGTCCCGATGGCCGGCGACTCGCCGACCGGTCCGGCGGGATGCGGGTCAGAATCCCGCTGGCGTTGCCTGACGGGACGCTGGCCGCGGAATGGTCCGCTGAGTTGCGGGACGGCTCGAACTATGTGATTCAGCGAGTGACGTTGGCGGCGGGGAAGAATGACGTGCCCTTGGAGACCGTTCGCCTGGTCGACCTGGACGTCCTGGGCGCGCACGTGTTGGGGGTCACCCAGGGTGCGCCGGTGGTGGCCGGCAACCTTTTCTTCGCGCTCGAGCATCCGATGTCGGAGAGCGTTGTCAGCGGGACGCGCGTGACATGCGGGTTGCGGCGGGGTCCGGCTCTGGCGGCGGGCAAGCGGCTCACGCTGTCGTCGGTCATGGGGGTCACGCCGCCGGGCCAACTGCGCCGTGGTTATTTGTACTATGTCGAACGCGAACGCGCTCATCCCTACCGCCCGTTTCTGCACTACAACTCCTGGTACGACATTTCGTGGGGCGACCGGAAGTTTGACGAAGCCCAGTCCCTCGCGGCGATCGATGTGTTCTGCCGGGAACTCGTCACTGCGCGGGGCGTAAAGATGGACAGTTTCGTGTTCGACGACGGCTGGGACAACAACGAGACCCTGTGGCAGTTTCACGAGGGTTTCCCGAATGGTTTCGCGCCGCTGCGTGAGAAAGCCGCGGGCTGCGGGGCTGCTTTGGGGGTTTGGCTGTCGCCGTTTGGAGGGTATGGCGAGGCGCGCGAGCAACGGCTGCGATACGGCGCCGAACAGGGGTTCGAGATCAACCGCAACGGATTCTCGCTCGCCGGGCCGCGGTATTACGAGCGGTTTCATGCGATTTGCGCCAGGATGATGCGCGACTATGGCGTGAACTTCTTCAAGTTCGACGGGATGGGGCCCGGCAACAACAAGACCGGGGGCGAGGAGTTCCTCGAAGATATCGAGGCGCTGATGCGGCTGGCCGGCGAATTGCGCGAAATCGACCCCGAGCTTTACGTTAGCGCGACGACCGGCACGTGGTCCACGCCCTATTTCCTCTGGCACGCGGACAGCACGTGGCGCAGTGGGAACGATATGGATTTCAGCGGTAAGGGTTCGAAACGCCAGCAGTGGATCAACTACCGCGATACCCATACGTACCGGAATGTCGTGAGACAGGGTCCGTTGTATCCGCTGAATTCGCTCATGACCCAGGGCATTGTCCACGCGCGGCAGGGATATTCCGCGCTCATGGGGGAAGACCCGAAAGACTTTGCCGATGAAGTGTGGTCGTTTTTCGGAAGCGGGACCAGCCTGCAGGAGCTGTACATCGCGCCGCAGATGCTGACCGCCTCCATGTGGGACATCCTCGCGGCGGGCGCGAACTGGTCGCGGTCCAATGCCGACGTGTTGGCCGATACCCACTGGGTTGGGGGCGATCCGGGCGAGCATCAGATCTATGGATGGGCTTCGTGGGCCCCGCGGAAGGGTATCTTGGTGTTGCGCAATCCCGACGACAAGCCGTCGAGCATCATGCTCGATATAGGGGCGGTATTCGAACTGCCGCCGGACGCCCCGCCCGCGTACCGCCTTGTTTCGCCCGGTCCGGCCGCGGGCAAGACGCCGGCTGTCGAGGTTGCGGCAGGGGCGCCGCACGAGTTCTCGCTCGAAGCATTTCAAACCATCGTGTACGACGCCGAACCCGTCCGCTGAATCGTGCCCACGGCGGGCAATACGGTTGCAGACAAGGGAGAGGGGAAGAAATGCGCGCTTCATCCTCGACATCTATGATTATCAACTGGGAATAGCATAGGAACGAGATGAGGGAATCCGCCTGGAAGGATGTGTTCCGCCGCGTCGTGGGGACACCCGGTCTCCCGATGACGGCGAGGATTCTGCTCTTGTCAACACTTATTTTCGGGATGGGCATCCTGTTATTTGCCTCGCCCGGCACGCCGTGGGTTACTTACGCCGTGGTGATCGCCGGTCTGAGCGGCGCTGTCCTGGCGGGCTACAGCATGCTGGCGGTCGTTATGACACTTCGGGCCGCAATGCCTGCATCAGAAAAGACCCTGCATCTGGTTCTTTCGTTTCTGGGGACGCTGTTCGGCTATGCGATTCTGATCGCGTGTGTGAAATTAGGCGTGTTGTTGGTGGAGCTGCGGAGAGCGCTGGAGGGAATTCGCTAGCGCTATTCAGGCATTTGCCCTGCAGAATACATGGAACCAACAAGACTAGCGTGTCTCTACGCAGCCCTTTGGTCCTTTCCGTCCTTTTGGTCACTGGGCATACCCCGACGCGGGGTGAAATTTCCTGGTGCCGCCCGGCTTCTGATAGTCTATTGTGCTTGTGCGCCGAATGGCAGTAACGGGAGAGAGCGGTGCCGGCAAGCGACATTTCCTCGAACGAAGACGCGCGTGGCCTGTTGCGTCATTGGGCTGTTCTTGTTCTGATTATGGTTCTGGCGGCCGTTTTGAGGTGCTACCGTCTGGGCGAGGAGTCACTCTGGAATGATGAGACCGCCAGCATCTTGTACATGGATGCGGGGTCGTTGCGGCAGTTCATCGTTCAGGAACGCCTTGATGATCCCGCCATGGCGCCCCTGTACTTCACCCTCGAATATTTCTGCTGGCACGCCACGGGCGGGTCGATTCTCGCGTGCAGGTTCATGTCGATTGGTTTCGGGCTTGGCGCGATCGTGATGCTGTTTTTGATGGCGCGGCGGTTGTTCGGGCCGTTCGCGGCGCTGGCCGCGGCGGGGTGCGCGGCAGTAGCCATCCAGCAGGTATATTACTCGCAGGAAATCCGCATGTACGCGCCCTACCTGTTTTTCGCCATGGCCGCCATGTATGCCTTGCACCGGATTCTTGAGGGCGGCCGCCCCGTCTGGTGGTTCGTACACGCCCTGGCCAATGCCGCCATGGTGTGGACCCACGTCTATGGAATCTGGCTGGTTCTTGTCCAAGGCCTGTTCTTCCTTGCGTTCCGGCGCAAAGACTTTCGCTCACTGCTTTGTTGGGGCGCGATTCATGGGCCGATTGTCGTTTCCATTGCCCTCTGGGTCGCCACGATGGACCAGGCGCGAATCGAGCGCAATCTCGCTTGGATACCAGGGCCTCGTTCCGAGACGGCTTCCCAATACCTCAGCGAGAGCGCCCTTTCCCTCCCGGGTACGCGTCCCGCGCAGGATCTCCCGCTGCGGCTGGACGAGACCCTGCGGTTGCCGTTGGCGTCAAAAGTGCTCATCGGCACAGGGTGGGTTGCCCTGCCCGTTTGCGCGGGAATCGCCACGCTCCGCGCGCGCCGCGAACTTCTTCGGGCGAAGCGGAAAGAGGAGGCGCGCCGGAAGATGCGCGATTTCATGTTGGCCTTCGTCTGGCTCGCCGCGCCGGCCCTTATCCTGCTGTTTCTGACGCTGGTGTGGCGTCCGACGTTCCTGCCTCGCTACGTTTTTCCTTCGACGCTGGCCTTGTACATGCTGCTCGGCGCGGGGCTGGCCGCCGTTCCGGGCCGGCGGCTTCGTACCGTCTGCGCCATCGCATTCATCGCTTTGTATGCCTACGACACGCTGTCTTTCGGCATGCCGCGCCGCCCCGATATGCGCCGCGCCATGGACGTCGTAACGCGGCAACCTTTCGAGGAAAACGGGCAGTTGCTGGTTCATCCGCCCGGCTACACGGGTCCGGCGAAATTCTACAGTCAGTTGCCGGACGCGGCTCTCGTGCGCATGCCCGAATGGCGCGAGATTCCCGAGAAGGTGGACGCACTGGCCCGCGAAGGCCGGCCGGTTTGGATTGTCATTGGCGCGCTTCAAGGGGTCCCGCCCGATGTTGGGCCGCTTCTCGAGGAAGGCGGGCATGCGTTTGACTACCACTATTTCCCCGGGATGTTTCCCGTGCGTCTCTACCACGTACCCGTTCACATGCATTGAGCTCCCTTAATCGCCTCTATGTGAAGCCCTCGCGGGAGGGATCTTATTGTCTCCATAGAGACAAGAATGAACTCACACGGAGACACAGGGAACACGAAGATGGATTCCTCCGAAACCGAATGAGACAGGAAGCATCATTGCGGATTGCGCGGTGGCGCTTCATCGAGAGACGGGTCCCGGGCTGTTGGAAACAGTGTACGAAGCGGTTCTTGCACGCGATTTGGAGGCCCGGGGTCCGCGCGTGGCACGGCAGGTTCCCATCCCCATCGAGCTTCGCGGGCGCCATTTCTCCCGTGTCCGTTGTGTCTCTATGTGAGTTTCCCCAATCGCCGTGTTATCCGGCGATTCGGGTGAGCTTCATTTACGTCTCGCGGGGCTGTCGTGCTATGCTGATTTCGGCAATTCCCAGGAAGCGATAAAAGGGGGGCGGCTATCATGACAAAGGCGACAGAGAACAAGACGTTTGGAAGACGGGGATTCATGAAGGCGGCCGCCGCGGGCACGCTGATTCTCGGGGCGCGTTCGGCACTCGGCGCAGCCGCGAACGAAACCCTCGAGATCGGCCTCATCGGCTGCGGCGGGCGCGGTCCCTGGATCGGGAACCTGTTCCAGAAGAACTCCGCAACCAAGGTCGTGGCGGTCCATGATCCCTTCAAGGACCGCGTTGAGGAAGCGGGAAAACGGCTTGACGTCCCCGGGAACCGCCAGTACACGGGCCTGGACGGGTACCATGAGCTCATCGCGAGCGGGGTGGATGCCGTGGCCATCATCAGCCCGCCCTATTTCCACCCCGAGCAGACCGTGGCCGCGCTCGAAGCGGGGAAGCACGTCTATCTTGCGAAACCTATTGCAGTGGACGTGCCGGGCTGCACCGCCATCGTCGACGCCGCCAACAAACACGGAGACACCCTCTGTACGTGGGTCGATTTCCAGACCCGTCAACACCCGTTCTACATCGAGGCGATCAAGCGGCTTCACGACGGGCTCATCGGCGAACCCGTCGTGGGCCAGGCCTACTACTACGCGCGGCGGCTCAACATCAAGATGGAACCCGGCACCGAAGAGGCCCGGCTTCGCAATTGGGTCTTCGACATCGCGCTTTCGGGCGACATCATCGTCGAACAGAACGTTCATATGCTCGACGTGGCCAACTGGATGCTCAAGACGCACCCCCTGAAGGCGCATGGCACGGGCGGCCGCAAGGCGCGGGTCGACGTCGGCGATTGCTGGGACCATTTCGTGGTGACGTACTGGTACCCCAACGACGTCATCATCGACTTCAGTTCGGGCCAGTTTGTTCATGCTTTCGAAGATCTTTGCACGCGGCTGCACTGCACTACGGGGTCTCTTGACACCCATTACGGCGGCGACGTGGTCCTCGAGGGCAAATCGGAGGCGTACCGTCCGGGGTCGACGGCCGCGATCTACGAGGAAGGCGCCGTAGCGAACATCAAGGCGTTTCACGCGGCCATCACGGGCGGCAAGCCGATCAACAATGCTGAGGAAAGCGCCCGCAGCACGCTCACGGGCGTTCTGGGCCGGATGGCCGCCTACCAAGGCAAAACCGTCACCTGGGACGAGATGATGCAGGCCAACGAGAAGCTCGAGGCCAACCTGAAACTGTAGAAATCGCGGTCGCTCGGAAACTTCTCCCAGGTCCTGCAGGACCTATGGGCCCATATTTTCAGGAGATTGCGCCATGCCCTGGAGTAGATTTTTCGTCTTCTGCATCTGCGCGTTCGCGTGGTGCGCGCATGGCGCCGAGACCGGCCCGGAACCATTCCTTCTGGGCAGCAACCGGTTTCTGTTTCTCGACGAGTTCCTGCTCGATTCCGTCGAGAATGCCGAGCTGGCCGTCAACCCGCCGCGGTTTGACGCTCTCGTGCTGATCGCGGACAAGCCGTGGGAGAAAGGCGGCATCACCTCGTACGGCAACGCGTTTTGGGACTCCATCGCCGGCGAATACCGCCTCTACTACGTCCCCGTAAGCTGGGACGCCGCGCCGGGATTCTGTCTCGCTCTCGCCACATCAAAGGACGGGGTAAACTGGGATAAACCCGATCTGGGCGCGGTGGAATGGCAGGGGTCGAAAGACAACAACATCGTGGTGTGGGCCCAGCGCGAGGGGACGGTTCTTATTGATCCGAACGCGTCTCCGGAGCGCCGTTACGCGTATTTGTCCAGCGAGGTCGGCCTCCGCACGCGCCTTTTCACCTCGCCCGACGGCATTCATTTCACCATGGACGAGAAGGTCATCAGCGAGCACCATTCTGACAGCCAGATCTCGTCGTTCTGGGACGGCGAGCTCCAGCGTTACCTTCACTATCCCCGCCAGGTTCACGAAGGCGCCCGGGCCGTCGGGTTTATCGTCACCCAGGCGATGGACGAGGCGTGGCAGCAGGACGTGCCCGTGGTGATGATGCGCGACGAGCACGACCCGCCCGCAACCGATCTGTACACCAACGCGTGCCAGAAATACGCCCTTGCGCGGGGGGCTTACGTGGGGTTTCCCACGCCCTACTACCATTACAACGAGCCGCCGTACCGGGCCTATTTGAATGCTCCGACGCTGGCGATTGGCGGAAAGGCCAACGACGGCACAATCGATTCCCAGCTTGCCACCAGCCGCGACGGCCGTTCATGGACCCGCTACCGCACGCCGTACATCCCCCTCGGCAGGTATGACGGCCTCGACGTCAAGGTTGCGATGATGATCCCCGGCATCTTCTACGAGGACAACAAGCTGGTGCAGTTTTTCATGGGCTACACCTTCACGCATGGCGATACGCAGGTGCGTTACAGCGACGGCGGCCGCGAGCTGGGCGGGGTGTTTCGGGTCGAACAGAGGATCGACGGGTTTATCTCGCTGGATTTCGATTACGAAGGCGGCACGGCTGTTACCGGGCCGTTTGTCTTCGAGGGGGCGCATCTGTACCTCAACCTGAACACCTCGGCGGCGGGGGAGGCGCGTATCGCGTTCCTTGACGCCGACAAGAACCCCGTCCCCGGTTTCGGCCCGGACGAAGCCCGTGTGATCAACGGCGACTACCTCGGCGCCATAGCCGCGTGGACCGGCGGCGCCACCGATGTCAGCGCGCTTGCGGGCAGACCCGTGCGCCTGCGCTTCGACTGCCGCGGGACCAAGCTGTATTCGTTCCGTTTCGCGGATTGACCCCCGGCGGCTCTGCAAGAGCGAACGCGCCATCCGGACACGGTGCGGGTCTATTTTTCGAGGGCGGCCAGCGCTTCGAGGATCTCGAGGCGCGCGGTATCGGCCGTGGTGCGATCGAGGGGATCGCGCCACCAGAACGCGTCGAGGGTTGCGGGGTTGAGCACGCGGCCCGGGATCTCGACGAGCAGCTTCCGGGCGTGTCGCGCGGCCTCACTATCCGGCCTGTCCTTTCCCGCCGAGGCAACGGCCCTCGCCAGCATTACGAGGTATTCGTAATCCTCGATGCTCTCGCGGCAGGCCTCCATGTGTTTGCCCGCGGTGACCGAGACGGCATCGATAAAGAAGGGAGTGTAAGCCGTGCGCGGCGCGAGGTATTCGTTCCACGAGGAGACCCCGGCGTTGTCGCCCCATGCCCAGAAGTTCGTCGAGATCGCTTGATGCTGCCAGCACGACCAAGCCTGCATACGGTGGTAGGCATAGGGATCGAGAAGGCGCGCCGGGCCGCGGCACGAGTAGAACTCGAGCGTCACCCCTTTGTCGCGTTGTTCGAGAAAATAGCGCGCGTACTTTTCGGGCGCTCTGAGAAACATCGTGCGGTTTGGACACAAGATATGGCAGACGCTTCCCAGCTCCGGATGGGCCTTGCTCATGTCGCCGTGGATCGGGTCTTCCCAGATCTGGATGCCGGTCTCTCCCGCACGAATAGCTTTTGCCCACGCGACGACCAGCGTGTCCGTCTCGAGGTCACTTGTTTCGTCGATGAGAAGCCAAATGAGTTGACTGGATTCGAGCCCCAATTCCTTCATGTGATTTGCCCAGAACGCCGCGTACGCCTTCACGGCGTTTTCAAACTGGGGCGTCCCTACGTCGAATCCCGCAAAACTGCTTCCGGCATTGGGGAACGCACAGAACCGCCGCGCGCCTTCCCATCGTTTCACCCAGGCATCGAAGGCCGCCGTGTCGGGCGGGCTGGCCATGTTGCCCTGCGCGTCGTAGGTCCCCTCCGGAATCACCTTCTTTCCTTCCCACGGCGAATCGACAAAATGGTCGCGGCAGTGCTTGAGAAATGCCTCGAGGTTTGCGTCGGTTACGCCGTAAATGCCTGCGGCGGCGGTGTAGTCCCATCCGCCAGAATGGAGGGCGGGCTGGTCCGGAAACCGGAACGGATACAAGGTGAGCGTCAAGGGCGTCTCAAGCTGCGCGCCCCCCGCGTTCAACACAATCCGGCCGTTATGAACGCCGGCCGCGACATCAATGGGATGAAACGTGAGCCATACCTGCCGCGTCATGCCGGAGGGGACCTCGATGACGTAGTTGTCGCCCTCCCGCGCCGCCTCGGGCAATGCGGCAGCCACCACGCGGCCGGTGCGCGTATCCGTCCATTCCACCTGGTGCACGGTGATGCAGGCGGGGTTCGCGCCTCCTGGCATCCCCTCGATGCGGAGGCTTATCCGCGCGGCTTCGGGCGATGCGTTGCTGATGTTGAAGGCCCCTGCCCGGTATTCGTTGAGCATCATGTGCACGGCAACGGCGGCGCCTTCACGCTTTGGCGGGTCCCAAAGGCCCAGGTTTCCCCAGAGGTCCGCTTGCCAGACGGTCAGCGGCGCATACCCCTGCAACCGCCACAAGGCCGCTTGAACGCCGAACAAGCGGGCGTGCGCGCCGGTGAGCGGCAATACCGCACGGAAGCCGTCCCCATATTCGCCCGGCTCATTCAGGAACGCTGTTTCGGCGGCGGCGATATCTTCAAGGAGGCCGTCTCGCTGGGTTTGAGAAAGCTTCGTTGCTTCAACGACCTGCCGCAGATCGTGAATGTCCGTAGTGATACGATTCTTGACGCCCTCGCGTATCTTCAGCGCGGGGGCCTCGTCCTGGGCATAAGCTCTCGCCGCCAGTATCGATAGCCAGAGAACATGGATCAGTGCGTGTTTCATACCGTTGCTCCTCACTGTGCGGCTGTACTTCCGCGTTCATGGATGGAGCGAGTGTAGTCTTTATCGGCCCGGCCGGCAAGACGGGCACTGCCGCAAACCGGATAGTGCCTGGATTTCGGGCGTGCATAGGCGGATACTCTGGGAAGTGCCTGGGGCTTGTTGTGGTGCGAGCTTCCGGCCTGCTTTAACCGGGATTCGTCGTTGAAGGTCTCAGGGGGAGCGGCGTGATGCGCAACTGCGTGCCGGCACGATCGATCGCCTGTTCTCTTCTTGCACTTTTCGTGATGGTTCCGGCGGTCTCCGCCCAACCCGCTGACAACCGGGCGAGCACCGGTCTCGAAGGGCCGGACTACCACCGGGACGCATTGGCGCAAACGGCCGGGCGGCCGTCGCTTCCGGATTTCCCCTATGCGCCGGGGTACCGGCCGGGCATTACGCACTATCTGCGCGGCAACGGCATCTTCTGGTCCATCATTTCCGAGCGGACCCACCCGGACAAGCGCGATTCCGAAGGCGATATTGTGCAATGCGCGGACGGCTCGCTGCTGCTCGCCTGGAGCGATTTCCATACCCGGGAGTGGCATGACGACGCCCCGTGCCGCATTTCCATGCGGCGCTCGGCCGACGGCGGGAGAACGTGGAGTCCGCTCGAGGTGCTCCAAGAGACCATCGGGAAGAACGTCATGTCGCCCAGCCTGCTGCGGACGGCCCATGGGACGGTCCTGTTGACGTTCTACTGCAAAGACGGCCCGGACGGGTCGCTGCACTACGTGCGGCGGTCCGAGGACGGGGGAAAAATGTTCGGTCCGCTTATCGCGGCGAACGCGGGCCGTCTGCAGCGGATCGCGAACAATGATCGTCTTCTCGAACTCCGCGACCCCTTGGGTGCGGGCGATCGCGGGCGGATCATCCTGGCGTGCCGCGATTACCCGGGCCGTCTTGGGGTCATGGTCTATTCAGATGACGACGGCTTGACGTGGCATGCGGGCGGCAACGTGCCCGCGATGCCCGAATGGGGCTCGCAGAACTTCAACGAGCCGGGCATCGTCGAACTCGATGACGGGCGGCTCTGGATGTATGGCCGCACCACCATGGGTTTCCACGCGCAGGCATGGTCACATGACCGCGGCCGCACGTGGTCCCGGCCAGAGCCCATGGCGCTCAAAGGGCCCTGCTCGCCCCTGACCGGCGAGCGCATTCCCAACACGCCGTATACCGAGAAGATGGGGTGGGCGGGGAACATTCTGTTTACGTTTCCCAACCACGACTTCGAGCGGCGCCCAAGGCAGTACCGTTACACGGCGCGGACGCCCCTCGACGCGGCAATCTCGAGCGACGGCGCACGCACGTGGACCCGCGTGCGCACCATCGAGGAAGATCCCGCCAAGCATTACGGCTATACCAGCATCACGTTTGTCGAGGACGGCGGCGCGGGCATGCGGGTCCTGTTGACCACACACGTCCAACCCATCCCTGGGGCCGAGCACCGTCCTCACGACCTCAAGTTTCTGTCTATCCCTCTCGACTGGTTCTACGAAGAGACCGGCGAGCCGTCACGGGGCATCGACTTCGCCGACGAGGAACGCCGCCAGGAATGGTGAGAGGTCATGCCGGGCAGTAAGGCGCATCTTCCGGCCTGCCGCATATGACCGGAGATAGCCCGCGTGCATATGGCGCCGCAACAACAGGCCAAAAGGACAGAATGGCCCAATGAGACGCATACGCCCCATCCGGCCTCGAACCCCAGCCGATGCTCTTACGAGCGCTGACAATCGAAAGGCCCCTCCGGTTCGTGTTGGCCTTTCGCAAGGTCAACCCGGAGGGGCCGGGCACTCTGGGGCCGGTTACGGCACCCTCAATCTCAGCTGATGTGGCCGCTCAGTACCTGCACCATACCCTTCGAGAGCGGGCTCTGGCTGCCGTAGCGCAGGAACTCCACGTGCCCATCCATGTAGAGCACGTTGCAGCCGCCGGGCACGTGATTCATCATGTCCGGATGCACGGGCGACACATCATCCCACATGATATACAGTTCGCTTTGGGCCAGAGCGCTGCCCGCGGGATTATTGATGTCGGTAACGAAGAACCGCTCGATGCCCTCGCGAAGCCGGTAAATCTTCCCGAAATCCTGGTCGAATTTCGCGGCATCGGTTGCTTCGACCTTTGGCGCCGTCGTGACGAACGTGAAGAAGTCCAGGAGGCCATCTTCGTCAAGGTTCAGGTCGGCGGTCGTCACCACATCGAGCGTCGGGCCGACAGACGGATCCTCGAAAACAAGCGTGTCGCTGACGCCCCAGCCCCAATAGTTGTAAGATTGCGCCCCGATTTCGCAGGGAGCCACGGAGCCGCTGTCAGGATCGTCGCCGACATACCACCCGTCGATATTCTGCGTGGTATCCGAGGGGCAGACCAGCACGTTGACGTCGGTCAGATACTCGGGATAGAGCTGGTTGCCCTGGAAAGCGGTGTCGACCGGCCACTCCAAGGAACCCACGACAAAAACGTCGCATAGCTCGCCCTGGTAGCAGTGCATTTGGGGATATTTCTCGCCTTTGGATTCGTTGGCGTACATCTTGAAGACGATGCCCATCTGCTTGAGGTTGTTGGCGCAACTGGCCCTCCGCGCAGCCTCGCGGGCACGGGCAAGCGCGGGCAGCAGGATCGCTGCCAAGATGCCGATAATTGCGATAACAACAAGCAATTCGATTAACGTAAAGCCATGTCTTTTCATTGGTTCATTCTCCTCTTATGACGATGTTGAAGACTACTGCATTTGAATGGCCTGGCCTCGGCCAAGATAAGACCGCCGTGTTTCCCTCCCTGCCGCCTCGCCTCCTTTCTGCATGTGTTGGAAAGCACATGCCGCCGCTTCATGAACATACGCCTGGGATGGCCCTTTACCCGCCTCCGGCACAATCTCCGCGCAAGAGACTCGTTCATCCGCGCCGGGGACGCCGCATAAACCGCCGCACGCAAGCATAGGGGGAACGGAAGGGGATGTCAATCAGGCGGGAAGATTTTTTGACGGGATGAACAGGACTGACAGGATGGCCTCCCAAACGCAC
>Ga0209201_1000353_pt1 | contig 66347 bp, 72 predicted proteins | sample AD_UKC055_MetaG_FD_184411 | JGI IMG/M metagenome (GOLD analysis project Ga0209201, IMG submission 184411) | Active sludge microbial communities of municipal wastewater-treating anaerobic digesters from USA - AD_UKC055_MetaG (SPAdes) (version 2) | ecosystem: Engineered > Bioreactor > Anaerobic >...
TCTCTTTTTCCTTCTGAAACTATTAACCATTTACCATCAATTGATTCTCCAAATACAACTTCTGCCTCTGGATTACCAGAAATAGAGGAAAGACTATTTGATTTTAAATCAAGTATTTTTGCCTCATAACCTACTGCAATAGGAAAGATGGTTTTTGTTTCTATATTTTCTTTTTCAAGATCTTCTTCTTTATCACCTATATTATTCTGTTCTTCTCTCTTATTTATATTTTGATTCCATATCAAATATGAGAGAACACCAATTAAACCTAAAATCAACAAAGTTACTAAAATCTTTTTCATTTCTCACCTCCTATTGAATTTTACTCTTAGTTTCTTATTAATCTTCTATCTAACCTTCTTTTGAGAATTTTTATCTTTATTCCTTTTTATCAAAAATTTTTATTTATTCCTCTATAAATTAGATATAAAATTCCAAAAAAGTTTCATTTTTTATTATTTTGTTTCATTTTTATTTTATTTCAATTCCCTCTTTATTTAAATGCTTCACTCTTTTTATTGTGGTAAACCTGAAGTATAACCCGATTAAAAGAAGTATCAATCCCTCATATGGAAATACAATAACTCTATTTAAAATATTTACTATAAAACCCAATGGAGACAAAATAAATAAGGATAGATAATAGAAGAGAAGTGGATAAAAATAGTAAATAAGTTTTCTTTCATTTTTAATACTTTTATAAAAAGGTCTTAAAAATATTATTGAGCTTATTAGAGATGAAATAAAAAGATAGAAACTACCTATGTATTTAAAATAAAAGTTATAAATTACTGAAAGATTAATAGCAAGATGAAAGAGAATGAAGGTAAAAAATCCAAAAGATATTAGATAAAAATAATTTAATTTGATTTCTTTACTTTCTTTTTCCTCATTATTCTTAAAATATAATCTTTTTATAACTAAACCTATCAATGCTCCTATAGTTACAAATATTATCTCTAATAGTCCTATTTTGAATTGATATATTACTTTAAATGCATCGAGTGATTTCTCAATAAAGATATGATTGTTAAAGATAATTTTGGGGTTTAAGAAAACTTTTCCATTATAAAAGTATAGAAGAATCCATGTGTTATAGAGGAAAGCGAAGTATGAATGAAGGAAAAGTAAAAGAAATTTTGAAATTAGGTAATATAGAGGTGAGAGAATGGGGAAAAATGGCTCAATGAGAAGTGTGATGATAAAAGATGAGAGAGAAAGAAAGATAAGTGATATGTATGTACTTATGTTTTTAAATAGAAAGATAAAAAGTGTATATAAAAGTATTACTGAAATGCCCCATATAATATTAATAAAGAATTTCTTTAGCTTCATATATTTTACCGTTTTTATAATTAATCATATAGGTAGAGTTATCCTCTGTTCTTATTACCCACCACCAATCTTCAAATTGGGAATATTTATCTGGGAAGTAGAGATAAGATAGAAATATACTCTTTACTTTTTTACCCTCTTTCTCATAAATAATTCTAATTGCATCTTCTTTCTTTAATCCATTTTCTGGAAGTTTCTTAATAAGATAGAATAAACCTCCTGCATAAACATCTCCATCTTTTATCTCTATTAAATTGTGTGTGAGAATTGATATTTCCCTTCCAGCAATTTCTGTATTTAATCCAATTTCTTTTACTGATATTGGCTTATTATTTATCAGGTTAACTAATAATAATGAACTATAAGAAGGAGGAGAAAAACCTCTTCCTAAAAAAATATAATTATAGTTACCAAACACCAAAAAATATAATATTATTATCAGAAATAAAATCTTATGAACCAGGGTAAATTTTGACATATCCATGAATATATAATTCAGTAGAAGGATAATCTAAAACTACATTATTATTAATCCATAATGTAATCATTTCAGTTATTAACCCTAAAATCAATAAAGTTACTAAAATCTTTTTTATTTTTTACCTCCTTATTATTTAGATTTTTTATTTTCCTTTTTGTTCCCACTCACCTCCTTCTAAAATATTCTCAAAATAATTTTAATATATATATATTTGTCAAGATCCTGTATAGAGGTCTCTAAAAACCCTCTATTTTGTTATTCTCTTACCGTTTGTCGTTCCCATCCCAGCAAATATCATTCCCGTAAAAACGGGAACCCAGTATTTCATTTCCACCCTATTTATCATTCTCGTGTAAATGGGAATCCAGTATTCCATCTGTAATATAGATTTCTGCTTCTAAAAGGATGATGTTTTATTGTCATTCCCATCTCAGCAAATATCATTTCCGCAAAGGCGGGAATCCAATATTTTATTAGTATATAAATTCCTACTTCTACAGGAATGACAATTTGGGTGACTTTTTAGGAGACCTTGTTATTGCATAAGTCTATACCCTACATAACTTTCCTTCCTAAATTAAAATCTTTCATCGCTATATTATTAGCAGATTTTAGTGTACAGGGAAATTGTCTCTTTGTCCACTCTTAATAAATAGAATATAAATTAAAAAGTTTTTTATGGAATTAATAACTTAAAACACATAATTATATAGTAATCCTTAGTTAAAAGAATTCCATATACTTTATTATCAAAGAATTCAATTGGTCTTACATTAATTGGCAGGTAAAAAGAGTAAAGTTTGTTTTTATCAAATAACATATACTTAAAGATATCTTTTTCGTCACCCTTTCTTGACAAATCTAAAAAGAATATACCATTTTCATTGATATATCTTACATATATATTGTCTCCTTTAACATAATCAATATCTGATCCATTTCTTTTTGCCCATTTTCCACTTACTATATTAATTGAATCTAAATATTTATACTCAAAATTATTGATTAAGAATCTTTGTATCTGATGAATAACTCTATCACCCTTTATACTTTGTGATTTTTCTTTTGGAATCCATCTAGTTACATAATAATAACCATTTTTATCAATTAAATTAATAACAGGAACTTCAAAATATCCATTAAATTCCTCGATTAAGTTTCCATTTGGATCAAAAAGAAGATTAACTTTAAATTGATTATAGACCTGCCACATAGGGATAGTTTTTGAAGGATCTTCTGGATTTGGTACTTCAATTTCCATTTTTTCAGATACTTCGATGGTTGTATAGAAATTTCCATTTGGTAACACAGTAAAACTATATGCATTTATATCTATTGGTTCTCTTAGTTGATATTTTTCAATAATATCTTTTATTGGGTCAAAGGAAAATAAAACTTCACCATCTTTTGATACCTTTACAAAACCTCTTTCTCCATTTTTTGAAAGATAGAAGTTTCCATCTTTATCCAATCCTTCAAGGTTATAAGATCCTTCTAAATTTAAAACTTTTTTAAATCCATCTCTTGTAAAAATTTTAACTATTCCTCTATCTTCTAATATTATTGTCTCATCTTTTGTGATATATTCTCTAAATGGTGGTTCTGCTGCAATTGGCATACCTGGTCCATTTTCTCCTAAATACTCATCTTTTCCACCAATCTCATAATCTTTATCACCCCATTTTATCTTTAATATCACTTCACTTTCTACATCAATATCTATTGGTTCAACATCAATTATTTTCTTTGGGTCTTTTAAACTCTCTTCATCAACTTCTCTTCCCCAAGGTCTAATTGGTTTCTCTTGTGATAATATAGGTTTTTCTTTCTCTTTGTTATATATTTTATAAAAGGTGAAAAGAGAAAGAGAAATACCTATAATAATTAAAGTTATTAAAAAAATTTTTCTTTTCATTTCAACTTTATCAAAAAATTTTTTCATTCTTTATCTTATTTTTTAGATTTTTTATTTAACTTTTTGTTCTCTCTTTTCTTTTTAATAATATCATAAGTAAAATTAAAATCTTTTATTATATATTTATTATTTAATTTCAGTGTACAGATGGTCAGGAATTTTGTAAACTAAAAGTTAAAAATTTTTTTTATAATATTTTTTTGTTATAATAATAAATATGATGGAACATTTGTTAATAGATCTTGATAAAACTCTCTTAGAAATAAATTTCGATGAATTTCTTAAGGCATATTTTGGATCATTAATGCCAAAACTTAAAAAAATAATTATTGATAAAGATCCTTTAAATGTTTTGACTGTCTCTGTTGATTATATGATAAATGAAAAGAATGGAGAGTTAAACATTGAAAAATTTTATAAAAAATTCACTGAATTATCAAAAATTGATGAAGAAAAATCAAAAGAAATTTTTTTAGAATTTTATATCAATGATTTTCCTAAATTAGGTAGTTTTGGTAAACCAGCGAAGAATGGTAGGGAAACAGTTTTAAAATTAATTGAATCAGGATATAAAGTTGTTCTTGCAACAAATGCAATTTTCCCAGAAATAGCAATTTTAGAGAGAATGAGATGGGCTAATGTCAATGACATTGATTTTGAATTAGTAACAACTATGGAAAATATGCATTTTGCTAAACCTCACCCAGAATATTATCTTGAAATTCTTGAAAAGATAAAAGCAAAAAGCGATGATGTTTTGATGGTTGGTGATGATTTAGAAATGGATATACTACCTGCAAATAAAATTGGTATTAAGACCTTACAATACGGAGTTGATATAAAGGATATTTCAGAGATAGTCAATCTATTGTCAAAATCCAATAATTAATCTATCACCTAAAAATTCTGGAAGACCACCTTTTATTATTTTTTCTCTTGTTATATCAAATGGATAAGACACTCTTTTAAAAATCAGTTTATAATTTTCTTGATCAAATATTAGATATGATGAGAGAGGATTATAATCTCTTGGTTGTCCAACACTACCAGGATTTATAATATATTTTTTATCTTTTTCTAACTTAAATTCGCCCATCTCTTTAAAAGGATAATAAATTTTATCATTCAAATCAAAAACAGCTGTTCTATGAGAATGTCCTATAAAAAGAATATCTCTTTCCATATATTTTATCTCTTCCAATGCATCGTAAATTGTAAGAATATATTTAAAATAGTCAGATAATGCGCCATGAACAATCTGAAAATCATCAAATTTCATATCAATATTTAAAGTTGATAAAAAAACAAATCCATCCTTTTTTAATATATTTTTTTGCCATTCAATGGCTTTTATTCCATATTCATTAAAATCAAAAAGAACATTTTCATTTATAATTCCTTCATCATGATTTCCTTTAATTGTGTAAAGGACTCTATCTTTTACCATATCAATTGCTTCATTTGGATTGGGTCCATATCCAACTACATCTCCAAGACAGATTATTTTATCTATTTTCTCTTTTTCAATATCTTTATAAACTTCATCTAAAGCCTCAATATTAGCATGGATATCAGAAATTATTGCAATTTTATCTTTTCCCATAAAAATTTTTCAATCTCTTTTCCTTTTTTATCAATTTTAAGAGTTATAAAATCTTTTCCTCCACCTTTTACATTAAACTTCTCTTTTATCTCATTTAAAATTTTGAATAGATCAATATTTGAAGATTCATTCTTATTAATAATTCCAGCATCATCATTATATAGAAAAATAAAATTGGTTCCCTTAGATAACAATTTTTTAGATAGATAAATTAAATCCTCACTTTCAAGATATGGTAAATAACTCATTATTATTGGCTCTTCTTTATTTTCTTCGATAATTTTTTCAATTAAATCATCTTTTAATAATTTTAATTTTTTTCTTGATAAATCTCTCTCTTTTATTAAATTATCTATAAAATTTTCAATTTCATTTAATCCAACTGAATATCTATTTTTTAAATTTTCCATAGTTTCTGAAAGTAAATTGAAATAAAAGATAGCTCTATCTCCGCTTAGATAATAAATTCTTATCAAGTTTCCCTTAATTTTTTCAAATTTAACTATTTTTATCAATTTTATTTCAATTGTATTCTTAATATGAGTTCCACCACACATTGTTTTATCAAAATCATCTATTTCAACAACTCTTATTTTTCCATCCAAGTCAACATTTTTTCTTAATTGAATTTTATCTATATCTTCTTCATCAATAAAATATATCTTGATATCTTTTTTTAATGATACTATTTTGTTTGCCTCTTCTTCTATTCTCTTTATATTATCCTTTTTAAGATCAAAATATTCAATATCAAATGTTGAAGTCTCTTCTCCCATATGAAAACTAACTGTCTCTTTATTATATAAATTTAAAATAACTCTTGAAAGAATATGTTGAGAGGTGTGCTGTATTGATATATCAAGCCTTCTTTTTCCATCTATTCTTGCTTTTACTTCTATATCTTGAGGAAAATCCTCAAGATAGTGAAATATTTTACCATTTTCTTCATAAACAAAATTTACCTTTTTTCCCCCTATTTCACCTCTATCACCAATTTGTCCACCCTTACCATCTGGATAAAAAAGTGTATTATCTAAGATAACAAACTTTTTGTTATCTTTAACTCCTTTTTCAATAATTTTACAATAAAATACAATATCTTCCATTTTTTATGGTGCGGAAGGAGGGATTTGAACCCTCATGGGTTTCCCCACTGGAACCTGAATCCAGCGCGTATTCCATTCCGCCACTTCCGCATAGATTAAATTATAATTCAAAATATTCTTTTTCAATTACCTTATTTCCATATAAATTTTTAAATATCTCAGGTTTTTCAGTATGAACTGGAATTATGAATTCAGGATTTATCTCATCTATCATAAATTTTATATCTTTATAAGAAGCATGACCTGAGGAGTGGAAATCTCCACTGAATTTAGGTTTATCATTTGTTAATTCAATCCCAAATGGTTCAAGATTAAAATAGTGAAGCCAGTTGAATAATCTTTTAATGTCAAACTCCTGTTCCTCTGAATATGCTTCACTTGAAGAGTATATGTAAATTCCATCTTTCAAATCAATATCAAGTAAATTAGTTAGATCCCAAAAACTATAGCAGAGTATAAATTCACCAAGATTTTTATTTATATCTTCGATAGTAATTAATTTTTCATCATATTTATTTTTAACTTCATTTAGACATTTTTTCTCTTTTGATTTTTTTTCACAAATTATCAATAGATTATCATCATCAATTATATTAAATCCATCTTCTTTTAATAGGTCGAGTAGATAAGCATCCTTTATATTTATAACTATTTTTCTACCTATTTCTTTTACAATTTTTAAAAAAGTTTCAAGTCTTTCAATATTTCTTGGCCCAAAATCTGCTATTACAAGTTTATCTTTGTTATTATTTATAACTTCAAAAGAAGATTTATATACATCAGATTCTTTTTTACTTTCACTTTCATAATTCATTCTCGTTCCTTCTGTTATTAAAATATTTGGTTTTAATTTTTTTATTTTTTCTAAAAAATTATAGGAACCTTCACTATTTTTTCCATGAAATCTTATATCTCCAGTATATGCTATTGATATATTTTCGAATTCGAAATAAAAGGCTAAAGCACCTGGTATTGAATGATCAACATAAAATGTTTTAAATTTTAATCCATCAATTTCTCCTTCAAATTCATTTCTATTTATTTCAAAAAAATTTCTTTTTATTGATTCTTTATCCTTTTTTTGTTTTAATTTTTTTTGACCATGTTCATCAATCTCTTCTTCCCTTATTTTCAAATCAATAAATTGATTGAAAACTCTTCCATCACCTGTATCTTGAAGAGCTTTCAAAATTTTTTTTGTGATGCTTGATGCTACTATTTCTATATCATCTTTTAAAATTGAGATAAACCCTGCATGGTCAAGATGAGCATGAGATAAAAAAACTGCCTTTAAATTTAATTTTCTTTCTTTCTCAACAAATTCTTTGAAATCAGATACTATCAAGTCATCTCTATATATGTTCGAAATTTTTGGAATGAGATTTAATTTCCATAAATCATAAAGGCCAACTGAAGTTCTTGGCTGAAGATACTCTTCGAAATAGTTACCCCATGTTTTAAAATTTTTTCCAAAGTCAAGAAAAAATGAACGATCTTTTTCTGTAATTAATATTTTGCTTCCACCTATACAATTTTTTCCATCAAGAACCTCAATTAAAATTCTATTCAAAACTTAGACCTTCTTTAAAAAACTCTAAACAATTATTAAATGTCCTTTTATTAAAAAACTTATCACCCTCTTTTTTAATATAATCAAGTAATTCTTCTATTCCTGATCCATTTTCAATTTTATGATGTTGATAAATAATATCTGTTATTGGTAATGATAATTTAATGTTTTTAATATAATTACAAGTAATTATTGTCCTTAAACAATTTTCAATTAATGTATTAAGTTTACTATCCTCTTTTTTTATTAACTCTTTTATATTCATCTTTTTCATAATTTAAAAAATAAATCTGGTGCCGAAGGAGGGAGTCGAACCCTCATGGAGTTTACCCCCAGTAGATTTTGAGTCTACCGCGTCTTCCTGTTCCGCCACTTCGGCTTTATATATCCTCCGCTCGCCTTTTATATAATAAATTTTACTTTATTCATACTTTCTGTCAATTATATTAATATTAAATTGATATGAAATTTTATGATTTTTCTTTAATCTTAGAAAATATTTCTAAAATTAAAAAGAGAAATGAGATTATAAATGTTTTAAAACCCCTCTATTTTGTTATTCTCAAGTAACTTCTCTTTTTGTCATTCCCGCGAAAAAGGGAATCAAGTCCCTCCATTTTGTCATTCCCGTGAAAACGGGAATCCATTATCACCATCAATAATTTTTTTGTCATTCCCGTGAAAACGGGAATCTAATATTTTCATCAGTAATGAATTTAAATTATTTAAAGATTCAATATATATCAAATTCAGAGAGTAGTGTACAAGGTGATAGGCACCTTGTACACTATAACCTGTTAAACATTACTTCTTATAACAACTACCTGTAATAAATTTATATCAAAATGATTAATCAAGAAATTTTAAAAAATGTGTTAATGCAAGACTAAAAATGTGTTAATGCAAAACCTAACCCCAATATTATATATTAAGGTGGGATTTTTTCTAACAATATAATAAAATAATGGAAAACAAGATAAATAATAGATATAAAAATAAATGCTCCTAACACTGAATAAATAGATAAAATAATGACGGTTTCATATGATTTATTAATAAAAAACCAACCTAAAGCATATCCGGGAGATTCAAAAATGTTCTTATTCAATTTATACATTGGATATCCTATGGTTAAATAAGCAAAATCATATGAAAAAAAGACTGGAAAAAAAATAAGTAGATAGGATTTTCAGTTAATGCTCCTAATATTGAGATCAATATATAACTATCATATGAAAACATTTGAAAGTTTAACCCCCGTTTTTTAATTGTATCTATAATATAAAAATTTATAACCAATGGTATTCCACCGTGATCTGTATAGAAAATATATATTCCCCATAATAAACTTATTAATAAAATAATTATTAAAGTTCTGTATTTTTTTAGTTTCATAACTTATCTCCTCTTTTTAATTATAACTAATATAAATTCTAAATTTTAATTAGTCACATATATTGGAGTTGAATAAATATAGTCTCCGAATGATGAATTAGAATAAATATAAAGATAATAATAGTGCTTTAAAATCATCAACCATAAATTTTATTAATGATTTATATCTAATAGGTGGTCATTTGGCCTCTAAGTGCCCAGGATATGGGGGGATGTCAAAGATATTTTTTTCGATTTCATTTATTATTATTTATAATTTTAGAAAATTCTTAAATTTTTTTATCCTCATTTCTATTATACATTTTATTTTATTGGTTTTAGTTTTGAAAGCCAACTTGCAATGAGGTAGAGTGGATATACTATCATAGAAATTCCTAATAAAAGATAAATTAAATAGCTAATAGAAGGAATAACATGCTCTAAAAGTATCATAAATAAACCACAATTCAGTAATATTGGGTAAATTATAATCTTAACAAAGGTTATCTTAGGTATATTTAATTTTTTATATAGATAAATAATAAGAGCGAAATTTAAAGTTAACCAAAGAATAATAAATAGAATCATAAAATTTTTAGGGATTAATTGAAGTATAGGAAATAATAGATAAATTACCCATATTGCAAAAAAATTAGGAATACCTACGTATATCAATGGTTGATAAGAAATCTCTTTTATTAAAAGGATAAAAAAATCATAAAATTCAGAAATTAATTTTGGTAGTATATTTTCTGATTTCATATAAGTATCTCTTAATTCATAACTAATTTCAAAAATACGAGGAGTAGAAATTAAATTTATTAAAACAATTATAAATAGAATCCACAAGATTATTTTTTTATAATTCAATTTCATATAGAATCCTTCTCATTATATAAAAGAGATAGGTTAATTCCCCTTTTATAAAAAAATAAATTATAATTTGAAATATTAACTCTTCCATCTATTATAAATCTTATATAGAAAATTGGATTTAAATCTTTATCTATTATATTTTGTACAATAATATAAGTTAAAATCTTAAAATCAATAATCAATCTTTTTATCCTCATTTCCATTATACATTTCATTTTATTGGTTTTAAATTCGAAAGCCAACTTGCAATAAGATAGATTAAATATAAATTAAGAAGATGAAAAAACATACCAGAATAAAAAAATAATATTAATAATATAGTTAAAATAATAATTTTAATTCCATTTTTTTTCCATAAAAGTTCCATTTTCCATAGTATTATCAGGAATAGAGAAGAATTTAGAACAATCCAGATAATAATGAATAATGTTATTAAATTCTCAGGAATAATTGATAAAATTGGATTCAAAATATATATTATCCAAGAAGTGAAAAATAAAATAAAATATTCAATTATTATTGGAAAAGCTATGAGAATAAATTCAGGCCTATGACCAAGGGTTCGTAACATTTCATAGAATATTTCATTAATAGAAAATGGATGATAATTTTCATGATCTAAAAATGAATTATAAAATTTACCTGTAACCATATACACTGATAATATATTTGTAGAGGATAGATTTATAATTAATAATATAAGAATCAATACCAAAATTATTTTTTTATAATTCAATTTCATATAAAATCCTTCTCATTATATAAATTATTTTTTATCCAATCACAGATAATCGTATTCATTTTATATTTTTGTCCTTTTATCTTTTCTTTAAAATAGTTTGACAATCTATTTCTTATATTAACTAATTTTTTATAGGGTATTACAATTAACGCTATTACAAAAAGCAGCCAGATAAAAAACCATGCTAAAGAGAGAAAAGATGGTAAAATAAGATGAATTAAGTAGTAGGGTAATCCACAAATAAAAGCAATACTATCAAGATAAAGACCTATAAATATACCATAAGAAGTATAATAAGGAATTTTAAATATATAAGAATTTTTAAATATCTTCGTTAAATAAGAGAGAGAACCATAATATATTGTATTAAATCCCCATGTAGGTTCTATAAGATTTTCAATATTTATATTAAATTGTTTTGATATAGCATAATTAAAATTTGAATAGGTTGTAAAAATTAATGTTAGTATTAAGAATATTTTAAAAAATATATTAAAATCAGTTGGATATTTGAACAAATTATAAAAAATCACAATATCAAATATAGTTAGAAATAAATAGACAAAAAAATTTCTATGCCTATTAAGAAAATCCGAATGGACACCAGTAATTATTAAAATATAATTTATAAGTATAAAAGAAATCACAATAAGAAAAGGGACAAGAAATAAATAAAAAATATAGAAAAATCGGTTTTTTTTCATAATTTATGGAATATTGACATATACCAAGCTAATTCAACTTTCTTTGTTCTCTCATCACCTTTTTCTAAGATTTTTGCTTCATTTAAAAGATTCATTGCTTTATCTACTATCTCTTTTTCTGGAGGTATTAATCCAATTTTATCTCTTATCTCATCATCATTTAATTTTATATTTGCTACTTTAATTTCCTCTTCTAATTTTTTACTAAGTATAAGCTATCCATCTTCTTTATAAAATTCAACTCCTATTATCTTTTTCTCAAATTCACTTTTATTTAATAAACCAAATCCAATTGAAAAACCTTCAGCTGGATATCTTGAGAAGATAGAGATAGGAATTTTACAAAAGATATCTTCACTTTCACTATAAACTTTACTATCATTAAATCCTTTTAATCCAAACACCCCAATTAACCCTAAAATTAATAAACTAACTAAAATCTTTTTCATTTTTTACCTACTTTTCCTTTAGATTTTTTATTCTTCTTTTTGTTCCCTCTCACCTCCTTCTTAAATATCTTCAATTAAATTTTAATATATATATGCCAAATTAATGTATAAAGACCTTAGAAACAGTTATCCAAACTGTTATTCTGTAGAAGCAGGAATCTATATTACCGATGGAAATACTGGATTCCCGTTTTCACGGGAATGACAAAATGAATGGTTTTTCAGCAACCTCATATAAATCTTAATATCTATAAGAAAATTAGATTTATCTATTTGATTATTTATGAAAAGTTTATGTTAAAATAATTAATATTTAGTTTCTATGAATTAGTAATTTTCTTTTTTACTCTCTCACCTACTTTAAGTTTTTTCTCTATATATTAGATTTTAAATCTTCAAAAAAATTTCATATTTATTTTATCTCTCTTTTAAATTAATCTACAGATATCTGAAATATGAATATCTACATTCACTATTTTTCCAAGTTTATTTAATTTTATAAGAAGATTTTTTATTTATATATTTTTTAAAATTTTAATTTATAATATTATTCGAAAATTCCAATATGTTTGTGGACTTCTTAAATTATATTAATATTAAATTGATATGAAATTTTATGATTTTTCTTTAATCTTAGAAAATATTTCTAAAATTAAAAAGAGAAATGAGATTATAGATGTTTTAAAAGATACATTCTTTAAATTGGGTTCTGAAGAATTAATAATATTTATAGAACTCTCTTTGGGAAAATTTGAAAATTTTACAAAAAAGGATTTGAATATAGGAATAAATACAATATTTGATGCCATTAATGAACTATTTTTAAACAATATTCCTAAAAATATAAATGTTGAAGATTTTGGAGAATGGGTAAAAGAAGTTTTTATATTTAATGATAAGATCGAACCATCTAAATTCAATTTAATAGATATTTATAAAGAGATAGAAGAATTTAAGAATTTAAAAGGAAAAGGTGTTAGAAATTTAAGAATTGAAAAATTAAAGAAAATATTTAGTAATCTTTCTTATATTGAAGCAAAATATTTTACAAAGATAGTCATAGGAGAAATGAGAGGAGGTATAAAAGAGGGTCTATTTAAAAAAGCACTATCAAAATTTTATGATATTGATGAGAAATATTTCAATGAAATTTTTTTAAAATCAGGAAGCTTCAAAAACTTAATTGAAAATTTTAGAAAAGGTGAATTCAAGATAGAGGTTTTAAAACCTATACCAATGATGCTTGCTGAAAAAGTTGAAAATTTTGAAGAGATTTTTTCTGAAAATAAGAAGAAAATAGCTGTTGAATATAAATATGATGGTATAAGAGTTCAAATTCATAAAAAGGGAGATTCTGTCAAAATTTTCTCAAGAAACTTGAATGATATTACAGAAAAAATTCCATCGATTGTTTTAAAGACAAAAGATAATCTTAAAGATATAAATGAAATTATTATAGAGGGTGAACTTATAGGTTTTAATGATAAAAAAGAGCTTTTGCCTTTTCAAATATTGATGAGTAAAATTTTTAAAGAAGATAAGGATGATTATTGTGTTCTTGATATTTATCTATTTGATATTCTATATCTTGAAGGTGAGGATTTAACAAATTTACCATATTTAAAAAGGATGGAATTTTTAGAAAAGATAAAAGATGGATTAAATAGAGTTAAATTTATGATTACAGATGATATTGTTGAAGTTAAAAATTTTTATGACGAAGCAATAAAAAATGGCTTTGAAGGTATTATGATTAAAGATTTAAATGGAATTTATAGTGGTGGAAAAAGAGGAAAATTGTGGCTAAAGTTGAAGAAGGTTTTAACAGTTGATTTGGTTATACTTGAAGCATTCTGGGGATATGGTAGGAGAATGAATTGGCTTTCAGATTATATGCTCTATTGTTTGTCAAAAGATAAGAGTAAATATTTACCACTTGGGAAAACTTTTAAAGGTTTGACTGATAAAGAATTCCAAGAGATGACAGAGAGATTACTTAATATAAAAATTGAAGATATTGATGGTGGAATTAGGGTAAAACCAGAAATAGTCGTAGAGGTTGCATTTGAAGATATACAAAGAAGCAGTAAATATGAAAGTGGATATGCATTAAGATTTGCAAGAATTTTAAGAATAAGAGATGATAAATTGCCTAATGATATTGATACAATAGAAAATATTGAGGGGATTTTTAACAAATTACACAAGGTTATAATTTAAATATGAAATCTGGAGAGATTTTAAAAGATAGAGGTTTAAGATTTTATAAAAATGCAGTTGAACTATATTTACCTTCTACTTTTTTTAAAGATCAAATTGAGGATATGATAAATTTTGTTCAAGAGATAATAGATATAATTGAAAAGAAATGAGATATTTTGATTTATTATTGGAAAGATTTAAGGAGAGAGAAAAATATTTAAAAAATTTAGATTATTATTTAAATATAATTAAGAAATTTTTTAAAGAAAAATTTGGAGATGATAGTAAAATATATCTTTTTAGTACCTATTTAACTGGAAATTTCGGATCGAATAGTGATATAGATATTTTAGTGATAAAAAAAGGAAAATCACTTTTTGTAAGAGATAAATCTGAAATTATTGCTGAATTAAGAAGAATAATTGGATTTGTAAATCCTTTTGAGATTCATATAGTATCAGAAGAAGAATATGATGAATGGTATTCAAAATTCATTAAACAGAAAAAAGAGTTATAAATTTTAACCAATTTGGTTTATCTTAAAACTATGATATAATTTTTCCAATTATAAAATGAAAAAAATAGTTAAAACTTTAACAATTTTAATTTTTATAATTTTTCTAATATCAATCAATTCTAATTTAATTGAGTCTCAAAAGATTTTTTATGGTTATATAAAAAATGGTAGATTTTTGGTTCCATTAAGGGGTGTTTTTGAAGAGTTCGGAGCAGAAATTTACTGGTATGATGAAACACAATCCATAGAAATTAGATTAAATGACACTGTAATTGTTATGAGAGTTAACTATAAATATGCAATGGTTAATGATAATGTTTTAATACTTGATGTTGCACCTGAGATAGTGAATGGAAGAACATATGTTCCTTTAAGATTTGTAGGTGAAAGTATGGGTGCCTATGTCGAGTGGAATTCTTCTTTTATGTATGCAAGAATTATCTATAATAATATAGAGATAATTGTAAAAGAAAAAAGTAAAAATATTCAAATTGATTATAAATATCAAAAAATATATGATTATAATGTAAATGTTGTCAAGATTCCATATTCAACTCTTCTTGAGCTTGAACCAAGGATAGTTTTAGCAAAAAATAAAATAAATGGAAGAGAAGATTTCAAATCAATTGTTGAAAGATCAGGAGCTGTAATTGCAATAAATGGAGCATTTTTTAATACAGATGAAAATCAAAAAGAGGCGAATGAACCTTATGGATTTTTTATGAACGATGGTAAAGTATTCCATATAACAAGAAATAGAGCTGTGATGTTCTTCACAAAAGATATGAAGGTTATTATGAATCGAGTAAATATAAAATTCAATGGTTATCTAAAATTACCAGATTCTCAAAGAGTGCAGAATTTTTATATAAATAAAATAAATCATACTCCTGATAACAACGATGTTGTTATATATACAAAAGAATGGGGAAATATTATAAGAGCAGATAATTTTCCAGTGATTACAGTACAGAATGGAATTATAAAAGATGTTGTTTGGTTTGGTGATGTTAAAATTCCATCTGATGGATACCTAATTTTGATGAAAGGAATATATATAAATGATAATAAAATTGAGAATTTTTTGATAAATAGAGAAATTTGGTATGACTTTGATTTTTTTGATAATTATGGCAATAATTTAAACTCGCTTTTAAAAGATTCATATTTTGCGATAGGTTGTGGCCCAGCATTAGTTGTAAATGGTAATGTTGATTTTAATCCTGTTCTTGAAGATTTTGAGAATGAAAAGATATTATCACTTAAAGGGCAAAGAAGTGCAATTGGTGTTAAAAATGATGGCACTTTAATTTTAGTTACCTGCGCTAATATAAAATTATCAAAACTTGCAGAGATTATGAAATATTTAGGTTGTTATTATGCTATGAATCTTGATGGTGGAGCTTCATCTGCTCTATATTTAAATGGAAAATATATAACTTATCCTGGTAGGCTTTTAAACAATGTTTTAGTTTTTGTAAGAAAGTGATTTTCAAAATAATTTTGTAATGTTTGTAAGAAGATGATTCTCAAAACAATGTTATAGTTTTTGGAAGAAAGTGATTTTCAAAATAATTTTGTAATGTTTGTAAGAAGATGATTCTCAAAACAATGTTGTAGTTTTTGGAAGAAGACAATTCTAAAAACAATTTTTTAGAAGATGATTCTAAAAAGTTACATAAGGTAACTTATCACTCATAGAATTAAAAAAAATCAATAGGAATATTTATTTACTCATTGATTTTAATTTACTAATTATTAACATTTAAAAATAAATGGATATAAATATATGTTTTGTTTAAGATTTTTTTCTACATCTTTTAAAATTTTAGGAGTTTCTTGAATTTTTTAATTTTCTATATTTTAAAAAATTTATATATGTTTTTTATCATAATATTCTATTTTGTCATTCTCGTATAAACGGGAATCTATTCTTATAATAAGTTTAATGTTTACATATCAATAAGATAAATATATTTTCTTGTTATCATAAGAATATTTGTTAATTATCTATTGTCATCTCCTTGAAACCCTTAAATTTTTAAGAAATTTTTTAACTCTTGATTTTTCAATATTAAATTTTTAAAAATTTTATAATTTTAAGATAATTTTTTATAGATTAAAGAAGTTGCCAAAGATAATTTAGGTGAAGTTTAGTGAAGATTCCTCATTTAATATTATCAGAATAAAAAATTTTTGCAAAATAAAAATTTAGGTGAGTGCCATAAGGTACAAACCTTTTATGCTGTTTAATATATTGTCTTTTAAAATTCAATAAAATATTCCAATTCCTCATCTATTTCCTCTAAATCCAATAATACCTTTGATCTTCTTGAACTTCCATTGGCATTTCTAAAATCTTCTTGAAAAGAACCACATTTAACTAAAGTATCGTCTGTTATTTTGATGAAAGAAATCTGTTGCAAATCAAAAGATACTTTTCTCAATCTTGACCATGCACCTCTTCTTATCCTTTCGAGTGTATAATCTGATGAACCACCTTTTAAAGATTCATGCCACTTCTGAAATGTTCTGTCCTCATCATTATATAAAACTTTTCCTAATGCAAGAATCAAACCAACTTCTCCGTAATCTTTAATTCCATTTGCTATTGCTTCACTATCATTAACAATTATCTGGTGGCTACTGGTATTCATAGCATGTGACTTAAAATCCCAAGGAATTTCTTTAAATGCATCAAACCTCACATTTCCATATTTAGGACCAGGTATGTCCATAATATTTGATAGATATTTTTCACATAAAAATTGAAAATAAAAACCAATCCATTCCATTTGTTTCCAGTGGGGGTAATCAGATTCTTTCATTTCTAAAATAGATTTTCTGCCATCCCACATTTTAGGTACATTCTTTAATTTTTTCCCAATTTGTTTAGAGATTCTTAAAAAACTCATTTTTTTCCTTCAATATTGAATAGTGTTAAAAGTGTTTGATTTTTGGTTTCTTCATTCTCTTCTTTGATTCTATAAATATTTTTTTCTAATCTTTTTTTCGCAAACTCATAATATTCTTTTACAATTTCAAACCCAATGTACTTTCTGTTTAACATTTTGCTAACAATTGCAACTTGACCAGAGCCCAAAAAGGGATCTAAAACAACATCGTTTTCTTCACTCGAATACATCAAAATTTTTTTGATAAGTTCCGCAGGTAATTTTGTGGGTGTTTTTTGATCTCCAGTCCAATACTCTCTTTTTATTATCCAAACATCTTCTTTATCTTTGTAATGTAATTTACTTCCATCTTTATCATCTTCTTCTTTCCCATATCTTGAATATGGAAAAAATTTTCTCTTCTCATCATTTTTACAAACATAAAGGCAATGATAATGCGAAGTAATAAATTTTCTTTTTGTTACTACTCCAAATTGATATTTCCAAATAATATGATTTACTGTAATAAAACCTAATTCATCAATTGCTATAAGAATATCCTTCAAGTTATTCCACCCAGAAAAAACATACATACTACCAGATTCTTTTAGAATCCTATATACTTCTTTCATCCATTTAAATGTAAAATTATAATATTCTTCTTTTTGTATTTCATTATAACCTTCTAAAACCCGAGTTTGTGTTCTGTGATAATTATTTCTTTTTGCTTTAAAATCTATGGCGAAAGGTGGATCTGTAACAACGAGGTCTATTGTATTATCTGAGATATGTTTCATTCCCTCAATACAATCCATGTTATAAATTTTATTGAATTCTATCTTTTCCATGCTTTCACTTCCTCATTTACCTTCATTATAAACAATGATATACAACTCCTTCATATACAACATAGATGTCATAAATCCTTCCATTTTGGTTTTACATATGAAATTAAATTTATATATTCTCTCTAACAGAACTTTAATAACTTGCACCTCCTCATTTAATAATATTATATTATTAATATTTTACAATTAAATTGAATTTTTTAATAGCAGAACTTTTCTTCTTTTTTTATCGTAATTTTAAATTTTGCTACTAAAATCCTTTCCTCTTATACCCATTAAATTTTTGCTGCCAGACACTTTCCCTTTTTCCATTATGTTTTTTTACTACTACCCCCCTCTTTTTTGACGTTATGTTTTTTCACAACTACTTATACAAAAAAGAGCATAATATGTTTATGAACTTCTTCACTTAATTTTTCTTTCTTTTGATTGCCATTCATAAAATAATTATAATATGTTGTTTTTTTAAATCATATTTAAACTAACCAATTCTCAACTCTTAAATTTTTAATTCTATTAAAATCATTATCTGCAGAAATAAGAATAAAATTTCCATTAAGAGATATTGAAGCTATTAAAATATCTGCATCTTCGATAATTTTCCCTTTTTGTTTCAAATCTTTATAAATTAAAGAAGCAATATCAAAAATTTCCTTGTTATCAAGTAAAGCTAATCCAAATATTTTACAAAGTTGCTCAAACTTCTCTAATTGTTTAGTAGCATTAGTTGATAGCAAACCACGTTTAATTTCATAATAACTTATTGCATTTATAAGTATTTCTTTACCTTCGATTTGCACTGTTTGTGCTTTTTTTATTACTTTTTCATTCTCTTTTAGGATTTCTGTAATAATATTTGTATCAAGTATATATGTCATCCAAATAGAGGTCTCCTTTTTACAGCTTCATTAAAGATTTCAATTTGTTCTCTATTTAATTCCTTTAAGAGCCCTGACATTGCTTCTAATGCTAAAATTCCTTTTATTCTTTTTATAAGTTCTTCATCAGAAACATCACTTAAATTTAATGAAGATTCGTTTATTATTTTTGATACTTTATTTAATACTTTATTTTTATCTATATCTTTAAAAATCTCCTGTTCAGATTGTAATCTATCAATTATTTTTGATATCTTATTCAATAATTTTTCGGAAGAGTAAAGGAATGTTTCAGTTTTAACTTTTATAGATGGAGTACCTATTGATGAATTTTCTGTTTGAAATATTTCGAAAGATTCAAAAATTGGTTCATTATAATATTTTTTAATAAATAACCATTCATCTAATTTGTTTTTTCCATAAAAATCCCTATATGGATAAGAAAAACTTTCATTAATATTTGATGTTAAATCTTGAAACATCATTCAAACCTCCTTAACAATTCACCCTCAATCATTTTAAAAAACCAATCGTGAGTCAAAGAATGCGCTTTTTCAACCCATTCCTCAATGTTTTCTTTATTGTTAAGAAAATCGCTCTTTTTTGATTTAACCATTGTTTCCCATATTAGAGAATCACTATCTTTAATTTTACCTCTTGCAAATCTTAAAAGAATTGCACCTTTTGGATTAGTGGATGGAAAAGAAAACCTCAAATCTACATCTAAAGGACAATTTTTAACTCCTGTATTTTCAAATAGTGACTCATTTATCATAATGTTTACTTTTAATTTATCCCTTAAAAATTCAAATAAATCATCATTTTCATAATCAAAATTGACAGCATCAATGTATCTTAACAAAAGTTCATTGGCTTCAAAAGTTATTTTTAAATTTGAATAAATATCATAGATATAATTTATGACATCATAAATTCTTACTTTAAAATCTTCCCATACATAATTTTCTGTATCATTCAATGTAACAACACCTGGACCTATTTGAATTAGAGGCCACTTATCCTTATCTACTCTAAATCTATATTGGACAATATATCTTGCTATTTCATCAGGTATATTTACAGTTGGTAATTGTTCATAATATGGATATTTATCCTTTACTCTTTCATATAACATACCAATTAATATTTTATATCGAGGAATTATTTCTTCTTCAGATGTTTGTGGTAATTTCCATCTAAGTTCAAATATCGCCTCTACAAGTGGCTTATTTTTTAAGATTTTTCTTTCCATTTTATAATGCCTCCAAATTTCATAATAACAGTTAATTGTATTATATCAAAGAATATATAATAATTTTAAATAACTTTTAAACAATATTCAATACAAATTTTATTAAAACTTTCTAAATTAAAACTTCTTGCGTTTTATTGACATTATGACTTTTTCATAATTAAAACTTCTTGCATTTTATTGCCATTAGATCATTCACTATTATTAAAACCTCTTTCGTTTGATTAATATTAAAACTTTTTGCATTAAAACTTCTTTCGTTTTATTGACATTATGACTTTTTCATAATTAAAACTTCTTGCGTTTTATTGACATTAAAACTTTCTACATTAAAACTTTTTACATTAAAAACTTCTTGCGTTTTACTAACATTATGATTTTTTCATAACTAAAACTTCTTTCGTTTTATTGACATTATGACTTTTTCATAACTAAAATCTTTTCCTTTATTATTATGACTATTTACTATTATCAAAACTTCTTTCGTTTTATTGACATTATGATTTTTTCATAATTAAAACTTTTTTCTCTTTATTGACATTATGACTTTGTAGAGTTTGATGTCCATATTCTCTTTGAGTTCTATGGGCTCATATTTTTCATTTGCTGGTTCAAGAAGGACCTTTCCATTTATTCTCTTAAATCTCTTAAATGTTGCTTTATCATCAATCATTGCTATGACAAGAGAACCACTCTCAACTTGTGAATTTGCATTAACTAAAAGAATGTCTCCATCTTCAATTCCTAAATCTTTCATTGAATCCCCTTTTACAAAAAGACCAAAAGAGACATTTCTTGATTCATCCTCTGGAATTGTTACTGTATCAATCGGTTCCAAAATATCTTCAAGTTCAAGCGGTTCTCCTGCTGAAACATATCCAAGTATTGGAATTTCTATTAAGGGTATCTTTTTTAGCCTGTAAATTGATTTAAGAACCTTCTCTTTTTCCTCAGGAGTAAGTCTTGCAATAATTTTTTTTAAGAATGATTCATCATCTTCAGTAATTATGAATTCCTCTTTTTCTCCAATGAGCTCTGCAATTGATACATTAAAGGTCTCAGATATTCTTTTTAAAACTGAGAGCCCTGGATTTCTTATTCCCTTTTCAATTTGATAGATATATGCTGGTGGATAATTTAATCTTCTTGCAAATTCAGATTGTGTTAAACCAAGCCTTTCTCTTAATTTTTTTATTCTTTCACCACTTGTCATTCTCACCTCCTTATAGCAATTTTATAAAAATAAAATATTTTGTCAAGTAAAAATATAGGAAATATAGATTATAAAATAATAATTTTCATTTAGCATTTGCTTGACATATTTAATCCTTTTTGCTATAATATATTCATAGCAAAAGTTATATGTTTAGAAAAGAAAGGAGGTAAGAGGTTGAAAGATTTACTTGAAGAGTTTGTTGGTAAAGAGGTCTCTTTAATCAAAACAGATTCAGGAGATGATTGGCAAGAAGTTTTAGTTTATGGAGTTGAAGATGGGTATGTTTGTTTAAAAGGTGATGGATTTTTTGGATACATAAGAATTGATTCAATTGAAAGTTTAACAATTGAAGAAAAAGAGGTGGAAGAGTAATGGAAGAAATTGATTTGTTGATTGAAAAGGTGATTGAAGAGTTAAAAGGGTGGTTAGTTTAGATGAAGGATACTCATTTAATTTATCTAATTCTTGCGAATATATTTGATGAATATGATGAGGTAAAACTTATGAAAAAGATTATAAGTTTATCAAGGAAAAAGGATGAGGAGATAAAAAATTTTCTATCAAAAATTAAAATGGAGGAAGAAAATGAGCATAAGTAGCTTGATAAGGGAAAAAGTTAGAGAACTCTCTTTAGAAGGAAGAGATATAAATATTAGGAAAATAGCAAGGAAATATAAATGTTCACCATCGCTTGTTGTGAAAAATGTTTACAAGGTAGAAAGAGAGGAAAATTATAAGCACATCACTAAGTTTGGTGTAAAGGGAAAGGTTAACCTTGTTATCATAGATTTTGATGAAGAGAAAGAAAAAGATTTAAAACAATGGTTTGCTTCTGAATGTTTACCTGCTTTAACTCAAAACTCCCCCTTTGAATCTTCGCCCCATTTAACTCAAAACTCCCCTTTTGAATGTTTACCTGCTCCTGAATGTTCGCCACATTTAAAGCAAAAACCAAATTTTGAATGTTTACCTACTTCCTCTTCTGAATCTTTACCTGCTTTAAAGCAAAACCCTAATTTAGAATCTTCACCACATTTAATGGCAAACCCTAATTTTGAATCTTCACCCCCTTTAACGCAAAAACCTAATTTTGAATCTTCACCTTCTTTAACTCAAAACCCTAATTTAAAATCTTTACCCCCTTTAATTCAAAGCTCCCCCTTTGAATGTTTACCACTTTTAAAGCAAAACTCTCCATCTTTTTCTCCTTCTCCTGCTTCTGATCCTGAATGTTTACCCCCTATAACTAAAAACTCCCCCTTTGAATCTTCGCCCCCTTTAACGCAAAACTCCCCCTTTGAATCTTCACCACTTTTAAAGCAACGCTCTCCATCTTTTTTCCCTGCTCCTGCTTCTGAATGTTTACCTGTTTTAAAGAAAGGTTCTCCATCTTTTTCTCCTTCTCCTACTTCTACTTCTGCTCCTGAATGTTTACCCCCTTTAACTCCAAACTCCCCCTTTGAATCTTCGCCCCGTTTAACGCAAAACAACCATTTAGAAAGTTCGCCCTTCTTAAACCCAAACCCTAATTTAGAATCTTCGCCACATTTAACTCCAAACCCTAATTTAGAATGTTTACCCTCTTTAACGCAAAATACCAATTTTAAATCTTCACCCCTTTTAATGGCAAACCCTAATTTTGAATCTTTACCTGCTTTAACTCAAAAGTCCCCCTTTGAATGTTTACCCTATTTAAAGCAAAACTCCCATTCTGAATCTTCACCCCATTTAACTCAAAACTCTAATCTTCAAGCCCCGCTCTTCAATGTTCACCATAATTTAAAAGAAAAAGAAAAGGTTTCTTATAATCTTCTAAAAGAAAAAGAAACTGAAAAATTTATAAATAAATTTTTATCAATTTCTCAAATTGATAGTTTAACTTCTTTAAATAAATATGAAAAAGAGATTCTAAAAACATACATAAAATATGGTGGGAAACTGAGAGAAAGTGAAATAAAGTTTGGAAAAGAGATTCTATTTTATGCAACTCCAAAGCAATTTGAAGCTATTTTATTAAAGGTTATTAGAGAGAAAAAGGGTGAAACTCCGAGAATTTCTTATCTATGTGAAGTCACAAAAAGGTTTAATTTGAAGAGTAGAAAAAAGAAAGCCACCCCAAAACTATTTGAAAAAGCAAAAGCTTTTAATAAATTCAAAACTTATGAAAATTCTATTGATAAAGGGTTAAGTTCAACCTTTTCCTATTTAGGTTTAACTGGTGAAGATGCCTTAAAAGCCTTTTTTGGAGATAGTTTTAAAAAGGAAAATTTTGTTGGTGTTTTAAATGGATGAGATTAAAAACATAATAAACGAAATAATGGAAGATATCAAGAAAAGAAGAGAGAATATAAAAGAGATACCAGGAATTCCTTTTAGATGTACATCTTGTAATGAAGGTGAGTTTTTAATTCAGGAACTTCCTTTTATTTGTGAGTTCTTTGGTGAATTTAATTGTCCTATTTTTAGAGAAGAGATTAAAGATGATATAGGAAAAATATTTTTAAATACTTCAATTGATAAGGTTGAAGATAAAGCAAGAGAAATCCTTTCATCATATCTTACAAATATAAGAAAAATGGTTAGAGGTGGTAAAGGTTTAAATATTCTTGGAACTATTGGTGTAGGAAAAACAAGTATAATTGTCCTCATAATTCAAAAAATCTTTAAGGAAAGATACTCTTTTAGGTATTTTCACATAAAAAGTTTTTTAGATTCACAAATTGAAAACATAAATTTCAACTCTTTTTCTTTTCTTTTTATTGATGATTTAGGCTCAGAATATTTAAACGATAGAAACTCCTCTTTTATCAATTATGTTGTTGACTTGAGGTATAGGTTTATGCTTCCAACAATTATTACTTCAAATTTGAGTGAAAGGGAATTGAGGATAAGATATCCAAGAGCAATGGATAGGTTGTTTAGTAGGAACATAAAAATAAATTTGGAAGGAACTTCAAGGAGGTCAAAAACAAAGAATGATTTCTAAAAATTTGATTGAGGTGAATTTTATTGTGATTCACCATTCTGGTGTTTTAAATAGTGAAAAGGATCCTACAAGCATAAATCAGTGGAACTCTATCTTAAAAAACCACAAAAAAGAGTTTGGTAAAAAATTTCCATGGAGCATCTCTCCATACCATTTTGGAATAGGAAAGAAGGGAGATATTTTTAAAGGTCAAGATGAAGATTTTTTCTGTATTCACGCAGGAGACGATTATTACAACTTCAGAAGTTTAGCCATCTCATTTCTTGGAAATTTTAACATTGAAACGATGAATGACAATCAGTTAAATTCTGGAATAGATTTGGTTAAGGATTTAATGAAAAAATATAAAATTCCTTTGGAAAAAGTTTTAAGACACAAAGACATAGTTTCTACGGATTGTCCTGGAAAAAACTTCCCATGGGAAAGGTTCTCAAATAGAATAGTTGATATTCCTCAATACAAATATGATTCAATTGAATATGCATATAAGTTAGGTTGGATAAAAAGTATTCACAGTCCAGAGGAATTAGTTGATTTTGGAAATTTTCTTACTATCTTAAAAAACTTTTATAAATCTATAAGAGGTGATTAAGAATGGAGATTAGAGAGGTTATTTTTTATGAGGTGATTAAGAATGGATATTGGTGAGGTTATTTTTTATGAGGTGATTAAAAATGGAGATTAGAGAGGTTAAGAAATTCAATGGTAAGGTTGTAAGGATAACAAATTATGATGGTGAAGTTGTAGAGGGTTACATTAGAGATATTTTTTCAAATGGAGATTTAAGATTTTGGTTAAAAGGTGGAGGAACTACTTATATTCCAGCAAAAAATATTAAAGAGATTGAGGTGATTAAAAATGGAGATTAGAGAGGTTATTTTTTATGAGGTGATTAGAGATTATTAAAAATATATTAATTAGAAACTTTTACATCGCCAAAAAAGAGATTCAAATTATCGAGGTGATTAAGGATTATTAAAAGTATATTAATTATCATTCTTTCATACCTAATACCATTTTTAATTGTATTTTTTATAAAGAGAGGATTTAAAGAGATAGATAAAGGTGAAGCGATGTATATGATAGATAGAGCAGGTAGAGATAATGAAGATTAGAAGTTTATTTGAAGAAGATGTTAATTTGGGGTCAGGCCCTTTTTTATCATTTTATGTTAAATTAGGGACTGGCCCTTTTTTATCATTTTTATTTTTCCATTGAAAGGAGAGTGATTTTTTGAACCTAAGGAGTTTAAAGGTTATTGAGTTAAAGGATGATGAAAATTTTATTGCAAAGGATGAAGCAAATGATGAGTTTGTAGTTTTTAAAGGTCAAGAGATTAAGAATTTTAAAACTCTTCTCGAAGCAAAAGATTATTTAAAAGGAAGGTGAAGAATTTGTTTTTAAATCTTTTTAAACAAAACAATATTTTAAAGGAAGGTGAAACTATGGAGAATGAAAAAAGATTTGAAGCAATTGAGAAACTGTTAAAAAGTTATGAGATGCTCAACTCTGCACTTGAAAATAGAGTTAGGATTCTTGAATATCAAGTTAAGAAATTAAAAGAAGATTCAGCAGCAGTAAAAAAAGATAACAGCCTTAAGATTGATTAAAGAGGTGAGATTTGTGGGTAAGTGTGATTGGTTAAATGAAAAAGGTGAGTTATTGTGAATAAGCGTGGATGGTTAAATATAGGAGTGAGTTATCTTGATTAAACAAAAATTGTTAATTAAAGAATTAATTATCTTTAGTAACCCAGAATATTTAAACAAAGGAGTGAGGTTTATTGATTAAACAAAAAAATTTAATAAAAGGAGTGAGTTATTTTGATTAATTTAAAATGGTTAAAGAATTTGTGGTGGCTATTTCCACTAAAAAGTAATTTCCAGTGCAGAATAAATAATAAGATGAAACATCTTAGTAATCCTCAATATTTAATCAAAGGAGTGAGATTTATTGATTAATCCAGAATGGTTAAATAAAAGTTTAAGGTCTTTGAAAAACTTATCCAAACTGTCATTCTTGCAGAAGCAGGAATCTATATTACCTATGGAAATACTGGATTCCCGCATAAACGGGAATGACAAAATAGAGGGTTTTCACTAATCTCATGTTAGATATTTAAAACCCCAAAATATTAAATAAAAGGAGTGAAATATTGTAATTTCAGTGAAATCATTAATAAAAGGAGTGAGATATTTTGAATAGACCTAAATTTTTAATTAAAGAATTAGTTATCTTAACTAAACAAAAAAATTTAATCAAAGGAGTGATATTTATTGATTAATCCAGAATGGTTAAATAGTTTTCTTGGTTTCTTTATGCCAGTGTTAGTTAACTATATTATAAACAAAAATTTCAGTAGAGAGATTAAAACAATAATAGCAATAATTACCTCACTTCTCATTGGTTTTCTTTCTACCTATCTACAGGGTTTATTCTGTTTATCACTTGAAAATTTCTTCAACACCTTCATTCAAATCTTTACAATCTCACAAATAGCATACAACCTATTTTGGAAAACTATCTTTATTAGAGAGGAGGTGAGATAAATGGCATTAATCAATGAAGCACATTCAATAAGAATCCTTTTTGGAACAGAGGGTGACACAAGAAGTGAAACTCAAAACTATCTAAAGGTTTCTGCAACTGATACTCAGGTTGAGGATTTTGTCTCTCAAGTTTCTAATTTAGTCAAAGATCCAATCTATACCTGTTACAGAATGATAAGGAAACAGTTTGGTTAATCTTGAGAAATGTTAATTTGGTGTCAAACACTTTATTAACATTTTTATAGGTGAAATAGGAAACGATTGACAAGAACTTTGAAAATTAACTAAAAGGAGGTGAAAACATTGGATAAACAGGTATATATAACTTTTTCAACAGAGACAGAAGGAAGAAACTACATAATGAGGTTCAATAATCCAAAAGATACTATTAGTCAAACAGATATTGAGAATTTTGCTAACTGGGTTATATCTCAAAATATGTTTCTTACAAGATATGGAGAATTAGTTGCTCTTGTTGATGGTGGAATAATACAAACAACAAAAACAGATTTAATCCCACCCATAGAATAAAACTTACCCATAGAATAGATTCCACCAATAGAATAAATTTCACCCATAGAATAAATCTTTTCCCATAGAATAGAATAAAAATCACTCTGGCCTGCCTATGATAAGACAAACCCATAGCAGGCCAGAGAAAAAAACTCTGGCCTGTATGTGATAGTGTTAAAAAATTTAAAAATAAGAATATTAAAAGAGAATAAAACACTCATCACAGCAGGTTGGAGTTAAAAATGAGACTTTGGTGCCTGACACCTTTGTCTCATTTTTTAAATGAGATTTAACTGTTTAATAAAGTAACAATATTTCTTATGGAGGTGAGAAATTATTGGAACTTAACATTGATAAACTTATTCAATATATCTCTCAAGTTGGTTTCCCAATCGTAGTAGCATCTTTTCTTCTTCTAAGAACAAATGGAAAGATTGAAAAGCTAAAAGATGCAATCACTGAACTAAAGGAAGCTATACAAGAACTCAACCTAAAATTAACCAATTTCAAGTAGAAAAAAAGTTATTAAAAATTATTTTAAGAATCACTTAAAAAGGTATATGTCAAGATAAATACAGAATATTGCAAAAAGTTAAAAAAAATGTATATATTATATTAGAAAAATCAAGACTAAGTCCTTGATATGTCTTACGAAATAATAAAATATATAACAAGGTTAAGTCCTTGGAGGAGGTAAGAATGAATTTGAACGATGAATTAATTAAAGCAGCTAAAGATGGTAATTTACAAGTCCTTAAAACAGCATTAGAAAAAGGTGCTGATGTAAATGCGAAAGGTTTCGAGGATATTACCGCTTTAATGTATGCATCTGTATATGGGCATACAGATATAGTAAAACTTCTTATAGAAAAAGGTGCTGATGGGAACGCAAAAGAGGTCGATGGTAATACTGTTTTAATGTTTGCTTCTTATACATGCATAGATATAGTAAAACTCCTTATAGAAAATGGTGCCGATGTGAATGCAAAAAATAGCGCTGGTTGGACTGCTTTAATGCGTGCATCTCAAGAAGGACATACAGATATAGCAAAATTTCTCATAGAAAAAGGTGCTGATGTAAATGCAAAAGATGAAGAGGGTATGACTCCTTTAATACATGCTGCTAACTGTGGAAGAATTGATACAGTAAAACTCCTCATAGAAAAAGGTGCTGATGTAAATGCAAAAGATAACAAACAAATTACTTTAATAATTGATGCCAGAAATCGAACTTCTTTAATACTTGCTTCTTTTGATGGATATACAGATATAGTAAAACTCCTCATAGAAAAAGGTGCTGATGTAAATGCAAAAGATAGCGCTGGTTGGACTGCTTTAATGTATGCTTCCTACATGGGACATATAAATATAGTAAAATTACTCATAGAAAATGGTGCTGATGTAAATGCAAAAAATAACATAGGTATAACTGCTCTTGTATATGCATTTGTCCAGTACCATAGAGACATAGAATCTCTACTAAAAAAAGCTGGTGCAAAAAATTAATAAATAGAAAAAAAATTAGTTATTGTTAGATGGTAAAAATTTTTATAATATGTCTATAATATAAAAGCAAAATTAAAGATAATTCATTATATTGTGATTTATGTGGATAGAGATTTTAATCTACTCAAAAATGTAATAAACTAACAGATTTAACATATGTTGATTCAATAACAATTTTTATGAATGGAATAAGAAGATATTTAATCACTGCAGTTGATACTAAATCTAAATTTCTCTTATCTATGCATATAGTAATCTATCAAGTAAACTATCTTAGATTTTATAATGAAATTAAAAAATGTTTGCCTCTTTGATATTAAACACATTCAAACAGACAATGGTCTTGAATTCCATAAATACTTTAGAGATTACCTTGAAAAGGAAAATATTATTCAATTCAGAAGCCATCTAAGAGACCTAAAGATAATTCAAACATAGAGAGATTCAATAGAACGATAAAAGAGAAGTTCATATATTATAATTATGAAGATCTACTTTTTGATATTGATGAATTCAATAGAAAATTAATGGACTGGTTAATATTTTATAATACTAAAAGACCTCACTATTCCATTAGATATAAATCGTATGACAAAAAGATATAAGTTGTATAACAAAAAATAGATACTCTTATTTAAATTTTGAAAGGTAAGTTATGGACTTATGCAATCCCTTGACAAATTTTTATTTTTATTATATAAATAATATTTAAAAGGAGGCAAAAATGAACGAAAATCTTAAAAATTTAATTTTTGAAGCTTGTAAAAATTTGAATGCGGAGCTAGTATACGAAAACAAAGAAAATTTTGGCTATGTTTTTTTAGTTCCTTGTGATGAAGGTAGAAAACAAAATGTAATTATAACTCGTTCAGAAGATTACCTTAAAATTGCTACACCAATAGCAAGGTATCAATATGTAAATCCTGTTGCAGTTTTAGAGTATAATTTTTTAATACAAGAAGGTTCACTCGGAGTCGCGGATTTTGATTTTAATGACGGTTTAGGCAATACTTCAAGTTTATTTTTTGTTACTACTCAACTTATAAAAACAGCTGATTTAGAAGAAATACAAAATAAAATTAAAACTACAGCAATTGAAGGGGATAGGGTAGAAAAAACTCTCATTGGTAGAGATAGAATATAATTAAATTTTATTAAAATTTTCTATACTTTATGGACTTATGCAAGAAGTGAAGAAGTTGAATTATTTAATAAAAAATGTTATAATTTTAAATTAATTTTTATAAAAAATATTAACTTAATAGCTATTAATAGGAGGTAAAGAATGAAAAAATTAGTTAAAAAAAACAAATCTGAAAGAATTAAAACAATACCCTTAGAAGTAATTAATTCATCAAATAGTGTAAAGGTTAAGAGGATTCTTAAAAGATTAGAAGATAGATCTTTCCTTGAGAGACTTTATTCTTATAGTGAAAAATATTGGGATGACCATCATTCTCAGTTATGGCAGTAAAGGCAAGATTATAAAAATTATTAAAATGGATAATTAATGTATGATACGGTAACATTTAATAAAATATTTTCAAAAAATATAGAAATAATATTTAATAAATTAATAAAAGAAGACTTTATAGATACTCAAAGCAATTTTTTTTTAGTTTCAAAAGAAAGAGCATCTAAAATGTGTTTCCAAACTTTTTACCCTTTGATTGAATATTTTAATAACTTTTCTGAAACTCATTTTGATTTTTTTTTTCAAAATACTTATCTTTTCATTTGGTCCTTTTTTTTAGATCAATCTCTTGATTCGTTAGAGAATAATATAGTAAAAAGAATTAGATCGTTTCAAATATCTTCATATCTTTTACTTAACTATTTTGAATGGCTTGCAAAAACACATAAATCAAAGCTGCCCATTTTTTATAACTATTATAAAGAGCAAACTAATTATTTGATAATAGAGAAAAAGTGGGAATTTCCACAACTTTACCATTTAGCATATGGATCAGAAGAAAATATTTATAAAAAAGCAGTAATATTATTATTTCCTTTAGACTTAAATAAAAGGAATTTATTTATTTGTAAACCTCAGATTCTAAAAGATTTATTTATTAACTATTATTCTTTTCTTTTGCTAGCTGATGACCTTGTTGATATAAATTCTGATATAAACAGTCACTGTTTAACTTATCCAATAGCATTCTATTTCAAATTAAAAGGGAAATTACCGAGATCTTCCGAAGATTTCGTATCTATACTTCCTCACTTTATAGAAAGTCTACAGAAGTTTCTTGATAATATTAAAAACCTTGAAATCTCTATCAGCAAAAATTCATCAATAATTAACAATACAATCATTAATATTAAAGGTAAATTAAATAAAGCAGGTATTAAAATATGAATCATATAACACCTATAATATATACTACAGAATATTGTAATATGGCATGTAAGTATTGCTATGCAGGCTCTGCATGGAAATATCCCTTTGCAAAAGAGATTAATGAAAACTTTAGATTGAAATTACCTTCTCTATTTAAATTTATTAACGAAGTTATGTCTTATAATAAATTTGTTCATACTAAATTTATATTTCATGGTGGTGAACCTCTTTTAATAAAACCAGAAAATTATAAAAAAGTATTTGAATATTTCAGAAAGGAAAATTATGATATCGAAATATCAATACAAACAAATGGTACATTAATTAATAATGCTTTTATTAATCTTTTCAAAGAATTTAATGTAAAAGTTGGTGTAAGTTTGGATGGTCCTCTTTCTTTAAACGATTGTACTCGGATATTTAAAAATGGAAATGGGTCTTTTTGTACAATTTTCAATAATCTAAAAAAAATGAAATATGAAAATCTTAAATTTGGTTGTCTTGTAACTTTAAATAAAACTAATATAAAGAATATTGATGAAATTTACACATTCTTTAAGGAAAATGATATACCCTTTAATATAAGACCAATTTTTAAAACAAAATATACCGTACCCAAGGAATTTCTTATAACACCCCAGGAATATGCAAAATCATTTTGTAAACTCTTTGATATCTGGTTTGAAGATGAAACAGAAAACCTTCTGATTGATGAGTTTGCCAGTATGATTGCCCAGTTCATAAAACCTATTGAAGGTTTAGTTTCTTGTGCTTTTACAAAAAAATGTTCAGAACATTTTATTTCTTTTGATATGGATGGAAACTTATACCCTTGTGATCGTCTGTATGGTATACCTAAGTTTCTATATGGTAATATTCAAAAGTATTCTTTAAAAAATTTATTAAATAGTTCTAAAGCAAAAAATTTGTCGAAAAGATGGGAGATACTTTCAAAAACAGAATGTAAAAATTGCGAAATTTTAAAGTACTGTTATGGAGGTTGTCCTGGTAATGGCTATTTCTATTATGGTAGTTATTTTAAGAGAGATTATTATTGCAAAGCATTTAGAATGATTTTAAGTCACATTTATGAAAGAGTTAAATCATCACTCAGAAATAAAGTGGATTAAGAAATTTGTAAAAAATTCTGTAGAAATTGAGAATTTGAAATATCTTATGCAATTAACACCAAATTTATTACCCTCTATAAAGATAATTACAGATAATTACTATATTATGGAAAAATGCAATGTGATTGAGCCCAAAGATTTTGCACCAGCTAACTTTTATAGATTATACTCCGAGCTTTTAATGCCTTTGCATAAATTTAAGAAAAATAATTACACTCCCGGAATTTACAAATATTTTGCACCATATACTCTAAATTCTGAAATTAAAGAGCAATATTATATTCCTTATATTATGAATGAATTGAAAAAATTAATATGTAATATATCAATTGATTTTACTGAGTTATTAGAAGATACGTATTTTTTAAACCTGGTTAGATCACTAAATAGTATAAGTATATATTTTAAAGATTGGAAACCATATAATGGCTATAATCTTCTACATGGCGATCTTCATATTGGTAATATTGTTAAAAAAAATAATAGTTATCTATTAATCGATTTTGAATATCTACATTATGGTTCTAAAGAATTAGAAATAGCAAATTTTATTATCAGTTCTTTAATTTGGCACTATAAAAAAAATCACAATTATACAGAACTAAAAAAATTAATTATTGATTACTTTCAAACATGTAATGAATTTTCATTTTTTGATTATTCCTTATTAAAATTCTTTTTCGTTTACTCATTAACTTTATTTTATTTAAGTGCCTATTTAAAAAAAGATAAAATTGGTTTAGAAACTATTCATAAAATTACGGAATTATATAGAATAATTGGAGATGATAAAGATGAATAATTGTTTAAATTTATTAGGAAGTATTGCAGGTATTTTCTCTTTCTTATATATAATATTTCTAATTGTAATAAAGGGCTATATAAAACCTAATGTTGAAATTTGCGATTATATTGCTAGAAGAATAACGAATAATGACATTTTTTATACAATAAAAATTTGTAATAAAACAAGATTTGCGTTAGTAAATATTAACGCTGAACTTCTTTTAATGAGAAATGCGGTTGACTTAGATGATTGTATAAAAAAGATTCCTCTTTTATACTCTACTATTTCAGACATTCCTGCATATGGTCATCCTAATTTAGGACATTTTCGGAAATTTCAAATAGAAAATATCAATATTGATAATCTATTAAATGATAATAAATGTTATTTACTTTTCAAATTAGCATGTACTCATTCAATATCTAAGAGAGAAGAGATTTTCACAAAAAAATATACAAAGGAATCAATTAAGGATGGTACTTTTAATTCAACCTCTTTGAAGATAGTTAAATCATTAAAAAATTAACTATTAAGTAAATCAACAATGTTTTACATTTGGCTTTACTTTATTTTGGTTGTATAATATTAAACTCTATATATAAGGAATTATTAAAACTGAAAAAAATACAATATATTAAAATTCTTTTAACTATTTATCTAATATAAAAAGTATTGTAGTAATAAAAAAAGAACATTTGAAACAAGAATTTTTTGTATCTGTAGAGGAATAGAGTTTTTTATAAAGACATACTCTTCCTATGAAATAAAAGATAAGATAATGAATGAGATATAGAAAGAAAATTTGCAATTTTTTTTATTTTCTATATAAAGATTGGTTAGAGAAAATAAAAAATATATATAAAATAAATAGATCTAATATTTCAATATAAAAGAAATTATTAAAAATAATAATGGGAAAGTAGATTTTAAAAGATAAAACTGAAGATGCTGTTAAAGCTTTTGAAAAGTGTATTGAAATCGACCCAGATACTGATATTGCTATTTTAGCAGGAAAAGAACTTGCTAGACTTTATAGAATATAAAAATTTTTAAATTCTATATTAAATTTGTATATGAAATTTTACCTAATTGAATAATATTTTATATTCATAATTCCTAACGCTAAGATATATTTTCTAAACAATATATTAAAATTAATTAAAAGATTCTTATTGATGAATTTTTTAGTAAATTTATTAAAAACATTTCTATTTAAAATAGTAAAAATATTTTAAGGGAAAATTTTACCTATCTTTATCATAAATTTTTTTAACAAAGCATATAATTAAGATTTATATATATTTTTGCTTAATTCTAATATAAATTGATTTATGAAAGTCAGAGTTGGAGTTGATGTTTAAATTCTAATATAAATTGATTTATGATAGTTGGAATTGGAATTGATGTTTTAATTTTAATATAAATTGATTTATGATAGTTGGAATTGATGTTTAAATTTTAATATAATTTAGTTATGATAGTTGGAATTGGAGTTGATGTTTTAAATATTAAGAGATTCAAAAAAATAGTTAAAGGTAATCCAAAAATTTTGAATAGAATTTTAACAGAAAGTGAGATAAATTTATTCAAAGATTATAGTGATTCAATTATTCATTATGCAGGGAGGTTTTCACTTAAAGAGGCAATAATAAAAGCAGGGAAAGAGTATTTAAATATAAAATCTTTTAAGGATATTGAAATCTTAAAAGATGAAGATGGCAAAGCAATATTGACAAAACCAAAAGGAAAAATTTTTATATCAATATCTCATAATGAAGATTATGTTGTATCAATTGCTGTAATAGAAAAATAGTTAAATTAATTCTCTCTTAGCTTCCTTATTATCTTTCTCTCTTAACTTCCTTATTATCTTTCTCTCTTAACTTCCTTATTATTTTTCTCTCTTAACTTCCTTATTATAAATGATGCAACATCTATTCCTTTTGTTCCTCTACCAAATGTTGCATCAATTCCCATCTCTTTTGCTAAATCTGAAGAAAGTTGTGTTCCTCCACCAATTATTATTAATTTGTTTCTAACACCCTTTTCTATCGCAACATCAACAAGTTTTTTTAAATTTATTCTATGAACTTCTCCATGAGTTACAGTTGTTGAAGCTAAGATAACATTTGCTCCAACTTCAATTGCAGCATTAACAACCTTTTCTGGAGGTACACTTGTCCCAAGATATGTAACCTGAAATCCCCATTTTTCAATTCCACCATGTTTTATATCAATTATCTCTTTTAATCCAACATTATGTTCATCTTCTCCAAGTGTTGCAGCAATACATTTAATCCCACCTCTTTTTTTTACTTCATTTTCAATCTCTTCATCTGATAATGGCAATATTTTTTCAGGAACCTTAATTTCACTCTCTTTTAAAAAGAAATCAACCTCTCCTTTAATTTCAATTAAACTTCCTTCAACTGGATGCATAACCTGTTGATGTACAACTTCAACATTTGTTAAGCCCAATTTTTTTCCAATCTCAATTGCTGCATAAGGTGCCTTTTCTTTTGAAATTGGTAGAAACATTGAGATAAGAATAACACCATCATTTTTCCACTGGACTTCTGGCTTAAACATACCTTGTTTATCATAAATCTCATTTTTCTTTAATCTAACTTCAACATTATCTTCTGGATCGAGTTCATCTATATAAACAATTTTCGAATCACTACAGAATGTACATCCATCAATCAAATCACAGGGTTTATTTAAACCTTCTGGTAAATTGTTGTATCCAAAATGATGACATACTGGTGCTAAATAATCATCGGCTCTCTTAATAACAGTATTAGCTTCATCTCCACCATCTTGAGGTCTTCTTATTCCATCTCCAACTCTTTCAGGATAATAGCCAGAATCCACAAAAAAACCTTCTTCAAGTGCTTTAAAATATCCACCAACATCTATTATCTCTTCTAAGAATAAAATTGCTCTTTCAAGTATTTCTCTTTCTTTCTCCTTTTCTTCTTTTTCATTATCAATTTTTACGAAATTTTTTATTCCATCTGCTGCAATTAGAGTTTGTTTAGCTGTATTAATAGCATTTATTGAGTTGTAGTGCCATGGTACATTTCTTCCTTCATCTGGTGTTATTGTTGATTGAATATCTGCTGATGTTAATTTTGATATTAAAGCATTCAATGTATGATTAACTGTTGCCTCTCTTGTATCAGATTCAACATATTTTGTGTTCATCTGTGCTCTGAATCTGAATCCTTTGAAAACTTTTCTTAATAAATTTGCATATGGTAAATCTAACCTTAAAGATGGAAATGGTGCTGCATCAGGTGGAACTGTTGAAAGTGCAATATACTCTTTTTTCATTCCAATTTTTATTGAAAATAGAGAGTTTATTGCATGTTGAACAAGAAGTTCTGGCATAACTTTATAACCATATTTAGCTGTTGCATTAGCATTATGTGCTCCGTCAATTTGCATCATATTGAAGGAAGACATAATTTTTTTACTGACACCTGCATCAACAAAAGATCTAACTGGATTAATGTTTCTATATAAAATGTTATATTGAGGGTCTTGATGTGCACCATTGACACCCTCTTCTGCAAAAAGGACTGCAATTTCAGGACCAGCAATTCCTGAAACATATGAATGAAAATTAATTTCTCTTCCAACCTCTTCTTCAATCATATCAAGTGCTTTTCTTGTCGCCCTTATCTGTTTTCTTGTTATTGGAATTCCTCCAACACCTTCTGGAGTTCCTTCTATTAATCCATCAAAATGGCTTTGTCCTAAAGTTCTTATTACCATAATGTGGTCTGCGCCATGCCATGCTGCCATTCTCATTCTTCTTATATCATCTTCAAATCTACCAGATGCAATTTCAACAGTAATTGTTATATCTGGTTGTGGATCAATATAATCCATCTGCCTACTTGCAGGAAGAGGTATAGAATTTTTTAATGGTTCACTTGTATCAAAATAGATAAGATTTCCAATTTTTTGTTTCTCAACTTTTTTTCTGAATGTCCATCCATATCTTTTAGGTTTGTAATTTTTTAAATCTTTTAAAATCTCATTAATATCTATCTTTTCATCTTTCCTGAGCATTTTGATTTCTCCTGTAATAATTAACAACTTCTTCCCATCCAATTCCTTCTGATAAATCTTTACCAGCATCGAGATAATTTTTTTTCTTCAGTTCTGAATAAATCAAGACAATTTTTCCTGCGCCATGAGGCAATAAATTATTTTCAACCATATATCTTACAATGTTTTTTGATTCAATGCTTGAAAATCCCATCCTTAAAAGAACACTTCTTTCAATAGAAGGGGATGTGTGAGTTTTTGAGAGTTCAACAAGTGGGTCAACAATCTTCTCAGTTAACTGCCAAAAATAGTTAATCAGCTCTTCTTCACTCATATTTTTTAAATGTTCTCTTTTCTTTTGAAAGTCATCCTCTCTAACCATTTATCTTAACTCCTTTCTCATATAAGAATTTTTCAACAAAATCACTTTCAACTTCATTTACCTCTTGTTTTAAAAAATTTAGATCATCTTTTGTGATTTCCTGAATATTTTTTATATTATGCTTTAAATAAGATATTTTAAGTTCATTCATATTCAGCTCTTCATATCTTAAATTTTCTACATCTTCTGGTATCGCAATTCTTTTTCCAGGTATGTTATCATTTGGGTCTCCTTTTATAACCTCAACTCCCATCTCTCTTGCAAAAGTTAATTGAGCATAAGGATGTTTACCTGCTCCAGTATATTCAGTCTCTTGAACAACAATTATCTTATCTTCAGGTAGTTTTGTAGCAAATGGTATCGCAGCAGAAAGAGCTGTATTTCCAGCTGGTCCTCTTTCAAGTCCTTCAATTTGAGCAAGAAGTATGGTTGTGTAAAAAACTTCTCCTTGAGATACAAGAAAATAATCATCAATATATCTTAAAGCTCTTGCAGCATTTCTTGGAACATCTGTTCTGTCTGGTTTTACTAAAAAAGGAACACCAAATCCTGTGTGACCTGTTGTAAATGATTTTCTATTGAAATCTCTATCACTTGCCATATGAAGACCTCTTAAATCAACAGATACTCCGATAACTTTTGTATCTTTGGCTCCTGCTGAAATTAAACCTCTTTTAGTTCCTGTAATGTTACCTCCACCTGCATGGGTTGTAAGAACATAATCTGGAAATTTTCCATATTTTTCTTTTACATCATTAGCTATTTCATAACCAAGAGTTTCTATTCCTTTTATAGCGAATGGAGTATAAAGAGATGCATTAAAATAGCCAGTTTCATTTAATATTTTAAGTGTCCAGTAAAAAAGTTCTGGACCAACTGTCATCTGCCATACTTCTGCTCCATATGCTTCACAGGCTCTTCCCTTTTCAAGTATTTCAGGTTGACCAATCCACTTAGAATCAAAAACTTCTTGAACTATTATCGCTTTTAAATTCATTTGAGCAGCTTGTGATGCTACTGCTGCTCCATAATTTCCACTTGTTTCTGCAACTACTCCTTTATAACCAAGTTTTTTTGCATGAAAGATGGAAAGAGATGCTCTTCTTGATTTAAAAGAGCCAGATGCATTATTTGCTTCATCTTTAAGTAAAATTTTTGCACCAAAGCCAGGTTTTGATAATTTTTTTACAATTTTATTTATATTTTCAAGTTCATACAAAGGAGTTCCACCAACTTTATACTCTTTTTGAATTTTTATAATTTCATTTATATTGTATGGAACTAAGTTCATTAACGATTCATAATCAAAAGATATATTTTTCATCTCAAATTTATCATAATCCACTCCAGCAAGAGACTTTTTCATTATTTCACTACTTTTTTTTAAAAATTCTTCAACCTTACCCATAACTACTCCTTTAGATATTTTTCCCTTATCTTTTTTCCAACATCAATTAACTCTCTTATCGGTTCTCCAAAATTATGTTCATATTTCCCAACTTTTTTGAGAAGAATTCCTTTTATTTTTCTTCCAATAGGAGTTTCGATTGTTACTTCATCTCCGATATTTGAATCTGAAGTTAGATATCCTCTTATTTTTCCTTCATAAGGAAAGTTTTTTGTATCATTAGGAAGGTTTTCTGCTCTTTCATCTTCATTCAAAGCAACTATTTTAATTTCAACATAATCACCTTTTTTGACCATAAGCCCTCCTTTTATATTGCTCATACCAAATTGAAATTATATTTTATCTACCTTCTTTTGTCAAATATAGGTATCATCACAAATGATATATATATTTATGGTTAAAGGGCGATTAACTCATTTTAATGAATTAAGATGGATAATTACTAATAAAAATAGTGGATTCCCGTTTACACGGGAATGACAAATAGAGGGTTCTTCAGTAATTGACAAAATAAAAATACTGGATTCCCGTTTACACGGGAATGACAAAATAGTAGGGATTACCAATAATTGACAAAATGGAAATACTGGATTCCCGTTTACACGGGAATGACAAAATAGTAGGGATTACCAATAATTGACAAAATGGAAATACTGGATTCCCGTTTTCACTGGAATGACAAAATAGAGATTTTTCACGAGGACAGGTTTCACTGGAATGACGAAATAGAGATTACTTCAGTAATTGACAAAATAAAAGGACTGGATTCCCGTTTACACGGGAATAACAAATATTAGGGATTACCAATAATTGACAAAATAGAGGGTTCTTCAGTAATTGACAAAATAAAAGGACTGGATTCCCGTTTTTAAGGGAATGACAAAATAAAAATAGTGGATTCCCGTTTTCACGGGAATGACAAAATAGAGATTTTTCACCAACTTCAACATACTTGACTAATTAATGTTATGTTAGTAAAATTATTCAAGTAACTATTTCGAAGATAATAGGAGGTGGGCAGAAAGTAAAAAACTTTTTTAAAAAAACAAAAAGGAGGTAAGAATGTTTAAAAAAAGTTTGTTAGTTTTGTTAGTTGTGTTAATTGGCTTCTCTTTAATTTGGGGTTGTAAACCAAAAGGACCAGAACTTGCTCAAGAACAGGTACTAAGATATAATGATGGAGCTGAACCTCAATTTTTTGATCCAAGAAAAGCTACAGGTATACCTGAATTTACAATGCTACTAAATTTATTTGATGGACTTGTGAGATACAACACAGAGGGAGAATTAGTACCATCAATTGCTAAGAGCTATACTATTTCTGATGATGGATTAAAATGGACATTTAAGTTAAGAGATGCAAAATGGTCAAATGGTGAAACACTAACTGCTTATGATTTTGAATATTCGTGGAAAACAGCTTTAAGTCCTGAAATTGCATCTGAATATGCGTATCAGTTATACTATATTAAAAATGGAGAGAAGTATAATTCTGGAGAAATTACTAATCCAGATGAAGTTGGTGTAAAGGCAACAGATGAAAAAACTCTTGAAGTAACTCTCGAAGCACCTACGCCATATTTTCTTGCTTTACTTACATTTACAACATACCTACCTGTTAATAAAAAACTTGATGAGTCAAATCCTGATTGGGCTAAATCTGCAGATAATTATATAAGCAATGGTCCATTCAGATTAACAAAATGGGAACATAACCATGTGATAGAAACGGAAAAAAATCCTTATTATTGGGATAAAGATAAAGTTAAACTATCAAAGATAATATTTACAATGGTTGAAGAAAATACAACAGAAATGTTAATGTTTGAAAACGGTGAGATAGACTGGGGTCCAAACCCTCCACCACAAGAGTTAGAAAGACTTCAAAAAGAGGGTAAAGTTGTTATAAATCCATATCTTGGTACTTATTATTATCTATTTAATGTAACAAAACCACCATTTAATGATGTGAGAGTTAGAAAAGCTTTAACACTTGCAATTGATAGAGAAGCAATTGTAAAGAATATAACAATGGCAGGAGAGCTTCCTGCAAATGCTTATGTTCCACCTGGTGTTCCTGATGCTGAGCCAAATAGTGATTTCAGAGAAGTAGGTGGAGAACTTTTTAAAGCATATGATCCAGAAACTGCAAAACAACTTCTTGCTGAAGCTGGATACCCTGATGGAAAGGGATTTCCACAATTTGTTATCCTTTATAACACAAATGAAAGACACAAAACAATATGTGAAGCGATTCAAAGGATGTGGAAAGAAACCCTTGGAATATCTTGCACATTAACTAATCAGGAATGGAAGGTTTATCTTGATAATAGACAAACTTTAAACTATGAAGTTGCAAGAGCAGGATGGATAGGTGACTATACTGACCCAATGACCTTTATTGATATGTTTGTAACCGGTGGAGGAAACAATGATACAGGATGGGGTAATCCACAATATGATGAATTAGTAAGGACAGCAAAAAGCACAGGTGATCAAAAAGTAAGAATGAAAGCGATGCATGATGCAGAAAAAATTTTAATGGATGAAATGACAATATGCCCAATCTATTTTTATACAAGACCTGAAATGATTAAAGATTATGTGAAGAATGCTTATACATCAGCGATAGGTTATACTGACTTTAAAGAAGCATATATTGAGAAGCATTAAAAAATTAGCCCCCTCATTTTTGAGGGGGCTATATTCATATCCTGGAGCTAAAATATGAAAAAATACATTCTAAATAGATTGATTTCTATGATAATAGTTTTATTTATTGTAGCTACTCTAACTTTCTTTTTAGCAAAAGCTATTCCAGGTGGTCCATTTACAAAAGAGAAAAAACTACCAGATGCTGTACTAAAGAATCTTGAAAAAAAATATAATCTTGATGCTCCATTATGGAAACAATATACAGATTATATGCTCGATCTATTAAAAGGAGATCTTGGCCCTTCTTTTAGATATGATGCTCTCACTGTCAATGATATAATTAAAAAAGGATTTCCTGTTTCGGCATTACTCGGGTTTATTTCAATTCTTTTAGCAATTATAATAGGAATTCCTGCTGGTGTGATTTCGAGTTTAAAACAAAATTCCTGGAGAGATAATATAGTTATGTTTTTTTCTATACTTGGAATATCAATTCCAAATTTTATACTCGCAACACTTCTTATGTACATATTTGGTTTAAAATTGGGAATCTTACCAATTGCTGGATGGGGTAATTTTTCGAATCTAATCTTACCTTCAATAACTCTTGCTGCCTATCCAACAGCTTTTATAGCAAGAATGACAAGATCAAGTATGCTTGAAGTTCTAAGTCAAGATTATATTAAAACTGCGAGATCAAAGGGTTTATCAGAATATGTTGTAATTTTTAAACATGGATTAAAAAATGCCATTCTTCCTGTTGTGACATATTTAGGTCCTTTAATTGCAGCAGTTTTTACAGGAAGTTTTGTTGTTGAGAGACTGTTTTTTATTCCAGGACTTGGTAGATATTATGTTACAAGTATTTATGATAGAGATTACACTGTTATACTTGGAACAACAATTTTTTATGCAGCCTTCCTTGTTTTTGCTAATTTTATAGTTGACATTGTTTATGCTTTTCTTGATCCAAGAATTACTTATACGAGCAAGGGGTGATTTATGGAAGATAAAGAACTTTTTGAATTTGTTGGAAAAGAAGAGTTACAAATAAAAGAATTTGTAAGACCAAGCGTTAGCTACTGGAGTGATGCATGGAGAAGGATTAAAAAGAATAGATTTGCAATGATTGGTTTGGTTTTAATAATAATATTAATTGTTTTTGCGATAATAGGGCCAATTATTTCACCTTATGAATACGATCAAACAGATTTAAATAATGTTTATGCACCGATAAGTTGGAAACATATTTTTGGAACAGATGAATTGGGTAGAGATGTACTTACAAGAGTATTATATGGAGCAAGAATTTCACTTGCTGTTGGTTTTGTTGCAAGTTTTTTAAATTTAATTATTGGAGTTATCTATGGAGGTATATCTGGATATTTAGGTGGAAGAGTCGATAATATTATGATGAGGATTGTGGATATATTATATAGCGTTCCCATCCTTTTAATTGTAATCTTACTTATGGTCGTTTTAAGACCAGGTCTTACAAATGTTTTTATAGCATTAGGCATAGCATACTGGGTTGGAATGGCAAGAATAGTTAGAGGTCAGGTACTTTCTTTAAAGGAACAGGAATTTACTCTTGCTGCAAAAGCACTTGGTGCTGATAGAAGAAGAATTTTATTAAAACATCTGATACCAAATACAATAGGTCCAATAATAATAACTGCTACTCTTTTAATACCTGATGCAATTTTTTTTGAATCATTTCTTTCATTTATTGGTTTAGGAGTTTCTGCACCAATGGCAAGCTGGGGAGTTCTTGCATCAGATGGTGTGAGAGCTTTTAGATCTCATCCAAATCTTTTTCTTGTTCCTTCACTTTTTATCTGTATTACTATGTTATCTTTTAATTTTCTTGGTGATGGTTTGAGAGATTCATTAGATCCAAGATTGAGAAAGTAGGAGGAGTCGTGGAAAAATTACTTGAAGTTAAAGACCTCAAAACACAATTTTTCACTTATGCTGGAGTTGTTAAAGCAGTTGATGGTATCTCTTTTGATATTATGAAAGGTGAAGCAGTTGGTTTAGTTGGAGAATCTGGCTGTGGCAAAACAGTTACAGGTTTATCAATTATGAGATTGATTAGTTATCCTCCTGGAAAAATAGTATCTGGTTCAATTCAATTTGATGGCAAAGATCTGTTATCTCTTTCAGAAAAAGAGATGAGGGAGATAAGAGGTGGAGAAATATCAATGATATTCCAAGACCCAATGACTTCTCTTAATCCAGTTTTAACAATAGGCGAGCAGATAATCGAAGTTTTAACTCTCCATAAAAAAATATCAAGAGAAGATGCAAAAAACAAGGCAATAGATTTATTGAATCTTGTACAGATAAAATCTCCAGAGGAGGTTATATCACAATATCCACATCAATTAAGTGGTGGTATGAGACAGAGAGTTATGATAGCGATTGCTTTAGCATGTGAACCAAAATTGATTATTGCAGATGAACCAACAACATCACTTGATGTGACTATTCAAGCTCAAATATTAAACCTTTTAAAAGATTTAAAATCAAGAATAAACACCTCTATTTTACTGATAACACATAACCTTGCTGTTGTTGCAGGTTTATGCACTAAAGTTATTGTGATGTATTCAGGTATAATTGTTGAAGTTGGCAGTGACCAACAAATTTATTACAATCCAGGCCATCCATATACATTTGGTTTATTAAGATCTGTACCAAGAATTGATGAGGAAGAAAAAGAAAGATTAGCTACAATTCCAGGTTTACCACCTGATTTATTATCTCCACCAGAAGGATGTCCTTTTTGTTTTAGATGTGATTATTCTATGAGAATATGTTTTAAAGAAAAACCACCTTTTTTTGATATGGAGGATAATCATAAAGTTAGCTGTTGGCTATTTGATAAAAGAGCACCAAAAATTGAAAGGAAAATTTCTAAATGAATGACATAATTTTAAGTGTAAAGAATTTAAAAAAATATTTTCCTTTAACCAAAGGGTTGATTTTTGAAAAAGAAAGTGGATATATAAAAGCAATTGATGATATTAGTTTTAATGTAAAAAAAGGCGAAACTCTTGGTCTTGTTGGAGAGACAGGAAGTGGTAAGACAACTGTTGGAAGAACTATTATTAGGCTCTATGAACCAACTTCTGGTGAAGTAATATATGATGGAATAAATTTGGTTAATTTAAAAGAAAATGAAATGAGAAAAATGAGAAGAAGAATACAGATGATTTTTCAAGATCCATATGCATCTCTTGATTCAAGATTAACAGTCGAGGATATTGTAAAAGAACCTATGGAGATTCACAATCTTTATAATAATAATGAGAGAAAAGAGAGAGCAAAGTATTTATTGAATCTTGTTGGATTAAATCCAGAACATTTAAACAGATTTCCTCATGAGTTCAGTGGTGGCCAGAGACAGAGAATTGGTCTCGCAAGAGCTCTTGCTGTTGAACCAGAATTTATTATTGCAGATGAACCAGTTTCTGCTCTTGATGTCTCTATTCAAGCACAAATAATAAATACTTTTGAAGATTTACAGAAAAAATTAAATTTAACATATATCTTTATATCTCATGATCTCGCAATGGTAAAACATATAAGTAATGATATTGCAGTTATGTATCTTGGAAGAATAATGGAGATATCAGAAAGTAATGAAATTTATAAAAACCCTCTTCATCCATATACAAAAGCACTTATGTCTGCAGTACCAGTGCCTGATCCATTAAAGGAAAAAGGTAGGGAAAAGACAATTCTTGAAGGAGATATTTCAAGTAACATAAATTTACCAAAAGGGTGTAGATTCAGGCCAAGATGCAAATATTCCAAAAAGATATGTGAAGAGGTTGAACCAGAATTAAAAGAAGTTTCAAAAAATCATTCTGTTGCCTGTCATTTATATTAAAGGATATTACTTAAAAAACTCCTATATTTTCTCATTCCCATCCTTGCGAAAGCAGGGAACACAGGAATCCAGTTTTTCCATTTTGTCATTCCCGTGAAAACGGGAATCCATCATTTCCATTTGTAATCCCTCCATTTTGTTATTCCCGTGGAAACGGGAATTCAGTATTTCTGTTTTGTTAATCATTGGAAAATTCTCCATATTGTCATTCCCGTGAAAACGGGAATCCAGTTTTTTTATCTGTAATATATATTCCCACTTCTGTAGAAATGACATATATGAGGCAGGAATGAAGGTTTAGATGACTTTTTAGAGATCTCTAAAGGTTAAAATTTATTATTCATATCTTAATGCTTCAACTGGACTTAAATTAGCAGCTCTTTTAGAAGGAAAGTATCCAGCAACAATACCTATAATAATTGCAAAAATTATTGCAAAAATTACAAGATAAAATGGCGCAACAACATTTATTTTTAAACCTTGCATCATATACGGAGATATAAGTGTAATAATAAAATTGAGTAAATAAGAGAGAAGCACTCCTCCTATACCACCAAAAAATCCAAGTGATGCAGCTTCAAGAAGAAACATAGTCAAAATATCACCATTTGAAGCTCCTATCGATTTCATAATTCCAATTTGTCTTGTTCTCTCATAGATTGACATTGTCATTGTATTTACAATACCAACTCCTGCAACTATTAAAGAGATACCTGCGATACCACCTAAAATAAATTGTAAAATTATAAAAACATTTGATATTGCTTTTATTATTGTTTGAACAGAAATTGCTGTAAAACCAATATCCTGAATTTTTTCACTAACATATTCAACGCTATTCACATCTTTGACTTTTACAATTACTCTTGAATAACCTGTGACATCTGGGTTTATTGAAGAATTTGACATCCATTCTCTCATTGATATAACTGTATTTATTGGTGCATAAACATTATAATCTTCCATAGATCCTTTACTTTTCAAAATTCCAACAACTTTAAATGTGTATGATTTTTTTTCTATCTCACCATTTATGAATCTTTGTAATGTTACTTTTAAATTTTTACCATAAGTATCTACTTCCAATTCTTTGTTTGTATTTTTATCAAGAAAATTTTCACCAAATTTTGCTCCAACAATTACAGAATATTTATCACTATTTGTGAAATATCTACCTTTTTCAAGTTCACCTGAAATATACTTTATTTTATTAGGTGATAAGCCAGTTAAGCTTGCGACACTATACCCTTTGCCTAACTCAAATTTTAAATTGTTGAGCTCAAAAACTGGAGACACTGCTTCAATCCCATCTATTTTTTCAATTTTTTCCAAATTTTCTTTATCAAGAATTTTTATAGTAGAATCAATATTTCTTATTGTCATATTCTGCATCTCTTCTAAATTGATACTTGATGGAAATACTGTAACTACCTTAATATCACCAGATGATTCTATTTGTTCAACAACACTTCTGTTAAGAGCAATACTTATAGAAATTAAAGTTACAATAGCAGCTACACCAATTAAAACTCCAATTGATGTTAAAATAGTTCTTGTCCTTGACCTACCTAAATTTCTTAAAACAATTTTTATTGAATCATTTATTCTCATCTCATTTTCCTAAACCAAAAATCGAAAGAATAAACCTCCATATTCTTTGCCAAAAACTAAGTTTCTCACCTTCTTCTTTTTCACTTACTTCGACTACCTTTATTTTGAAATCTTTTTTCTCGATAATAACATTATTTGAGTCATCAACATATTGAACCTTTAAAGTTAAATTATAATCTCCAATATTATCAAAAACCAATTCTGCTTCATAAATTTCTGAAATTCCAGGATCTATTGTGCCAATAAATCTATCAACTCCTCTAATAGGAGCTCCTTCAAGAGAAACAAGGACTCCATTTATTGGAAATTTTCCTAAATTTGCAATTTCGCAGGAAGTATTAAATTGTTCACCTTTATTAACCAAATCAGGGTATACTAAGTTGAAGATAGAAATGATAGGTTTTCTTAAAATCATTACACCTATTGTTGATGTTTGAGAGTAACTATTTCCAGAAGAATCTTCATAAGATAATGTAAATAAAAGATTATAATTTCCTGATTCAGCATCTGGAGAGATGATGAATTTGAATTTCGAATTTATAGAACTGAAACTTTGGATTATTCTTGATGAATTTATATTTGACATTGAAACTGGTGAAAATGGGTAGAGAGAATTAGAATTCTCTACTTTTTCAATTTTATGTATTATGTTATAACCAATCTCTTTTGATATATTTGTTAATGTATAGTTAATTTCAAAATTATCACCAGGTTTAAGAGAATTTGGAGTTATTATGTAGGATGACAATATAATATTTAAATTTTTTGATGGTTCACTTTTCTGAACAACAACTCCAATTTTTTGTGTATCAGTGAAAGTTTTATCGTTCTCATAATATATTTTAAAAATTAGGTTATAAACTCCATCTTTAGCATCTTTTGATATATTTAAATTTATATTGAATCTTTTTTCTTCATCAACTTTAATATTTCCAAGATAAATCAAACTTCCTGAATCAATCAAACTAAAAGGATGCAAATCAGAAGAACTTCCAACACCTGCAAATTCTATTTTACAATTATTTGCTATTTTACCACCACTATTTAATATTGAAAAGCTCAATTTAAAAGATGAATTGGGTGATAATAATTTAGGTTCAAAAGATACATTTTTAATAGTTAAATTTGGTTCATCACTTTTTTCTTTTTGTGAGATATAAATACTCACCCTTTCATTTTTTGAATAATCCTTAGAAGTTATATCCTTATAACCAATTGAAAAATTTATATTATAGACCCTATTGTCTTCACAATCTTCACTTACTTTTATTGAAAAAACAAAATCCCTCTTTTCTTTAATCTTAATCTCATCTAAATACAATGTACCTGCTCCAGATATCATTGAAAATGGATATAAGGAGTTTGAATTTTCAACATTTTCAATTTTTACTCTCACATCTTTTGCATCAAATCCACCAATATTTTCAAAAGTTAGTTTTAAATTGAATGAATCTCCTGGTTTTATTATCTCTTTATCTGTAGTGTAAGTTGTAAGAATTAAATCAGGATTATCTGTAACTATTAAAATTCCAATACTCTTTGTTTTAGAATAACTAACATTTTTTACATCATCATACTCAATTTTGAAAATCATTGAATATAATTTTCCTATGGCATTTTTATCAACATAAAAATAAAAATTATGACTATACTCTTCATTACTTTTTAAACTATTCAAAGAAAGCATACCTTCGTCTTTCAGTGAAAAATATTTTAAACCACTTTCTCCTTCTATATTTGATGGGTATATTTTTAAATTTTTAGCATCCAAAATACCAGAGTTAGAGATTTTTATTGTTAAAACAAAATCACTTCCAGGTATTATTTTATCTTCACTCAATTTATATGAAACAATATCAATATCTGCCTTTTCCTTTTTCTCCTGTACATAAATCCCAATAATTTCACTTCCATCATAATTTATTCTATTTTCATCTTCATATGTGAATGTTAGTATAAAATTGTAATTTCCAGAAGGAGTATTATCATTTACAAGAAAGTTCATTGATAGGTCTTTTATTTCACTTTTTTCAATCTTATCTAAATAAACAACATTTCCAGATTTTACTGGTGAAAAATATTGGAGAACCTCTTTCCCTTCAATTTTTTTAATCTCAAATTTAATATTATTTGCAACTTTTCCACCTATATTTTTTATAAAAATTTTTAATTCAAATGTATCTCCAGCTGAAACCTCAGATGGTTCTGTTTCAAAATGATCAATTGTTAGAAGAGGTCTATTTTCAATTGATGGTGGTGATATTGTTATACTTATCAGTTCTTCACTGTTATAATTTTTTCCTCCTTCATCCTGCCATGAAATGTTAACTACTAACCTATATATACCTATTGGAGATCCTTTATCAACCTGAAATGAAAAATCTAACAATATATCTTTACCTGCTTCAAGCTCATCAGCCCTTCTTGTTGTTGTTTTATTTTTTGGATAGAAAAAAGATAAATCATTTTTCCCTTCAATTTTTTTAATCTCTAAAACTATATTTTTTGCTTTATCTTTTGTACTGTTATTTTTTAAATTTATTGATAAAGAAAATTCTCCTCCAGGATAAACCTCTTTTGGAGTAACAACATATTTGCTTATTTCAATTTGAGGAGCACTAATTAAAACTTTAACTCCTCCAAAAATTATACAAAACATAAAAATAAATGATAAAACTTTTTTCATCAACTCCTCCTAACATCTTCAATTGATTCTATCAATCCATCTTTTATATGAATGATTTTGTTTGCATATAAAGCAACATCTCTTGCATGACTTACTATAACAACTGTTTTACCAAAACTTCTATTCACCTCAACAAACTCTTCCATAATACTCTCACCAGATTTTGAATCAAGATTTCCAGTTGGTTCATCTGCTAATATTATCTCAGGATCATTAGCTAAACTTCTTGCAATTCCAACCCTCTGTTGTTCACCACCTGAAAGTTCAGATGGTTTATGATTTAATCTATCAGAAAGACCCATCTTATAAAGTATTTTTGTTGCTTTTTCAGTTCTCTGTTTCTGTGGCATATTATAAAAAATCATAGGTAGTTCAACATTTTCTATTGCTGTTAATATTGGAATTAGATTATATGCTTGAAAAACAAATCCAATATTTTTTCTTCTGAAAATTGCAAGTCCATTTTCATCTAATTTTGATAAATCTACTCCATTTATAAAAACTTTTCCTTTTGTTGGTCTTTGAAGACCTCCAATTACTTGAAGTAGTGTTGATTTTCCAGAGCCAGATTTACCCATAACTGCAATAAAATCTCCTTTTTCTATTTCAAGATCAATTCCCCTTAAAGCAGAAACAACAACTTTTCCTAAAAGATATTCGACAACTACATCTTTAACTTCTATGATTTTTTCCATATATCAATTATACAATTTAAGATAAACTTTGTTACAAGAACAGTGAACAATGCTCAATATAAATCTTTGAAACTTTTTTTATAAAAAATAGTTTATATTAATAAAGGAGGTTTCAATGAAAAGATTTTTTAAAAACAAATTTGTTTTAATAGTAAGCATAATAGTTATAATAATCTTTTTAGGCTATTTAATTTCAAAATTCTTACCATCCTTTGGTTTAAGATATGGTTTATATCCATCTTTAGAGAGTGATAAAATGCAAAGAGGAGTTACTAATGAAGAGATTTATTACGATATTTCAGGAACTGCTCCTACTAATATTAATACAACTGAATCGACATTAAAATTAATTAAAAAGGGAAGCGTTGAAATTAATGTTGAAAAAGGAAAATTTTATGAATCATTGAATAGAATTATGCTTTTAATAAATCAGTTTAATGGTAATTTAATAAGTTCTCAAATTTATAAAGAAGAGGATAAAAGTTCTGGAAATATAACTATAATGATTCCATCAAAAGATTTTGATAATTTTATTACGAAATTGAATGATTATGGAGAGATAAAAAATATTACAACTTCAACAAATGATGTTAGTCAGGAATATTATGATAGTGCTGGTAGACTTAAAGTTCTTGAATCACAAAGAGAGCTTCTTTTATCATGGCTTAAAGATGCAAAAGAGATAAAAGATATGCTTTCAATAAGAAGTGAACTTGAAAAAATTGAGACAGAAATTGAAAGCATAAAAGGTAGAATGAATTATATTGATTATCATAGCAATTATTCAGAAATATCAATATATCTTAATGAAGATGTAGAAAAAATATCATGGTGGAAAAAATCTGAATTTTTAAATAGATTGATAGATGGTCTTCTTTATGCTTTAAATTCAATTCTTTCTTCAGTTCTTGCTCTTATAATATTTATAGCATTTATTTTACCCTGGGCATTAGTTGGCTATTTTATATATATTTTAATTACCAAATATTTAAAGAGAAAACAAACTCCCCAACAATAGGTAAATTAAAAAGAAAACAGAATCCCCAATAATAGGTAAACATTTAATAAAAATTTGTTAACTATTTTTAAGAGAAAATTTACAAGAAAAATTTTTAAAATTTGTTTTTTATTTCATATAAAGATTTTGAAGATTTTTATTACAAAATTGAATGATTATTGAGAAAAAAATATGGAAAAATTGAAATGAAATTTAAACCTTCGAGATAGTAATAGCTTCAGTCAATTTTTGATATAATTTAAATTAGGATGAATTTGTGTATTATTTACCCTTTAATTGTTACTTTTTTTAATATATATTAGTGAGAAAGAGCAAAAATTTTAAAAGTTAAAATTTAATAATTTATTCTACTAACCAATCGAGAATTCAGTGACTGTATGGAGGTAATAAAAAATTAATGAAGAAAGCATTAGAAGGAATTAGAGTCTGTGATTTAAGTCATGTTTTAGCTGCACCAACAACTTCTATGATTTTGGCAGATTTTGGTGCTGAAGTATTCCACATTGAACCACCAAGAGGTGATGATGCAAGAGAATATGGTCCATTTATTGATGATCAAAGTGCGTATTTTATAAGTATTAATCGTAATAAAAAAAGTGTTGTAATTGATCTAAAAAAGGAAGAGGGAAAGGATGTACTAAGAGATTTTATTAAGGTTTCTGATGTCGTATTGGAAAACTTTAGACCTGACACTATGGAAAAGTTAGGTTTTAGTTATGAAGAGATAAAAAAAATTAATCCCAAAATTATTTATGCGTCTATATGCGGGTTTGGTCATGATATTTTACCTCAATTTAAAGAAAAACCATCATATGATATGGTAGTTCAGGCTTATAGTGGTTTAATGAGTATAAATGGACCTGTTGGAGGACCTCCATGTAGAGTGGGTACTTCTGTTGGTGATATTGTTACTGGCTATCAATGTGCGATAGCGATTCTTGTTGCTTTGTTGTATAGAGAAAAAACTGGTATTGGACAAAAAATAGATATTTCAATGCTTGATGGATTGGTCTATATTTTAGAAAATGCTATTGTAAGATATACTGTTTCTGGTGAAATACCAAAACCTCTTGGAACAATGCACCCAACAATTACTCCCTTTCAAGCTTATAAAACAAAAGATGAATGGATTACAGTTCCATTAGGAAATGATCACTTATGGACAGAATTCTGTAAAATGATAAATAGACAAGATTTACTAAATGACCCAAGATTTAAAACAAACAAATTAAGAACAGAACATAGAGACGAACTTAACGAAATTCTTGACAAAATTTTTGAGAGTAAAACATATAAAGAGTGGGAAGAATTATTTGAAAAAAACGATCTGCCATATTCTCCTATAAATACTATTGATAAAGTTGTTAATGATACAGCAGTTAATTATAGAAAAATGATAACAGAAATTGATCAACCTAAAGTTGGGAAAATAAAAATTGCAGGTTCTCCTTTTAAAATGTCAGAAACTCCGGGAAATGTTTATGCACATGCACCACTTTTAGGTGAACATACAAGAGAAGTATTAAAAAATATATTAAACTATCCTGATAACAAAATTGAAGATTTAAGAGCAAAAAAGGTAATTTATACATATGAAGATATAGAAAAAATGAAAGAGTGAAAATAATATGGAAGTTTAATAATCTAACAGGAGCATTTGAAGGTGGATATGTTGCATTTCTTACTGGAGCAGTAATAATTTATAGCCAAGAGGAGAATATAGTTTCCTTTAAATTAATTAACTCAATTTTTTGTTATAATTTATTTATTATGAAAATAATTGATAAGGATGCAGTTGAAAAAATTTTAACTCTTTCAAGATTATATCTCAAAGAAGAAGAAAAAGATGAGATAATTCCTCAACTTGAAGAGATATTAACATATTTTAAAAGCATTGAAGAACTCAACACTGAAAATATTGAACCAATGTTTCATCCACCAATTCAAAAATTATTTTTAAGAGAAGATAAAGAAGAAAAATTTTTTGATAGAGAAATTTTAGAAAAAATATCTCCTCTCTTTGAAGATGGTTTTGTAAAAGTACCTAAAATTATCGGTGATTAAAATATGGATCTCTTTAGATTAACAATAAGTGAAACTCTTAAACTATATAGAGAGAAAAAAATAAATCCAAAAGAGATGTTAGATTTATATATAGATAGAATCAATAATAAAGAGAAAGAGTTAGATGCTTTTCTATATCTTGATTTTGAAGGTGCATTAAGTAAGGCAAAAGAACTTGAAGATGAAGATAGAAATTTACCTCTTTATGGAATAATTTTTTCTATAAAAGATAATATAGTTGTTAAAAATCTGCCAAACACTTGTGGTTCAAAAATTTTAGAGAATTTTATATCACCCTATGATGCATTTGTTGTTGAGAAATTAAAAGAAGCTGGTGCGATTATCATAGGGAAAACAAATATGGATGAATTTGCAATGGGCTCTTCAACTGAAAATTCTGCTTTTAAGATAACAAAAAATCCATGGGATATTTCAAGAGTTCCTGGTGGTTCATCAGGTGGTTCAGCAGCATCAATAGCTTCTGATATGGTTATGTCATCACTTGGTTCAGATACTGGTGGTTCAGTTAGACAGCCAGCTTCATTTTGTGGAGTTGTTGGATTAAAGCCAACATATGGCCTTCTTTCAAGGTACGGTCTTGTTGCTTTTGGTTCTTCTTTAGATCAGATAAGTATTTTTGGTAAAAGTGTAGAAGATTCTTTTTATATTTTAGATTTTATTAAAGGATATGATTCAAGAGATTCTACTTCACTTAATATAAACTACGAGCCAACTAATAAATTTGATGGAAAAATAAAGGTTGGGATTGTAAAAGAAATTGGTAAATATAAGATTGATGAAGCTGTTGAAAAAAATTTCCTATTATGTATAGATATTTTGAAAAAAAATGGAATTGAGCTAAAAGAGATATCAATACCATCTATTCCATACTCCTTATCTGTTTATTATATTATTGCATTTTCAGAGGCATCAAGCAATCTTGCAAGATATGATGGTGTTAGATATGGATTAAGAGTTGATGAAGATAGTTTAAAAAAAATGTATACAGAGACAAGATATTTTGGTTTTGGTAAGGAGGTTAAAAGAAGAATTCTTTTAGGAACATTTGCTTTATCATCTGGTTATTATGAACAGTGGTACCTAAAAGCTTCAAAAGTTAGAAATTTAATAACAAATGATTTTCAAAATGCTTTTAAAGAAGTTGATGTTTTGATGTTTCCAACCTCTCCATTTTTACCATTTAAAATTGGAGAAAGAATAAAAGATCCAATTCAGATGTATCTATCAGATGTTATGACGATTCCAATTAATCTTGCTGGAGTTCCTGCAATAAGTATACCAACAGGAATTTATAATAACCTACCTATAGGTATGCAACTATGTTCAAACTATCTTGAAGAGAGCAAAATTTATAAGATTTCTTCATTACTTGAAAAAGAGATAAATTTTAACAGAAATATTTGATATAATATTAAGGGATTGAGAGATATAATTATTTTTTTTAATATTATCGTGTCTGAGTATTTAAGAGAATTCCATAATTGGAGGTAATTTATGGGAATTGATGATTTATTAAATGAGTTAAATGAAAAGAAGCAAAAGATTAAAGAAGGTGGAGGTAAAGAGGCTATCCAAAAACAACATGAAAGGGGTAGTTTAACAGCATGGGAAAGAATCGAGTATCTTGTTGATGAAGGTTCATTTATAGAATTTGATGAATTTGTAAAAACTCGTTCAACATATTTTGGACTTGATAAAGTTTTTGCACCAAAAGATGGTGTAATAACTGGTATAGCAACTGTAAATGGAAGAAGGATTGCTCTTTATGCACAAGATTTCACAGTTTTAGGTGGCTCCCTTGGGGAAATGCATGCCTTAAAAATTGTGAAGATGCAAGATTTGGCTATGAAACTTGGAATTCCAATAATTGGACTTAATGATTCTGGTGGAGCAAGGATACAAGAAGGCATTGAATCTCTTTATGGTTATGGAGAAGTTTTTTATAGAAACACAAAAGCATCTGGTGTTATTCCTCAAATTGCAGTAAATATGGGACCAACTGCAGGAGGTGCAGTATATTCTCCTGCAATTATGGATTTTATAATTATGACTAAAAATGCGACTATGTACATAACCGGACCAAATGTTGTTAAAGCTGTAACAGGCGAAGAGATCAGTCACACAGATTTAGGAGGAGGCCTTGTCCATAACCAAAAAAGTGGAGTTGCTCACTTTTTAGCAGGAGATGATAAAGATGCGCTTGATACTTTAAAAAAACTACTTTCATACATTCCAGACAATTATCTACAGGATCCACCAAATGCTGAATGTGATGATCCAATTGATAGAATAGAAGATTCTTTATTAGATGTTTTACCTGATGATCCATCAAAGCCTTATGATGTTATTGATATAATAACAAAAGTAGTTGATAATGGAGAATTTCTTGAAGTTCATAAATATTTTGCTCCTAATATTGTTGTTGGATTTGCAAGAATTGCAGGAAGAAGTGTTGGAGTTGTAGCAAATCAGGCAAAATTTATGGCAGGCGTTCTTGATATTAATTCAGCAGATAAAGCAGCAAGATTTGTAAGATTCTGTGATGCTTTTAATATTCCTATAGTTACTTTTGTAGATTGTCCAGGATATTTACCAGGAATCAATCAAGAACATAGCGGAGTGATAAGACATGGTGCAAAACTACTATTTTCTTTTTCAGAAGCAACAGTTCCTAAAGTTACTATTATTATAAGAAAAGCATATGGTGGTTCCTATATTGCTATGTCTTCAAGACATCTTGGAGCAGATGTTGTTTATGCATATCCAACAGCAGAAATTGCAGTTATGGGAGCAGAAGGAGCAGCAGAAGTAATATTTAGAAAAGATATTCAGAGCGCAGAAGACAAAGAGAAGATGAGACAGCAAAAAATTAAAGAATATAAAGATCAATTTGCAAATCCATATAAATCAGCTGAAAAAGGTTATATTGATGATGTAATTGATCCAAGAGAAACAAGAGCAAAAATTGCGAAAGCTCTTCTCTTCTTAAAAAGTAAATCTGAGGAATCCCCAGCAAAAAAACACGGAAATATTCCACTATAGGAGTTGAAAATGGAGATAAATTCTTTATCGGAACTCATAATATTTAGTCTATTATCAATGGGAGTAGTCTTTATAGTACTCCTTATTCTTTACTTTGTACTCAGATTATTTAAAGTTATATTTTATCATCCAGAAAAGACCCAACTTGCTAAACCAGCAACTAAAATAGTAGGAGAAAAAGCTACAATACCTGTAAGCAGAAGAGATGAACTTAAAAAGATGAGTATTATCTCATCTACTATTGCATATTATATGGAGAGTGAAAAAAGATTTTTTAAATTAGATGAGAGTAATGTTGTGAATCTTTGGAACATTAAAGCGATTAAGAGTGAAAGTGTGTCAAATAAGATAAAAGAAAAGAGGTGGAAAAATGGCTAAAAAGTTTAGAGTAACTGTTGATGGCGAAACATTTGAAGTGGAGGTTGAAGAGGTAACAAAAGAGGGAGCAAAGAAGGAAGAAGTTGTAAAAAAAGTAGGTGAAGTTAAAGAAAAAGTCCCTGTTACACCACCTCCACCACTAACCCCTAAACCTACACCACCAAAGAAGGAAGTAGAAGTTCCTCCAGGTAGTTATCCTGTAACTGCTCCGCTTCCAGGAAAGATTGTATCCATAAATGTTAAAGAAGGTAATAAGGTAAAAGAAGGAGATTTAATTCTTATCATTGAAGCTATGAAAATGGAAAACGAAATATACTCTCCTGTTGGTGGAATCGTAAAAGATATAAAAATCTCACCCGGGGATGTCGTTGAGGTTGGAGCAACTTTATTAATCTTAGAAACCGGGAGCTAAATATGGATGTAGCAGAATTTTTTAAACAAATTTTACTTTCAACAGGATTAATAAACCTTACTTTAGGTAATGTTGTTATGATAATCATCGGCTTGGTTCTAATTTACCTTGCAATTGCAAAGAAATTTGAACCACTTTTGCTTTTACCAATTGGTATTGGGTGTATTCTTGTTAATCTTCCTCTTTCTGGATTCTACGACCCTAATACAGGCCTTTTTAAATGGTTTTATGAGTATGGTGTATTGACAACCATATTTCCTGTTCTAATATTTCTTGGATTAGGCGCTTTAACAGATTTTGGTCCTCTTATAGCCAACCCTATAACTATATTTCTTGGAGGAGCTGCACAATTAGGAATATTTGTCTCATTCTTTTTTGCAATGTTGTTAAAATTTCCCTTGAAAGAAGCTGCGAGTATTGCAATTATAGGTGGTGCTGATGGTCCAGCAACAATATTTACAACTATAAAACTCGCTCCGCATTTGATGGGTCCGATAATGTTAGCTGCATATAGTTATATGGCTCTTGTTCCAATTATACAGCCACCTTTTATGAAACTACTCACAACTAAAAAGGAAAGACAAGTTGTAATGACACAGTTAAGGCCGGTTTCTAAATTAGAAAAGATATTATTTCCAATTATTGCAGAGATTGTAATAATTCTTTTTGTTCCTCCAATTGGTCCACTATTTGGTATGTTAATGCTTGGAAATCTTATAAGAGAGTGTGGTGTAGTGGAGAGATTCAGTAAGAGTACACAGAATGAAATTATAAATGTCTGTACCCTATTTCTTGCACTTACAATTGGTTCGACTATGAAAGCAGAAAGTTTTCTAACAATAAAGACTCTTGAAATTGTAGGACTTGGTTTGGCTGCTTTCATTTTTGGCACAATAGGTGGGCTACTTTTAGGAAAACTCTTCTGTTTCCTGAGTGGTGGTAAGATAAATCCTCTTATTGGTTCTGCTGGCGTTGCAGCTGTACCAATGGCTGCCAGAGTAACCCAAGATATGGCAAGAAAAGAAAACTTAAATAATTACTTATTAATGCATGCAATGGGTCCTAATGTGGCGGGTCTTATCGGAAGTGCAGCTGTAGCTGGTTTATTTATTACTCTGTTCGCAGGATGATTTAGACTTTTTAGACTTCTTGGAAATATTTTGTTTCAGTGGAGGGAAGATTTGTTATTAGGTTTAAATCCTTAACAAATTCCTTTATGTATAGAGAATTTATCTCTTCCCTCCATTTTTTAATATCTTCTATAAAATAAACTACATGAACTATTTCATCCTCAGACTTAAGTGGTTGAAAAACATAATGGTATTTAACTCCGCATATATTTTCAAGAAGAGGCATTACATTGTTAAGCCAAACCTTAAATTCCTCTACACTTCTACCTTTTCTCAACTTATAGTTATAGCTTACGCAATACATAAAACCTCCTTGTAATTTCAATATAAAAGATTCTTTTAAAATGAATTTGTTACATTAAAGGTGAAAATATGAAAAATATTAAAAAAATAACATTTTCATCACTTTTTATAATTTTAATTATTATTGGTTCTTATATATCAATTCCTCTCCCATTTAGTCCAGTACCTCTTACGCTCCAAGTTTTCTTTGTTTTACTTTCTGGTATACTTCTTGGTTCATATTATGGTTTTCTTTCTGTTTTAGGATACATAATCCTCGGACTTCTTGGTTTCCCAGTATTTGCTGGAGGACAAAGTGGTTTTTCTGTTTTTCTTGGCCCAAATGGGGGATTTCTTTTAGGATTTTTAATTGCACCTCTTTTAATGGGAATAGTTAGGAAAAATCAAACATTTATTATTCCGTCAATACTTCTTGGAATATTCATAATACATCTCTTGGGTGTGTTATACCTTTCCTTTATTCTTTCTATTCCTATATCCAAAGCATTTTATATTGGTTCTTTACCATTTGTTGCAGTAGATTTAATCAAGGGATCTCTGGTTTATATTTTTTCCCTATTAATTTTAAAAAACAAAGAATTAAAAACACTACTGTTTTCTGATTAGATAATCTTCAAAAAAATTTTAAAAATCCCGTTTATTTACAAAAATTTTTTTAATTTTTTTAATTTTAAGATCACCCACATTAAATTAATATTTAATGTTTATAATTGAATCATTACTATTATAGATATCTTACCATTACTTTATAGTTTCGATATTATAGATTTTAAGAAAGTATCAAAAAGATTTAAAAAAATAGCAAAGGAAAACATAGAGTATGTTTAAGAGATCTTATCAATTAGAGAATTTTGAAAAATCTATACAAAAATTAGACGAGGTTTTAAGTTTAAAGAAAGATCCAATTATTAGAGATTCTGCAATAAAAAGATTTGAAATCTCTTTTGATCTTTGCTGGAAATTAATAAAAGTGTATGCAAAAAAAGAAGGATTAGACTGTAATTCACCAAGAGAATGTTTTAAAATTGCCTTTCAAATTAAACTAATTGATTATGATAATAACTTTCTTAAAATGATTGAAGATAGAAATTTAACTACTCATATTTATGATGAAAGTATCGCTGATGATGTTTATTCAAGATTGTCATTATATTTAAATCTTTTTAAAAAATTGTTAGAAAAGATAAAAGGGGATTTTTAAATTTTTTTATTTCTCTTCTTTTATATAAGGTTCACCAAGAAATTTAGGAGCACCAATCCTTTTTCTTAAAGTTTCATTAGCACTTAACAGAAGAACCAAAATAGTTGCTATATATGGTAACATAAGAAGAATATTTGGTGGAATTTTATAGTATTGCTGTAAAATAAATTGAAGTATATAAATACCACCAAAAAGATATGCACCAAGTAGAGCTCTTAAAGGATTCCATAGAGAGAAAATTGTTAAAGCAACAACTATCCACCCTCTTCCACCTGTCATTCCTTCAATCCATGAAGATGTGTACGATAAAGATAAATAAGCACCAGCCATTCCAGCAAGAGCACCACCAATTGCAACACAAATATATCTTACAATATTTACATTAACACCCATAGAATCAGAAGCAAGAGGATTTTCTCCACATGACCTAATTATTATACCCCATTTTGTTTTATAAAGAATAAACCATAGGATAAAGGTTAATATTAATGATATATAAAATATAGGATCTCCTTTAAATAATAGTTCTCCCAAAAATGGTATTTTATTTAAAAGAGGTATATTGAAATCTTGAAATTTATACTTTAATGGAGTTCCAATAAATGCTTTACCCCAGAAACCACTGATTCCAAGCCCAAGCATAGAAATAGCAAGACCTGAAATTGTTTGATTGCCCTTTAATGTTATTGAAACAAATGCATGGATTAGAGAGAGAGCAACACCAAAAAATATAGCAAATAGAAGGCCAATCCACGGATTTTTTGTCATAAGTGTTATTCCAAAACCAGAAACTGCACCAAGTGCCATCATACCTTCAATTCCAAGATTTAAAACACCTGATCTTTCAGTATAAATTTCTCCGAGTGTTCCAAGTAACAAGGGAGTTCCTGAAACAAGGGCTCTTTTAATTATAGAGAATATTAAAAATGTTGTTTCATTCATTTTTCAGCACCTTTAAAAGATACTTTATATTCAATCAAAAAATAACCCATAGAGATAAAAACAAGCATTAGTCCATTAAAAATATTTATTGTTGCAAATGGAAATCCAAAAGAAGTTTGTATCACATCTCCACCAACAAGTATTCCTCCAAAAAAAAGTGATGTTACAATTACAAGTAGTGGATTTAGTTGCGCAAGCCAAGCAACAATTATTGCTGTAAATCCATATCCTGAAGAAATTTGTGATGGATATGTTAAATGTTTATGAATTCCCGCAATTTCGCCAACACCAGCAAGAGCTGCAATGCCTCCACTTAAAAACATCATAATCAATATAACTTTTATATAATCTATTCCAGCATATTTAGCACTTAAAGGATTCTCACCAATAACCCTTATCTCATAACCAATTTTTGTTCTGAACAATAAAAAGAAAATTAAAATTGATAATATAATAGCAATTATTAAAGTTGGATAGTGTATTCTTGAACCTTTTATGATTGGAAGAAGAGCGTTTGGAGGAAGATTATCAGTATATGGGAAACCATATTGCGTCTTTCCTTTCCAAGGTCCATAGACAAGATATTGTACATATTGTTCAATAATGTAATTAAGCATTAATGTTGAAATTACTTCATTCGTATTAAATCTAACCTTTAAAAGTGCAGGTATTAGAGCTACCAATCCTCCTCCGACAAAACCAACTAAAAACATTAAGGGTATCAAAATTATTGATGGCAAATTTTTCCCAATAAATAATCCAATCCAAGTTGCAAGAACAGCCCCAATGAGAAGCTGACCTTCTGCACCAATATTCCAGAATTTTCCTTTGAATGCAATTGAGAGTCCTATCCCACATAGCATAAGAGGTATAGCTTTAGTAATTGTTTCTTTTATTCCATATAAACTTCCGAAAGAACTAAAAATTATTTTATAAAGTGCAAAAAATGGATTTATACCTCTAAGAGAAAAAATTAAACTTGATATAAATAAACTTAAAAAAATAGATACGATAATTATTATTAAATTTTGTTTTGTACTATACTTTTTCCTTTTTTCTATAATAATCAAGAGAGTTTCTCCTCTCTGTTCTTATTTTTCAGACCTCCTAACATAAGACCTATCTCCTCAATTGAAAGTTCACCAGGTTTTGTAATTCTAATAAACTCACCATCATACATAATCGCAAATCTATCAGAGATCTCAAGTATTTCATCAAGATCTTCTGAAACAAGAAGAATGCCACTTCCCTCATCCCTCATTTTAATCAATAGATCTCTTATATATCTTGTTGCAGATATATCAAGACCATAAGTTGGATGAGCAGCAATTATAAAATCTTTTTTGGTTGAAATTTCTCTTCCAAGAATAAATTTTTGAATATTACCCCCAGATAAAAATTTGATTCTTGTATTAATAGAAGGAGCCATAACATTATAATCTTTTATAATTTTTTTTGAGAAATCTTTTATAGTGTTATATTTTAATATTAAACCCTTACAAAAATTACAATTATCATAGGTTCTTAAAACTGAATTATCATAAATGGGAAGGTTTGCTACCACTCCAAATTTTGTTCTCTCCTCAGGTATATGCGAAATATTTAGTCTCCTAAATAATTTTGAACTAAATCTATCATATTTTTTGCCAAAGAATAGAACTTCACCTTTTTCCCATTTCCTTAAACCTGTCAAAGCTTCAATGAGTTCTTTTTGACCATTGCCAGAGACTCCTGCTATTCCAAAGATTTCATATTTTTTGACATCGAAATTTACTCCTTTAACGACGGTTCTTCCCTTGTCATTTTTTACAAAAAGTTCTTTAACACTTAATATGATTTCACCATTTTTAATTTCTTTTTTTTGCATAGAAGGTTTTATTTCTCTTTCAACCATATGTCTTGCAAGTTCATTTTCATTTGTATTTTTTATATCATCTTCAAAAACTTTTTTTCCTTGTCTTAAAACGACGACCCTTGTACTTATATCAAAAACCTCTTTTAGTTTATGTGTAATAAAAATAACAGATTTTCCCTCTTTAACAAGATTTCTTAATAGATCAAAAAGATCTTTTACTTCTTTTGGTGTTAGTACTGATGTTGGTTCATCAAGAATTATTAAAGATGCGCCACCTAAAAGTATTTTAATAATTTCGACTCTTTGTTGTTCTCCAAGAGAAAGTTCATAAATTTTTGCTTTATGATTAACATAAAAACCATATTTTTCAAAAAACTTTAAAAGATTTTCCTCAACTTTTTTTTCTGGAAATAGTATTGGAGTTTCTTTTAAATATAAAGAGATATTTTCAAGGACAGAATGGTTATCAATTAACATAAAATGTTGATGAACCATTCCAATTCCTTTATTAATTGCATCTCTTGGTGATCTTATATTTACCTTCTCATTATTTATATATATTTCCCCTTTATCCATTCTATATAACCCATACAGAATATTCATAAGTGTAGTTTTTCCAGCACCATTCTCACCAAGAAGAGAAACAATCTCACCCTTTTTTATCTGTAAATCAACATAATTATTTGCGATAACTCCGGGAAATTCTTTATATATACTTCTCATTTCAAGAGTATCTATACTTTGATTTTTCATAACATATTAAATAAAAAGAGGAGGAGAAAAATTCTCCTCCTCAAATTTGTTAATAAATTTCTATTTAGGGATTTCTCCAACGACATTGTCAACAAACCAATCTATACTCCACAACATATTATAGGTTCCTTCTTCTCCTTCTTTTAGTTTCAAATTACCTTTGTTGTCATATAGAGGACCAACAAATGGGTTGTATTTTGCAACTGGATCTTTGAATTGCTCTATTCTTTTCATAACAAGATCATAAATTGAAATTTCACCAAGAAGTTTATCTTTTATCTTTTTATTTTTCAAATCATTTTCAAACTTTGGATTAATTGGTACACCAAAATCACCGCCAAGCTCACATCCACCCTCTTTCAGAAAATATAAATAATCTTTACTTATCCATGTATTTGTATATAGTCTCATTAAAATTTCCTCATATGCTATTCCCCAATTAACAAGTTGACCAGATACAACAGAATCTTCTCCATATTTGAGCATCGGGCTGTAGTGAGAGAATGTATAAATTTGTTTTCCCTTTTTAGTATAATCTTGACCAACCTCAACAGTAGCTGTTGAATCCTCAGTGAAAGCAAGAGTATCAACTCCTTGAGCAATTAATGATTCAGCTGCTTCTTTTGCTTTAGCTGGATCATACCAAGAGTTGATCCATGTTACATAGACTTTTGCATTTGGATTTGATTCCTTTATGCCAAGTGCAAAAGCATTAATATGTCTTACAACTTCTGGTGTAGGTTGTGCACCAACATATCCAATTTTGTTCGATTTTGTTAATGCTCCTGCCATTAAACCATTTAAATAATAAAGTTCATAGAAATCAATAAAATAAGTACCAAGATTTTTATCTAACTTATAGCCAGAACAGTGCATAAAAAGTTTATCTGGATATTTTTTTGCTGCCTCAACTGTTGCATCCATATATCCAAAACTTGTGGTGAAAACAATGTCACACTTCTCTTCATTTATTAACCTATCAATTATTCTTGGACAATCAGCCTCTGCAACAGCTTCGACATAAATTGTTTCAAGCCATGGAAATTTTTCAGCCACATACTTTCTTCCCTGTTCATGAGCATGAGACCACCCAAAATCACCAATTGGGCCTACATAGATAAAACCCGCTTTAATCTTTTTTTCTTCAGTAGGGATAACTTCGGTTTCTTCAGTTTTACAAGAAATTGAAAATGAGAGTAAAATGATTAACCCCACAAGAATTAACCCAACAAATTTTTTCATTAAACACCTCCTTAAAAAATATCCTACTTTAAAATTTTATAAATCTTTTTTCTTATGTCAATATATTGTAAATAGGTTCCTGAAAAACCCTTTATTTTGTCAATTACTGAGAAACCCTTTATTTTGTCAGTTACTGAGAAAACTTATATTTTGTTATTCTTGTCCCCGCGAAAGCGGGGGAAACGGGAATCCAACATTTTCATCGGTAATATAGACTCCTGCTTCCACAGGAATGACGGTTTATTGTCATTCGCCTGTAAACGGGAATCTAATAGTTTACAAAAGTAGGCTGTCTGTTTTTGTAAACTAATATTGTTTATTTAGATTTATAATATTTTCTATCTTTTCTCCTTTTGCAAATTTTATGATATTTTTGAAAGTAAAAAGCCAATTTCTCTGTAAACTTTCAATTGTGAATCCAGCAGAATGAGGAGTCATAATTATATTATCAAGTTCATGAAATGGATATCTTGATGGATAAGTTTTTTCTCCTGATTTTGGATAAATATACCATACATCAATTGCAGCTCCTTTAAGTACGCCATTTTTTAAAGCATTATATAAGGCCTCTTCATTTACTACCCTTCCTCTTGAAACATTGATTAAATATCTATCTTTCATAAGAGATAACTCTTTTTCAGATATTAAATTTTCAGTTTCCTTTGTTAATGGAACAGATAAAAAGATAAAGAGAGATTTATTAATAACTTCATCAATTTTTTCCATAGGATATATTTCATCAACATATTCTTTCAATTTCTCAATATCTTTATTAATGTCCTTTTTTGTTCCAACAACTTTCATTCCAAATGCTT